>ERZ842401.6702-NODE-6702-length-12193-cov-3.701845_pt1 | contig 12193 bp, 11 predicted proteins | sample MGYA00521270_ERZ842401 | MGnify/ENA primary metagenome ERZ842401 (study PRJEB31892, sample SAMEA3878208) | bioreactor metagenome | biome: Moose rumen | place: Sweden | collected 2011-10 | study: EMG produced TPA metagenomics assembly of the PRJEB12797 data set... | reverse complement strand
ATCAGAGCGGGGAATCGGTCTGAACAAGCTGTTTGAAGGATCGACACCGTTTTCTGCCAAATACTGAACGCCAGCAAGCAGACTTGATTTCGGTTCAAGGCCTGCGACAAAATTGCTGCCAACATTTCCGTGCCCAAAGACTTTTGCCGCATAGACTAAGCCTTCGACCCAGTGCTTCCAGCCGCCACATTCTTGGAATTTTCCTGGACAGATTGCCTTGAAAATTCCTTCATCCCAAATTTCCAGATTGCTTGCGATTGTCTCAAATCCCGCTTCTTTGTAATTGTCAAATACAGAAAGGTCGAGTGGTGAGCCGACACATGCATTTGCGTGAAAATTTTCGAGTCCTGTCGCTTCGCGCAAGGCATCGGCAATGTCGAGGTAATATTCAACTTCTCGGCGTTCAGGCAAAAATCCCCCCGTAAGCTGAAAATGTACTGCCCCGTCCAAATCAATTGCCCGTTTGTATGTTTCGCCGATTTGCTTCGGGTTTTTCATTTGGTCAGAAAGTCCGTTGTGGTTTCGCGCGGGGTCTCCATGACAGAATTTACAGTCCAAGCCTTTATCCTGCAATGAACATTGATTGCTGTATGAAACGCGAACGGTTTTGCTTTCAGTAAAATTTGCAATCCAGCGCATGGGAACGCCATCTGCCGTGTTTTCATTGTAGAATTTGGGGCGTTTCGGAAAACTCAGCTCAAAGAGACGGCTTTTGTTTTCCGTGAGGAAGAAATGTCCGTCTTCTTCTTCAACACTGAACGGAGATTTCCCTTCCCAGCGAAACCCGATGGATAAGTGATGCGGCGTGTAAACATAGGCCGGAAGCAATGTTCCCGGAACGAATTTCGTGAGTTTTTCAGGGTCGATGTATACCCGTTCCAAAAATTCTGTTCCAAGCGCGAGATTCTTAAAATCTTTTGGAAGTACATTTACGCCTTCCTGTTCAATTCTGATTTTAAGCTCCAGTTCTTTGTACAATTCGTCTTTTTTGCTCATTTTTTATGCTCCCTTTTTGAAGATAGGCAGAAGTTCATTTTCGATTTTGAAAATATCGTGAACAAGCATATCGGCATTCGGCGAAGCGTCATAATACTGCTCGTATGTGAAACCTGCTTTTTTAAAAATTTGATATGTCTTTTTTGCCAAATCCAAGTGCCATTCAGGGCTTGGCGTACGATGACCTTCAAGTTTTGAGCCTGGATTTGGATTCCATGCGTTTGTAAGGCTCAAAATGCCTTTGCCTGCAAGATATTCAACTCCTTCAAGCGTGCGCTCTTTCGGCTCAATTCCTGAGACAAAGCCCGTGCGTACCCTGCCCTTCCCAAAAATTCCAACCGCATATTCAAGTGCATCAATCCAATGCTGCTGGCCGCCACATTCAAGTTCTTTGCCGGGACAGATTGTTTTAAAGATATTTCTGTCCCAAATCTCAAGTTGAAGTGCAATCGTTCTGAAACCTGCCTCTTTGTACTTGTCAATGACATCAAACTGAGGTGGAGCGCCAATAACGGCTGTTCCGTTGAATTCTTCCACACCAAGATTTTCTTTGATTGAATCTGCTACATCAAGGTAATAATCAACTTCACGCCGCTCAGGAACAAAACCGCCCGTAATATTGATGTGTTTTGCGCCGTCCAGTTCAAACGCCGCCTTTACCGTCTCACCGATTTGCTGCGGTGTTTTCCATTTGATTCCTTCGGCTTCAGCATATGTGTTTTTGGTTGCATTCGCATTGCAGAAAAGGCAGTCCAATCCCTTTTCTTTGAGCGAACATTCATTTGAATAGGCGATTCCGATTGTTCCCGATACATTGAGATTTCCGACACGGTTCATCCATGTTCCGTCAGATGTTTTGAGTTTGTAATATTCAGGGCGACGGGTAAATTCAACGGGGAATTTCTCAATTCCATCGTCAAACAGAACAAAAACGCCGTCCTTGTAATCGATTGAGACTGTTGAGCGAGGATCCCATGTAAAGGCGTAATTCAGTCCAGACGGAGATGTAAAACTGCATGGGAATTTGATGCCGACATGCTCTTTGTGGTCCATTTCAAAAAGGCCGTGAATTTGTTCTTGAATCGTAGTTCCCAGTCCGAGATTTTCAAAAATCTTTGGATTTACTCGGACACCTTCGACAATTACTTTTGATTTGAGAGCAAGCTCTTCATATAATTTTTGTTTTAAATCTGCCATTTTTTCATACCTCTTCTCTTTTTTTATTTTGCGTGCTTATTCACCGACTTCTGCGAGCGCATATTCGTAAAAACGCCCGTCAATCCAGTCCAAAATGCTGAATTTTTTCGATTGCTGAATCAAATCGTTGTCGAGCAGGAATTTGAGGACATCGTTGTAATTCGCAATAAGGTCTGGGGCAGAGCGTAAGCGCGGGTAATTGTCGTGTCCTGGATACAAATATTCGTACGATGACGCACTTTCGCCCGTTGAAGTCCATTGTTCAAGAAGCGCGTTTTTGTTTTCTTTTGCATAGAGCCGAGCGCGGGCAAGTGCGACTTCAAATGCTTTGATAATGTCGGGATTTTCTTTTATGTATTGCGTCCGTGCGATTTGAACGCCCGCATTTCTGTATTGCGAGCTTGTGCGATAATCAGCAACGATGTTGAATCCTTGTTCATAAAGGCGTGCAAGAGTGACTCCGCCGACAACCGCCGCGTCAACATTTCCCGTGACGAGCATTTCTGCAGCCGTCTGTGCATTCGCATGAACGAATTCAATGTCCTTGAATGTGAGTCCTGCTTCTTCAAGAAGATATGCGAGCGTCCTGTGCATGAAGGCTCCGCGCTGGGTTGCGATTTGCTTTCCTTTTAAATCGGCAATGGATGTGTAAGTCGTTCCTTTTCCCGCAATGAGCGAAGCCCCGCCTGCAAAATCGCTGAAAGAAATGATTTTTGTATCGATGCCGCTTGCTTTTCCAAGAACGGCGGGAACATCACCGAGCGTTCCGATGTCAAGATCACCGCTTGCGAGTGCTTCATTGATTGCCGGCCCTGCCCCCGTCATCGGAATGAGGTTGATTTTCACACTGATTTTATCAAATTCTTCTTTAAAAAATCCTTTGTCGCGGGCAAGTCCGATGGTGTCCGTCAGTTTGCCGCTTCCTGTGACATCGACATACCCGACATTTACTTCGCTCGCAATATGACCAGAAAAATCAGTGACTTCTGAAAGAGCCGCGTTGTTTTTCTTTTCATTGCACCCGCTCAAAATCGCCGTGAGCAAAGCTGCAGCACCAATTCCTGCCAAAATAGACATACTGTTTTTTAGATGAAACTTTTTCATAGTAATACCTCGTTTTAAAATGTGAATGTAGAAGTTTTATTTTCTCTGTAATGTTTGTGCATGTACCAGTAGTAATAGACTGCCATCCACACATTGCAAAGAATCCAACCAAGAATGAACGAAATTCCAACAGGAAAGAAGGAATCCGTTATTCTTGTTGACACAAAAAGAAAGACTTGGCGAAATACAACGAATGAGCCGATTTTAATAATCATGGGCATTCGTATATTTCCCACGCCGCGAAGTGTTCCCGTGTACACTTCATTGATGCTCCGAATCATGCAGACTGAACTCGCCGCCCGCGTAAAGAAGACACCGTATTTGATGACCCCCTCGCTGGTGTTGAAAAGCCGCACAAGATGAGGAGCAAAAACACCGATTGTCCCTCCTATAACTACGGTGATGGCAACGGAAAGCCAGACCGCAAATTCATTTCCTTTTTTGACACGCTCAATGTTGCCGGCACCAAAATTCTGGCTCGCATATGTCGTGATTCCGACTCCGAGCGTGATTAATGGAAGAAGCGCAAGAGAGTCGATTTTTTGAAATATCGCCTGCCCTGCGATACAGTCCGCACCGAAGTGATTGATGTATCGCTGTGCAAACATGTTTGAGAATGCCGTGATAGTCATCTGAATCGCACCCGGAAGCCCATACATCAGCGTCTTTGCAAGGCATTTCGTGTCGATGCAGAATTTCTTCACGCTCATCTGATAATATGTTTTGGTCGTAAATAGCTTTCTGAGGACAAGCGTGCTTGACAAGGCTTGGGCAAGCACCGTCGCAAAAGCTACTCCCTTGATTCCGCTTTTGAAGACAATCACGAAAAACAAGTCCAAAACAATATTTGTCAGCGAAGAAATAATGAGGTAGTACAGCGGATTCCTTGAATCCCCGACCGCCCGCAAAATTCCCGTTCCCATGTTGTACAGCATAAGAAACACGATGCCTGAGAAATAAATCGAAAGGTATGCATATGCTTCTTCGTACACATCTTCTGGCACATTCATTACATGCAACAGAAACGGACTGTACAAAATACCAAGAAAAGAGAACATAACGCCGAGAAGAAATGTTCCGCAAATCATGGTATGAACAGCACGGTTGAGCCTTTCATAGTCTTTTGCACCAAAGAGTTGTGAAATGACAATCGTGCCACCAGTCGAAAGACCGTTAAAAAATCCGACAAGCAAAAAAATCAGAGAAGTTGTTGTACCGATGGCCGCAAGTGAGTTTTTTCCGAGAAAATTCCCCACCACAAGGCTGTCAACGGTGTTGTACAGATTCTGAAACAAATTCCCCGCCAAAAGTGGCAGCGAATACAGGACAATCAGTTTTAAAATAGGACCTTTTGTCATGTCAGTTACAGATTCTTTCACGTTTTTCTCCTCACGCAAATTTGACTTTTTCTTCCCATGGCATCCATTGTCCGTCAAGTTTGAAGTAATTTCCGAGCACATTTGTACAGCCCAATCCATAGTAATATTGCTCATAAGTGAAACCATTTTTCTTCAAAATTGTAAAAGTTTTGTCGATGACTTCTTGATGCCATTCTGTTTCTGGTGAGCGATGACCTTCCAGTGCCGAGCCAATGCACGGCTTCCAGATACACGGCTGCGCAATTACGCCATAAGAAGCGAGTTCTTCAATTCCTTCGATGACTCGTTCTTTTGTTTCAAGACCGCCCACAAAAAGCGAACGGACATTTCCCTTACCAAAAACCTCGACTTCATGCTTTAAGGCACGAACCCAGTGATTATGGTCGCCACCGAACTGAATCTTTCCAGGGCAGATGTAGCGGAACATGTCTTCGTCCCAGACTTCCATATTCGTCGCAATGTTTGTGTAGCCCGCCTCTTTGTATTTGTCGATAACGGACAAATCTTGTGGTGCGCCCACACATGCCATGCCACGAATCTCTTCGGCAGAAAGACCGCTCACATCTTGCACGGTTTCCATGACATCAATGTAATATTCAACTTCTCGCCGTTCTGGAATAAAACCGCCCGTCAAATTAAAGCCATGAAAATTGTCGTGTTTGTATGCGGCGGTAATTGCCTCCGCAATTTGGGTCGGCGTTTTCCATTCGAGTTTGTCAAGTTGACCAAATCGGTCTTTTGTTGCGTTGATATTACAGAATTTACAGTCCAAGCCTTTGTCGCGCAGTGAACATTCATTTGAATAGGTGATGTCAACGCGAGTCGAAGCTGCTTGCGCAATTCGGCTCATATCTTTTCCGTCGGTGGTCTTCAGGTTGTAGAATTTCGGCTTTTTGTCGAATGTGATTTCATCGATGACATCAACGGCATCTCCCGTTCCCTTCACCAAAAAGAATTTTTCGCCATCTTTTTGAATGTTCAAATCTGATTTCTCATTCCAGTACAGCGGACAGTAAAAATTCGATGACGAAAAATGAAACGCCGCAGGAATTTTCGATTCGACATAGTTCTTGAAATTCCAATCAAATCGGGCGCGAATTTGTTCGAGATATGTGTTTTCGTAATCCAAATCTTTGAATATAAGCGGGTCAACGGCAACGCCTTCATTTTCGATTTTGATGACCGCTTCAATGTGCGTTCTCGCCGCTTCTTTTGTACACGTTTTCATTTTTCTACTCCGTGATTCCTAATTCTTGGGCAGCCTTATTGTAAAAACTCGTATCAATGAAAGTCTTTACATCGTGCTTTCCGTTGATTCTTTTGATTGATTGAAAATAATCAACGAGAGACTGTGCGCGTGCAATTTGGTCTGTGGTAATTTTGCTTTTGAGCGGAGTGAGTTGACCATCTGCGTTGTAAAGTGATGCGGCAAATTCGGGATAGTCTTTAAGCGCAGTCGCTGAAATAGCCCCGTAGTATTTTTCAGGTGCTTTCAGTGCTTCTTGTCGTGCGCGAATGACTGCTTTAAAGAACGCAACTCCGAGATTCGGGTTTTTCTTTAAGAATTTTTTGTGACCGAGGAGAAGAAGTTGGGAATGCCATTCTGGACGCTGGAGTGTCGTAAATGCAAGTTTGATTTCGCCTCGTTGTGCGAGCGGGTAGAGTGCCGTAATGTCTCCGAACACCGCATCGACCTTTCCGCCGACGAGAGAAGCCGCGCCGTTTGCGAGCGTCAGATTTACGGTGGTGAATTTATCCTCAGCCACGCCTCCATCTTCAAAATATTTTGCATACAGAAGATGTGCGTTCGTTCCGATGTTCACGGCAACAGTTTTCCCGATTAAATCTTTTGCGCTCGTTAAAGTAAAATCTTTGGGAACGGCAATACCGAGCGTGGAAAATCCTAAATCTTCACCAATCCACACCGAACCGACATTATTTGAAAGTCCGACAAAACCAGGAACATCGCCGATAAAAGCGAATTCGAGTTGTGATGAAAGAATCGCTTCATTGACAGCGACTCCGTTTTCAAGCGTGACATATTCGACATCATAACCGAGCTTTCCGAATTCTTCTTCAAAAAGTTTGAGTTCTTTGCCGATTGCAAGAATTCCCTGAAATTCTCGTGAACCGCCCCCATTCGCGCTTCCGATTCTGATGACTTTTTTAGATTTTGCTTCTGCGTTCACTGTCAAGGTGAAAATAACGGCTACTGCCGCAAGAATTTTTGTAAACTTTTTCATATTTTCTCCTGTTTTTTAGATTTTGCGCACTACGCTGCGACTCGGATGACTTCACCGTTTATTGATGAAGGGCTTTCTGTTCCAAGCCAGAAAATTGTTTTTGCGACTGCTTCCGGCGAAATCAGTTTGTCAGCCTTTTTCGCTTCCTCAACGATGATTTTTCGCACGGGATTTTCCGGGTACCAGTTTGATGTGACAACGCCCGGATGCACCGTGTTGATTATCAAGCCTTTGTCACCGTCGAGCAGGTACAGGCTTTTTGCAAGATTCGTGAGAGCCGCTTTTGTTGCGCCATAGAACACATCGCGGTTTCCCCTTTCTGCCGCAATTGAAGAGACATTCACGATTCTTCCGAAACCCGTTTTTTCCCAGTCAGCGACAACCGCCTTCGTGAGCTCAAGCGGAGCGAGAAAATTCACGCGGAGAATCCGAGATGCCAATTCTTCCGTGTAGTCGCGGTAGTTGGTAAAATTGTTGATTCCAGAATTGTTCACGAGCACATCGATATGCCCGACTTTTTTGACAAGCTCAGGAATTCCTGCCAAATCAAAAAGGTCATGCTCAATCGCCGTTACATTTGGATTGCCAGCGAATTCAAAATCATCGAAGTGCCGCGCAACGACGACCGCCTCAAAGCCCGCCGCAAGGAACAGCCTGAGCGTTTCAATGCCGATTCCATGCGCTTTGTTCGCGCCTGTGATTAACACTCGTTTTTTTGCCATAGTTTTCTCCTGTTACAGTTCGATTTCCTGAACTTTCTCGTCTTCCGAAAAGTCAAGAATCTTGATTTTTTCGACCTGCACTTTGACAATCACTTTTGTGTCGTCAAAAACTGCTTGCGGTCGGCGGGCCTTGATGATTTCCCGCGCTTTTTCCGCTTCATCACCCGAAAGGAGCGATGCCTGCCCGAAAAAAGTCACATTTTTGGGCACTTCCTGTCCTTCGTGCTGGAACAGAATCGTCACATCAGCGCGATTCTGAATCTGCCGAACCTTTGCGGAATCTTTCGCCGTGTTGAGGTAAAACACCCCGTCCGAAAGCCCGTACCCGCCCACTGAGCGGATTCGCGGCGCGCCCGTTTTTGTGCAGAGCGAAGCGAACACCGCCGATTTTGCTTCTTTTGCGTATTCAAACGCACTTTCTTTTGTCCATGCCATAGTCTTCTCCTTATGCCGATTTAATCAGTTCGAGCGGTTTTTCCCAGGGGAGAACATCGCCGTCAAGACGATACAAAAGCGCAATTGGGTCGGATTCACCGCGCGTGAAATAATGATTTTCGTAGGTGATTCCGTATTTTTTGAGCAGATTGTAATTTTTTAGAATCACATCTTGAAACCATTCTGTTTCGGGCGAGCGATGTCCTTCCAAAGCCGAGCCGATACACGGCTTCCAAATTGATGTTTCCGCAGCAACGCCAAGCGAAATAAGCGTTTCGAGTCCTTCGAGCAAAGATTCTTTTGTTTCAAGTCCGCCGACGAACAGACAACGCGCATTTCCTTTTCCGAACACATCAACTTCGTGTTTGAGCGTTTTGAGCCAGTTTTCGCGACCGCCACAGAATTGTTCTTTTCCAGGACAAATGTATTTGAACAAATCTTCGTCCCAAATTTCAAGATTCGTGGCGATGTGTTGATACCCCGCTTCTTTGTAATTTTCGATGATTGACAAATCTTGCGGCGCACCCACACACGCCATGCCGTGAATTTCGCTTTCTTTTACGCCATGCTCTTTTACCGCTTCAATGACATCAATGTAATATTCCACTTCGCGTCGTTCGGGAACGAAACCGCCCGTCAAATTGTAGCCGTGATAGCCTTCTTTATAGCCTTCGGCAACAACTTCAGCGATTTCATTCGGGCTTTTCCACGAGATGTTATCGACTTTTTCAAAACGGCGTTTCGTGTCGTTGATGTTGCAAAACAAGCAGTCCAAGCCCTTGTCTTTGAGCGAACATTCGTTTGAGTAAGTGATTGCAAGTCGTCCGCGAGAACGCGCCTGCACGATTCGGCTCATGTCTTTTCCTTCAGATGTCAGTTTGTTGTAGAATTTTGGCTTTTTCTCAAACTGAATTTCTTCTGCCAAATCTTTGCCGTCTGAGCCTCTAATAAGAAAGAATTTTCCGTTTTCTTCAACAATTGACAGTTCCGCCTTTGGATTCCAATAAATCGCCGAATAAAACTGCGAGTCGCTGAATCTGAACCCTGCGGGCAGTTTTGAAGTCGTCCAATTCTTAAAATTCCAATCGAAACAAGAGCGAACTTGCTCAAGATAAGTGTTTTTATAGTCGAGATTTTCAAATAATGACGGATGAATATTTACGCCCTCATTTTCAATCTGAATTGCGAGCGCGATTTGTTTTAAACCTTGTTCTCGTTTGATAGACATTTTTTGCTCCTTCTTTTTTCATTCAGTGATATGAAATCCTTCTGCTTTGAGTTCTTTTACGGCTTGCTCGTAAAATGAATTATCCGCAAACGCATGTACATCTTTTTTCTTTTGAATTCGCCCCAAATCGTAGAAAAAGTCGTACAGGTTTTGACCTTTTGCAATTAATTCTTCCGTAATGTTTGGAATGAGATTGTAGAATTTACCGTTGTCGATGTTGTACAATTCTGCACCGATTTCGGGTGTTTTTGCGATTCGCTTTGCAGAAATTTGAACATAATATTTTTCGGGATTTTTGATGACTTCTTCCCGTGCCTTAATGAGAGCTTTTTCAAACGCAACGACCGCCGCTCGATTTTTCTTTACGAATTTCTGTCGAGCAATCAGCTGAAGTTGACTTCCCCATTCGGGTTTTGTGTTTGAACTGAACAGCAATTTAAGCTCGCCCGTTTGCACATAAGGGAGTGCCCATGCCGCGCCGCTTCCGAGTGCGACAACATCACCTGCAAGCAGTGCTGTAAGTGATTCAGGACCGTTCAAGTTTGCCACATTAATTTTGCTCGTATCAACATTGTTGCCTTTTGCAAAATTTACGAAACCAAAGTGACCAACCGTTCCGATTTTGTAAGCGACGGTTTTTCCTTCAAGGTCTTTCGGCGATTTGATGCTTGAATTTTTTGCGACGGTTACAGCAAGGTCGAAATTTTTCAGTGTCGAGCCAATCCACACGCTGCCGATTGCATTTCCGAATCCCGTGAAGCCAGGAACATCGCCGATAATCGAAACATCAATATCACCCGAAGTAATTGCTTCGTTTACTTCGATTCCGTTCCCAAATGTCGTGTATTCGACATCCCAGCCGATTTTGTCAAGTTCCGCTTCGATAAGTTTTAATTCCTTCGCGACTCCGACATTTCCGTCAAAATCGCGAGCATCTCCGCTTGAACTTCCAACATGAAGAACGGGGCGTTTTTTCGCTGCAAAAGTGACATCACCAATCGCAAGCAATGTTGCTACTGCGATGAGTATTTTTTGAATTTTTTTCATACAGTTCTCCTTCATTTTGTATGGCTGAGAAAGTAATCTCAGCCGATTTTCTTACTTTTTCGTCGCTATCGTGATTTTAGAATTCTTCTTCTGCCATTCTTTTGCGACTTTTTCGTAATATGAATTGTCAACCACCGTTCCAACATCGAAAGTTCCCGAAACGCGCCCAACTGACTTCAAAATTTCATACAAAATTTGCAGTTTTGTTATTGCTTGTGCACTGACGTGCGGATTAAATGAGGACGGACTGAACAAAACGCTTCCCAGTTGGGGATTGTTATCCAGTGTTTTTCCAGAAGCGATGTTGTAATTTTTGTCGGGATTATTTTTTAATTCTTGGTCAGCGCGGAACAATGCGCGAAGATATGCACTTCCTGCTTCGGGATTATTTTTGAGGAATGCTTTTCGTGCCGTGACGAGACTTTGTGCAGACCAATCAGCATTTTGAGTTGAACTGTACAATTCTTCTACTTCATTTCGCGCAATAAGTGGCAAAAATGTGGTTGAATTTCCGATTGCAACATCTAAGTCGCCTGTAACAAGCGCATTTGCACTGTTTGCAAGTGTCAGATTCAGCACATTTAATTTTTCGCGGGGAAGATTGTGCGCGGTGATGTAATTTTCAAAAAGTTGCTGCGCGTTTGTTCCAAGATTCAAGCCGATTGACTTGCCGATTAAATCTTCGGGATTTTTGATTCCCGAATTCTTCCGAACGGCGATTGTTAAATGAGTTGCGCTTGTATTAGAAGCAATCCATGCCACCCCGATGTCATTTCTGAATCCAGTGATGGCGGGAACATCGCCAATGACCGAAAAATCAATGTCTTTTGCAATGAGTGCTTCGTTTACAGCGATTCCATTTTGGAAGGTGAAATATTCGACTTTATAGCCGATTTTCGCAAATTCTTCCTCAAAGAAACCGTTTTCTTTCGCAATTGCGCTTAATCCGCTGAATGGACGGCCTTCACCGTTTGCGCTTCCGATTCGGGCGATTTTCTCTTTTGCCTTCGCATGTGCCGCGCCTGCAACAAGCACTGAAAGTGCAAGGAGCGCGATGATTTTATTTTTTTTCATATGTGTAATTCCTTACTTTTTTTAGCTGAAAAAAAATGAGGATAGCAGAAACTCCGCTATCCTCAAGTTGACTTGTTAGATATAAACTTTTTTTAGGGTTAGGTTTTGTTTTTGATTACTTGCTGCAACAACAAGCGCACAAATCGGTCAAGCACTGACCGAAACTGATTGCATTGTGATTCGTTCTCATGGTGACCTCCTTGTGGGTAGATTTTTGCTTACAAACAAATATGCGACGACTGTACAGAGATTAACCTATTTAGTCAATAGGTTTTGTAGGATATTTTTTTTGAAAAATTTCTAAAAAAAATCGCTTGACAGAAAAAGTGAAGATAGATATAGTCGTTTTATATTCTACCTATCGGTTTGATAGGTTATTAATACAGAGAGCGTTTTTCTTATGAAAAGATACCAGCATTTCAAATTTATGCATCTTCTCTTTTTTGACTGTTGTTTCTGATAAAAATTCTTATTGAGGTACGAAAATGGGAACAGAAAATAACAAAACAAGCGCAGTGCTCATAAAAAAGGGGAGTGCTGACGACATCAAAAAAGTTGAGGAACTGATTAAAAACATTAAATTCGGCTCAGTGACGATTCATGTGGAGGACGCAAGAATCGTGCAGGTCGATAAAAACGAAAAAATCAGATTCCGCTAATCAAAAAAGGGAGAATAAAAAATGGCACGATTATTTACATCAGAATCAGTAACGGAAGGACATCCATGAGAACGAATCACAATGCAATCAGTTTCGGTCAGTGCTTGAC
>ERZ842401.6701-NODE-6701-length-12193-cov-8.445049_pt1 | contig 12193 bp, 12 predicted proteins | sample MGYA00521270_ERZ842401 | MGnify/ENA primary metagenome ERZ842401 (study PRJEB31892, sample SAMEA3878208) | bioreactor metagenome | biome: Moose rumen | place: Sweden | collected 2011-10 | study: EMG produced TPA metagenomics assembly of the PRJEB12797 data set... | reverse complement strand
TGTCGACGTTTCAGCTCCGCATTGACGAATTCACTTGAAACTTTGACGCCCGCCGGTAAGCCTTCCAATATGCAAATCAGCCGCGAGCTGTGGCTTTCTCCTCCGCTGATATATCGAATTCCCATAAGTTATCCTCCAAAGTTAAGCCGCCCGCGCCGCGTTATATCTGATATGCTCGCTCAACGGGCACGGCGTATAAGACAAGCTCGCCGGTGAGTTTCGGGTTTCCGTAGCTCGGAGTATATTTCCGCAAGAACAAAGTATAATTATCGCAAACGGCGCGGATAAATTGCGGAATTGCAACCAAATCCTCCTTAAGATGATAAACGCAAATCGCAATGACGGGGCGGTCTGAGCGAATAATATCCTTCATTGAGTTGAGCATGGCAAGCTCGGAGCCTTCGATGTCGGCGTTTAGGAGCGTACACTTGTTGCCGCCCAAAATTTTTTTAAAGTCGATTGTATCGTCAATGAACTCGTTAAGCGGCTCGACCAAGTCGCGTTTTTCGGGTGGCAGGAGCGATAAATTCCTCAACAGAATGTCGTAATACTTTTTGTTGCCCTCGAAAGCATAAATCTTTTTGGGCTTGAAGGCGTGGCTGAAATACGCAAAAATCGTATCGCCGATATACGCCCCGCAATTGATCCAACACTCGCCGTCAAGGTGCCTGTAGAGTCGTTCATGTTCGCCGCCGAAAAAATATTTCCACTGCGTGGGGATTTTATTGCCGTAGCAGATACCGTTAGACATGTACGCCCTGACGTAGTTGAACAAGGTTTCCTTGGAGTATTCATCGTGGAAGGAATCGAACAGGTGCATCAATTCGTTCTTGTGCGTTTGGTAATAAAACAGCGTGTTTTTATTCAAAGCGGTCGGCGGGTTGGAAAGTATCTTAACGTGGTCATTATTATCGATGCAGTAAATCCTATTGGGAATCTCGTCGACAGGAATCTTGAAAAAATTTTTTAAAAAGAAGTCAGCCTTACCTTCGGCATTGATGTCACATGTGAAAAAAAAGAAAAATTTCCCCGGCGTCTTATCCGACAGCAAATATTTGAGCGAAACAATTTCCACGTCATCAATCTGTTTGAGGCTTTGAGGAGTCGAGCACACGACCTTGTGAACGTCCAAGCCCCAGCTTTTGAATTGTCGAACGCAAATGTGCAAATCATTTTCGGCGACGATATAAACTTTCGACTTCAGCATAACGGCAAGCGAGACTTGGATTAAAATGTTGCCCGTTATTTCGTAGTTTTCTTCGACGTGAGTATTGCCGAACAGCTCAAGCATTTTATCACGCAAACTCAATTCCATTCCCTCCCCCAAAAAAAACCGACCGCCCAAATTTCTGCGGTCGCCGTTATTTACAATTCTCCGCTTAAATCTCCTCCAAATCCTCCGGGTGCTTTTTGATATAATCGCGATACTTGTTGTATTCGTCCTCAAAAGATTTGTCTTCGGAGGCGGCGAGTTGGAAGGACATCATCGCAACCGCCATGATTCGAGCTATCTCGTGCGCCTCGAAGGTTTCGACCAAGCGGGCTATGGTGCGTGCGGTTTCGTCGAGCAATTCTTGATCGTCGGCGGCAAAGCGATTCAAAAGGAGCATGTCGAACATTTGCTGTTCCAATGCCGACCAACCAAGCGCGATACCTGCATTGGAGTGCGGTGTGCGGTCGTGAACGTTAAAGTCCGAATCGTCCCCGCCTATTTCCGGAATATATACTTCGTCTTCATCTTCAAAACGCGGTCTGAGCATATAAGTCTCCCCCCGAAAAAATTATTGAAAAATACACCAAATGTATTGTACTATAAAGGCGAGCGAAATGTAAAGTAAAGCGGAGGTCGGACATGCAAAAAATTTTGTTGGGAGTGGGCGTGACGTTGATAATCGTGGGGATTTTCGGCGCAAGTTACACGTGGCACTACGACCACCGCGAGGCGGCGACGCTCGACAAATATGCGGCGACGGAGTTTCAAGTTGCCCGCGACGGCGACGGCAATTGGGAGAGCGCGACGCTGAGCCTGTGGGATTATCGCTACGACAAGGCGCATCTTTTGAACAAGGCGATTGTCTTCACCGACGGTGCGCCCTGGGAGGTCGACGCCTTTACCAAGCAGACGCAAAAAGGTTGGCGCAACGAGAACAAATTATTTTTCCACTTCCCCAAGTCGAGCTTGAAGGATTTGCTTTTGGCTAAGGAGATTCGCATAAAATTTTACTACGACAACGGGCAGTCGATTGATTTGCCGCTGGGCAAAAAGGATTTGTTGGCGTGGCAGCGCAAGCTCCGTTGGTAATGCTTGAACTTTATTCACGAGGTTAATCATGAACTCATTCTTAGTAGGACTTCAATTTTTGACGCGGATATTTATCGTGCGGCAAAGCATGTGGACGGAAAAAAGTTTCGGCGAATCGGTAAAGCATTTCCCCGCCGTCGGCGCGATTCTCGGCTTAATCTGCGCGGTCGTCGGCGGAGCCTTGAACACCTTCACGGAGGGGCATATCCCGCTGTTCACGGGCGCAATCACCTTCGCCACGCTCGTAATTCTGACGGGCGGCATACATTGCGACGGGCTTATGGATTCGGCGGACGGTCTCTTTTCGGGGCGCGAACGCGATAAAATGTTGGAGATCATGAAGGACAGCCGCGCAGGTTCCTTCGGCGTGCTGAGCATGATTCTGGTCGCGACGCTGGACGTATCGACGTTGGCGGAACTGGCGCGAATCACCACGTGGTGGCTGTGCACGGCAGCCTACGCCGCGCCGATAATCGGGCGATTCATGATGGTGTTGACAATTGTGCTGTTCCCCTACGCCCGCGAAGAGGGCATGGGCAGAGCCTTCGCGCTGTTCACATCGCGGCGCACGATAATTTGGGCGGCGGGCGAGACGTTCCTGTTGCTGTTGCCGCTTAGCTTTATCAGCGTGATATTTTTCCTGTGCGCCCTGTCGGCAATTTTAATGGCGTTCATAATCACGTGGCTGTTCGCCAACTTCGCGACAACAAAACTTGGCGGCGTCACGGGCGACATTTACGGCGCAGTCACCATGTTAGCGGAAATGTTCACGCTGATAACTTTCCTGTTGAGCGGCAACTACTTACGATGACGATAACGGTTAAAATGCGCGGGACGTGCGGCGAATTGGCGCAAGGCTTTTATCGCGGCGAACCGATTCTGATAACGTGTCCGATAGAAAAATTCTCGACGGCGACGGTCTCCGACGAATTCGCGGGCTTTGAGGGCTTAGGCTCCAAATCGCGGGCGATGCTCTGCAAAGTCTTAAAATTCCTCGGCGCGGCGGAATTCAAGTTTGGCGTGCGGCTGACCTCGGAACTTCCTCGCGGCAAGGGCATGGCGTCTTCGTCGGCGGATATGGCGGCGGTAGCGCAAGCCGTCGCGTTATCGCTCGGACGTGAACTTTCGCCCGCCCGAATCGGCAAACTCTGCGCGGAGGTGGAGCCGACGGACGGCATTTTTTATTCGGGCGTTGTAGCTATGAATCCGCTGACGGGGCAATTCGTCAAAGCGATACGGGCGCGGGAGGCGTTTCAAATCGCGGTGTTCGATTACGGCGGAGAGGTCGATACGCTAAAGCTCAATCGCCGCAGTGACTTCCAAATCCCCGCGCTCGGCGACGCCGTTGACTTTGAACTTGCAAAAAAATCCGCGCTGGCTAATCAATCGATTTTGCCGAAACGCGGACTTATTGAACTTATGAACTTTGCGGAAACTTTGGGCGCGGTCGGAGTAAACGTGGCGCATTCGGGCACCGTCGCGGGAATTTTCTTCCGCGCAGACGATTTGCTTGCCGAGGACAAAGCCGCCGCCGTCCTAAAAAAATTTGACTTCCTGAAGTTGTTGACGTTGACGCGGCTTATTTAACCAGTATGTCGAAGTCGGATTGCGGCACGAGCGTAACCAGCCCCATTATCGCCAAAATTTGCTCCAAGGCTACTCGCGCCGTCGACGTGTTCTTGACTACAAAATCCACGTCGCGCCAATGGTCGAATTCGCCCAGCTCCTCCGCCTGCTCCACATAGTAGCGTATTTCGTCGTTCGAGCAACCTGCGCGGAGCATCCTGTCTACGAAAACCTCATCATCAATCATCAGGAAAATCGACACCAGGTCTTGATGTATGAACTTCGTGATTTGCTTAATCGCCGCCACGTCGTGCAAGATAACCATACTGATTCGGTGGCTCTTGTAGGCGTCGAGCACTTCCGCCTTGCGCAAGCCGTAAGACTGCGCCTGGTAGCCGGTATCGACAATCAGATTCTTCTTTTCGTCGCGGTAGACGGGGTCTTTGACGCTCTGATAAATCCTGCGCTTGTAGGCGTAGCGGTCGTCGAATACGCGGGTCGTGACGGTCGGGATATAGTGAATGCCCATTGACATCAGCTGCGAGACCATCGTCGATTTGCCCGACATGTGCGGTCCGAGAAACGCGTAAATCTTATTCGCCATGAAATTACCTCCTCAAAGTCTTTTGCTTAGCCACGACGTGAACGCCTTCGTCCTCGTCAACCTCCGCGCCGCAACGCGGGCAACAACCGTAGCTCGTGCCGTCGGGCAACGTGCGCTTATGCATGCATTTGGTACAAAATTCCATGCCGCAACGTTCGCACCGGTAAATCTCGCCGAAATCGGTGCGCCCGCATTTGGGGCAGCTGTCGTAGGTCGCCATATAAATTCCTCCTTAGTAGTGCGGATGAGCTTTGACATACTCGACGGGGCGGCTCCAATCTACGTGTACGCCCGTAGCCTCCCAAAGCCGCGTAAGTATCAGCTTCAAGTTATCCGCGCTCAAGTTCGGGTCAATAACCTCCGCCGTGAAGTCCAAAAGCGTCTCGTGCGGAATTTTTATTTCGTGCGGCGTCGTCAAAAAATCCTCGGCAAGTGCTTTGCCCTCCGCGTCGCCCAAGGTCACGATAACTTTGCGCGTCGCCTCGTCGTACTCCACCCAGCCCAAAGCACCGTTGTAACTTATCGCCACGCTGAAATTCTCCAAACGAATCACTCCCCTCAGCTAAATATTTTCCCAAGCGAAATTTTCTACACCGCGTAAAATCGCCGCGCATGATTAAATTTTAGGTCTCCAGCCCAAATTGAAAATCTCCGCGAAGCCGGTCATCTCCAAAACTTCTCTGACTTGCACGCCGGCATTTTTAACGCTCATCGTTCCGCCCTGCGCCCGAATTTTTTTCAGCGCGGCAATCAAAATTCTCAAGCCCGAAGATGAAATGTATTCCAAGCCGTTCAAGTCGAGAGTAAGTTTGTTCACGCCGTCGAGCGCGGAGATAATTTCGTTCTTGACGGAGTTGGCGGAATCGGTGTTGAGCTTGCCCGAAATTTTCAGCGTCAGATTATTTTCGTTGCGCACGGAAGAAATTTTCACGTCGCAAATTTTTTCTATGGGCGCGTAAGTCACGATAAATTTTTTCAGCATGACCGGCGGACACAAATGCTCCTTGAAGAAACGCAAATTCTCCTCGCCGACGTCGTCCATCAAGTTTTGCGTCAAAATGCCGCGCTCCAAATTCAGCTTGGCGTCGTAGCGGTAGGCGAACTGATTCGCGCCCTTGAACTCGTAATCAGCCTTGGCTAACAGCCCGACGGAATGCGCCTCGTCAATCTGCTCGTCCAAACAGTAGGCGACAATCTGCTCGTCGACGCGCACGACAAAGCCGAATAAGTTTTTCAACTCGTCCCAATGCTCCAACGCGAGCAAAAACATTGCGTTATTTTCCGCCGCGCCCGTTTGAAACGCCTTAAGCTCGTCAAAAATTTTCGGCGTAATCTCTTCGACGGTATAGTTGTAATTTTCCTCAAAAGCATTTATGTCGTTGCGGAAGGCTTCAAAATTTTTGCCCTCCAACTTTTCCATGCGGTCGAGGCGCAAAATATAATCCCAATCGTCGCGGTCGTCTTCAACGTTAATCGCCGAGCCGAGCTGTTCGCGCCAAAGCTTAGCCAAATACTCCGGCACAAAGTAAAACGTCGTATCCGCCGGGACATGTTCAGCGAAGACTTTCTGCCAATTAACCTCGTCCCAATCGCCGACGGGAGCCGTCCAACGTTCCTCGCCGTCCTCAACGTATTTATGCCAACACAAATCCGCCGCGTAGCCCCGCTGAACTTTGTACTTAGCTTGGCTGCCCAACAAATTCATGGGCGAGGCATTGGACGGGATTTGTATGCAACGCTTAAGATATTCCGAATACCTTGCGTTGTCCTCAATGCCGAAATCTTGAAACTCAATCATGATTTAAACTCCTTCCGAAATAAACTGCCGCGTACAGGACGGGCAAAACCAACAGCGTCAAGACCGTCGCCACGAACAGCCCGCCCGCTATCGCCACCGCCATAGGTCCCCAAAAGACGCTCGTCATTAGCGGCAACATGCCCAGTATCGCCGCCGCCGCCGTCAGCATTATCGGGCGGAAACGCAATATCGCCGAATCGATTATCGCCGCCAAAGGTTCTTCGCCCGCCCGCAAGTGCTGTTGGATTTGGTCGATTAAAATTACCGAGTTGCGGATTATCATACCCGACAGCGCGATAACGCCCAGCTCCGCCACGAATCCCAGCGGCTTATCGAGGAGTATCAGCGCGAAGATGACGCCGATTATCCCCAGCGGCGCGGTCAACAGCGTGAGGAACATTGCCTTGGCGTCGTGCAACTGGAACATCAACAGCGTCATGATTACGAACACTACCAACGGCAATATCGCGGCGAGTTGTCCCGTTGACGTGTCGCTTTCCTCCAGGTCGCCGCCGGGTTCGATTGAGTAGCCGAGCGGCAAATTTTTTTGCAAATCCTCCGTCGCCTCCAATGCCCGCGTAGCCGCGTCGTTGGCGGTGCCGCTTAAAATGTTCGCCTGCACCGTGACGGTCGGCTTGAGGTCGTAGCGTTTAATCAGCCCGTACTCCGCGTCGTAGGACAGTTTGGCGATTTGCTCCAAAGGAACGTAGCCCGCCTCGCCCAAGTATATCGGCAAATTGTTCAGCGCGGCAAGGTTATTCCTGTCAGCCTCGGCAAGGCGCAACTCAATATCAATCGTTCTGTCACCCGTGTAGAATTCGGAAACCTTCGCGCCCGTGACCTCGGTGTACAACGTCGACTTGACGGCTTGACTTGAAACGCCCAAAGCGCGGAGCTTATCCTGGTCAAGTTCAATCTTCACGACTTTGGATTTTTCGCTCCAATCGAGGTGAACGTCGACGGCGTTTGGATCCTGCGCCACAATGTCGGCAACCTGCGCGGCAAGCTCTTGAACGCGTTCAATATCGGTGCCCATGACGCGTAACATAATCGGATAATCGGCGGGCGGTCCCGTCTGAATCAGTTGGATATTCGGGCGCACGGCAGGGAAATTCTCCTCCAGCTCGCGGCGAATTTTGGCAATCATCTCGTCGCGATTATCCTCGTCAGCCGTCACGACGAACTTGGCAATATTATCGGCGTCGACATTGGGGTCAACCGTCAGCACGAAACGCGGCGTATCTGTTCCGACGTAGTAAGCATAATTTTTAAGATTGTCGCGCTCGCCGTTTAGGAATTGGGCAAAGCGGTCAGCCTCGGCTTGAGTAGCCGCTATCGAGGAGCCTTCGGGCAACTTCAGTTCGATTAAAATTTCGGGGCGTATCGACGGCGGGAAGAATTCCATTTGCACGAAGTCAGCCGCAAGTATCGTAGCCGCGAACGTCGCGATTGTCCCGCTCAGCACGAGGATTTTATTTCGCAGGAACGTTTCAAGCACCCGGCGGAAGATTTTATAGAATCGGCTTTGGTAAGGCTCCTCCGTTTGCTTGACCTTGATGATATACGTGCCAAACAGCGGCGCGACCATGACCGATACCGCCCACGACAGCAACAGCGCAATTGCTACGACCCAGAACATGTCGCGGCAGAATTCGCTCGCTATGCCCTTGGTGAACGCCACCGGTATGAAGCCCGCGCAGGTTATCAGCGTGCCCGTCAGCATTGGCTTAGCCGTGACGTTGAACGCATGGCAAGCCGCCTCGAACCTTGACAGCCCGCGCTCCAGTTGCACGCTCATCATTTCCACGGCGATTATCGCGTCGTCGACCAAAAGCCCCAGCGCGATTATCAGCGAGCCGAGCGATACTTTGTGCAAGTCAATCCCCAGCGCGTACATGAAGCAGAACGTCCCCGCCAATACCAGCGGGATACAGCCCGCCACGACCAGCCCCGTCCGCACGCCCAAACTTGCGAAGCTCACGCCCAGCACGATTACGATTGCCAACAGGAGCGTCTCGACGAATTCGCCGATTGATTCTTCCACGACTTGCGGCTGATTCGACACTTGATGAAGTTCCAAGCCCAGCGGCAATTCCTGTTGGATTTGCTCCGTGATTTCGCGCAGATTTTCTCCGAGGTCGATGATATTGCCGCCGTCCTCCATTGCGACCGCTATCCCGACGGCAGGCTCCCCGTTAAAAAACATTTTGGGTTCGGGCGGGTCGACGAATCGCCGTTCAACTTTGGCAATGTCACCGAGGCGGAAGATTCGTCCGTCGGCGTTAATCGGCAAAGCTTTAATCTCGTCCACGTCGTCAAAAATGCCCGTCACGCGCAGATACACGTTGTCGCTTGCGGTGTCGACCATACCGGCGGGCGTCATGGCGTTTTGCGCGGCTAGCGTATCAGAGATGACTTGCGGGCTTATGCCAAGTTCGGAAAGCTTAGCCTGTTCGATTTCGATGTAGACAACCTCGGATTGCACGCCTATCAGTTCAATCTTTTTAACGTCGTGCACGCCCAACAACAAGCGGCGAATTTCCTCGGCGTAGCGGCGAAGCTCCTCGTAATTAAAGCCGTCGCCCGTCAAGGCGTAAACCGAACCGAAGACCTCATCATAGGTATCATCGAAGAAAACGCCCGTCACGCCGTCGGGCAATTCGTTTTGGATGTCGGTACAATAGTTGCGCACGTCGCGCCACGTCGGACGAATCTGCGCGGTGTCGGGTATCTCATTCAGCTCCACGTAAATTATCGTTGAACCGGGGCGCGTTTCGCTCTGTAAGTTATCAAGCCACGGTATGTCTTGTAACTTTTTTTCGAGCTTGTCGGTAACTTGCTCCTGCATTTCGTAGGCGGTCGCGCCCGGCCAATAAGCCGCCACGATCATATCGCGGATAACGAACTTGGGGTCTTCCATGCGTCCGAGCGCGAAGTAGGAAAAAATCCCGCCGAGGAACGCCACGACGATAAAATACCAAACGAGGGCGCGGTGATTGAGTGACAGCTCCGTTAAATTGCGCACGTCAACCACCTGTCCTTACGGTTTGTCCGTCGCGGAGCTTGTTGACGCCCGCCACGACAACGGTATCGCCCGCCGTCAGCCCGCGCACACGAACGTTGTTATCATCAAAGGCAGTGACCTCGACCTTGCGGAGCGTGACGCGTTCGCCGTCGACGAGCCAAACCTGCGCGGCGTCGCCCGTCTGATAAATCGCGCTCAACGGCAGGATAATCGCGCTCGGCAACACTTGACGAATTGAAACGTTAGCCGTCATGCCGAGCTGAACGTTGCGCACGTCGGGCAGGGAAATTTTAACGGTGAACGTGCGCGAGGCAGAATCAGCCATAGGCGAGATTTCGCGAACGATACCGCCGACCTCGTCGCCCGTCGCCCAAAAATTTATCGAGACGCGTTGCCCGATTTGGAGCGCGGAGATTTTATTTTCGGGGATATTGACGACGACCTCAAGTTCGCCGGTCTGCACGAGCTTTAAGACGGTCTGCCCTGCCGCAACCACTTGCCCGACCTCCGCCGTAACGTCGGAGATAACGCCGTCGGCATTGGCGTTCAGCGCGGTGTATTCAAGGGCGTTTTGACTTTGGCGGGCTTGAGCGATAGCGGCGTCATAGGCGGCAAGGGCGGCGTCGTATTGCGTGCGATATTGGTCGAGCACGGCGGCGGCGATAGCCTCTTCCTTGAACAGCGCGGCGTAGCGGTCGAGGTTAGCCTTGGCAAGTTTGAGTTGAGCCTGCGCGGAGGCTACTTGGGCGTCGGAACTCCTGGACTGTTCGGCAATGTCTTTGGCGTCGAGGGTCATGAGGATTTGCCCCGCACGAACGTAAGAGCCGACCTCCACGGCGCGAGAAATAATCTTGCCGCCGACTTGGAAGGACAAATCGGTTTCGTAGCGACCCTCGACGACGCCCGAATAATTTTCCTCCTGCGCCGAGTTGGTAAGGCTGACGCGTTGTACCTTAACGAGCGGCGGCTTTTGAACGGGAACCTCCTCATCGCAACCCGTCATTAAAAGTCCGACCGCGCAGATTGTCGCCAATAATTTCCTTCGCAAGCGACCACCTCCCAAAATTTTTCCGTCATTGTATCCTACGCAAAAAAAATCGGCAAGCCGTTAAGCTCACCGATTGTCGCGATTCATTTTTCCAGCCAATCGCTCATGCCCAAATGCACGACGTATTCCTTGGCGCACTCGTAGTAATGCATAGCCGAGGTACGGAGCGCAACAATTTCGTCGTCGCGGAGGGCGCGCATAATCTTGGCGGGGTTGCCGAAGACCAGCGAATTGTTCGGGATTTTCTTATATTGCGTGATGACCGTGCCCGCGCCGATAATGCAGTTGTTGCCGATTTCCGAGTAGCCGAGGATAATCGACCCCATGCCGATTAAACAGTCGTTGCCGATTTTGCGGCAATGGATAATGGCGTTGTGCCCAATCGTGACGTAGTTGCCGATTTCGGTCGGCGTGTCGCCCATGACGTGCACGGTACAGTTATCCTGAATGTTGGTGTAGTTGCCGATACGCACGGGCTGAAAGTCGCCGCGCACCGTGACGCCGAACCAGACGCTCGACCCCGCACCGATTGACACCTCGCCGACAACCGACGAGCCGGGCGCGACGAATACGTCTTTGGCGATTTGGGGCGTCTTGCCCTTATACGGCAGGATAATAGCCTCCATAGTCAAACCTCCCGCAAAAATTTACGACTTCAATTCCGCCAACTTTGCCTCAAGCGCGGCGATTTGCTCCTTGGACTCGACGACGTATTTTTTAAAGTTCTTGAGCTTCTCCGCCGTCAGCTCCTGTTGCGTATGTAAGGCGGTGCACAGCGCGGCTACCAATACGTCATAATCGCCCAAACTTTTGCCGAAGCCGTCCCTTATCGCCTCGTAGAGTTCATGCGGCTTAAGCTCCGACGCCTCCTCGCGGAACACCGACGTAAATCGCCCGTTAAAGAAATTCTCCAACAGCCCGTAATGATAATGCGGCTTGCCCTTGAAAAATGGATGCCCCTTTATGTACTCGTCCAAACTCTTCAAGCCGAGAATAATCGGGTTCATGTAGAATTTCGCGCTTTCGGCGGGAGCCTTTTTGATGCGCGTCATGGAGCCTTCGTTGTCGCGGTAGAGGTAAATGGGGTGCGGCACGCGCAGGAAATTTTTGGTGTAAATCAGCAAGGCGTGCGTCCAAACCAAATCCTCATAGGGACGGATGTTCGGGAAAAACAATTCGTATTCCAGGAGGAATTCGCGCTTGGAGAAGGTGCGCCACGGAGCCAGCCAATATCGACTGCGAGCCATATCCTTGACGCGCTTATCCAAATCGTTATCGATGACGGTCACGTCGCCCGCCTTGTACTTGGGCACGTTTGCCAATTCCCGCTCCGAACCGTCCGCACTCAATTTATAGTACAGCGTGCGATACAAAACGTCCGAATTGTATTCCCGCGCCAACTTTAAATTTTCCTCAACGGCAGTCTCGGTTATCATGTCGTCGGAGTCGATAAACATGATGTATTCGCCGCGAGCCAGCGTAATGCCCTTGTTACGGGGAATGCCCGCGCCGCCGGTATTCTTCTTAAGGCGGAAGTGATTGAGCCGACCGCCGAATTTGGGAATGTAGCTCTTAACGATTTCGGGGCTGGAGTCGGTGGAGCAGTCGTCGACGACTATCAGCTCGAAATTTTTATAAGTCTGCGCCAATACGCTTTCGAGGCACGCCGTGATATATTTTTCCGCGTTGTACATGGGGATTATTACCGAAACGTCGGGGCAATTAAACTGCATAATGGCGGGCTCCGCAGGTTTAGCCGCTTGCTCAACGGGTTTGACGGGCTCCGCAGGTTTAGCCGCTTGCTCAACGGGTTTGACGGGCTCCGCAGGTTTAGCCGCTTGCTCAACGGG
>ERZ842401.6700-NODE-6700-length-12198-cov-17.540311_pt1 | contig 12198 bp, 9 predicted proteins | sample MGYA00521270_ERZ842401 | MGnify/ENA primary metagenome ERZ842401 (study PRJEB31892, sample SAMEA3878208) | bioreactor metagenome | biome: Moose rumen | place: Sweden | collected 2011-10 | study: EMG produced TPA metagenomics assembly of the PRJEB12797 data set... | reverse complement strand
TTATTGTAGAACTCGGAGAGAAACTGAAGGAGTATCCTCATTTCTATCTGGTAGATGTTACCGGGCTGAATGCAGAGCAGACAAGTGATCTTCGTCGCAAGTGTTTCAAGAGTGAGGTAAAGATGGTCGTCGTGAAGAACAAACTTCTTCACAAGGCTTTTGAGGCTGCTGAGGTTGACTTCGAGCCACTTTATGGTTGCCTGAAAGGAAATACTGCTTTGATGTTCACTCATCAGGCAAATGTTCCTGCTAAGTTGCTCAAGGAATACAAAAAGCAGGGCATTCCCGCCCTGAAGGCTGCTTATGCAGAAGAGGGTTTCTTCGTAGGTGCTGACAAACTTGAGGAACTGGTTGCAATCAAGAGTAAGAACGAACTTATCGCCGATGTTGTGGCATTGCTGCAGTCTCCTATCAAGACTGTTGTATCAGGTCTGAACGCTGGTGGTAAAATCCATGGACTGCTTGACGCTATCGCTGAGCGTAACAAATAAGCGAGAAGTATAACAATTAACATTAAAAACATTAAAATTTTAAATAAAATGGCAGATATTAAAGCTATTGCTGAAGAGTTGGTAAACCTTTCAGTTAAGGAAGTACAAGAGTTAGCAACAGTCCTGAAGGACGAGTATGGAATTGAGCCCGCTGCTGCAGCCGTTGCAGTTGCTGCAGGTCCTGCTGCCGCAGGTGCCGCTGAGGCTGCCGAGGAGAAGACTTCTTTCGATGTAGTTCTGAAGGAGATAGGTGCTAACAAACTCCAGGTTGTTAAGGCCGTTAAGGAGGCTTGTGGTCTCGGTCTGAAAGAGGCTAAGGATCTCGTTGATGGTGCTCCCGCTACTATCAAGGAAGGTATGGCAAAGGCAGAGGCAGAGAACCTTAAGAAGGCTATCGAAGAGGCTGGTGCCGTTGTTGAGTTGAAGTAATTCAAGCACATCAACAATAATATGGTTGGGGGCTCTCCAGTAGAGGGTTCCCGACCATTTCTTGTTTTATTACAGATAATCTGGAAGTTCTGGAGAGTCTAGAGAATCTAGAAAATAATTCATTTAAAATATGGCTTCAAAAGTAATTGATAACAGAGTAAACTTTGGCAGCGTCAAGAATCCGATGCCCTTTCCGGATTTTCTCGATGTGCAATTAAAGTCATTCAAAGACTTCCTGCAGTTGGATACTCCCCCTGAGGAACGCAAGAATGACGGTTTGTATAAGGTGTTCGCAGAGAACTTCCCTATCACCGATACACGTAATAATTTCGTTCTTGAGTTCTTGGATTACTATATTGATCCGCCGCGTTACACTATTGATGAGTGTCTGGAGCGTGGTCTGACATATAGTGTACCCTTGAAGGCTAAGTTGAAACTTTATTGTACAGACCCAGACCATGAGGATTTCGGTACAGTGATTCAGGATGTTTTCCTGGGTCCGATTCCTTATATGACCTCGAACGGAACTTTTGTTATCAATGGTGCAGAGCGTGTAGTTGTATCTCAGTTGCATCGTTCTCCTGGTGTGTTCTTTGGTCAGAACGTACACGCTAATGGTACCCTTCTTTACAGTGCCCGTATCATTCCTTTTAAAGGTTCTTGGATAGAGTTTGCGACAGACATCAACAATGTCATGTATGCATACATTGATCGTAAGAAGAAATTGCCTGTAACTACTCTGCTTCGTGCTATTGGTTACGAGAATGATAAGGATATTCTTGAAATCTTTGAACTTGCCGAGGAGGTGAAGGTCAATAAGACAGCCCTGAAGAAAGCCTTGGGACGCAAACTCGCTGCCCGTGTGCTGAAAAGTTGGAATGAGGATTTCGTAGACGAGGACACTGGTGAGGTTGTATCTATTGAGCGTAATGAGGTAATCATGGAACGTGAGACGGAGATTACCGAGGAGAATATGGAAGATATCCTGGAAAGTGGTGCTCAGACAATTCTTGTTCATAAAGATGAGTCTGTGGCTCAGGATTATTCTATTATCTTCAATACTTTGCAGAAAGACCCCAGTAACTCAGAGAAGGAAGCCGTATTGTACATCTATCGTCAGTTGCGTAATGCAGACCCAGCCGATGATGCCAGTGCCCGTGAGGTCATCCAGAACTTGTTCTTCTCAGACAAGCGTTATGACTTGGGTGATGTTGGTCGTTATCGTATCAACAAGAAGTTGGGCTTGAATACAGAGATGGATGTTCGTGTTCTGACGAAGGAGGATATTATCGAGATTATCAAATATCTCATCCAGTTGGTGAACTCCAAAGCCACTGTCGATGATATCGACCACCTGTCTAACCGTCGTGTACGTACCGTTGGCGAGCAGTTGAGCAATCAGTTCTCTATAGGTCTTGCCCGTATGAGCCGCACCATTCGTGAGCGTATGAACGTTCGTGATAATGAGGTGTTCACTCCTACCGACCTGATTAATGCCAAGACGATTTCCAGTGTTATCAACTCGTTCTTTGGTACTAACCCGCTGTCGCAGTTCATGGACCAGACCAACCCGCTTGCCGAGGTGACTCACAAACGTCGTCTCTCAGCCTTAGGTCCTGGTGGATTGTCTCGTGAGCGTGCAGGCTTTGAGGTTCGTGACGTACACTATACTCACTATGGTCGTCTGTGTCCGATTGAGAGTCCTGAAGGTCCGAATATCGGTCTGATCTCGTCACTCTGTGTATATGCGAAGATTAATGAACTTGGCTTCATCGAGACTCCTTACCGTAAGGTAGAGAAGGGTGTTGCCAATCTCAATAATGATGATATTGTTTATCTGACTGCCGAGGAAGAGGAAGATCATGTGATTGGTCAGGGAAATGCTCCATTACGTGATGATGGTACCTTTATCCGTCCTGTTGTCAAGTGTCGTCAGGACGCAGACTTCCCTGTCGTTCCTCCCTCAGATGTTGATTTGATTGATGTTTCCCCACAGCAGATTGCCTCTATCGCAGCCTCGCTTATTCCGTTCTTGGAGCATGATGATGCCCACCGTGCATTGATGGGATCTAACATGATGCGTCAAGCAGTGCCTTTGCTTCATAACGAGGCACCTATTGTCGGAACAGGTATTGAGAAGCAGGTTTGTGAGGACTCCCGTACGATGATTACCGCTGAAGGCGATGGCGTCATCGACTATATTGATGCAACGACAATACGTATTTTGTATGATCGTACAGATGACGAGGAGTTCGTCAGTTTCGAACCTGCCTTGAAAGAATATCGCATTCCTAAGTTCCGTCGTACGAACCAGAATATGACCATTGACCTTCGACCTGTCTGTGAGAAGGGACAGCGTGTGAAGAAGGGTGATATCCTCACTGAGGGCTATGCTACGGAAAATGGTGAACTCGCTTTGGGTCGTAACCTGCTGGTTGCATATATGCCTTGGAAGGGCTATAACTATGAGGATGCTATTGTGCTTAATGAGCGCATCGTCCGTGAGGATATCCTGACCTCTGTACATGTAGATGAGTACTCTCTCGATGTTCGTGAGACAAAACGTGGTGCTGAGGAGTTCACTGCAGATATTCCTAATGTCAGCGAGGAGGCTACCAAGGACCTTGATGAGAATGGTGTGATCCGTGTTGGTGCCCGTGTGGAGCCGGGAGACATTCTGATTGGTAAGATTTCTCCTAAAGGAGAGAGCGATCCTTCACCAGAGGAGAAATTGCTTCGTGCCATCTTTGGTGACAAGGCTGGTGACGTGAAGGACTCTTCTTTGAAGGCAAATCCTTCCCTCTCAGGAGTTGTTATTGACAAGAAACTCTTCACCCGTGCTACTAAGACTCGTGCAACTAAGCAGCAAGACAAGATTCTGCTTGCTAAGATTGACGAGGAGCATGAGGCAAAGATTGGTGACTTGAAAGATATTTTGGTAGAGAAACTGGCCACTTTGACAAAGGGTAAGACTTCACAGGGAGTGAAGGATTATACAGGTGCTGAGATTATCTCTAAGGGTAGCAAGTTCACCATGACAGCCTTGAGGAATCTTGAGTATGGTGACATCCAGATAAGTAACTGGACCAATGACGAGCACAAGAACCAACTCATTGCCCAGTTGGTTATTAATTACATGAAGAAGTTCAAACTGCTTGATGCAGAGATGAAGCGAAAGAAATTCGCTATCACCATTGGTGACGAGTTGCCTTCAGGTATCTTGCAGATGGCTAAAGTTTATGTGGCAAAGAAACGTAAGATTGGTGTAGGTGATAAACTCGCCGGTCGTCATGGTAACAAGGGTATTGTTTCCAAGGTCGTTCGTCAGGAGGATATGCCATTCTTGGAGGATGGTCGCCCTGTAGACCTGGTATTGAACCCGCTGGGTGTGCCTTCTCGTATGAACCTTGGTCAGATATTTGAGGCTATCCTCGGAGCTGCAGGTAAGCGTCTTGGTGTTAAGTTCTCTACTCCTATTTTTGATGGTGCGAAACTTGAAGACCTTGCTGAGTGGACAGACAAGGCAGGTCTGCCACGCCTCTGCTCTACCCATTTGTATGACGGTGAGACTGGTGAGCAGTTCGATCAGCCGGCGACGGTAGGAATCACCTACTTCCTGAAACTTGGTCACATGGTAGAGGACAAGATGCATGCCCGTTCCATCGGTCCGTACAGTCTGATTACCCAGCAGCCACTTGGTGGAAAGGCACAGTTTGGTGGTCAGCGTTTCGGAGAGATGGAGGTTTGGGCATTGGAGGCATTCGGTGCCAGTCATGTACTGCAGGAGATCTTGACTATTAAGTCTGATGATGTGGTAGGCCGCTCAAAGGCTTACGAGGCTATTGTCAAGGGCGAGCCTATGCCTACTCCTGGTATACCTGAGTCACTCAACGTGCTGCTGCATGAGTTGAAGGGTCTTGGTCTCAGTATCAAGATGGACTAATGAGAGAAATAAAAAAGGTAAAAAAGTAAAAAGGTAAATTTGAAATATGGCTTTCAAGAAAGATTCAAAGATAAAGAGTAATTTTACCAAGATTACCATCGGTCTTGCCTCACCTGAGGAGATTCTCGAGAACTCATGTGGTGAGGTGACCAAGCCTGAGACCATCAACTATCGTACATACAAGCCAGAGCGTGACGGTTTGTTCTGTGAGCGCATTTTTGGTCCTACCAAGGATTATGAGTGTGCTTGCGGTAAGTACAAGCGTATTCGTTATAAAGGTATTGTCTGCGACCGATGTGGTGTCGAGGTAACAGAGAAGAAGGTTCGTCGTGAGCGTACCGGTCACATCGAACTCGTTGTCCCAGTGGCTCATATCTGGTATTTCCGCAGTTTACCCAATAAGATTGGTTATCTGCTTGGTCTTCCTACTAAGAAACTCGATGCGATCATATACTATGAGCGTTACGTTGTTATCCAACCAGGTGCTATGGCAGGAAAGAAAGACGCTGAGGGTAATGACGCTATTGGTTCCAATATGTACGACTTGCTTTCCGAGGAAGAATATAACGATATCCTTGATAACAAGTTATCAGCAGAGAATGACTATCTCGACGACAGCGATCCTAATAAGTTCATTGCTAAGATGGGTGCTGAGGCTATCTATGACCTTTTGGTACGTCTTGACCTGGATTCCTTGTCCTACGAATTGCGTGACCGTGCTAACAGCGACTCGTCGATGCAGCGTAAGAATGAGGCGTTGAAGCGTCTTCAGGTGGTTGAGGCTTTCCGCTCCAGCGTAGAGAAGGGTATTAACCGTCCAGAGTGGATGATCATGAAGATTATCCCTGTGACTCCTCCAGAGTTGCGCCCATTGGTACCACTGGATGGTGGACGTTTTGCCACTTCCGACCTGAATGACCTCTATCGTCGTGTCATTATTCGTAACAACCGTCTGAAGAGACTGATGGAGATTAAGGCTCCTGAGGTGATCCTCCGTAATGAGAAGCGTATGTTGCAGGAGGCTGTTGATTCTCTGTTCGACAATAGCCGTAAGTCGTCTGCTGTCAAAAGCGAGAGCAACCGTCCGTTGAAGTCTCTCTCTGACTCACTGAAAGGTAAGCAGGGACGTTTCCGTCAGAACTTGCTCGGTAAGCGTGTCGACTATTCTGCGCGTTCGGTAATCGTCGTAGGTCCTGAATTGAAGATGGGTGAGTGTGGCCTGCCAAAACTGATGGCTGCCGAACTCTATAAGCCATTTATTATCCGTAAACTCATTGAGCGTGGCATCGTGAAGACCGTGAAGTCCGCAAAGAAGATTGTTGATCGTCGCGAGCCCGTTATCTGGGATATTCTGGAGAATGTGATGAAGGGACACCCTGTGCTCCTCAACCGTGCGCCGACACTGCACCGTCTGGGTATTCAGGCATTCCAGCCAAAACTCATCGAGGGTAAGGCTATCCAGTTGCACCCATTGGCATGTACGGCATTCAACGCCGACTTCGATGGTGACCAGATGGCTGTTCACCTCCCATTGAGCAACGAGGCTATTCTGGAGGCACAGATCCTGATGCTCCAGAGTCATAATATTCTGAATCCTGCCAATGGCGCTCCTATCACCGTCCCCTCACAGGATATGGTGCTCGGACTCTACTATATCTCTAAGATCCGTCCAGGAGCAAAAGGAGAGGGACTCACCTTCTATGGTCCAGAGGAGGCTATCATTGCACATAATGAGGGTAAGTGCGACTTGCATGCTCAGGTGAAAGTGGTGGTTGATGATATTGTCGATGGCAAACAGGTTAAACGCATGGTAGAGACCTCAGTCGGTCGTGTCATCGTAAACGGCATCATTCCGAAGGAGGTGGGTTATGTCAACCGTATCATCTCTAAGAAGTCTCTGCGTGACATCATTGCCGATGTGATTAAAAATGTCGGTTTTGCTGAGGCATGCGAGTTCCTTGATGGTATTAAGAACCTCGGTTACCGTATGGCATACGAGGCTGGTCTGTCATTCAACCTCGACGATATCATCATCCCAGAGTCCAAGAAGGCTCTGGTCGAGAAGGGCAATGCCGAGGTACAGCAGATTACCGAGAACTACAACATGGGATTCATCACCGACAACGAGCGTTATAATCAGGTCATCGATACTTGGACACATATTAATAATGACCTTGGTAATGTCCTGATGAAGGAGATGACTGAGGCTGACCAGGGCTTCAATGCCGTCTTCATGATGCTTGACTCTGGTGCTCGTGGTAGTAAGGACCAGATTCGACAACTCTCTGGTATGCGTGGTCTGATGGCGAAACCGCAGAAAGCAGGTGCCGAGGGGGCGCAGATTATTGAGAACCCGATTCTGTCGAACTTCAAGGAGGGTATGTCCGTGTTGGAGTACTTCATCTCTACCCACGGTGCCCGTAAGGGTCTTGCCGATACCGCCATGAAGACTGCCGACGCAGGTTATCTTACTCGTCGTCTGGTTGACGTATCGCATGATGTGATTATCAATGAGGAAGACTGTGGTACGCTCCGTGGTCTGGTATGCACCGCCCTGAAGAATGGTGATGAGACCATCTCCACCCTCTATGAGCGCATCCTTGGTCGTGTCTCCGTACATGATATTATCCATCCTTCCACAGGTGAGTTGATAGTTGCTGCTGGTGAGGAGATTACAGAGCCTATCGCTCAGATTATCGAGGATTCGCCAATTGAGAGTGTGGAGATTCGTTCCGTGCTCACTTGTGAGTCGAAGCATGGCGTATGTATGAAGTGTTACGGACGTAACCTTGCTACACGCCGTATGGTGCAGAAAGGTGAGGCTGTCGGTGTTATTGCTGCACAGGCTATCGGTGAGCCTGGTACACAGTTGACTCTCCGTACGTTCCACGCCGGCGGTGTCGCTGCCAACGCGGCTGCCAATGCAAGTATTGTGGCAAAGAACGACTCTGTATTGGAATTGGAGGAGGTACGTACCGTTCCGTTCGATGAGGATGGACGTGAGTGTGAGATGGTTGTCAGCCGTCTGGGTGAGGCTCGTTTTGTTGATCCAAACACGAAGATTGTGCTCTCTACCGTGAACGTTCCTTATGGCTCTTCTTTGTATTTCAAGTCAGGTAGTTCTGTGAAGAAGGGTGATAAGATTGCCCAGTGGGATCCATTCAATGCCGTGATCGTCACAGAGTATGCCGGAACCTTGAAGTTCCACGATGTCATAGAGGGTGTTACCTTCCGTGCTGAGACGGATGATACCACTGGCTTGACAGAGAAGATCGTCACTGAGTCGAAGGATAAGTCTAAGGTTCCTACCTGTGATGTCATTGGTGCTGACGGAGAGGTGATTGGTACCTATAACTTCCCTGTGGGTGGTCACGTTGTTATTGAGGATGGTCAGACCGTTAAGACAGGTGAGACCCTTGTGAAAATTCCACGTGCAGCCGCTAAGGGTGGTGATATTACTGGAGGTCTGCCACGTGTCACTGAACTCTTCGAGGCTCGTAACCCGTCTAACCCTGCTGTCGTTTCTGAAATCGACGGTGAGGTCACCATGGGTAAGGTAAAGCGTGGTAACCGTGAGATTATCGTTACCTCCAAGACGGGTGAGCAGTGTAAGTATCTTGTTTCCCTGTCCAAGCAGATTCTGGTACAGGAACACGATGCCGTTCGTGCCGGTACGCCACTCTCCGATGGTGTTATCACACCTGCCGATATCCTTGCTATCAAGGGTCCCACGGCTGTACAGGAATATATCGTCAATGAGGTACAGGATGTATACCGTCTGCAGGGTGTGAAGATTAACGACAAACACTTTGAGATTATCGTCCGTCAGATGATGCGTAAGGTTCAGATTAATGAGCCTGGTGATACTTCTTTCCTTGAGCAGGAGATTGTCGACAAACTTGACTTCGCAGAGGAGAACGACCGTATCTGGGGTAAGAAGGTGGTCATCGACGCAGGTGACTCTGAGAACATGCAGAAGGGACAGATTGTCACGGCACGTAAGTTGCGTGACGAGAACTCCATGCTGAAGCGTCGTGACTTGAAGGTTGTACAGGTGCGTGATGCCGTTCCCGCCACTTCTACTCAGATCCTACAGGGTATTACTCGTGCAGCCCTTCAGACTAAGTCATTCATGTCTGCCGCATCCTTCCAGGAGACGACAAAGGTGCTCAATGAGGCGGCCATCCGTGGTAAGGTAGATACTCTTGAGGGCATGAAGGAGAACGTTATCTCTGGTCACCTCATTCCTGCAGGTACTGGTCTCCGTGAGTTTGAGAAGATCATTGTCGGCTCAAAGGAGGAGTATGAACGGATGCAGGCTAATAAGAAGAACGTCCTCGATTTTGCAGAGGAGCCTGGTCTTGACGAGAAATAATCTGCACAACCAAAAAAAAAGGAGAGGCGGTCCCGTAAGGCCGCCTCTCTTCTTTCCCGATCACCTCATCATCCGTTGATGCATGAGGTCACGCCTAATGTGGTGGCTATCGCCGTCAGGATACTGATGACGAGTTGCACGGCCACTTTCCAGGTCTCTTTCCTAATTCTCATCATAAACTCTAAACTCTAAATTCTAAATTCTAAACTCTTAACTCTAAATTCTTAATTCTTAATTCTAAACTCATTACGGATTAGCAGGCTCCTCCTCTTCCTCCTGGCTCTTGCGGGGAGATACGTAGTTGTTGTCCTCCTCCCAGGTGAGGGCGACACCGGCGGCGCGGTTGTGTGGGATACTCTTGATGAGCACCATACCCGTGGGCTGCACCTGCCATTTGGCGGTGATGTCCGTGCCGGCGTTGAAATCCTTTGGGTTCTCTACGCCCTTCGAGATCATCGACACTCGGAAGATGCCGAGGTTGTCGACCTTCACCGATTTTCCCTCATAGGCGAGTCCTCTGATGAGGTTTACCAAATCCTTCACCACACCGGCGATCTGTCCTTCGGAGAAGCCGCTGTTGCGTCCCACCATCATCATGACGAGGTCGTCGGTGCTGACCAGTCCCTCTGCCGACTTACGTGCGTACCACTTGCCATACGCCGCTGATCGCACGTTGTTGTTTTTGTACAATCGATACTTTGCCATAGTTCTTTCTTTTTTTAATAAGGTTCAACATTCTTTTTCCTTAGTCACAGCGCTGTTTCCGTGTGCAAAGTTAGAAAGAACTCTCTCCCGATACAAGAAAACACCCCTTCTGTGGGGAATCCTAACCAATCTACAGAATAAGAATTCTCATAGGAAAACCGCAGGAAAATTTGGAGGTTTCACTTCTTTTTGCTATTTTTGCACTCGATGACAGAAAGAAGAGATAAGCAAAAGCGTAATCGTGCTCAGTTGAATAGTCAACAAGAGACAATGACAGCAAAGCCGGTTATGATAAATACCTGGATGGAAAACCTAGGTAAGTATCTTTTGGATATTTCTAAGTATGTCACTACGGGTGTTGTAATCTCTTCTTTATTTAAAGATGTATCTGACAGTTCCGCTATCTATTTTATAGGAACAGTTGTTGCTGTCTCAACTCTCATTGTAGGATTGGTATTAACAAATAAGAAAAAGAAGAAGGAGGAATAATGTTATGGGTATGTATTTGATTTTCTTAGTGTATGGCGTACCGTGCATACTTTTTTTACTGTTTTGTTTAACGCCTAATGGTAAACATTGGTTACGTCAGCATAATATGCTGTGAAGTGTAAGCCGTTCCCCTGTAGCACGGATTAATTAGATTTATTCTTTCAAAACCTTGCGGCGACATGACTTTGGCGAGTCATGTCGTTTTTGTGCCATACAGACAAACTTATATTTTTCAATTATCATCATGAATCTAAACGACTATTTAGCGACCGCTCACGTCGTGAATGTCCGTCTGTCGGACGACAAGCGTTATCTGACACTGACGGAGGAACGTACCATCGACCTTCTGGAAATCGACCTGCTGACCCGTGACGAGCAATGGGAGCGGCAGGCTTGCCTCATCGGAAACCTATTCAGGGAGTATGTCGACTATCACCAGCGCGACGACCTGCAGCGGCAACTCAGGGAACTGCTGCGGCGGCGCATCATCGAGTATTACGTCAACGGAGAGGGTGAGGCATTCGTCAACGTGCTTCGCAACACTGGGCAGGCGAACCTGATCAGGCTCCTGCTCAGCCATGCCACTTCCCAGAAACGGTGTGCCTTGCAGGGCGACCGCCAGGTGTTCACACGACTGAAACACCTGCTTCTGCAACGGCTCCGCCACCAGGGGCAACCGCTGAGCGTGAACAGTCTCAGCGTGACGCTCCAACGGGCGGTCTCCCGTGAGTAGGCTCCTCACGAAAAATACCAGCCTCCTCACGAGAATTAGTAGGCTCCTCACGGAAAATACCAGCCTCCTCACAAAAAATAGTAGGCTCCTCACTGAAATGAGGAGCCTACTCATGAAAATGTCCTGCCTGTCAGCGTCTCATCAACACCTCGGCAAGTTGTCGCAAACGCCATTTGCGCTTCGCCCGTTTACCGTGCATGACATAGTGGCAATGGCGGCAGATGCCCCGTCGGGTGCTGGTGGCATATTGCTCGAACTGCTCCAAGGGCAGTTCCCTCCCACAGCAGTAGCACGTCTTCATCGCACACGGTAGTTAGGGAAACACTGGTGGCGGTTCTCTCGCTCGTCGAGGCATACGGAGCAGTGGATCCACATGCTTCCATAGCGGTTGTACTCGAACAGCAGTTGGTCGAAGTCCACATGTTGCTTGATGAAGCGGAAATAGGCGCGCCCCGTCTCCTCGTCGGGCAGGTAGATGTCGGCAGCCTCGCCGCTGAGGTGCTTCGAGTTGCCCACACCGTGTACGCCCTCGTTGACCAGCGGACAGCGGAAGCCGCTGTTGATGCGGATCGGTCCGAACTCCTGGCGCAACGGCTCCAGCAGTTTCCTGCACAGGTTCTCCAGCGCAAGCAGTTGGAGGGCGTCGGGGGTGTTGTCCACGTTGTTGCGCTCCGCCCATGCGGAGCGTGTCATCTCGTTGTAACTGAAATGCTCAGTCAGTTGGTAATTCTTTCTTTTCTCCATGTTACATTAAGTTTTAATTTTACATCTCGCAACGTTGCGGAGGCAAAATTAGAACCGTTTGCCGTGACGGGCAACTAATCGTAACGTGTCGTCGAAAAGAAATACTATAGGAAAGAAATTACGACACCCCGTGACGAGGTGTCGTAAATGAGTGACTCCAATCCCGAGTCATTCAATGACCGTTTGTTTTCGAAATCTTTTGGGCTTTTCTTTGGAGTTGTCCCTGAAAAGGATTATCTTTGCACCCAATACGTATATATAATATAATAAGGTATGGACAATAACGAGA
>ERZ842401.6699-NODE-6699-length-12201-cov-4.416433_pt1 | contig 12201 bp, 15 predicted proteins | sample MGYA00521270_ERZ842401 | MGnify/ENA primary metagenome ERZ842401 (study PRJEB31892, sample SAMEA3878208) | bioreactor metagenome | biome: Moose rumen | place: Sweden | collected 2011-10 | study: EMG produced TPA metagenomics assembly of the PRJEB12797 data set... | reverse complement strand
CTGCGAATCCGCCATACAAAGAATCCTTTTCTCTTTTATGTATTTCATACTCGCTCTAAATTCTTCTATGACAGTGTCCTTTAATTCATTTTTCAGACCAGGTACAAAAGGTATGACATCGTGAACCGTGACAACCATAGGTGCCTCTACATTTTCAGGTATGCAAAGTGAGCTTGGAAAGTGATACACATCCGCGCTTATCCCAAAATACTCTCCATAGCTTTTTATATTGTAGGTTGAGGCATCACCTGTTCTTCGCGCTGTCGAAATCCACCTGTAGTCGAGCTCGTTACTCTCCTTTATCCTGTCCTCCGGTACAAAGTCCCCTATTGTGTTTTTCAGATATGAGATATTATTTCTTTCTCTATTCCTGTCACAAAATGATACTGTATATCTGTCTACGTTTCTGTCTATAAGCTTACGCAACAGATTAATGATATAGTATGGGATACCTCTGATATACTTCTGGTCTATACAAAGGTACTGAACCTCTATATTTACATCTATCGTTTTATCCATAATACCTATACAAAATCCTCTGTAATATATACTTCACTGAATGATCCGCCGTTCTCACAGAAAACCGTCACACCCCAGTACCTTTATATTTTCTCTTTCGATCCCCATTTCATTTTCAAGAAATGCCGCTACAGCTCGTCCTTCGTTTATGTTTAAGAGCGAAACGAATACTTTTGTAATCTTCTCCGGCTCTATAACATCCGGTCTTATAATCTCTTTTCCACCCCAAAATCCTTTCTTGTTTTTATCTATAAAACATTCAATATAGTATTTTTCCGTTATTGCTTTTTCATTTAATCTAAAGTATTTTCCCAATCCATATATTGATATATGGGGCTTACTTTTATCTGTATTTAAAGCAGTATATCCACCATAGTGCGACAGGTAGTATTTAATGCTTCCTTCATTTGGACTTATATCATTTGGGAGGTGCCACTCTCTCCTGTCTTCAGCCTCCACATCTACATCAAACTCTCTCGTGCAGTCACCATGTACACCTGTACCATCAAATCCGATATTATTTATCAGCGATTTATATGGCATCAAGCATAGTCCGTCACGACTCATAACATGTAGTACCCAATAAATCGCCCACGTATCATCTCCTCTATTGAGATTTGCATCCAGCATATTTGAAAGATCGTTCCCCCACAATAACAGTTGTTTGGATTTCTCACTATCCATCCTTAATTCATCCATATCACTCGGGTTCGGCTTAAACTCATTCCAACAGTATGACCATGTTGCCCACCCCCATGAGCTTGTACGTCTAACGAAATATGCGTCGTATTCATCCATGTCCATAGTGCATTTGTTAGCATATCCCGTGATGCAATATACCCTTTTTTCATCTCTATACTTTTCTATGGAAGAATACATATAACCCAAGAAATTTTTAGTTGGCACACAGTCATCCTCCAAAACGATGAAAGCATCGCATTTTGAGGCAACATATTTTGTGCCGTCCATAATTGATCTTGCGAGACCTTTATTGGCTTTGGATACAATGACATGCGTATCGCAAAATGATACAGCCTTTATCATCTGATTAACTTCACTCCACTTTTCCATATCTGTATCCGCTCTCGGACCATCTTGAAAAATGTACAGTTCTTTCGGATGGATATAGCTTTGCTCTAACCCCTGTAAAACTTTTTTTGTGTGGATCGGTCTGTTGTATGTAAACAGTATTGTCACCATTTTCATTGGCTGCTCCTCTATAAATGCCGAAAACATAAAACGCGTTATTGTGAATTTCTTATGCTGCAATTCTGGCACAAAAAACCCGATGTAAAGTAATCTCATACCTTACATCGGGTGTGTCATATCCTTTATCTTAATGTTAGTTTATATCAAATGTCCTATACTTCATCAAATTGCCTATAAAACCGCTATCTTTCTTATCGTAGATGCTGATTTACTTTGCTTAAACTCCTCCGCAAGATCAAGTGACAATAGCAATATAGTATCTGACGATAATTCATCCCCTCGTCTTCGTGCCATTTTGATAAAATCTAACATAACTTCCCAAGCCTTATCACCTCCGGCATTGCTCATCGCGCCACACACAAAGTCCTTATCGTCTCTAATACTCTTTAGTTCTTTGACTAATTCTCGCTTTTCCTGATCACTCATTTTCTGCCTCCCATATATCATCTGCCTCAGCGACAATCTTGGCTTTCCCTATAACAATATAGTCATCAAAGCCATTGTTGATAATAGTATAGTAATAATCTCCAATTGGTTTTGTCACTACTCTGCATTGTCTATCCTCATCTGACATATAAGTATTAAACGCACTCATTACCTGAGCATATTCATCCCTTGGTAAGTAAATCTGCTGTCTGTATAAACCCGCATGTGTCCTTTCGTGTCTGGCATTATACTCTCTACGTCTCACATAAACCCCCAAGTATGTTTTGCTAAATTTTAGCACGCTAAGTTTCCGATGTAAAGTATGAAATTGTCAATGTACTATAGCTTTTGTTCATACTACAATCTGATCAAAGACTGTAAAATGCCATATAAAAACACCCGATGTAAAGTAATCCCATACCTTACATCGGGTGTGCATCTTCAATTTTCATTTTTAATATAATGCTGAATATAATGTTTTATTATTTATTGACAGGTCGGCACTTATCCACTATAATTCTACTCAAAAGAGGCGGTTTTCTACCGTACAGTCCTCATGACTCAAGCGGTGTACGCGCTTCTTTTTTTATGTTTATCAAATCGTGTAAATACATACCTTTCTCATTCAATCTAACTATCAGTGTTCCACGATACCTATTCCATCGAATTTCATCATCACTATTGCCTTTCACTGAAACTTCAAAAAACACATCATATCTATACCATCCTTTAGATGCGTCTTTCTTATGTTTTTCTTCTTTATTTTCAACAAATCTTCTGTTGATTGCACTCCTAATCAATTCCCCTATTACTTGCGATACATTCGCTTTCGTCTTTGCTAACCCACCCTTCAGCGATTGTGAGTATTTTGAAGCAATGTATTCATTCGGAAAATTGCTTGGTATTATGATCTCATCATTATATTTCTGCACTACATATTTTTCCCCAATATATCGCTTCATATATCTTTCAACCTCTTTCCACGGTATATTTTGTTTGCCGAAAAAAATCTGTTTTTCTACTCTAACCATACTCGTTACCATCCTCGGGGTTTCGGACTGAAGCATCCAACTGAAATATGGTTTAAGATATCATATCTATATCCCGATGTAAAGTATGAAATTGTCAATGTACTATAGCTTTTGCTCACACTACAATCTGACCAAAGACTGCAGCAAATCATCATCTGATAGTGGCGCAAATATATCCCCTAATATGGGCGTGTCTTTATATATGGAATAAACTCTTATCTTTTTCCCAAGCCTCGACACATTAGTGATCATTTCCTCCTCATACAAATGGCTTGAAACTATTAGCTCATCCGTATCGTCAAAAGCTATTTTGTTTATACCCACTACAGGTTTCCCTCTGTACATAGCATCCGTGTCATTGGTCTGTGCATACACAATATCCGCCCTGATATCCCCCACGATCATCTTGTAAGTATTCAGTAATCCATCTGTGTGTTTTCCGCATCCATAAATAACCACTCGTTTATTTTTATTCAATGGCAGCTCTGTCAAACACTCCATATATTTTCTGTTTAAAATCCTTGCTATATCATTATACTTTTTATCTCGCAAACCTATTTTTGACAAATAATTTCCGATGATGAAATAATGCAATAAACTATGCATATCCCAATCGTCAAATATCCCGTCCTTGTGTTTTGCCAATCCATCTATGTCATTTACAGCTTCCTCTATGATCTGCCTTTTTGAAGCAGTATCCTGTACCATAAAAGAGTTTCTTAAAATACTTTCATGCTTATATATAAAGAAAAGCACCTGTTTCTCATCGTTATATACATCTGTGTGTTCTATAGCAAAATTGAACGCTTTAAAAATAACGAAGCTCAAATCCAGCCATCTTTTATCCGTATACTCTGATGTCATAATACTTCCGGCGCGAATCCTACGGTTGTATAATTTATCATGTATATAACCAACCCTTTCGGCTGTCATAATTGCCTGAAATGAAAACAGGTTATCTTCGTGGAGTACCCCCTCCGGAAATCTTAAATGTGTATCCTTCAAAAAATTTGTTCTGTAAACAGCCATACACGCAGAATCAAAGTATCCTTCCGGAAAAGCATTTTTAAAATAATATCTCCCTGACACAACTTCCTCATCTTCAAATGAACATTTCCTTGTGTATTCTAAGGACTTAAAGTCTACACCTTCTTCGTAAATAGTATTTGCCTCAATGTATAAAATATCGTATTCCTTTCCCATTAATATTTCTTGTAATCTTTTCACTGTATCTAATTCTAAAAAATCATCTGAATCTAAAAAAAATATATATTCTGAAGAAATAACATCAATTCCACGATTTCTTGTAGCTCCAAGCCCCCTGTTCTCCTGTGACAATACCTTCACATTACTAAATTTATCTTTATACCTCTCACATATTTCAATACTATTATCTAATGATCCATCATCAATGCAGACGATTTCTTCAAAAGGCATCGTCTGATATACAGCATTATCCATACATTTTTCTATCCAATCAGCTGTATTATAAACAGGTATAATTAAAGATATACTCTTCATATCATCCATATATCGTTTCTAATATGCTTTTACCCCATATCTGTCAATCAACTCAAAAATTACTTTAGCGACACTTTTCTTAGAAAAATGTTGTTTGCAAAATCTTTCAGCGTTATCTACTATTCTTTCATACTCACTATTATGATTATCTGAGGCTCTGTCACAATAAATAGTTGATTTTTCCATAAATCATTTTACGCACCTAATATAAGCCTACTCTCGCAGGTACATATGAACGGAGCTTTGTATCATTTGAGAAAACTTTCAAAAGATATCTGATATCTTTTCCAGTGTACATACCGATATACCATCAATATATCCAAAGATTTATACATGCTTTTGTACCAATGTAATGCAATCCATATTTGGCAGACTCCAATCTATCACTTTTTGCTCTAATATATCGAACCCTGCTTTATAGGCGAGATAGCCAAAAATCTCTTTGCTCATAAAGTTTCTTCCTCCTGGATTGCCTGACTCCATAAAAGTTTGTTTATAACTAAGCGCCATATTAGAATGGTGAAATAGTGCCATTCCTTCATCTTTCAATACTCTATAGGTTTCTTTCAAATAATTGTATATATCTAACATTTCAAAATGTACCATCGCATCATATGTAAACAAGGAACTATACTTATTATCATTTAAGTTAGATAAATCTACGCCATTATTCTTATAATAGCTGATATTTTGTATGTTGCTGAATCGGTTCTTACAGTATTGAATATTTTTCTCTAAGACATCTACCAACGTTATGTGGTTTGACATATTCGCATATTTCAATACATGTCTGCCTCTTCCGCAAGCTAATTCTATAACTTCGTCTAAATCAAGCTTTTTAAACATCTGGTAAAAAGGTGATTTGTCATTCCAAAACATATCAAGTGATGCGTCAGATTCAGCTTCCTCAAAGTATCTGTTCATTGAATCAATATGAAAATATTCACATCTTCTGCGATTTAGCATCGTAGAATCAAACCCAAATTTTAACTGCAGACATCTAAAAATATCTTCATACCACTCTACATTCTCGGTTCTCAAGCTGGTTACTATCTCATCTCTATATTTCTGGTTTTTGACACACACCGCAAATGGAAGCTTTAACTCTTTACACTTTTCGAAAGACTGAACTTCTATACCTTTTATTTTTTTACCCCCCCCACAAATTACTGTCACTATCGCAGATAAAGGCAACATATCCCTCTAAACCACAATATGTAAGAAACTCGAGAATTACCTGTCCATAATTACCGGCACCATATAAAATCACTTTATTGTCCATTTATATCCTCCCATACAAAATCCTATTGTATAATTCTCTAATGGTTCTTCCATCATATTTCCATCTATACATAGCTCCAGGCGACAGTCCTAAATGATCCGTCAGATCTTTTTCCTGTTTCCCTCTTTGATGGATGATCTCAACAATCCGTTTTTTATCTGACTTACAGTCACGTCTTAGTGTCTAATCGGCTCCTCCACTAAAACTTAGTTACTTTTCATTTTATATGCAAATAATAAACCCATATCTGATTTCTTGTTATTGTACCAGCAGGAAAATCCATCTTTATAGAGTAACTCTAATAGCTCTTCCTTTCCGCCATAATGCCACTCTAACATAACTATATCTATTAGCTTTAAAACATTTTTATCATGTAGATCTCTGACTATTCTATACTCCTCTCCCTCACAGTCCATTTTTAATACTATATTATTATTAGTATGTCTATCTATTATTTCTTTTATTATCTCTGAGCTTCTTATTACATCTATCTCTTCCTGATCGATATCGCTTTCACATACTCTTTCTTCTTTTATATAATCCTGCACAATTTTATTTGAAACTTCTATATCTGTACTTAACCCATCAGAAATCATGTTGTTATAAAACACTTTTCTAGTCTCATTAACATCAGACAATCCTATTTGGTTAATCTCATAGTTTTCACTATTGCTATATTTCTCCAAGTTATGCTTTGCAATGTTATATGTATTTTTAAAAGGTTCATACCCATAAACCTTCTCCACATCTTCCCTTTGCAAGAAATATAACGCACTATCACCTACATTTAGTCCAACATCAATAATTATGTTTCTTTTTTCATTATTGACTATAAATCCATATTCCTCTCTCCAAAATGTCCCAACTATATTTCGCCATTCCACACCTGACGAAATATCAAGCTGAGCTCTATCAATATTTATATGATAAAGACAATTCTCTATGGGTATAACTTTTGCATTATATCTATCCTTTATATTTCCATGCTCTAATATATTAAAGCCAAATAGTATATTCCTGTAATCTATTCCACATTCTATTTGCAACATCGTTGCAATATCTATACTCTCTCTTATATCGAAAATTGTTATCATTACACGTGTGTTTCCAAAGATTTTTTTTATATCTTTAGGATAAACTATTTTTTTCCCATACTTATGACCAGTTTTATATTTATCAATTATTCCTATCACTTGAAAACAATCGAAAATGAATTCAATATTTCTCTCAAAAAAATCTCCACATCCATATATTACAATTTTCTCTTTGCTCATACGATCCTCTTCAATACTTATGTTTTATTACTTATTTCATCTATATAATCTTTTAGAGAATATATGTTACTAATCTCATTATAAATCCCTTTGCCATATAGCTTCATATCATATATTACATCTCTTTTTGAAAATGCTACTGGCAATATGCCACACCTGTAACTATAAAACTCCATATTGGTATATGTTGGTAGTAGAAAAACGTCATCTGGAGTAGCAAACATCTTATTATCTGTACTTCTATACTTACTAAAACTTTCTTCTTCGTGTATCCCACTCTCATCAATATAATACAAACTCTTTGCATGTATATAATTTATATATACTCTATCCATTGAACACAATAACTGCGACCAACCACTATTAGAAGTATTATATTTGTCATACTTATCATCATGAGGCTTAAATTTTACACAATACGACTCATCAAACGATACTGCTATCAAACCATCATTATAGCTCTCGATTTCCCAGCATTTTTTTATTTCAGGTATTGTAACCCATTCAGCTGTATCTGTATTTGTGTTATATAATATATATTTGTTGCTCATTTTTGGGTATCTTGGTAATACACAAATATATTCGTTAAAAACTATGCTTTTTATCAAAGTTTTATGGTCAACACCATATGAATTCAACATATCTGATATACATACAATTTCCTCTGTTTTATTATTTGGAAAATTATATTTATAATACTTGTATCCGAATTTTAGCCCATATAATATATGCTCTTTTTTGCAAACAATACTATCTTCTATTTCCAAACCATTATTGACAAATGCTTTCTCCTCAAAATCATAAAAGATAAGTTTACCTTTTCGTTTAGGTATAAAGATAATCTTCCCGTTGTCGTAAACCATTTGATCCACTACATCAGTATCATATCTTGATCCTATAGGAATTTCTCCTATTTCTTCCAGTAATCGACTCTCTGTATCAAAAATCTGAAGACTGTTATACACATATGTAACAAACCATATTCTATTTTCTACTCTAATAGCACAATTCGTATATATCTTACCCATTTCACTAAAAACAGGGGGCTGAAATTTCAGCCCCCTGCCATAACTCATTACAATGTAACCTTGTAAGTCTTTCCGTCTGAAACAATTTCTATCTCGTATGTAGAAGCGTTCTTAGGATTTGTAATCTTAACCCAATTCTTCGTATACTGATAGGTAGCATCGTTTCCATTTATCTTTACGGAAGTTGGCGCTGCTGTAAATGTAGTGTTTTCAGTAGGAGCAACCCAGAAAGCTGCTTCTGTCTTTTTATTACCACAATACGCTTCAAGTGTACCCGCATCCGAATACGACCAAGTTACATCTATAGTAGGTGCTACTGCACTTCCGGCATTTTCTACTTGGTTGCAAAGTCCTTCGAGCTGGATAGTGGTCTTCTGCCATGTACTAGCATCCGCAGTTGACTTTTGCTGATATGAGAAAGACCCGTCCGTATTAGATATAATCTCAAAATTGTCGGGAGCTCCTGCAACCTCAGCTGATGCTGATACACCGTTAGTACTATCAGTTATAGCAGTAACACTACCTGAACCAACCTTGATTCCAAGATAGAGCTGAGGCACGGATGTATCACTGTCCACATCGTCTTTTGCCACCAGCTTTATCATAGATGCTGTTGTAGGAGTCACACTTGCCGTTGCATTTGCAGAAATATTTACAGCATGACTACTCTTATTTACCACCTCATAAGCTTGGCTGGTACCATCATATGTATTTGCCGCACTCTGCAAGAAATATACTCCACCGGTAGTTGTAAGTGTTACTGCACCACCTTTGTACTTATTATTAGCTGCTGTTATAAGACGCTCAGGATCAACCACAAAGTTAAAGTAAGTGTTATTCGAAGAGTTCACAGTCGGTAATACAACATTTGTCATTTTCTTTTCAAGATGTCCTGTCTGTGTGCCTTGTCCGGTTGTGCTTGCGTCAGCGAGTGCTGTAATGCCGCATCCGAGTACCATTGTTGCCGCTGTAATTATTGCGACGATCTTCTTTGCTTTCATACTTTTTCCTCCTTGAATCTCTGTATGAATCTGTTTATAAGTTACCTTTTACGTGCCGACACGTGGATAAAATCCACCATGCTGTCATCCCTCTACGATGACTGTTACTGCGACGCGGACGGTGCTTACCGTATTTTGATCTTCGTCTACCAAATGATAGATGATGACACAGTCATATGTACCTGCATCAAGATCTTTGTCGAGGGCAATCTGCTCCAAACTACTTCCAAGAGGTATCACAGGTGACTGATAGATCACATCGCTCTCATCTTCAGCCATCACCAGATCGAAGAAAATATCATTGGTATTGTTAGCAACATTTGCAACATATGCATCTTCTGAAACTGATGAGCCATTTTCAAAGTGCCATTCATTTGTCATCGAAGCCTCAAAATACCCCGGTTCCGTAAGCTCAGCTTCCGCCATCTGCTCTATTACTTGATCTACATTATCAGGAGTCACCACTATATTTCGCTTCTCTTCCTCCTTCGGCAGTAACAGGTATACTATCACTGCGACAAGGAGCGCTATCACGATCAGCGCTATAATGAGTGGACCTCTTTTTTTCTTATCTCCTCCCTTCTTCTCCTGTTGTACATTTGCTGTTGACTCTGTTTCCATGTCCACCTCCCTGTGTGTCTATTTCAATGCGATATGTACTATGAATAGGCAGGATGATCACTCCCGACACAAGACACACACCACACAGAAATCAAATTAAACATATAGTGACAAATCACACAATCGTTTTTAAACTGATATTTTTCTATATAATATCAGTTTATTTCTGCTATTTCAAGTATAATATCGGATTATATCCTACATTTCTTAACCCGTATCATATAGAATATTTTTGCTTGGATGGAAGACTTATGGATTATGAAGACATTTTTTTCGCTTAGATTGGCTACTTTACGTACTCGCGCCGGTATTTCGGCACGCGATATTAGTCTGTCTATCGGTCAAAATCCCGGATATATCAATAATATAGAGTCCGGAAAAGCTCTTCCTTCTATGTCGGCTTTTTTCTTTATCTGTGAGTTTCTAGGGAGCACTCCTGCCGAATTTTTCGATATAGACTCCGAATACCCCTCGGAGCTCAAGACTCTTATGACAAATTTAAAGAAGCTGGACAAAGACCAGCTCCTTTCGATATCTACTATAGTATGCGGACTTGTGCATAAATGATCATATCCCCTACACCGCCCGGAGGGGAATATTTTGCATACGGTAACTACTTCTCATCAATTCTATTCGCAAGGAAGCTTTTAACAGCATCATAGAATTCTCTCGCATGCTCGATCTGCGCGATGACATCACTTTTCGAAATTATAAAGAAATCCTCATAATCACTTTTGCCTCTTGTGTCAAAAGCTTCTCCTAAATAATCTGAGTAGCGTTTTTCAAAAAGTCCTGTCTTAACATATTCCTTCCGAAAATGCCCTACAACTGCCGAATGTTTCTTATAATCAACACCTTCTAATGCCAACAGCGCCCTGACACAATGAAACATCGCATAATACGACCTGTTTGCCGCAGTCTCATAATCCTCTTCCCTCACACAAACATCAGCAATACTTATATTTTTTAACGCTTTATCCAAGCGATATTTTACCAACTCTGTCCTACGATCATCCATATAGCACAACGCCCTCCTGATCTACATTTCTGTAATACGGAAGCGCATCTACCCATTTGTAAAAAAAGTCTGTATTCTTTACATTTGTCTGGATCATTATGTCATGCTCATATGCAACTGCATCTGCTCTGTGAAATATTTCTTTAGAAAACTCTCGCGCCTCATCATCACTATTTTCACACAAGATCATTAGATCAATATCTGATTCTTCATCTGCCGTACCTCTCGCATATGAACCATATAGAATAATCTTGCTTATCTTGAGCTTACCATTATCTAAAATGCGCTCTACAACTTCATCTGTTATCTGCTTTAGCTCTTTATTGCTCTTTTTTTTCAATACATTCTTTTCCATATAGAAATACTCCTCTATCGCAGAAATATTTTTATAAATGATATCATCGTTCTATAAAAAAGTAAAGTTTCTGTTATGTATCGGTGAAAAAGCAGGCGGTAGATCCACTCTACTGCCTGCTTTATAAAACATGGATATTATGCTGTTTTCTCACATCCCCTTTATCTGCTGGCGCACCAGAGATTTTTTGAGTGCCAGCTCGGCACGTATCATGTCGATATTTTCCTGCTTTGCCTCTATACGGTCCTCGGCGCGCTTTTGCGCTGCCTGCGCGCGGCTCTCGTCGATCTCGGACGGCCACTCGGCGACCTCCGCCATCAGTGTGACCTTGTCATTTAAGATCTCTGCAAATCCCGCATGGACTGCGGCTATGATGCTGCCGTCGTCTCTTTTGCTCTCGGGGATCTCGTTGTCAACCTCCGCGTCATGGATGGTGACAATACCGGGTGCGAGAACCACAGTGGTAGGCACATGCATGGGATAGCATCCGATCTCTCCCTCTGTGGTATTCATCTCGATCATGGACCCATGTCCCGAAAAAAACACGCGGTCAGGTGTGATTATCTGTATTTCAAAATCTTTCGCCTCTGCCATAGGATACCTCCTAATTCATGCGCGCACGGACCTCATCGATGGTGCCGGCATTGAGGAAGTGTCCCTCAGGTACATCGTCCATACGACCCTCAAGTATCTCCTTGAAGCCGCGGATAGTCTCTGCGATGGGCACATACTTACCCTCGAGACCGGTGAACTGACCTGCTACGAAGAAAGGCTGTGAGAGGAACCTCTGTACCTTACGTGCACGGGCAACTACCAGCTTGTCCTCCTCGGAGAGCTCGTCCATACCGAGGATGGCGATGATATCCTGCAGCTCCTTATACTTCTGGAGGATCTCCTGCACGCCGCGGGACACCTT
>ERZ842401.6698-NODE-6698-length-12201-cov-4.660464_pt1 | contig 12201 bp, 15 predicted proteins | sample MGYA00521270_ERZ842401 | MGnify/ENA primary metagenome ERZ842401 (study PRJEB31892, sample SAMEA3878208) | bioreactor metagenome | biome: Moose rumen | place: Sweden | collected 2011-10 | study: EMG produced TPA metagenomics assembly of the PRJEB12797 data set... | reverse complement strand
GGCTCAAATTAGAATACGTTCAAAGAAACCAAAAGATGCTCGTTTTGTTGATGAAGGTGGGGTAGATTATGCCTGGATACAATACTTTACACCAGATGCAAATTGGAAAAGGGTATCAACATACAGTGAAAAAGGTGCTGTTCCAAATAAACGTGCGTCAGGTAGATGGTTAGAACTCGCTATAGGTTTACCTATTCCGGGTGGCTTTAAAAAGGGTAGTGTAAGTGTCGGGGAAAAGAATTATAAAAAATTAATCGGAATAATGCAGAAAGCAGTTAATGAGAAATTAAGTAAACAAAGGAGGTAATATGACAGTAGATAAGCATGAGGCAATGTTAAACTATCTTATGTCCTGCCCAACCGTATTAGATAATCCGTTATTTTTTAATTTCAGTGAAGCTACGGAGGACAGCACTCAGTTTGTTACTACTTCAAACTCTGAAACTTATGGTACAACATATATTGATGGTTCTATTCTGAAATATTACGTATTTACTCTTTTAACTTTTAAAACAATATCGTATAATGCTGTTGTAAAGACAGGTGGGTATCAGGATGAAAATCTGCTTGAAATGACTGAATTTCAAGAAGTCATTGACTGGATAAATGAACAAGAAGATGAACACAATTATCCAGATTTCGGAACAGATTGTATCGTTGATTCAATCAGATGTCTTACTGCAAACCCGGTATTGAGTGATGTAGATACGTCACAAGAACCTGCAATTGCAACATACAGCGTTACTATACAAGTCGAATATCTCGACACATCAAAACAAATTTGGAAATAATAAGGAGGAAAAATTATTATGCCAGAAATTACTTTAAATTCAGGACAGAGAGCCCAAAGAAAAACACTTATTACAGTAGCTGAATGGCCTTCAGTTGTAGGCACTGGTGAAACAGCTACTCGTGAAATTTTGGGTACAAGAACTGAAGATAGCTCTATCGAATACAATGCAGATATTGAAACGATCACTGATATCTTAGGTATTACTTATACTGATGTTAATAAGACTGAACCTCAGCAGACGTTTGACCCGTTCTATGTCTTAGGTGGTTCTGCATTATCTGCATACCTTGCTGAAGCCGCTTTAAAGAATGATATCGATGCTTATAACAATAAGTTCAATGTCTACGTTATCGCCGCATTCATGACAGAAGGAACAGCTACTGTTAGTGACGGTAAATTCTACTGCGTGAAACACTCTAACTGCTCTATTATTCCGACTTCTATCGGTGGTGATGCATACAACTCAATGCCTATCGAAGTTCACTACTCTAATGACATTACAGAAGGCACTGTCGATGTACTGAGTAAGGATTTTGTATTTACAGCTGCCTCGTAATTGAAAGGATATTTAATTTATGGACGAAAAAGCATTAACTCTTGACCTATCGAATTTACAAAAAACTAAGATTTCTGTTAAACACAATGACGATGATATTCGTGATTTATATTTGAATCTATCAGATATAAATATCATTGTCAGATTTAAAGAAAAGTATAAAGAATTACAGGAACTTGAAAGCAAAGCATTCTCTACGATTGGTTCAAAACCTGTAAACACAGAGAATAACGCAGAAGAAATTCTGAATCTTGCCGATGCTCTTAGCGAGGTTGATACTCAGATGAGAGAATGCATCGATTATATTTTTGATTCGAATGTTTCAGAAGTATGTGTTCCATTCGGTTCGATGTACGATATAGTTGATGGTGAAATGAGATGTGAGCATGTAGTTGATGCTATCAGTGCTTTATATGAATCAAATATTCATAAAGAAACAAAGAAATTGCAGAGTAAAATAAAGAAGCATACAGACAAGTATGTTAAAAAGTAACTATGTATTCTTTACCTACTACAATTAAAATAAGAGATAACGAGTTCAAGATTAGAGAGAACGGAGATTTTAGAATGATACTGGACTGTTTCAGTGCATTACAAGACTCTGAACTCACTAAAGAAGAACGAGTTATCTCTTCTTTAGTTATATTTTATGATGATATACAATATTTAGAAGATTTATATAAACTGTTCCCAGATGAAGATACGATGATGATTGCTGTTAATGAGATGTTTAATTTCTTTAACTGTGGTCAAACAACTGTGGGTGCAACACAACATCATAAATTAATAGATTGGGAACTAGATTCACAAATAGTATGTTCAGCAATAAATAATGTTGCTAAAATAGAGATAAGAAGTTTACCTTATTGTCATTGGTGGACATTTATGGGTTATTATATTTCGATAGGAGATTCTGTATTATCGACAGTTGTAGGTATACGACACAAGGTTGCTGTTGGTAAGAAATTAGAAAAATACGAGAAAGAGTTTAAACGAGATAATCCTCAATATTTCTCATTCGATTACAGAACAGCAGAACAGAAGGAAGAGGATGCTAAGATACGGGCGATGTTTGAAGGAGGTGATGTAAGTGGCTAAGAATAGTAGTATTGTACTTGATATTGGTGCAAAAGTTGACAAAAGCTGGCAGGCGTCACTTAATAACATCGGAACAGACCTAAACAAATTAGGTAAGCATATTAGTAAGAATATGCAACAATATGATAAGAGTTCCGAGGCTGTCCAAAGATATCAGAATAACGTAGATAAGTTAGATAATATCATCAAAAATGGTGACTCAACCACAATGAGATACACTGAAAAGATACGTTATTTAAAACAACAAAATACAAATTTATCAAAAAGCAGTAAAGAATCACGTGATAATATTAAGAATTTAAGCGAAGAATTAGAAGAACAACAGCAGATACTTGCTGGTATTACTGGTGGTGAAGATCCTTGGAAGAAATTTCAAGACACCACAAGACTTAAGGAGATTCAATTAAGTTTTGAATCATTAGGAATTAAAGTAAAAGAGGCTGATGCAGAATTAGGACAGCTACATGAAAATTTAAAACGATTAATTGAATTAAAAGAAAATGGTGGGGATTTCTCGTCAATACTTTCAGATAAAGACAAACGTGGTATTTTACAAAAGGCTGATCCCAAGGATTTTATCGGTGGTAAGAAATTAAAAGAAGATATCAAAGAAGCCGAAAATGATATCAAGCGTTTAAATAAAGAAATTAAAACAACAACTGAACAACGACAAAAAATTTGGAATGAATCTGGAAAAAGGGACGAAGGTGCTAAAAAATTAACACAGCAGTTAGAAAAGTATAAGTCGGAATTAAAAAATGTTCAGTCAACCCTGCTTAAACTTAAAAAACAATTTGACGAATTATTTACGGTTGAAAATATAAGACCAGAAGTTATTACTAATAAAGCATTAGACACCATAGATAAACAAATAGCTGACGCTGAAAAACGTATTACCACATTACAGTCACGTAAAAGGAATGCCGAAATCGCTGATGAATTACGTGAACGAAAATTATTGTTACAGCAATTAAGAACTGAAATTCAAGCTCAGAAACAATATGTTGCCTCGATTACTCAAACTGAGAATAAAATAAAGTCATTACAAAACAAAATTGATGACGAGACAGAAAGTATTAAAAATAACACTCAAAGACGGAAACATAACAAAAATGAGATTGCAATTACACAGAAGCGCCGTGACGAATATTATGCATCTATAAAACAACGTTTAGCTGAATACCAACAAAAATTAGATGAGGCTGAAGGCAAAAATAAAGATGCTTTGTCCAACATGGGGAAAACTTTTAAGAATTATCTTCTTAACAACGCCACACATGCAATAACTTCAGTAATAAATGCATTTAATAAAGCACTTATTAACAGAGGTTTAAATAAAGATGGAATATTTCATTCGGATCGAGGAAGTCAATATACATCAAATGATTATGAAAAACTACTAAATGATTTAGAAATAAAACACTCATATAGTAAAAAAGGTTATCCTTATGATAATGCAAGTATGGAAAGCTTCAATGCCATATTAAAAAAAGAAGAAGTAAATGTTAATAATTATGAAACATTTGAAGAAGCTAAAATTGCTATATTTGAATTTATAGAAAGTTGGTATAACAATAAAAGAATTCACAGCACCATAGGATATATTACACCAAATGAAAAATATAATAACTATATAGCAAATTTAGTACCGAATAGTATTTAATTTTATGCCGAGAAAATCCATCAATATAGGCAGTAATTTATCGTAATGCTTAAGCAATCAAATTATTATTTGATTGGCAACATTTTAGTAGATAAGTTACTGGGTTCCTATATTGGTGGAGGAATTGGAATAAATTTAAATACGATAATTAAATAATGGAAAGAAATTTGTGTCTAAAAACTTGACATAAATCCATCTAATAAATTTGGAAATTGTTCATAATTCTTCAGTTCATGTATTTTTTGTTTTTCTTGAAACTTTAAATCATCATAACTATTTGCTAATATATTAATATTATTTTCTGCAGTTATATTCATTGTTGGATTTTCAATTACCTTTTCATTTGCTTTTTTTGAAATAAAGAAATCTTCAGAATAATTTACAATAATAAAACTTATTAATTGTAATTTTTTATCTAAAGATAATTTGTTAAATTGCCTTTCAAAAGCTCTATAGTTTGTATCATCTTTATGATAAAAAAGCATTACTATACTACTTTCTTTTAACGGAAATACACATATATGAATGTATTGCATTACCAAATCTGGCGAATAATCATAAATATCATTTATAATCTGACCATTTAAATCTCCATACAAGCATATTGGTCCTTGAAAAGCTAAAGGCACAACATAATTACATTTATGCCAGAAAACTAATCTCATTCCACTTTTTAAATTCTTTTCTATTATTGTTTTAAATTTTTTAAAATCTGTTTTTAATTCTTTTAAATCCAAATCATTAATTTCATTATGGTGAACTGCCATAAAATAACTAGGAGATAAAGGTGCAAGATTTTGAATTTTATTATATAGGCATATCTCGTTATTTCTTTTATACCAAAGTTTTAATATATTTTTTAAAGCTATTTCAGCCATCATTTTATTTGTTGGTATTTGAAGTATTTTATCTTCTTCCTCATAATCTTGAAATATTTTACTATCACAATCTCTACAAATCATTTGAAAAGTTCCAGTTTCGTTTACTCCATTTTCTGTTTTTACTAAATTAGCAAGCCCCATTGATGTATAGAAATTTGAATTATATATCATACCACTATCATCAATTTTTTTTAAAATGAATTTTGGAATTGTATGTGAATTACAAAAACTGCTAACTTCTTGATTGCAATATACACAATAATCTAATTTAGCTTCTAATCTTGATTCTTTTAATATTTTATTTAATTTTCTTTTTATCTGTTGTTCCATAGGGGCATTCCAACTTTCTTTATTCTATTCATAATATTTGTAACATTCTTTCCTTTAATATGTTATATCTATTTTTTGTATCTTCTATTAATATATTTTTCCTATCTATAATTTGATAATCTTTATAATCTATTTCATGATTAAACTGACTAGCAGTTAAATCTATAATTTTATCCTCTATTAAATTAAAATAATGACTAATTCCATCAACATAAATTTTACAAATATCTCCACCAAAATAATCATTAATGATTAGAGATGTTATTGCACACATACCAAAGCATTTATTATTTTTATTCCAAGCATTTTGAACTTTAGGATAGCATAAATCTTTTGAGTAACATTCTAATAATGCTTTTTTTATATTTTCAATATTCACAATAACACCTCGTTTCATTAAGTTTTAACTATAAATATTATATCAAATAAACTTTAGTGTGTCTTGAATTTTAAATTGTTTTTTTGCATTTCTAAATGCCATTTATATTCTTCTAATTCTTTTAAATAATCTCTTTTAAAATAATTTTCATATAACCATTTAACTCCTTCTTCTTTAACACATACAACATCATCTTCTTCATAGGTTATAGGATAAGGAAAAACTTTCCTCATCCTATGAAGCGCTACATGAATAGCACTTACACTTTTACTAAATTTATATGGTAGAAATCTTAAAGATGTAGATACATATTTATTTCTTTTATGATCTATTCCTAACTCATTTTCTAAATCAAAAATTTTTTCTTTATAAAATTCAATTTCAGAAGTTAAGTAATGTACTTCTTTATTGAAATAAACTTTTCTTAACCACTCAACACATTTCTTGTTTATATACATTTTTGATTTATTATCTTTATCTCTGTCTATCCATAAAAAATAATCATATCTGTGTCTTCGATTTATATTTCTTAAAACTTTTCCAAATTGTTTAGTTGTTAATGAAAACATTTCTTGAACATCTTTTCTTTCTATCCATTCTTGATTCATACACATCTCCTTTCAAAAAGTAGGGAACGGGTAACGTAATATAGAAATTCAATATATCAAGCATGGTGTTGACACACCCATCTACTTGTTAGGGAATATCCCTAAGACCCACTAATATAGTCTCCGACAGTTTATTTATTTTCTTTATATTTTTTACTTACTTCTTTAGATTTTTCAATCATTTCTTTTACTTCTTCTTTATAGTTTTTATTATTAATTAATACTTCAGATAATAAAGAATATGGCACATCTTTTGCATTATCTTTAAAATAATCTAATAATTGTGGCACTACTATTTCAAAGAAATAATTAATAAAATTCATCTCCTTTCTTGCAACAAAAAAAGAGCGATTTCTCGCTCAATATAATAATTATTAATAAAACTTTTTTAACCATCTTTTCTTTTCATTTTCATTTTGATTATCTTCATAAAAGAATTCAGTATAGCTATTTTTATTAGTGAAGATATCTAACATTTCTAAAAAATCAGGTGCTGTTGAATTGCTATATATTTCTTCTAGAGTCATCCATTTATTCTCACCTTCATGAGAAGCTGGTATTAATTTACCTGAATAATTAGATGTTTTATAAAAGAAAACTATATATCTTTTTTGTTTCTTAAAATCATACCAATCTTTTATTCCACATGGAACAATATTACTAATAATCAGCCCAGTTTCTTCTTGTACTTCTCTTATAACGGATTGAACGATTGATTCTCCTTTTTCAACATGACCGCCTGGAAAAGATATACCATCCCAATCATTTTTATCTCGTATTTGTACTAACACTTTATTTGTAGAATTATCTATAATCATACACATATTGGTTAATTCAACTAACTCTAATTCATGTTTAGACATAATTCATCATCTCACATTCTTTTTTTTATCATATTCTTTTATCTCTAAGTCATAAATTTTATTTTCTTTAGCATATTTTACTAACAAATGAGCTTCATAAGTTGCAAGACTTCTTCCAGAATTCCATGAATTATCTGATAAAAACCAATTGTCTCGGTCAGAAAAACCATCTTTAGAAGAAATCATGGTAACTGAAATATTTGGATAATTCTTTTTTAAAATTGCATAGCATCTTTTTAAATGAAACTCACTTGTAATAATTGAAATATGACTAACATCTCTTGGTAATAATTTCATAGCATTTTCTATATTTTCGAATGTATTATTAGAAGTATCGTCTATTAATATATCTTCTTGTTTAACTCCTAATGATAGGGCTAATTCTTTCATTTTTATTGCTTCTGGTATAGTAGAATTATTCTGATTACTAACACCATTGGCTCCACCCATGTATATTATTTTTTTAATTCTTCCTTTTTTATAAGCGTCAATAGAAGTATTTACTCTTTCTTTTATTAACATACTATTACCAAAAACAAGTGCATATTCTGAAGATAATTCATCATCTTTTATATCTGAATAAACAATACTATCAATTTGTTCATCAATTAAATTTTCATCATTAATTTGAGATAGTTTTTTTTCTTCCATATAAAATCCTTTCTAATTATATCGTTAAATATAATTGTTTTATCTTTTCTTTACTGAATTATTATCTGTTGTAAATGAATTACTAATTTCTTCAATATTTAGTAATGATTTATCTTGAAGAGGAATAATTCTAGTCATATTTTCATTTAAAAATGCACAATGATGACGAATAATAAAATGTTCATTTTCAGTTATTAATTCATATTGAATTTCAATATTAGGAATAAATTTATAATTGCTATTGCTATTACTTTTTCCATAATTTGTATCACTTTGAGTATAACTGCCTTTTAACATACTATTTAGTAAACTAGGTCTATCACAGGATCCAACATCTATTTCTTTTTCATGATTGCTTTCATTAAATAATGGCTTTTGTTTTAAATCTATATCAATTCTTTTTATACCAAGTGACTCATATATACTTTTTAATGCTTTACCATTAAATAATTGATTTAATGCCATATCAATACATCTATCCACATCAGTTGCCTTATTTATAACCATTAATCTAATAGGCATATTACCTTTATAAAAAATAATTGCATTGTGTTTATTACTAATATTTAAAGATTCTTCATTAGTAGTTATAATACAATTACAATTCTTTACTACTTTATATAAATCAAAAGGTATATCACCATTTTCAAATCCGTCAACAAATGCACCACTAAAACATTCTAAATGGTTTTCAAATTGTTCTGTCCATAAATCAATTGTTTCTATTGTATTCAAGATAATCATCTCCCTTTCACTTAATATTTTACCATACTTTAGGCATTTATTGAAAGTAATGTGATATTTTCTTTATCAAATCTTGATTCTTTTTTATTAGGTATAATTTGTAATAAATCATTATCTTTATTAAATTCTTTTAAATTAATTGAATTAAAGTTATTTCGTTTAATTTTATAAAATTTGCTTAAAGATTTAATATAACTTTCTATATCTTCTTTTGATTTATAATTAGATAAAATTAAATTTTTATCATTAGAATTTATTACTAAATCAAAACAATTTTCTCTAAACATATAACCAATATTTTTGATTTCTTTTTTATTAATATTAATCTTTTTAATAGATACATTTTTCTTTTTATCTATTTCTATACTAATATTATCAATATATTTAAATACTAATTCTTGCTTTTGTTCTTTTGGTAGTTTATCCCATAATTTATTTTTTCTAACATGATAAGATTTATATTTTATTTGTTCTAGTTGTTTTAAATTATATATTAATCTCATTTCATTTTTATGATCTTCTGAACTTTCTTTTATAGATAAATCTTTTATTTTTTCTTCAGTTATTTTCTTTTGATTTTTGATAAAATCTAATTCATCTTTTAATTCTATTTCTTCAACTATACCATCTACAAATGCTTTCTTAATTCTTTTTTCTTTTGTTTCTAATTCATCAATTATTTTATTACATTTCTTTAATTCACTTTCAGTATCTTGATATAAATAAGGTTTATAAGTATTATCTATATGTAAGAAAAAATCTAACATATCATCTAGAAAATTTATCAGTTGTTTTTCAATTTTCTTTTCACTAATTCTAGTATTACATTTTGCACAATGATAATAACAATGCTTTTCTCCAGTATGACTCTTACTAGAACAGCCACCCATGATAGTACCACATTTAGGACATTTAATACTTTGCATGAAAATATAAGTCTGTTTTCTTTTATAATTTTTTAAATTTTTTTGTTTTTGTACTTGAGCAATATTAAATACTTCTTCTTCAATAATTGCTGGAGCAACACCAATAAAAGTTTGTGATTCTTCTATACTAATAGTTTTTCTATGAACATAATTTCCAATATAAATTTCATTAGATAATATTCTATCTACTAGAGTAGGTATCCATTTTCTATTTAATGCTTTTTCTTCATTTAATAATTTAGTAATTGCATTAGCTGCCATACCTTTAATATATAAATCAAATATTCTTCTAATAACCTCGCTTTCAATATCATTTATAACTAACTTTTTATCTTGTTTATCATATCCAATAGGAGCACGCCCTACAAAATGTCCTTTCTTTACTGCACCAACCATACCAAATTTAGTTCTTTCACTTGTTCTTTCTATTTCTAATTGAGCTAGAATGGTAAGCATCCTTATAAAAAACTTACCATTTGCTGTTGATGTGTTAATATCTTCACACATACTTTCTAAACTACAATTGTTTTCTTCTAGAAAGGTACATATTTCTTCTAAATCTTTGATAGAACGAGTAAGTCTATCTAACTTATAAAAAATTATCTTGTTTATCTTTCCATCTTTAATATCTTGAATCATTTCTTGAAATGCAGGTCTATTCATATTCTTAGCACTTATTCCTGCATCTTCATACACCTTATAAACTTCGTAATTTTTGTAATCACATAGTTTCAACATTCTTTCTTTTTGTTCTCCTAAGCTATGACCATTTCTAAATTGATCCTCCGTTGAGACTCTAGGGTAAAGTCCTACTACATATTTTTTGTCATCCATTTTTCATCTCTCCTTTTCTATATTTTTTTTAACGACAAAAAAACACAAGAGAATTTCCCTTGTGTAAGAACTTCAAAAACTACTCAATATACGACTTATCTAGAATTGTCGTATATTACCATAATACCACATTTTTTTAGGAACGTCAACGGACATATCTTTGATAAAATGATAACAAAAACGCTATTTTGCCCTTATAAATAAAGGGTAAAACAAAATTTAAATTTTTTTAATTTTTATCTAAAAACTCATTAACTATGTTTGTTAGTTCTGACATGGTAACAATATCAGATAACTCTTCATTATATAGATTTGTATCATCATCATAACAAAGTAAAACTAGTTTATCTATACCATTACTAATAATAATTTTATGTGGTTCTTTTAATCCTAAATTAGAGTTATTAAAGACAATGTTCTTTCCAGCAATATATTCTATGTTTAATTTAGTTATATCTTTAATTCTAAGTATCTTGTTTTTTACGCACAAAGGAAATTCTAAAATTTCTATGGACACATTCATTTTATAATCTCACCACCTTTGCTAAAGAAAAAAGTCCATAATATCAAGTATTACGAACTTTTAATCATTTAACACACAAAGGTGTGCGTAAAATTCAATATGGGGCGGAATATGGGGATCGAACCCATGCATACCGGAGCCACAATCCGGCGTGTTAACCACTTCACCAATACCGCCATGTATCAAAAATACACTCTTATTTTATCAATAAAAGTATCCCTGAAGTTGATTTTCTTTCTAAATACACCTGATAAAGTACAAAAACAACTTGTTTTTGTACTTTCATTATGATAATATTTGGCTGATATATTGTTTATAAACCTTTCATCCGGTTTTAATGGAAAGAAGAAGAATCATAAGATGAAGAAAAACGAACTTGTGGAGAAGACTGTACATATCTTGATCGATTACTACAACAATAACACAGAGCCGTTCCTTAGCAGCCTTGACGACGAATGCCTTTGGTACGGTCCCGCCGAAGGTCAGTTCCTGTCAGGGAAAGCCGCAATAACAGCCGCGTGGAACCGAGAGGGGAAACCTCCGCTTACATTCACCATGGAAAACATAAATACCACCTGCATATCCTCTGCGCCTTCTTTTTTAGAGGTTATGGTAAGTTTCCATGTTACTACGCATTACGAAAACGGTACGGACATCGTGCTCTACCAACGGATACACATTTCCTGGGGAATTAAAAAAAGCCATGATGCAAGCGGTCATGCCAGGTACACTCCCAGGATAATCATGTGCCATATCACAAATCCACATCCCAAAAGCGATGCTGACGAGATTTATCCCGTGCATTTTGAATCCGTATTCCGTGGCAGCTTTCCCATCTCTAGAAATAAGGAACGCATACATTTTCGTGCCGTTGATAACTCTGACTACTTCCTGCTGGCAGATTCTATCATATGGGCAGGCTCTGCCGCAAACGGAAAGCATAGTGTCCTGCACACCACCGGAGATGAGATTGAGATCGTGTCCACGATTACAGAGCTTGCGGTTTCCCACCCTGATCTATTCCTGAGATGTCATACAAGCTATCTTGTAAACCCGGATTATGTAAAGGGTATACGTCGATTCACCGTTATAATGGATGATGGCACGGAACTTTCCGTGCCAGAGAAAAAATACACATCGTTTAAGAAGCTTCTGATGGAGCGGAAGAATGTGTTAAAGTGATTTTTGGTAGTCACCGAAAACATTTTTATCCTACAAACAGAGCTGTGAATACATCATAGACTATATGCGCGATGATCGGATTCCATATCGTTTTACTCTTTTTCAGAAGCAGACAGCATACCACACCCCAAACAACCGCGGAAAAGCTCTGTATCAGCCATGTCGGATAA
>ERZ842401.6697-NODE-6697-length-12201-cov-49.272600_pt1 | contig 12201 bp, 9 predicted proteins | sample MGYA00521270_ERZ842401 | MGnify/ENA primary metagenome ERZ842401 (study PRJEB31892, sample SAMEA3878208) | bioreactor metagenome | biome: Moose rumen | place: Sweden | collected 2011-10 | study: EMG produced TPA metagenomics assembly of the PRJEB12797 data set... | reverse complement strand
CTGGTGGAGGTGCAGTTCAAGCACACCCGCAAGGGCTACTACCACAACGTGAACAACCTGCCACTGAAGAAGGGTGACATCGTAGCCGTAGAGGCCAGCCCAGGCCACGACATCGGCGTGGTGACACTGACAGGACGGCTGGTGAAGCTACAGCTGAAGAAAGCCAACCTGAAGTCGGAAGACGACATCAAGCGCATCTACCGTCTGGCTCGCCAGATTGACATGGACAAGTATCGCGAAGCAAAGGCCCGCGAACACGAGACCATGATTGAGAGCCGCGAGATAGCCAAAGGACTGGGCCTGAAGATGAAGATTGGCGACGTGGAGTATCAAGGCGACGGCCAGAAAGCTATCTTCTACTACATCGCCGACGAGCGCGTAGACTTCCGCCAGCTCATCAAGGACCTGGCAGCTGCCTTCCACGTGCGCATTGAGATGAAGCAGATAGGTGCCCGACAGGAGGCAGGCCGCATCGGCGGCACAGGACCTTGTGGCCGCGAGCTGTGCTGCGCCACATGGATGAAGAACTTTGTGTCGGTGTCAACCAGCGCTGCCCGTTTTCAAGACATCTCGCTCAACCCACAGAAATTGGCCGGCATGTGCGCCAAGCTGAAGTGCTGCCTGAACTATGAGGTCGACGACTACATCGAGCACGGACGCAGGTTGCCCAGCCGCGAGGTGGTACTGCAGACGCTCGACGCCGACTACTACCTGTTCAAGAGCGACATCCTGGCAGGCATTGTCACCTACTCTACCGACAAGCGTTTGGCTGCCAACCTGGAGACCATCACTGCCGAGCGCGCCAAGGAGGTGATTGAGATGAACCGTCGAGGCGAGAAGCCAGAGTCGCTGCAGCCTGATGACCAGGCCAAGGAGACGAAGCCGTCAGCCGACCTGCTGGCCGACGGTGACATCCACCGCTTCGACAAGGCCAAGAAGAAAAAGAAGAAGAAGCCTGCACAGAAGGCCGCCAACAGTCATAACGACCAGAGTGCCCAGCCGTCGGGCGAAGACAAGAGCAGTGAGTCTGCCGCCAAGGCCCAAGAAAGCCATGAAGGACAAGAGGCACCCAAGAAGCAGCCTAAAGGCCCCAAACCACAGAGAGCACCCCGGCAGCAGCAACAAGCCAAGGCTCCAAAGCCCAAAGACAATGCGCCAAAGGAATAGACTGATCATCGCCACACTGCTTACGGTTGCACTGACCACGGTCAGCTGCAACCGTAAGACCATCTACAGCCACTATGAGCACACGCCCATCAGCGGTTGGGAGAAGAACGACCTCTTGTCGTTCAGCCTCAGCCCGCTGCCACACGACGGTCTGTTCCGCGAAGAGGTGGGTGTGCGCATCAACAGCGCCTATCCCTTCATGGGGCTTACACTCATTGTCGAACAGCAGATAATGCCATCTGGAACCACTCGCAGCGACACGCTGTGGTGCAAGCTCATCGACAACGACGGCACCATACAGGGGCAGGGCATCAGCTACTATCAGTACAGCTTTCACCTCTGCAACCTGCACCTGCTCAAGGGCGACTCGCTCAGCGTGAGCATCCGCCATAACATGAAACGTGAGATTTTGCCCGGCATCAGCGACATCGGCCTGACACTCTCGCAAATGCCAGACGACTGATTCCGGCCCTAACTGCGTGCCAGGTTGCGGCCAGCGTCAATGCGCAGGAAGATGAAAAGCAGCAGGGTGAAGCCCCACAGCGACGAGCCGCCGTACGAGAAGAAGGGCAACGGAATGCCAATGACAGGCGTAAGACCCAACACCATGCCCACATTGATGAACACATGGAAGAGGAAAATGCTGAGCACACAATAGCCATAGACACGGCCAAAGCGATAAGGTTGTCGCTCGGCCAGATGTATTAGCCGCAGTATGAGCGCCAGAAACAGCAACAACACAGTGGCAGAACCCACAAAACCTTCCTCCTCGCCCACGGTGCAGAAGATGAAGTCGGTGTCTTGTTCCGGCACATACTTCAGTTTTGTCTGCGTGCCGTTCAGGAATCCTTTGCCCTCCAGTCCGCCGGAACCAATGGCTATCTCGCTCTGATGAACGTTGTATCCGGCGCCCCTCAGGTCTTCCTCAAGTCCGAGCAGCACGTTGATGCGTGTGCGCTGATGGGCCTCGAGAATATGGTTGAGCGCATAGTCGGCCATGTTGAAGAACACCACCGACCCCAACGAGAAAAGCGCTATCCAAAGATAGTTGCGCAGGCGGGTGGCCAGCGACTGCCATATCAGATAGCCTATCAACACGGCACTGAGCACCAGCTGCACCCACACGATGTCGAACGGAATGACGTAGACAGAGAAGAGCAGGCACCCCAGCGTGATACCGACACAGACACCCAGTATGCGCAGGGCGTCGCGATGGTCGCGACAATACACCCACACCATGATGCCTGAGAACACCTGTATAAGCAGAAGCACGGTGAACTTGCCTATGCTGGTGGGTGTCTGCAGTAACGACACGTCAGCAAAACGTATGCCCACGACAAAGTAGATGACCATGGCCACACCCGTAAAGAGCACCGAACCGGTCATGCCCTCGCGGTAAAGCATGAGGAAGAAGCTGAGGTAGACCAGTGCCGAGCCCGTCTCGCGCTGCATCACGATGAAGAGCATAGGGGTGAAGATGAGAGCCAAGGTGATGAGAAAGTCGCTCCATTTATGGATGTCGTAGCCGTACTTCGACATGAACTTGGCCAGTGCCAACGCCGTAGCGAACTTGGCAAACTCGGCCGGCTGCACCCTGAGTGGCCCCAGCACCAGCCACGAACGCGAGCCTTTGATACTGTGCGGATTGAAGATAGTGGCAAAGAGCAACAGCAAAAGCGCGCCAAAGAGCACAAAGGCGAAGGTGTCGTAGAAACGGTCGTCGAGCAGCAGGAGCACCAGGCCAAGCAGCAGCGAGGTGCCTATCCACACGATTTGCATGCCCGAACGTGTGTCAAGCGAGAAGATATCGGTGTCGCCGTATGTATAGCTGGCGCCACACACACTGATCCACCCAAAGGTGAGCAGTGCTATATAGATGATGATTGTCCACCAGTCGAGCGAGCGGAGCACGCCAGGATGTTTATCGTTCTGCGGTGCCATAAGCAATGCGTCTGTGCTGAATCTCTTCGGCCTTACGTTCTGAGGCCTCCGACAGTTTACCTTTTATAAATTGTTCCATTATCAGGCCACCAATGGGCACACCATAGGTGGCGCCCCATCCGCCGTTCTCCACATACACCGCCACGGCTATCTTCGGGTCGTCCATGGGTGCAAAGCCCATGAACACCGAATGGTCGTGACCGCGGTTCTGTGCCGTACCCGTCTTGCCGCAGGCCATAAAGTCATAGTGGGCCAGTGCCTTGCAGGTGCCGCCAAGTGCTGCCGACCGCATGCCCTGCACCACATAGTCGTAGGCCTGGCGCTTGGCCATCGTGTAGCGACGGTTGGTATAGAGCGTGTCGAGCGACTCGCCCTCAATCTTCTTCACCACATGAGGCGTGATAAACCATCCCCTGTTGGCAATGGTAGCGCCCAGGTTGGCTATCTGCAGCGGCGTAGCGTTCACCTCGCCTTGCCCGATAGAGATAGAGATGATGGTGAGTCCGTTCCACGAGCTGTGATAGGCATTGTCGTAGAACTGCGCATTGGGTATCAATCCGCGCTTCTCGGCTGGCAGGTCGACACCCAACTGATAGCCAAACCCCATCGACACCATGTAGTCGCGCCACTTGTTCATGGCTTCCTGCACGGTCTTGTACTTGCTTCGATTGCCTATCATGTGATAGAGCCCCCAACAGAAATAGCCGTTGCACGACGTCGAGATGGCAGGCACAAGCGGCAGTGGCGAGCCATGTCCATGGCAGCCCACGCGCAAACCTTTATATACAAACCCGCGATGGCAGGGGAAAGGAGTGGATGGCGTGATGATGCCCTCGCTGAGGAAGGTGAGCGCCTGCGTGGTCTTGAACGTAGAGCCTGGTGGATACTGGCCCATGATGCTGCGGTTGTAGAGCGGTTTCTGCGGATCGCGGCTCAGCTGGGCATGGCTTTTGGAACGCTGACGGCCCACCATCTGTCGAGGATCGTACGAGGGCGAACTGGCCATGCAGAGCACCTCGCCCGTCTTGGGTTCGATGGCCACCACACTGCCTATCTTGCCTTCCAGCAGACGCTCGGCAAGGGCCTGCAACTTGTATTCGAGCGACAGCGTGAGCTTCTTGCCAGGCACCGGATGGCGGTCGAGCGCCCCGTTCTGGTAGCTGCCCTGTATGCGGCCGTGGGCATCGCGCAGCAATATCTGCACGCCTTTCTCGCCGCGCAGCTGTTTCTCGTAGAAGCGCTCCACGCCCATCTTGCCGATGTAGTCGCCCGGCTGATAGTACTCATCAGCTTCTACGTCCGACGGAGACACCTCAGCCACGTCGCCGAGCACGTGGGCAGCGTATGGATACTGATACTGGCGTATGCTGCGCCGCTGCACGTAGAAGCCGGGGAAGCGGTACATCTTCTCTTGGAAGACAGAGAAGTCCTTGTCGGAAAGCTGGTTCATGAACAGCTGCTGGGTGAAGCGCGAGTAGCCAGGATTCTTCGAGCGGTCGGTGATATTGGCCATGCGCTGTTCAAACTCCTCGCGAGTGATGCCCAGTGTCTGGCAGAACTCAAGGGTGTCCAGATGGCCGCGGGCCTCGTTCATCACCACCATGATGTCGTAGGCTGGCTGGTTGTATACCAGCAGCTGGCCGTTGCGGTCGGTGATGACGCCTCGCGAAGGAAACTCCACCTTCTTCAGAAAGGCGTTCGAGTCGGCACTCTTCTTGTAGTCCTCACTGGTTATCTGCAGTGTAAAGAGCCTTATGATGTAAACCGTGACAATGAGCACGGCCACACCGCCGATGACATATTTCCTGTATTCTAAGCCGTAATCCTTCACTTCCTAATGGTTTCAAGCGTCAAGACAAGCATAATCGTAAGCAGCGCACTGCCGCCGACACATGCCAGCCAGTGCTGCCAGTTGAAGTAGTTGAAGGCTTCGAGCGAGAAGAACACAAGACAATAGAGCAGCACCATTATGATGGTAAGGCCGGCAAACTTGCCCCATCCCAGCGCTGCGGCCGAGGAGTCGAGTTCGTCGTCGGCATCGCGTGGCAGGAAGAGCACAAGCAGGTAGGGCTGCAAGGCACCCGCAAGTGTCAGCGAGATGGTGGCCATGCCAGGAGTGTTGGCAAACAGGTCGATGGTGACGCCCATGGCAAAGCTCCACAAGAGGATGGCCCACTTGGGATAGTTGTACGGAAACATGATAACGAAGTAGACATATAGCAGGGGTACGGCGCAATTAAACAGCTGCACCCTGTTGAATACCAGTGCCTGCATCAGGCAGAGTATCAGGAATATGAATGTTCGTTTCAGTGTGTCGAGGGCCATCTTCTTTTCTTGGTGAGTGGAGGAAAGTTAAAGTAGCAGACCGAACTTTAAGGCTTCAGTCACTGGGCCTTTCCGAGCGAGTCGGTAGCGGCCATCTCCAGTTTCAGTCGCTCGGCAATCTGCTTGTCACTGATAACGCAGACGTCGCGCAGACAGCCAAAGTCGGTAGACAGACGCACCTTGAGCTTATACGACAGACCGTTGCGCGAGTTATACACCTGTTCTATGCGGCCCACCGACACGCCATGGGGGAAGATGCTGCTGTAGCCGCTCGTTTCCACCCATTCGCCGCGCTTGAACTTGGCGTGGCGCGGTATGTCCTCAACATAGGCCACGGCAGGGTCGCTGCCGTCCCAGAACAGATAGCCGAAGTAGCCGCGACCACGGATGGCACAACTGATGCGCGAGCGGTTGTTGAGCACTGGTATGACCACCGAGTAGTGGCTGCTCACCAGATAGACCACACCCACCACGCCACCACCACAGGCAACGCCCATATCGGGTTCTATGCCGTCGGCACTGCCCTTGTCGATGGTGATGAGGTTGTCAGGACGATTGACAGAGTTCTTCACCACCTTGGCCGGTATGAGCTGATACTTCGACAGCATCTCCAGCTCCTGCCGCTCCACCACGGTGGTGTCGCCCGTCTTGTCGGCATAGAGGCGTCGCAGCTGGTCAAGCTGACGTTCCAGGTAGAAGTTGCGCAGCGTCAGTTCCTCGTTGTTGCGGGTGAGCAGGAAGAACTGCTCTACATTGGCCTGCCACTCATAGAGCTTGCCTGCCACATAGTTGGCTGACGATACCCACACACTGCCCTGATAGCTGTTGTAGCTGAACAGCATGGCCACGCCTACTGCCTCAAGCACGAGGAACAGCAGCCAGTGGAAATGGCGGGTAAGGAACTGCCAGAGGTTTTGCACGTGCGTCTATTAAAAAGCCCCCTCGCCAAACAGGTCTTATCGCATCAGGAATCCGAAGCGGTCAACATTCTTCAGAGCTATGCCGGCACCCTTTGCCACACAGTGCAGCGGGTCTTCGGCCACGATGAAGGGAATGCCAATCTTGTCGGTCAGGCGCTTGTCGAGTCCGCGCAGCAGAGCGCCACCGCCAGTCAGGTATATGCCGTTCTTCACGATGTCGGCATACAGCTCGGGCGGTGTATGCTCCAGTGCCGAGAGCACAGCCGACTCAATGCGGGCCACGGTCTTGTCAAGGCAGTGAGCAATCTCCTGATAGCACACGGGCACCTCCATAGGCAGTGCCGTGATGCGGTTGGGGCCGTGCACCACGTAGTCCTCGGGGCCTTCGTCGCCCAGGTCGGTCAGGGCGCTGCCCACGTTGATCTTGATGCGCTCAGCCATACGCTCACTCACCTTCACGTTGTGCTGGCGGCTCATATAGTCCTGAATGTCAGATGTCAGGTCGTCGCCGGCCACCTTGATGCTGCTGTTGCTCACAATGCCGCCCAGCGATATGACGGCAATCTCGGTGGTGCCGCCGCCGATGTCGACAATCATATTGCCCTCAGGGGCCTCCACGTCAATGCCGATGCCGATGGCAGCAGCCATAGGCTCGAAAATCAGGTAGACGTCGCGTCCATTGGCATGCTCGGCTGAGTCGCGCACGGCACGCAGCTCCACCTCGGTAGAACCGCTGGGCACACCGATGACCATGCGCAGCGACGGCGAGAAGAAGTGGCGCCCGGAGTGCACCATCTTGATGAGTCCGCGCATCATCTGCTCACAGGCCGAGAAGTCGGCTATCACGCCATCGCGCAGCGGACGTATGGTGCGGATGTTGTCGTGCGTCTTCTCGTACATCATCTTTGCCTTCTCGCCCACGGCTATCATCTTGTCGGTGCGGCGGTCGAGTGCCACCACCGAAGGCTCGTCTACGACAATCTTGTCGTTATTGATTATAATTGTGTTGGCTGTGCCAAGGTCCATGGCCAGCTCTTGACGGAAACTGAAAAATCCCATACTTTCTTATTCAATTAGGAATTAGTAATGAGTAATTAGTAATTATGATTACCACAGGCCGTTTCCATCCTCATAAAAGACGACGTACCCAGCAGCAAAACTAATCATAATTACTCATTACTAATCACTCATTACTAATTCTTCTCAAACCACTCATGTATTGCCGTGTCATAGTGCGAGCTGACGCCGAAGGCGCGGGCGGCCAGCATACGGCGATCCTCGATGTCGGTGGTGGCGCCCTTGCGGTTCAGGATGTCGAGCAGCACGCCGTACTCGACCTTCGAGGGCACGATGACCACGTCGTTGAAATTCTTCGCAGCAGCCCTGATGAGCGAGATGCCGCCAATATCTATCTTCTCAATGATGTCTGCCTCGCTGGCACCGCTGGCCACCGTCTGCTCGAAGGGATAGAGGTCCACCACCACGAGGTCAATCTCGGGTATTTCATACTGAGCCATCTGCTCGCGGTCGCCGTCGTTGTCGCGGCGTCCCAGTATGCCACCAAACACTTTGGGGTGCAATGTCTTCACCCTGCCTCCAAGGATAGAGGGATAGGTGGTCAGCTCCTCTACCTTCTGGCATTCATAGCCCTGTTCTTCAATAAACTTCTGCGTACCGCCCGTAGAGAGGAACCTCACGCCCTCCTCGTTGAGCTTGCGCAGCAAATCATCCAGTCCATCTTTGTGGAACACCGAAATAAGCGCGGTCTTGATTTTTTTTGCTTCAGCCATACTACCTGTTTGTATTATCACATCTATTCTATTAGGGAGTGCAAAGATACAAATTAATCGCCAATTAGCATCATGCCGCGCCCAAATATTTTCTGACGGGGCCAAAAAAAGTTGTCTTGCATCAAATACAATGTTTTGTTTTTTTACGGCCAAAGCGCTTAGCACTGCCCATGCCTTTCGTGTTTCGCCTAAAAAGAACAACGAGCTACGCAAATCGCAACTCGTTGTTCTCTCAGTGTAGCGGGAGCCGGGATTGAACCGGCGACCTCATGATTATGAATCATGCGCTCTAACCAGCTGAGCTATCCCGCCATCTGTTAAGCGGGTGCAAAGGTATAAAATATTCTCGAAAAAAGCGCCAAACGCCTGGAGATATTTTGGTAGTCTTAACGTTTTTTACCAATTAGCCAGTCAAAAACTCTATCCAACCCATCGCCAATTCAAGATTATTTCATACCTTTGCAGCCGTAACATAATCCGACAATACTAACCAAGACTAATATGCAGAAGCAAAAACTCAGTTTAGAATATCCACTGTCAGGGCGCAAGCCCGACCTGCTTTGGCAGCTGATGAGCACCGACCACGGGCTGCAGAGATGGCTGGCCGACAAGGTGGAAGAGGACAACGGGGTGATGAGTCTGACATGGGGCAGCCCTTATGGCGAGCACCACACCCTGCACGCTAATATCGTTGAGAGAACCAAAAACAGCCACATACGATTTCAGTGGGTAGACGAAGAGGAACCCGAGGCCTATTGGGAAATGCGCATCGGGCAGAGCGAGCTTACCGAGGATCTGTGCCTGCTGGTTGTCGACTATGCCATGGCCGAGGATATTGACGACCTCCACGAACTGTGGGACGGCAACTTGGAGCGTCTGCATCAGTCGAGCGGATATTAATATTATAATGTACGCATACAATAATATATATACGCCACCTATTCAAGTAGTCAACAACATACTTCATTCAAGTTCTGCAAGTTCCGCCGCAGACGACCTGCGCCCAAGCACTGCTCGGGCGCAGGTCTTAGTATCTACGCACAACGACGTTGCGGCGCAGGTTGCCCGCCAGTAGTGCGGAGCGTCCGCACTACTTGGCCGGACGCTTGGAACAAGTTGTTCGGACCATCCGCACAAGTAGTTTCAAATATCCGCACTGCAATTTGAAACTATTTTGGCGACACGCCGCAAAGGCTAACAATCCTAAAAAATCCCTGCAATCCTTTGGAGTGCGGGGATTTTTGCGTATCTTTGCAGGCCGAAAGAGACATGTTTCGAATCAGGAAGTTAGACATATTCATCGCCAAGCAGTTCGGACTGCTTTTCGTGGGAACCTTCTTCATCTGCCAGTTTGTGCTGATGATGCAGTTTCTGTGGCGCTATGTCGACGAGCTTATCGGCAAGGGCCTTTCCATGGATGTGCTGGCGCAGTTCTTCTGGTACATGGGCCTGATGCTCATGCCTCAGGCCTTCCCCCTGGCCATCCTGCTCAGCTCGCTCATTGCTTTTGGCAACCTGGGCGAAAGCTCTGAGCTTACAGCCATCAAAGCCGCAGGCATATCGCTCATGCAGGCCATGCGCTCGCTCATCTTCATCGTGATGCTGATAACGGGGCTGTCGTTCTTCTTCCAGAACGTTGTTGGTCCCAGTGCCAACCGCTCGTTCATGCAGCTGCTGCTCTCCATGAAGCAGAAGAGTCCTGAGCTGGAGATTCCCGAGGGCATCTTCTATGACGGCATACCCCAGTCCAACCTCTATGTCGAGAAGAAAGACCTCACCACAGGCAAGCTCTACGGCATTATGATCTATCGCCAGACAAGCTCCTACGAAGACCAGGCCATCATCCTGGCCGACTCGGGCATGCTGCAGAGCACTGCCGAGAAGAAGCACCTGCTGCTGACGCTGTGGAGTGGCGAGTGGTTCGAGAACATACAGCAGCAGGACATGGCCGGCTCGGCCGAGGTGCCCTATCGCCGCGAGACCTTCGCCCACAAGCAGATTCTGCTCGACTTCGACGGCGGGTTCAACCTGGCCGACGTGGCCGAGATCTCCACCAGCGCACAGGCCAAGGACATCAAGGGCCTGAAGCACGGCCTCGACTCGCTACGCCAGGCCATCGACAGCACCGGACACGCCTACTACGACCAGGCGCTCACCTCGACGTTCTACCGCCCGCGCCTGTCGGCCGACGACTCGCTCCGGCTCACCAAGACGCTGGCCGAGAGCACATGCGACCTCGACAGCATCTACACCCACATGACCGGCGAGCAGCGGCTGCAGGCTGCCAAGGCTGCCGTCAGTCAGGCCAAGGCGGTGGAGAACGACCTGCAGTTCAAGACCGACTGGTCTAACTACCAGAACCGCCAGGCACGCTTGCACCAGATTGAGATATTCGGCAAGTTCACCCTGGCCCTCTCATGCCTCATCTTCTTCTTCATCGGCGCACCCCTCGGAGCCATCATTCGCAAGGGCGGACTGGGTGTGCCCGTGATTATCTCGGTGATAGTGTTCATCGTCTACTACATCTTCGACAACACCGGCATGCGAATGGCACGCGAAGACGAGTGGGCGGTATGGTTCGGCAAGCTCATCGCCACCATCGTGCTCACGCCTCTCGCCATCTTCTTCACCTACAAGGCCAACCAAGACTCCACCGTCTTCAACATCGATGCCTATACGGCCTTCGTGCGCCGCATACTCGGTCTCAGGGAGAAGCGCAACATTGCCAAGAAGGAGGTCATCATCGACGAGCCGCGCTATCTTGCCGACGCCGACAGGCTGCACGCCATCACTCAGGCCATCAAGCGCTATTCAGAGGAGCACAAGCTGCTGCGCTGGCCCAACCCCATCAAGGTGTTCTTCCGTCCTGGCGACGACCACGAGATAGAGCACATCAACGACGAGCTGGAGTCGGTCATAGACGACCTGTCCAACACACGCGACCGCACCATCCTCGGCGAGCTGAACAAGTACCCCGTCATCGCCACCCATGCCCACACCCGTCCGTTCCGCCGTCGTTGGCTCAACGCCATCACGGGCATCGTGCTGCCGGTGGGGCTGTTCTTCTACATCCGCATGTTGCGCTTCCGCTTCCGTCTCTACAAGGATCTGCGCCACATCATCCGCACCAACGACGCCATCATAGCCCGCATCAAAGAAATTCCTACACCCCCATAAGACCTATAAGCCCCATAACCCCAAAAAACAAAAACAACATGCCCAACCCTACCCTATCCTCCATACCCGACGCCCTCGCCGACTTCCGTGAAGGCAAGTTCGTCATTGTGGTCGACGACGAAGACCGCGAGAACGAGGGCGACCTGATATGTGCCGCCGAGAAGATTACGCCCGAGATGGTCAACTTCATGCTGAAGTACGCCCGCGGCGTGCTCTGCGCCCCCATCACCATCGAGCGCAGCGAACAGCTCGACCTGCCCCGCCAGGTCAGCGAGAACACCTCTGTGCTGGGCACACCCTTCACCATCACCGTCGACAAGCTCGAAGGCTGCACCACCGGTGTGTCGGCCCACGACCGCGCCGCCACCATTCGTGCGCTGGCCGACCCTGACAGCAAGCCCGGCACCTTCGGCCGTCCTGGCCACATCAACCCCCTCTACGCCCAGGAGCATGGCGTGCTGCGTCGCTCGGGCCATACCGAGGCAGCCGTCGACCTGTGCCGTCTGGCCGGTCTCTACCCCGCCGGTGCGCTCATGGAGATTATGAACGATGACGGCACCATGGCACGCATGCCCGAGCTACAGGTCTTCGCACGGGAGCACGGGCTGAAGATCATCACCATCAAAGACCTCATCAGCTACCGTCTGCAGCAGGAGTCGCTCATCGAGGTGGGCGAGGAGGTCGACATGCCCACAGCCTATGGTCACTTCCGCCTCATCCCCTTCCGCCAGAAGAGCAACGGCCTGGAGCACATGGCACTCATCAAGGGCCAGTGGCAAGACGACGACCCCGTCCTGGTGCGCGTCCACTCGTCGTGCATGACTGGCGACATCCTCGGCTCGCAGCGCTGCGACTGCGGCGAACAGCTGCACCGCGCCATG
>ERZ842401.6695-NODE-6695-length-12203-cov-11.049885_pt1 | contig 12203 bp, 10 predicted proteins | sample MGYA00521270_ERZ842401 | MGnify/ENA primary metagenome ERZ842401 (study PRJEB31892, sample SAMEA3878208) | bioreactor metagenome | biome: Moose rumen | place: Sweden | collected 2011-10 | study: EMG produced TPA metagenomics assembly of the PRJEB12797 data set... | reverse complement strand
AAACGCAAGAACGTTCACAAATTTTTTCGGGATTACGAGGGACGTTATGAAGTCAAGATGATAGCTCCTGAGCATATCGAGTTAATCAGAAAGTTTCAGCGTGAATGGCTTGAAGCAAAAATTTTCAGCGAATACGACTTACAGCATGAAGATCAGCTCAAACAGGAAAATGACGGCATTCAGAACGCATTAAATAACTTCTTCGCGCTCGGCCTCAAGGGAATAATTTTGCTGATTGACGGGAAAATTAAGGCTTATGCTTACGGCGCGCCATTATCCGAAAAAGTTTTTGACGCAATCGCTGAGAAGGCCGATAACAATATCCCGAATATTTATCCGGTCGTGAAAATTGAATTTGCAAAATTATGCTGTGAAGGCTACGAATATTTGAACCGTGAGGAAGATTTAGGAATTGAAGGCCTGCGGACAATGAAACTGCGTTACAAGCCGGCTTATATGATTGAGAAATTTATTCTAACTGAAACAGAAAACTAATGAATAAACTTGAAGCTAATATCTCATTGTTGATAATAACTTTCTTAGGCTCAGTGCAATACGTCTTTCTTGCCGGAGTTCCTGCGAGCGTCTCACATTTCGCGTTCTTATGCATTACTAATCTCGTCGGCTTCATAATAGCTTTTGCATTTTTCTTCGGGGAATTATTCAGGCTCGACCTTAAGCAAATTTTTCAAAGCATGATACTCTCAGCTGAACTCGTCGTGTTTAACCTTTTCATGCTTCTTGGAGCTTCAGGGATTAGCACGACTATTACGGCTTCAGTTTTGTCATCATATTTTGTTTTTGTCGTGATATTCTCGGCTGTCTTCATGAAAACTTTTCCTGATAAATGGACTATAGCCGGAGTTTTTACGGTTCTTGTTGGATTATTCCTTATGACTGACGCTGATATTAACGAATGGTTGAACGTGAACATATTTTATCTCGTTCTGACTGACGTGGCTTTTGCACTTTACATCATAACGATCGGAGCTTATGCCTCAACGTCAAACCCTTCAATTCTTGCAATGGGTCAAATGTTCTTCTGCTTCGTTTTCTCGTTAATTTGCTGGGTCGGTGAAAGTTTATTCTTCGGAGCCTCGTTCAGACTTCCTGTTGAGAAAGAATTTTGGGGAGCTGTAATTTACGTGAGCTTTTTCATTCGCGGACTTTACGGCCTAGTTCAGATTTACGCGCAAAGATACGTTACGCCGCTGAACACGTCATTAATCTTCTCGACAGAAATAATCATGACAATGTTAATTTCCCCGTTAATGTCGCGATTATTCGGAACTCCTCCGGAGAATATTACGGCGTTCAAGATTGCAGGAAGCGTTTTAATCGTGTTCGGAGTTTTAATAACTGAGCCGGATTTCACAGAGAGCGTAAAAAAGTTTTTCGTCAGCTGGAATAATAAGAAAATTGGCGTGAAAAATTTCTTGAGCTTCAGACTTCATAAACGGATTATTATTGCTTCGGCTGCTACATATTTCCTGATAGATTTTCCCGTTCAGCTTACTAATATTTTCCCTGTTCATATCGGGATTAAGAATTTCCTGCCGTTCACGCTCGGATTATTTTTCGGCTTTAACGGAGTAATCGGGGGTTGCTTAGGCTGTGTGTTATCGTTCTCGTTAATTGGCCTGAGTTCGGGCGAAATTCTTCGTGAATGCGTTTATGTCGCGATTACTGGCTGGGGAATTTGGGCCGGCTGGCATTTATTTTCACGTTCACACAAGATATTGTTTCAGCTTCCCAAGCATTACATGAGATATTTTTCTCTGGTCCTACTGTTATCGGCGTTATGCTTTGACTTGAAAATTTCGTGCTTTTACCTTATCAGCGGATTATTAATATCTCTTCCAATCAACATAATCTTCGGGAACTTGCTGGGGATTGAGCCGATTTTGCCGGGAAATCTCACGCTGAAATATGACGCTGAACTTGAAATTAACTCTGACCCTGAAACTCTCAACGAAGCTAACGAGACTTTAGAGGCAACAGGCTTCAAGTTCAAATCCTCGATGAAACAAGTTCTAGAAATTCAAAGCTGTATCGAGGAATTATCAATCAGAATATTCAACGTTCAGCCCCAAGCAAAAATTAATATTAAGGTCCGTTTTGGGAATGCCGTATCAGTCAAGATGAATTACAGGGGCGAGAAATATAACCCGTTTATAATCCAGAAAAACGAAGATATGCTTGATATTATGAGCCTGAATATAATTAAGCACCGAGCGTTGAGAGCGTCATATTCTTATAATGATAACGATAATTTTATTCATGTCGTAGTTTAAGCATTGGGCATTTTACCTGTTTTATTTTGCCGAATTTGTCATGCTGAAACCGGAAGTGAGGCTAAGGGAAAATATGTTACGAAAAATTTTATCACCTTCAGAATGTGCCGAATGTAAATTTTGCTGTTCTTACAGACGCGCGAGTTTATGGGAGACACCGAGATTTGATTTAGCTTTACTTGAGAAATTAAAGCGTCAATATCCTTTTGCGAAATTCAAAGTTTTTGACAACTCAGCGACAATTGACATCAGCGGACGTTACAGGACGAATGACCTAAGCGAAGAAGCTCTATGCTGGTTCAACGAGGGCAAAGGCTGTATTCTCGGCGAAGATAAACCGTTTGAGTGCAGTGTGTGGCCTCTTAGAGTTATGAGAATGGGAAAAATTCTTGTTGTCGTCTTAAGTTCTGGATGCCGTGTGATTGCCTCAAAACCTGTAAGCTAAGTTCAGAAACTTGTTGACGAAGGATTAGGCGAAAAAATGTTTGAATACGCTGAAAAGTTCCCGGATTTCGTGAGGGATTATAAGGAAAATTATTATATTCTGAAAGTTAAGGAGGCATATTAATAAAGATGAGACGGCCAATTCGCAAAAAAGTACAGAGGCTTGTGCTTATAGTCTCAATCGCGGCATTAATCATAACTTCAGCTGTCGGATTAATCAGCATGCTTTTAATCAGGGACAACAGCGAGAATGCATTAATTCACCAGATGGAGCAGAATTTATACAACATTGCAACCAGTAAAGCTGAGCTGGCCAATTCTGAGCTTGGGAAATTCTCAGGTTATGTTGAAAATTTTGCGAAGTATATTAATGAACTCTATAAAAATCCGTTGGGTTTCGTGAGCCGTGAAGTTCTTCCACCGTTAGAAGAGAATGCAGGAGTTTTCATAATTCAAAGGGCTTTGCGCGATAAAGACGTAAAAATTGAAGACGTAAAAAACGAGCTTAAACTTCTCGGCAATGTTGAACAGATCTGGGCTCCGGTTATAAAATCAAACAAGGGCGTAATCACTACGATATATTTAGGCACCGAAAGCGGATTTTTAGTCAGCTACGATGATCAATCTGAATTAAGCGCAGAAGGCGGAAAAGATATTTATTACGACTACTCAACGTCACCTTGGTATAAACGTGTAAAAGAGACTGGACAAGTTTGCTTCACGGATATTTATGAGGATGAATACAAACGCGGCTTAATGATAACGTGTTTAGCTCCATTCTATGATGCTGATAAAAATTTTATGGGCGCTGTCGCAATGGATATATTAATTTCTGACTTGCATAAAGCTATAGTGAACGTTGATTTAGGTGAAGCGTTTCTTGTTGACACAGTCGGAAAAATAATAAATCCTACAGGCCAGGAACTTGATGAAGATGCTGTGATTCATCCTTCGGTATCAAGTGAAATTCTCGCGGGCAAAACTGGAATATCTTTAGCAGAAAATATGACGTATTACGCATACACTCCGATTAAGAGCACGGGCTGGAAATTCTGCATAATGATACCCGAAGAAGTAATTTTATTGCCTGTACGTTCGGTTAATCGCAATATCATAATCACGATAATATTATTCCTTGTCGTGTTCGTGATGATTATTATTCTTGTTGCATGTGTCTCGCGAACTTTCTCGGCCCGTCTCACACGTCCAATAATAGAACTCGGTCATGATGTCGAGAAAATCAGCGGAGGAAATTTAGATTACCGGGCTGAAATTCGCAGTGATGACGAAATTGGCGACTTAGCACAGAACTTCAACGACATGGCGGCTTCGCTGAAAGAATACGTGAAGAACTTAGCCGCTGTTACTGCCGAGAAAGAACGAATTAGCGCGGAACTCAACGTTGCTACACAAATTCAAGCTGACATGCTGCCGAGAATATTCCCGCCGTTCCCTGAGAGAAAAGAGTTTGACATTTACGCGACGATGACACCGGCAAAAGAGGTTGGCGGAGATTTTTACGATTTCTTCATGATTGACGATGACCATTTAGCTTTAGTCATGGCTGACGTTTCAGGTAAGGGAGTTCCTGCGGCGTTGTTCATGGTCATAGCTAAGACGTTAATAAAAACTCGTTCCCAAATTGGCGGCTCACCTTCGGAAATTTTACGCGACGTTAATAATCAGCTCTGTGAAGGAAACGAAGCCGATTTGTTCGTAACTGTGTGGCTCGGAATACTCGAAATCTCGACGGGAAAAGTTACAGCCTCAAACGCTGGCCATGAATACCCTGCGATTAGACACGTCGGAGGAACTTACGAGCTTATCAAGACTAAACAAAGCCCAGCAGTCGCTACAATGGAAGGCCTGAAGTTCCGGCAGAATGAATTTACGCTTAATCCCGGCGATAATCTTTTCGTTTACACGGACGGAGTTGCAGAAGCTACGAATGCTCAAGAAGAGTTATACGGAACTGAAAGAATGCTTGAAGCGCTGAACTCGACAAAGAATTACTCAGCCAGTGAAATTTTAACGTCAATGAAACACAATGTTGATAATTTTACCGGTGATGCTCCCCAATTTGATGATATTACTATGCTTTGCTTAAGATATTTTGGAGGTGTGAATTTCGTGAAAGAATTAACTTTAGAAGCTGACGTGAATAATCTTGAAAAAGTTCTTGCTTTCGTCGATGAACAACTTGAAGTACATGATTGCTCACCCAAGATACAAATGCAAATTGACGTTGCAGTCGAAGAATTGTTCGTGAATATCGCTCATTATGCCTATAATCCTGAGACCGGCCCGGCAACTGTGAGAGTTGAGCTTCAGCCCGAACCTTTAGCCGTATTGATTACGTTTATCGATAAGGGCGTACCTTATGACCCACTCGCAAAAGAGGACCCGGATATTACACTTTCGGCCGAAGAACGCGAAATCGGAGGACTGGGGATTTACATGGTCAAGAAAAGCATGGACGATATCACTTACGAGTATAAGGACGGGAAAAATATTCTGTCCATCAAGAAAGAATTATCTTAAGGAGGAATTATTATCATGAAAAAGTTTTTATGCGCCATATTTTTATTGTTAATTGCAAGTGCTGTTTATGCTAAAGATTTTGTTGACAGCGGAATTTTGACGTATCTCGGCACGACCGAAGCTGAGTTTCAGGAGGGACTTGATGATTTGCGCAAGTCTATGGCTCCGTTATTTCCTTCGGATGAAAGTGATGGGGCCAATGAAGACATGTTAGGGAGTTTCATTCTTGACCTTGTGAAAACTCGCCGTGTCGTTCACTTTTACGATTCGTTATTGTCAATGCAGATGGCTTTACGTTCACGGAAGATTGACGAGATAGTTTTACCTGAGCCGGTCGGAATGTATTTAATCTCGAATAATTCTGCCTATGATATTTCCTTCTCAATGAACATGATGCCTTCGACGATTTCATTCGGATTTAAGCAGGGTAACACAAAGTTACAGAAGGAATTTAACGACGCGATATTAGCGATGAGGAAAGACGGGACACTTTCAAGGCTTGGGAAAAAATTCATCACTGAGCTTAACGGTGAACCTGAAGCCGCAAAATTCTCTGAGTTCAAAGGAGCTGAGACGATAAAAGTTGCAGTAACAGGAGATTTGCCGCCGATTGATTTTATTGCTGCTGACGGAAGACCTACGGGCTATAACACTGCGATAATCTCAGAAATTGGCCGGAGACTGAAGAAGAATGTGCGATTAATCAGCGTTGATGCCGGAGGACGTTCAGCGGCTCTTGCGTCTGGACGAGCTGACGTTGTATTTTGGTATCGTAACACTGAGACGAGCAAAATTAAGTCAAGCAAGCTGAAAAATGCCGTTCGTGATACGACAGCGGGCGTAATCCTCTCAGTTCCTTATTACGAATGGGACACGGATTTAATCATCACAAGGACGAAATAGCATGAAGAAAATTTTTTGTGCGTTAATAATTTTAGCAGTAATCTCAACTTCAGCCGGGTCACTCGAAAAACAGGTTATCCGGCTCGGAATGCTCACAAAGTTAAACTCTACGGAAGAACAATTCACAGAAACCTGGTTAAAAACTTTTGCTCCTCACAATGAAATTCTTGAAGTCATCGTGAAATTCTATGACACTCTCACGTCAATGCAAATGGCTTTGAACTCCCGCGAGATTAATCAAATGGTTTTGCCTGACTTCACGGCTGATTACGTCATGAAAGCTACGAATGATTACACTCCTGCTTTAGTCCTGCACTCAAAAGGAACGGGCTTAGCTTTCGGGTTTCGTGCTGACAGTGAGGAATTGCGGGGAAAATTCAACGAGGCCTTGAGACATTTACGCGACAATTGGACGCTCTCAGTTCTCGAAGGAATTTACATAGCTTCGCATAATATCGATGACCCTGAACCCGTGAAGTTTGCTAAATTTGACAATGCCGAGACAATTCGCGTTGCTGTTACAGGAGATTTGCCGCCAATTGACTTAATCGCCGCTGACGGAACACCTTCGGGATTTAATACGGCCGTTCTCGCTGAAATCGGAGCTTATCTCAAGAAAAATATTCAGCTCATTGATATTGATGCTGGTGCGAGAAATGCCGCGCTTGTTTCAGGACGTGTTGACGTAGTTTTCTGGTACGAAGTTGATAAATCCTCACAAGTTCAAGCAGACGTTCCCGACGGAATAATTTTGTCAGAGCCTTATTACGAATGGGATAAATTTACTCACTTAAAGCGTAAGACGAAAGAAGCAGCTTCATCAGGCGGCTGGAAAATTTTTAACAGTGATTTTTGGGGATTATATTTTAATGAGTGATGATGATGAAATTTTTGTTCTGCCTTTGCAGATGATAATACGGGCTTCAAGGAGTGATGATTATGAAGAAATTTTTATTGACACTTGCAATATTACTTGTCGCAACTTCTGCTTTTGCTGATGATGATTATGTTGGCTTTTTATCACGGCTTAAGACGACACCTGACGAGTTCTTTATGATGATGAAAAATTCCTGGTCAACTGGGGGCTGGGTAATTCTCGGCGGAGATCACACATCGAGCAAAGCAAAATTTTACGACACGTTGACGCAAATGCAGATGGCTCTGAACAGGGGCGAGATTGACGAGATGATTTTGCCTGATTTCGTCGCTGATTACCTGCTGAAAGTCAATTACAATTATTCACGATGTTGCATATCAAGTTCGGGGAAAATGGGTTTATGCTTCGGCTTCATGAAGGAGAATACGGCTTTACGCGACAAATGGAACGAGGCCTTGAACTCAATGCTGAGCGATTACACGTTAATCAACCTTGAGTATAAATACGTGAAGAATATTCCTGAGGATGAGAGCTATGATGAGATTTACGGCATTAACAGGAAACAGCGCAACAAAGAGAAGCGGATTAAATTTGAGCGTTATGATGATGCCCCGACGGTGAAAGTTGCTGTTACTGGTGATTTGCCTCCGGTTGACTTTATCGGAGAAGACGGCCTTCCTGATGGTTATAACGTTGCTGTTCTGGCTGAAATTGGCCGAAGACTTCACGTGAATATTTCCCTTCTCAATATTAATGCTGGAGCACGAACTGCCGCATTAGTGTCTGGACGTGCTGATATAGTTTTCTGGTATGAGGTCAACAAAAATCTCAATAATCAGCCGGATGTTCCTGATGATGTAATTTTGTCGGTGCCATATTTGAACTGGGATAAATTCTTTCACGTTACAATGACTGACACGGAATAATAATCATGAACGAGATACTTTATAGAATACTAATTCAGGGCGGCTCGTATAAAGTCATATTTAACGGGCTTCTTGCAACACTCAGAATTTCCTGCTTCTCGCTGATTATCGGCACAATTTTAGGCGCGTTCGTGTGTATGCTGAGAATGTCGAGAGTTAAAATTTTCAGGTTCATATCGAGCGTCTATATCTTAATCCTTCGTGGTTCACCCGTCTTAATGCTGTTAATGCTGATGTATTACGGAATTTTCGCGCGTTCAAGCCTTGAAGCTGAGACGATAGCAATAATAACTTTCTCGCTGAACGTTGCTGCACATATTGCCGAATTACTCAGGGCGTCGATTGACGCTACGGATTACGGACAAGTTGAGGCGGCCAGAACTCTGGGATTTTCAGCGTGGCAGGCTTTCAGGCTCGTAACTCTTCCGCAGGTAATCAGAATTGCTAAGCCCGTCTATCAATCAACGACGATAAACTTAATCCAATGGACAAGCGTTGTCGGTTACGTCTCAATCACGGATTTAACGCGCGTCATCAATAACATAGCTTCACGGACAATGCAGCCAATGATTACGATAATAATCGGCATGATAATTTATCTAGGATTAGCATATATTATTCACGGGATTTTCGCATTGAGTGATTATTTCCAGACGAGACGAACAGGAGAGATTTCATGAGCTTAATCACTGTAAAAAATTTATGCAAGTCCTTCGGAAGTCTTCAAGTTCTCGAAAATCTTAATCTCGATGTCAATGAAGGAGAACGAATTGCGATAATCGGCGGCTCAGGTTGCGGAAAAAGTGTATTTCTCCGGTCGCTTGAGCTTTTAGAGAGGCCTGACTCCGGAAAAATCTTTATCGATGGCGAGGAAATTACGGCGAAGAATGCTGACGTCAATAAAATCCGTCGGAAAATGGGAATGGTCTATCAGAAATTTTATTTATTCTCGCATATGAACGTTCTCGAAAATTTATGCGTCGCTCCCGTTAAACTTCTGGGAATGAATAAATCTGAAGCAAAGGCTCAAGCTATGGATTGGCTCTCAAAAGTTGGCTTAACGTCAAAAGTTCACTCAATGCCCGCGAATTTGTCAGGAGGTCAACAGCAGAGGATTGCAATTTGCCGTTCACTCATGATGAGCCCGAAAGTTTTATTGTTCGATGAGCCTACGAGCGCATTAGATCCTACGATGGTCGGTGAAGTTTTAGCGATGATAAGAATGCTGGCTAAACAGGACATGACAATGTTAATCGTAACTCATGAGATGAATTTTGCCCGTGAAGTTGCTAATAGAATATTATTTTTCGCCGACAAAGGAATTTACGAGCAGGGAACTCCGACGGAAATTTTTGACAGTCCCAAGAAAGAGAAGACTATTGCGTTTATCCGGAAATTAAAGTTTTTTGCGTATGAGATTACACGAAGGGACTTTGACTTGCTGGAAATGCAGGGAGGAATTCACGACTTCGGGGAAAAATACGGCCTGAGTTCAAAACTTTCATATCGCCTTGAACTTTGCTGTGAGGAGTTAATCTATGAAATTCTCGCCGGATGTTATGAGAGTAATAATAATCCTGTGAAAATTGGTCTGGAAATCTCATATTCCGAAGCTGACTCATCGACAGAAATAAATTTAACGAGTTCCGGGAAAAAATTTAATCCCTTTGAGCTTAATCTTGATGAAGAAAATAATGAAGACGATGATAACGCTCATTTAGGAATTATTATGCTGAAAAGGATTGCTCGTGAAATTAATTATGATTTTGCTGACGGGCTTAACAGGATAAGAATTACGCTCTAGATATATTGATTTCCTGCCGCTAACAATCCCATAGCTTGCGGGCCAATTCTGTCGATAACGTCATCATGAATAAGCTCAGGCATAGGCTCAGGCTGAATAGGCTCCTGAATTTCCGGGTTATTATTCTGAGGTTCAGGAGCTTCAACTTTCTTTTTCTCAGGAACTTTATCTTTCTTTCTTGACGGCATATCAATATCAAGATAGCCTTGCAATTCTCCGTTCCATTCACACGCACGAAATCCCTTAGTTTTTCCTTCAGGCGGCTCATCAAGTCTCTGCCATTTTCCCCCTTGAGCTTCAATCTCACGCACCCACGCTTGACCGACGGCGGCCCACCAAGTTATATCTTGAGCGTCGTTCAAGTCATTCGTGCAGTCATCAATCGTGAAAATTCCCGGCCGTAACTTCCTGAAAGCTATAAATCTCGCGCCGTTTGTCCCTTCAAGCCTCACGATAAATTCGTCGCGTTCAGGCAATTCTTGAGCGTTTAATTTTTCAAGACCTTGACCGAACATTTTTCTTGCTGTCTCGTTTAAGCGTAAAACTCCTCGTGAAGAAATTGCAAAAGGAACAGGAGCATTCCACCATTCAGGATATTGCGGCTCATCTGGCGACAATGCAGCTTCCAGAGTATTTATGAACGTCCCGGCAGTCTCAACGTAAATTGCTCGGACTTCTTGAGGATATTCAATCTCTTCGGGATTAATCGGCATTATGATATTGCGTTTGACCAGCTGAGGAAGAGTTTTTATCATAGCGTCAGCACAACCCCGCTCAACAAGAAATACAAGCTGGCCTTTCGTGAGAATTATTACGTCTCCGGAGTCAGGAATATACACGGCGTAATCAACAGCTGAACCGAAGAGAATACGCAATAAATATATTAATGTGGATTCGGGCGTTAAGTTATTCACGAATTAATTTTCCATGAGGGCATTAGCGAAGTCCTCAGCGTCAAAGTTATTCAGGTCTTCCGCGCCTTCTCCCAAGCCTATAAATCTCACTGGGACGTTTAACTTTCTCGCGATCGAGATTACAACGCCGCCTTTTGCTGTATTGTCATATTTCGTTAAGATTATCGACGACACGGGAATAATTTTGTTGAACGTTTCAGCCTGAGCAACTGAGTTTTGCCCTAACACCGCGTCAAGCACAAGAACGACTTCGAGCCTCTCACTTCCGGCCTCACGCAATAATATCCTGTGAATTTTTCGCAACTCTTCCATGAGATTATGTTTATCATGTAATCTTCCTGCTGTGTCGACGATTAACAAGTCTGAGTTTGAACTTTCTGCGGCTTTCCATGCGTCAAAAGCTACTGCGGCAGGATCACTTCCCTGACCTTGAGCGATTACACGGACATTTGAACGTTCTCCCCAAATTTTGAGCTGTTCGACTGCGGCGGCTCTAAAAGTATCTGCGGCGGCCATGATTACTTTTTTCCCTTGATTTGAGTACATTGCGGCTAATTTTCCGGCTGATGTCGTTTTACCGCTCCCGTTGACTCCGGCCAATAATAGGACAAGAGGTTTATTTGCGAGATTAAAACTTTTTCCCATTCCAGGCACAGAGTTTAATTCCCCAGCGATTTTAGCAACAAAAATATCTTTCAGGTCAGCAGGATTATTAATCTTCTTGCGCTTGGCCTCGTCTTTCAGGAAATCGATAATCTCTTCGGTAAATTCAAATCCAGTGTCGCCGGCAATTAATTTCTCCTCGAGATTGTCCCAAAAATCCGCGTCGAATTTTCCCGAACTGAATAACTTTGCAAGCCCTGAACTCCATTTTTCGCGTACACCTTTCAAGCTCTCTCGTAATTTCTTGAAGAATGCCATGCTTTACCGTCCTGATCTTCTGCGCATAAAGATAAATTCATAGCCGTATTGTCCGCTCGTGCTGTCCTGAGTTCGTCTTGAGCCGACAACCTGCCAGCCTTCACGTCCTCTTGAGGCCATTCGTTCAGCGATATTCGGGTCAAGAATAAAGTCAATCGTGTAGTCATAAGACGGAGGAGCCTCGAAGCCTGAAACGTTTTCAAATCCTGCCGAGTTCATCATTGCCAGCGTAATCTTGTCGGAAATCTGGTGAAGCTGCCAAGCAATAACTCCTCCCAACAATAAGAGCAAGCCCAGTAAAATCGGAAGTAATAAGCCTCCTCGTGAGCCTCCTGATGAAGAAGATGAAGATGACGTTGAAGATTTCTTTGCTGATGCGGCATTTTTACGTTCTGCTAATTTTTCGCGAATACCCATAGTTTTCTCCTGTTCTGCTTGTTCTGATTTATCCATGATTATAGTTGTCGGTGTTTCTTGGGGTGTAATATTTTCAGGCTCATCATCAGGAATTGAAGCGGCTTCACTGAGTGCACCGAGCGAAGAAATATCCCAGTCATCTCCGTTTTCTTCTTCGATTTC
>ERZ842401.6692-NODE-6692-length-12207-cov-11.626152_pt1 | contig 12207 bp, 11 predicted proteins | sample MGYA00521270_ERZ842401 | MGnify/ENA primary metagenome ERZ842401 (study PRJEB31892, sample SAMEA3878208) | bioreactor metagenome | biome: Moose rumen | place: Sweden | collected 2011-10 | study: EMG produced TPA metagenomics assembly of the PRJEB12797 data set... | reverse complement strand
GCAATAGATTGCCGTATCAAGTACGGCAATGACATAAGGTTTCCGAACAGGTCTAATAAAGAAAAATTCTTTTTTTTTAAGAATTCTTAGCTTAAAGAGAGTATAATAGAAGTATGAGAGTTTTACTTGTAGAAGATGAGGTTCGCCTTTCGCAGGCTTTAGTTGAGATTTTCCATAAGAATAAGTATGGAATAGACGCTGTTTACACGGGAACAGACGGCTTGGAATATGCAAAATCGGGCATTTATGATTTGATTATTCTCGACATTATGCTTCCAGGAATAGACGGTATTTCTATTTTAAGAAAGCTGCGAGATGATAAAAATCAAGTGCCTGTGCTGCTTTTGACTGCAAAAGATGATATTTCTGACAAAGTGGCGGGGCTGGATATGGGCGCAGACGATTATATGACAAAGCCGTTTGCAACAGAAGAGCTTATGGCGCGCGTGAGAGCTTTAACTCGTCGTCGTGGCGATATGAGAGAAGATGTGGTTACGGTGGGCGACTTGATTTTGAATGTGAAAAATTGTGAATTGCAGTCTAGCCGCGGGGAAAGTGTAAAGCTGTCGCTTAAAGAGTTCCAAATTATTGATATGCTCTTCCGTAATCCTCACCAGATTATTACAAAAGAACAGATTATAGAAAAAATCTGGGGCGGAGATTCTGACGCTGAATATAATAATGTTGAAGTCTATATTTCATTCTTGAGAAAGAAGATAGGCGCGCTCAAGGTTACCACAGAGATTCGCACTGCGCGCGGTATTGGCTACTCTATTGAAGACGGCTCAAGGCTGTAACGGATTTAAGGATTTGTATTAGTGAAGGGGCGTTTTTCAAAGCTGCAAAGAAATGTCGTGCTTTCTGTTGTATCTGTTATGCTGCTGATGCAAGGCTGCTTTTTAACGATACTGCGAATGGGGCAAATCAAAGTGCGAAAAACAAAGACGGACGCATTTGTAGAAAAGCTCTTTGAAAACGAGGGACACGCTTCTAAAAGTTTGCAAGACAAAACAATGCACTCTTCACTAATAGCTCCTTTAGGCGAAGAGGACACCTTTTCTTCTAATGACGACGCTTTAAGGCGGCTTTCAAAGAGAGTTTCAAATTATTTATTCCACACAGAAGACAAAAAGTTTCATTTCTATTTTGCTTCCCGTTCCGACGAGGAGGGGAATATATTAGAGCTGTTTACCGATTTCCCCTATGATAAAGACGCTGGCGGCGTTACGGGCTTTTTGGGTGTTGCAGAAAATATCATTTCACGAAAAAAAGATTCAGGCTTATACAAAAACTTTTATTATGCTAGAGAGAAGCGACCCTATGGCTATTTGACGGTATATCTCGATTATCGCAATGAAATCGAAGAAACAAAGGCGTTTTATAAAATCGTTTTTTTGGTCATTGTTATAAGTTTATTTTTCAGTGTAATTTCATTTATATTGCTCAATACTTTTGTGCTAAAGCCTATCAAAGTAGCCTTTGACGCGCAAAAGCGATTTATTTCAGACGCAGGACACGAACTGAAAACACCTATTGCGGCGATTAGCGCAAATCTGGAGGTGCTGAAAAACGAAGTGCCGAATAATAGATGGGTGTCGTATATTATCGAAGAAAACGATAGAATGAAAAACCTCGTCAAAGACTTGATGTATCTGGCTCACACTGATTCGGGACGCGAAAAGCACATAATGGAAAAAGTGAATGTTTCCGATACGATAACATTTGCTATTTTGCCATTGGAAAGCCTTATTTTTGAAAAGGGCAAAAAACTTGCTATGGACATAGAAAGCGATATGTTTCTTGTGTGCGATGAGGGAAAAATAAAGCAGCTTTTAGTGATATTGGTCGATAATGCTGTGAAAAACTCTGATAAAGGGGATATAATTAGCGTTAAGGCGTACAAAGAAGATTCTAATATCGTTATAAAAGTGCATAACACAGGCTGGGGCATTAAAAAAGAAGATTTAGACAAGATTTTTGAACGCTTCTATCGTGTTGATTCGTCAAGGAACAGAACAACGGGAGGCTATGGTTTGGGCTTGTCGATTGCGAGCGCGATTGTGAATGCACATCATGGCAAAATAAGCGTTGATAGTGAAGAAGGCAAGTGGGCAGAGTTCAAAGTGATGTTGCCGCTGGGAACTAAAAAATAAATGGAGCTAAAAATGATTAAAATACTTATTGTAGATGATTCAGCTGTCATTCGTTCGTTTTTGAAAAAGGTAATCAATCTTGACGAAAGATTTGAGCTTGTGGGCGAAGTTGAGGACGGAGAAAAAGCTGTTGAAGCCTGTGCTGCGCTGCACCCTGACCTCGTGATAATGGATATAACAATGCCTGTGATGGACGGAATAACGGCTACAAAGCTCATTAAACGCCAAAGCATACCGCCTATTATAGTGGTGTTTTCTACTGCCGATATGTCTTCTTTGGGCTATAAGGCGATTGGCGCGGGAGCTATCGAAGTTATCAAAAAGCCTGAAATGCTTGATATGGATTCGACGTTTTTCAAGCGATTTTGTGATAAGCTCGCCGCTATCGGTCAGCGAAAGAAAAAGAGCATAGACGTGAACGCTGTTTCTATGCAGCCGCGGAGCAAAAGCTATAAAGTATTGCTCATCGGGGCTTCTACGGGCGGACCTATTGCGGTGCAGCGCGTGCTAAAAGAAATCGGCTCTCCGTTTCCGCTGCCTATCTTAATCACACAGCATATCGATAAGACCTTTGATAAAAACTTTGCGCGCTGGCTTTCTGATACGACAGGGACAAGCGTCGTTATTCCCGAAGAGAACGCAAAGCTTGAAAATGGAGTCGCCTATCTTGCTCCTGCAGGAAAGCACATGGTGCTAAATCCAAACGGCACAATTCATTTATCAGACACTGAAAGAGTGCATTTCTTAAAGCCTGCGGTTGACCCGATGTTTATTTCTGCGGCGAAAGTCTTTGGCGAGAAAGCGATGGCTGTTTTATTGACGGGAATGGGAAATGACGGCGCGGAAGGCTGTGTAGAAATAAAGAAAGCTGGTGGCTACACGATAGCAGAAGCGGCTTCGAGTTGTGTTGTCTTTGGTATGCCAAAAGCCGCAATAATGGCAGGAGGCGCAACGGCTATCCTGCCATTAGAAAAAATTGGCGAGTTTGTAAAGAATAACTGCTAAGCCAAGTTTCTTACTTCATCGATGAGCATAAACGGTGTCATTCCGTAAGAAGTCGTGATTTTTTGCGAAGCGAAAGAATGAGCTAACACCGCAGAAATCACGCCTTGAACAGTGTCGTATCCTTGCGCAAGTAGGGCAACAATAAGCCCCGAAAGCACGTCGCCGCTTCCTCCCTTTGCAAGACAATTTCGTCCGTGCGGATTGTAATACACTGCAACATTCTTTTCGTCAAAGGTGGCAATAATCGAAATCGCACCTTTTAGCACAAGCACTGCTTTCTTGTATTTCTCGCAAAACGCCTTTACATCTTGCACTCGCTCTCCTGTCTCTTTAATCTTTGCGTTTTTGAGCAATGAAGCGAATTCCTTTGGGTGCGGCGTTAAAACAATTCTCTTTTTGCTTTCGCTCTCGTCGCTTTCAAGCCTGTCAAGAAAATCGATAAGTTCTTCTGTGTGCAATAAATCTGCGTCAAGCACAGCCTTTATCTCTTTGTGATTAAACAGATACTCAAAAAGCTCTTTCTCTCTTTCGCTGTCTTCTCCAAAGCCCATTCCTGCGGCAATCGCACTCGTGTTTTCTGCCGCGCTGTTGCTTTGCATTAAATCGAACGGTACGCCCTCTAGCTCTTTATCGCTTACCACCGTAACAAGCCCGCTTCCAAACGCACTCGCCGCACTCGCCGCAATCACAGCCGCACCCTTTTTCTCTCCTGCAAACACCGCCGTATGCCCGAAATTTCCCTTGTGAACACAGTGCTTTTCTCTCACAGGGAGTGTCATATCGCTTTCCTCGAGTACATAGCCGTCAGGAACGACTTTGTATTCATATAATGCACTGCTTAATCCGAGTGAAGCGCACTTGATTTCGCCTGTTAAATCGCTTGCTTCGTCGCTGAAAAGACTCGCCTTATATGCGCCCATTGTAACGGTAACATCGGCTCTAAATACGATTTTTCCCCGCTTGCCTGTGCAATCAATGCCCGTCGGAATATCGCACGCAATTTTGAAAGCCTTGCTCTCGTTCGCGCGGAGCAAAACAGCCTTGTATTCTGCTGGCACTTCGCCGTGAAATCCCGCACCGAAAATGCAATCTACAATGCAATCCGCCTCTTCAATCGCGTTGCTCTTTTGCATTTTCAGATACGAAGTGATTTCTATTTTGCACGCCTTAGCTCTCTTTTCTTGCCGTTTGCCCACCGTGCTGCGAAACTGCCTGCTTTTTAGCACAGTAACTTTATAATCAGAAGCAATGCGGCGTGCGAGCGTCATTCCGTCCGAGCCATTATCGCCCACACCGCACAAAATCACGACGCTCTTAATTCCCTCTTTCGCTCTAATCTCGGCTTCAAGTGCGGCGGCGGCGTTTTCCATCATAATCTCTTCGGTCAACAGATAGCGTTCCCTCGCTTTCTTGTCTAACACACGACAATCATTAAAAACCTTTTTCATTTCGTTCTCTCCTAGCTTTCAAGCAATTCTGCAAAAATATTGCCTAAAGCTCTATCAAATATCTCTGTCGATTCCTTCATCTCCTGCAAGAAAGAATTATCTTCGATTGTGCCTAACACCGCCGTCATCTCTTCGTCGTTTCGGTACACCGTCTTTCTAAAGAAATCCGTGTAATCCTTTTCTCGCGACTCAATAGACGCACGATACATACAATCTGAAACGATAGTAACATCTGCGATAATATCCTTGAATATCTCGGAGGTAAAATCTTCGAGTTTTGCCGAATACAGCCATTCCAAAATATAAATCGCATAGCGGCTCTTATACTCAAGATAATGCTCTTCGCACTCATCATAGAACGCATGAACGCTCTTCCAATCGTTTATCTCTTTTCTCTTGATTTTGTCGAACAGCTCAAACGCCTTTTCCTCTGGCATCACTTGCCCGCCTGCATTTATCCACTTTGTGAAAAGCGGTAGCTCTCGCAACGTCGTAATGTCGCTTTTTGACAAAGAGATTTTGTCGAGAGATGAAACGTATTCAAGAAGCGTCTGAAGCGAGAAATACTTTAATATCTTTCGATACTCAACATACGCCTGCACGCCCTTGAAGATATACGCGCCGTATTTCTTTTGACATTCTGGGTCGAAGAGCGTGATTTTATCTGCTTTGTGGTGATGCAAATAATCCTTTGCAATGCAATAAAGCTCGTTTTCATCGTTTGCGTTGTTCGCACTTTCATCGCCTGTTTCTCGCAGATATACTCCCGTCAGCTCTATGAGCCTATCGATTGCAGGCAGAACCTCTTGTATCGTGTCTGGCGCAAGCGGATTTGTTTCAATGTGCTGCACTTTGACGACGCGCTTATCTCGTTTTTTGAACTTGCTGTTATTGCGGGCAATCGCAAACATATTATACATAAACCAATACGCAGGCAAAATATGCACTGCTTGGTCAACGCCGTGAGTCGCAATGAGAGAAAACGGATACATTATGTTCAATTCTCTCAAATACGTTCCCTTTGACGCGAGCGTGAAGCTGGCAAACTTTGAGTTATGCTTAAATGATGAGTTCAGTCCAGGCCAAAAACCGCGCCCCGCTTGAATCTCGCCGTCGGGACTTCGTGAATTGTGGTTAGAGCCAATCGTCGCTCCTGCTGCAATGTTGCTTTGTCCTTGCACGAGCGAGGCAATCAAGAAAGAAGAGTTGTGGTGTTGTTCGTGGAACGGGAAGATTAAGTTATTCAACAGCTCACAGCAAGAAACCGTGCTGTTATCGCCGAGAATCGAGTTCAAAAGCCGCGCGCCGTATTTAAGCTGGCAATTTCTGCCGAGAATAAAGCGCACAGCCACAGCCTGATAAAACGCCTTGCTGCCGTATCCCATAATGCCGTTTACCAACTCAACGCCCTCTCCGATTTGGCTCGGCTCTTTTTCGCTTGAAAGCACCGTGATGTTTTTGAGCTTGAATGCGCCTTTGATATACGCAAACGAGCCTATTTTTACATCTTTCAATAGCGTTGTGTTCTTTATTACGGTATCGCTTTCGACAATGCCGAACGTGTCGAGCGTCTTTGTGTTTCCGTTTTCGGTCAGCTCAATAAATCGCTTTTGCAGCTCTTTGTCTTCGCGGTACGTCGCCCACAAATACGCATCGGCAGTAATCATATCTTCGTGAGCAAGTACGGCGCGCCCGTCGTTTTCGTTGCACACGCTAATCCAGTAGCGGCTAGATTCCTCCTCTCCCTCTTTCAAAATGCCGTTACCGAACTTTGCGTGATTTGTCGCACTCATCTCTTGAATATTAAACAAAATAACTCTGTCGGCGATGTGGTAATTGACGAGGTATTCCACGTTTCTTACAACGCAGTCATTACCGATAACGCAGTTTTCGATATACGCGCTGTAAAGCCCTTCGGTGAGCTGTAAATCGTGATATTTAAGCCGTGCATTTTGCATACGCCCGATGACGACGAAGCCTGAAAAGCTGCATTCGTGGACGAGTTCGGGGCAAAAGCCGTCGTTGCTGACCCAAATATTGCGCCATTCGGGGTCTGAAGATGTGCAGTGATTTTTGACAAGAACGGTGATTTCTTGTACTGTCAAAAGCCTGTGATTTTTTTTGTACTTATCATCAAGCGCATATTGTGCGTGATTTTCATCATTAGTAATCAATGTCATAAAAAAAATTATATCAGTCAAATCCCATTTTGTACAGGTACAACATACGTTTATTTAGCGCATTAAGACCCATTTATGCACGGCAAATAGAGAGGCAAACACACGGGCTATAAAGGGAGCATAGATAGGCGCAAAAAGGGAGCGTTATAGCAAGGATAAAGGGTGGCTACTAGCTAGCTGGGAGGGAGTAACAGCGAGCTTGACGGGAGGCGAAAAGCAAGGCTTGACGAGGGAGAAAAATGAAGCTTGACGAGGGGAAATAATCAAACTTGACGATAGGTAAAAAGCAAGCTTGCTTTGAGGTAGCGTTCAAGGTTGAATCGAGGTATACACCAAGCTTGGTGATACGTTGTGTTTTAGCTCGATGCGCGCTCTTTTTATTAGATGTAAGAGCAGTATTTCTTTACTATATAGTAATATAACTATAATAGTATAACACATTTTCGCAAGAAACACAATAAGAAAAGTGATTTTTAATTGACTATCATATCTTTAGTGATATAATACATGTATGGAGATTGAGTTTTACAAAACCGAGAGTGGCAGAGAACCCGTAATCGAATTTATCTTACATTTGCAAGGAAAGCAATCGGCGAAAGTGCTTCAAAATATTGAGTTGCTAGAGAAATTTGGTAATGAATTACATTATCCCTATGTAGAGAGCATAAAAGGTGAAAAATACAAAGGCTTAATGGAATTGAGAACAAAGGCGATTGACGGGATTTTTCGCGTTTTTTACTTTGTGGTAGTAGAAAACAAAGCGGTCTTACTCCACGCGATACAGAAGAAAACAGATAAAACACCGCAGAAAGAGCTTGAAACTGCGTTAGCACGAATGAAAGAATACAAGGCAAGAGGAGGAAATAAATGACTTTAGAAGAAGTAAAAGAGCAGTTGATGAAGAATCCTGAATTCAAAGCGGAATACGAGGCGTTAGAGCCAGAATATGCGCTTATTCGCCAAGTGATACAGGCGCGTATCGATAAGAAAATGACACAGGCGGAGCTTGCGCAGAAAGTGGGAACGAAGCAAAGCAAAATAGCACGGTTTGAAAGCGGCTGGGCGAACCCGTCAGTTAAGTTTATCCAAAAGATAGCGCGCGCCCTTGAAACTCCAATTTCGGTAACATTTGCATAAAATAAAATGCGCTTTTTATCGACAGTTTGAACGCAGAGCTTGCTTTATACCGTTCTAATAAATGGAAAATATATTCCGATAATAGAAACAATGAATACAGGAAACATCAACTTTACAACATCATACAATTCATCGCTGACGAGCGGTAATCAGTCTTTGCAGAATGCAAAAGATATGGGCGACTTTTCTCGATTTGCTGACCTCGTAAAAAGTGCGCAGGCGGCGGCAGAAGAGCAAAAAGTTAATATGTCTAGTGTGTCTTCAAGTCAAGTTAAAGACGGCTCTCGGCTCAATGGAGATTATACACAGGGCTTTTCAGGGCTGTACAAAAGTGAAGCCGATAAACACTCTGCGCCAATAGGAGCGGCGGCAAACAGCGAAAATCCGCACGCACCAAAGACAGAAATTGACCGCACCAGCAAGCTCTATGAGCAGGCGTTGCAGCTTGAAAATTATTTTGTCAAGATTATGCTTTCGTCTATGCGAAACACCGTGCAGAAAGCTGGCGGAGAGCAGAGCTATGCACAGTCGATGTACGAAGATATGATGTATGACCAATACAGCGAAACTTTGACGAAAAACGCAGGCTTCGGACTCGCTGACCAAATCTATACACAGCTTGCAAGTAAATAATTATGAATATGAACGACTATCGCCTGAATGCCTATAAGTCTGCCGCAGGCAATTCTGAAGAAACAACTGCAGACGGCAGAGTTATAAGAAAGTTTAGCCCAGAGCGGCTAAAGTTCTCGGAAGCCGACAATTTCGCGCCTCAAAAGCCCGCTGTAACTCCGCCCTCGCCGAGTTCCCAAGCTGCGCCACTCTACGAGGCTATGAACACTCCTGTTCGCCACACATCTAACGGAATTGACCGCAACGAGCGATATTCTGCTGATGCGGCACAGGCGAGCGCAGATTTAAGAAGTGCGGCAAATCGCTTATTTGATACAGGATTGCTCAAAGTTGCAGCCCCTGTGCAAAAGAGCGGCAAAGCTGCGGACGGCAAAGAAAGCATTTATCGCCGTGTTGCAAAGTTCTTGCTTATAATCGGCATTGATGAAGCGGCGAAAATCCTTCCGCATTTGACCGATGAGCAAACAGAGCGCATTATCCCTGAAATAGCGTCGATTCGCCAAATTGACCCCGAAGAAGCCGAAACGATTTTAGCCGAATTTCAATCGCTTGTTTCTCGTTCTCGCAGAAATGGCGGAGTTGACACGGCGTATTCGATTCTTGCGAAAGCGTATGGCGCAGAAAAGGCTCAGGCGATGCTGGAAAAGGCTGTTCCTGACGCGAACGGAAAGCCGTTTGACTATTTGCAAGACATTGACGCTGACCGCTTGCATTTGCTTATCAGCGATGAAAGCATTGCTGTTCAAGCGATAGTGCTTTCTCACGTTAAGCCGCAGACTGCCGCCGCTGTTTTGAATATCGTGGACGCAAACACAAAGCGCGACATTGTTGTTCGTCTTGCTCGTATGCAATCTATTTCGCCAGAGGTTTTGAAGCGAATGGACCAGACGATTCACGAAAAGCTGAAATCGCTCAATTTGTCTGCGGCTCAAAAGACCGATGGACGCGGTGCATTGGCGCAGATTTTGCGAAAGATGGACCCGAATGTAGAGCAGAGTATTCTCGATACGCTCTCTTTGCAAGACCCAGATTTAAGCCGCGACCTCCGCGACCGCCTCTTCACGATAAACGACGTAATCAACGCCGACGACCGCTATATTCAGACCGTTTTGCGTGAAATGACCGACGGCGATATTGCGTTCCTTATCGCAGGCAAAGACAATTCATTCCGTTTGAAGATTCTTTCTAATATTTCAAAGGGCAGGGGAGATGCTGTTTTAGAAGAAGAGCAGTTGAGAAAACCGATGTTGAAGCGTGATGTAGAACGTGTTACTTCTCGATTCTTTTCTGACCTTCGTCGTGCGTGGGAAGATGGAAAGCTCGTTGTTCGCGGCGACGACGACGTATATATCTAACAGCCACAGGCTGATTTGTAATAGCCACAGACTGCTTCTCAAAAAACACCCCTGTTCCCTCGTCTTTTTAAGAACCGTCTATGACGGAGAGGGAACAGGGGAAAAAGTTTGAAGAATAGCCTATGGCTATGCCTTGCAAATTCTATTTTGACATTCTTGATAGAGAGCCGCAGTCTTTGCCACGATGTCGGCAGGGATTTCTTTTATAGTCGGGTCGCCTGCAAGGTTGTTCGCCTTGAGCCAATCGCGAATAAATTGCTTGTCATAGCTTGCTGGGCTTGTTCCCACTGCGTATGTTTCGGCATTCCAGAAGCGGCTTGAATCAGGAGTAAGCACCTCGTCCGCTAGCACAAGCTCTCCCGCTTCGTCAAGACCGAACTCGAACTTTGTATCTGCAATGATAATCCCGTTCTTGAGCGCGTGTTCATAGCATTTCTTGTAAATCGCCAATGCCACCTTTTCGATTTTGCTTCCCAGCTCATCTCCGAGGTCTTTCTTCATATAATCAAGCGTAACATTGATGTCGTGTCCTTCTGCTGCCTTGGTTGACGGGGTAACAATCGGCTCATCGAGTTTTTCAGCCTGCTTATATTCCTTGTCGAACTTGTGTCCAAGGAACGCCTCGCCTTTCTTGTATGCCTCGTACATTGAGCCGAACATATAGCCGCGCACTATGACTTCATACGGAATCATCTTGAGCTTTTTGACGAGAATTGTGCGACCCTCGTATTCTGGGCTTTGGAACTCTTTTGGCATATCCTTGAGATTTGACGAAATCATGTGGTTTTTCACGATGTCGCCTGTCAAAGAAAACCAATAATTAGACAGCGCATTAAGCACTTTTCCTTTGTTTGTAATCATCGTCGGCAAAATCACGTCGAATGCGCTGATTCTGTCTGTTGTAACGATAACCATTCTGCCGTCTTCGAGGTCGTACACCTCGCGAACTTTTCCGCTGATGATTTTCTTCATCTTGCGCTCCTTACAGAAAATATAAAGACATAATAGGCGGAAAACAAAAATTATGCAATATTTGTTTTGTCGAAAAACATCAAAACAAAATACTTGCTTTGAAAAATAAACCGAACAGCTCGCGTTCTTTTTTTGCTAAAGTGCGGGCTGTCGGTGTTTTGAGTTAAATTAGTTGTTTTTCCACACGGCGTAAAGGGTTATAGTATGCGCAGAAAGGAGCGTCGTGATATATTGTGCGTAGGTAGATTTTGATATAAGGTCGCTGTCGTCGGTTGCATTTTTGTTTGCCGAATAACCTCTAAGAGTATAGCCATTTAACGTAGGTACATATTCAGCAGAATCCTCGTCATATCCTGCTTCGGAAATCGCTTCGAAAAGAGTTTTATATTCAGTGTAATTGGTGAGTGAAAGATTGTTAAACCCGACAGTTTTTGTTGTGTTTCCGTCGGAGTATGTACCGCCGTTTGCGTCGAGAATGACTGTGTAGGTGTATGTTGCTTCGCTGGTGTTCGTGTTATCTTCCTCTGCGGCTTTTGTCCACAGGGCGTAAAGCGTTACATCAGAAACAGGAACGTACTCCGCGCCGTTGTCGAGAGCTTTTCCTCCGTCTGCGCTAAATGCCCAGCTTGCAAAATCGTAGCCGTCGCGCTCAAGGTTGATGTCGTCAGCAGTGGGAAGATAATATTTTCCGTCGTCATCTACTTCGAGCTGCTTTGGTATCGATGTATTATTCTTGTCGTCGCCGAAATAGCCGCCGTTTGCTTCAAGAGTGAGCGTGTAATTCCACGGGTACTCAAGCGAAAGCGATACGGCATTTTCGCCCTCGTGAATTGTGATAACGTCGGTTTTGCCAGTGTACATATACTTTTTTTGTTCGTCGCTCGTGTAGTAAACGTAAGCGGTGGCAGTGATTTCGTCGCCGATAGAGAGCGAATCGAATGTAACGGTTGCGCCGCTTTTGATATACACAGTGCCGCTTTGCTCGCTGTCGCCAGATAACTTGATGTAGAGGGAATATTGTTCGTCTGTTGCGTCAGACGAGAGCGCGCGGGACGAGGGAAGAGAAAACGTAAGTGTAGGGCTTTCGTTCTCTGCGCCTGTGCCGAGAAATGAACAGGCTGAAAAGAAAAAGAGAAGAAAAATAAATACTGTGCTAGAAATCTTGTAAAGCATTAGAACCTCCGTATAATTATATTCTATTGCGCTTTGTGCATTTTGTCAGTTGTTTTAGAAACCTCGCTCCGAAACAAAAAACACGCTGTGCTTGAGAAGCGGGCTATGCTTTGAGAACCCGCCTTCGGCGGTTGACGATAGGAGGGATAAA
>ERZ842401.6691-NODE-6691-length-12209-cov-48.022215_pt1 | contig 12209 bp, 9 predicted proteins | sample MGYA00521270_ERZ842401 | MGnify/ENA primary metagenome ERZ842401 (study PRJEB31892, sample SAMEA3878208) | bioreactor metagenome | biome: Moose rumen | place: Sweden | collected 2011-10 | study: EMG produced TPA metagenomics assembly of the PRJEB12797 data set... | reverse complement strand
TGTTGCTCAGGTGCTTATAAAGAATGTTAAACTAAAGTGCTGCGGAATTTAGGTATAAATAAAACTTTCGCAAGCTCTGTCACAGAAGGTCTGTGCTCGAGCTTGCGAAAGCTAAACCTAAACTCACTAACGGAAGTTAAGTTAAAGAAAAAGGAAGTTAAGTTAAAGAAATATATACCTATTTCTTTTTTTCATCTTTCTTCTCGTCAGTCTTCTTCTGGTCGGCATCAGATTTAGATTGAGTTGACTTATAGCGCTTGTTAAGCCCGTTGATTACATCTTGTGTGATGTCGTACTGCTTGCTTGCCATCAGAATATTGTCACCACTCTTTGCAAGAATCATGTCGAACTTCTTATCTTTATTATATATTTCAAGGAAGTGATTCAGCGAATCGCGCAAAGCGTTGTTGAATTTCTGCGTTTCCTGAGCCAACTCGTTTTCAAGTCGAGCTTGCAAAGCTGCTAAATCGTTCTGCTGACGCTGTAAGGCGGCTTGCACGCTCTCGGCTTGCTCTCTGCTTGTGAATCCGTTATTCTGTAACTTCTGCTGGAAGTTGTTGGCTGCAGCTTGAAGCTGGTTGCCTTTTTGTGTCAGCGTGTTGCGGGCATTCGTGCTTTTGCGTTCAAGTTCCTGACTCTTTTCTTTCGCAAATTCAAATTGCGTCATCAGCGAGTCTACTTCAACATAAGCAATTCTCATGCCCCCCTGGGCAGTAGTTTCTTCACCTGCCGATGGTTTTTCGTCCATCTTGGGACTCTGATTGTTACATGCAGTGGTCAGCATGGCTGCAGCCAGTGCAATCATCAATGTTTTATTCATATATAAATTATTATTTGTTTGTTCTTTCACTTACGGCAAACGGACTCCTTAAACGTTGTTCACGATCTTGGTCAATCACGCAGTGAATGCCTCTTTCTTTCATCGCCTCAGAGTCGTGAATGTGCTGCGATGCGAACTTGCCATTCTTGCGAAAAATGACTTTTACGCATAAAAATGCTATCGAGATAGCAATTATTAACGTGGTTGATAGAAGAAGTTCCGTCATTTTTTACTAATTTTGCGGTGCAAAGTTACACAAATAAGCTTAAACACTAAAAATTAAAGATTAAATAATACTGAAAAATGAATAAAAGTGAGTTAAAACCCGCTGCCGTGTTCGAGCAGTTTGCAAAGATTAACACAATTCCCCGTCCTTCTAAGCGCGAGGAGAAAATGATTGAGTATCTGAAGACATGGGGCGAGCAGCACCAGTTGGATACTAAGGTCGACGAAACGGGCAATGTCATTATACGAAAGCCCGCCACTGCTGGTTATGAAGGCCGGAAGACGGTGATTCTGCAGAGCCACATGGATATGGTGTGCGACAAGCTGGTGGACATTGAATTTGATTTTGACAAGGATGCCATCCAGACGTATGTTGACGGCGAGTGGCTCAAAGCCAAGGGCACCACTCTGGGAGCCGACGACGGTATTGGCTGTGCTATTGAATTGGCTATCCTTGAGAGCAATGACATAGAGCACGGCCCACTGGAGTGTGTCTTCACTCGCGACGAGGAGACTGGACTGAGCGGTGCTGAGGGCATGAAGTCCGACTTCATGTCGGGCGACTACCTCATTAACCTTGATTCTGAGGATGAGGGCGAGATATTCGTATCATGTGCAGGTGGTCGCAACACAACGGCCAGATTTGTGTTCGAACGTCAGCAGCCGCAGTCAGGCCTGTTCTTCATGCGCGGACAGTTGAAGGGACTTAATGGCGGCCATTCAGGCGATGACATCAACAAGAAACGCGCCAACGCCATCAAGTTGCTTGCCCGTTTCCTCTATCAGTCGCTGAAGCGCTACGAAGGTTTGCAGTTGGCACAGTTCCACTCGGGCAAGCTGCACAACGCCATCCCTCGTGACGGCTACTTTGTGATAGCAGTGCCTGCTGCGGTGAAGGAGAACGTGAAGGCCGACTGGAATGTGTTTGCAGCACAGGCAGAGGACGAGTTCCACGTAACCGATCAGAATATGGTATGGACACTGGAGAGCACCGATGCCGAACCTGTCATAGACCCAACGGTTGCTTGCAAGTTCATAACAGCCCTTCAGGCCGTAGACAATGGCATCTATGCTATTTGTCAAGACCCGGAACTGAATGGTATGGTGGAGACCTCGTCGAATATTGCCGCCATACACAGTGAGGCTACTGAGATAACCATCCTCTCGTCGCAGCGTTCCAATGTGATGTCCAATCTCGACAACATGTGCGCGACCATTCGTGCCACCTTCGAGCTGGCAGGTGCCGAAGCTTGGTCAAGCGATGGCTATCCTGCATGGAAGATGCGTGCAGAGAGTGCCTTGCGTGACACAGTTGTCGACTGCTACAAGGAGCTGTTCGGCAAGATGCCCGTTGTTCGCGGCATACATGCCGGCTTGGAGTGCGGCTTGTTCTCCGAGCGCTATCCCGCACTGGATATGGTGAGCTTTGGCCCTACCCTACGTGATGTTCATACCCCCGACGAGCGGCTGCTTATCCCCACGGTTCAGATGGTGTGGGACCATCTGCTGCTTGTGCTGAAACGTATACCCAGTAGACAGTGATGACCCGTCTTATATATATAATAGGTGTAGTCCTTGTGTTGCTGTTCGGTTCGTGCGGGCAGAAGCACAAGGCTGCACAGCTGGCCGACGACTTTGTAGATCAATATGCTTTGTCACCTGATAAGATGATAAAACGTGACTATTGCCATTTTGACTCTACCAAGCTTATCAGCGACTCGCTGGTTGACGCCATGCAGCATCGGCGTCACCCACTCTATAAATACCCCATAGACTACCCCACCCCATCGGCTGGCCGCATGCTCTATCTGGTGCGTATGAACTATCTCTTCGACGGCGATACGCTCAGCCAGACGTTCTATATCGACGAGCAGATGGAGCATGTTGTGGCGTTTAAGTAAAAAATGAGTAAGGACTATATCGAAATAAAAGGTGCCAAGGTCAACAACCTGAAGAACATCGACGTCAGGTTGCCGCGCAACCAGTTCATCGCCATAACTGGTGTTTCAGGCTCTGGCAAGTCGTCGCTGGCCTTCGACACGCTTTATGCTGAGGGGCAGCGACGCTATGTCGAGAGTTTGTCAAGCTATGCCCGTCAGTTTCTTGGTCGCATGAACAAGCCAGAGTGCGATTTCATCCGTGGCATACCGCCAGCCATTGCCATCGAGCAGAAGGTGATAGCCCGCAACCCGCGCAGCACCGTTGGAACCTCCACCGAAATCTACGAGTATCTGCGCTTGCTGTTTGCTCGCATCGGTCGCACCTATTCGCCCGTAAGTGGCGAAGAGGTGAGGAAGCATACTACCGAGGACATTGTACAGAAGATGCTCGAGTTTTCGCAGGGCACCAGATTCATGGTGATGGCGCCTCTACATCTGGTTGAAGGGCGCACCTTAGAACAGCAACTTAAAATGTACGTACTGCAGGGCTACAGCAGGATATTAGCCCCCCAAGCCCCTTCTTCGTCCACCGAAGGTGCTGCGATAGTTCGCATAGATGATTATCTGGCTACACTCTCCAACAGCAAGTCTGCAGCCAATGTTTCGTCCGAGGACGTTGCGGGGGCAGGCATCTATCTGGTCATCGACCGCTTAGCCGTAGACGACTCAAAGGACAACATAGCCCGCCTGGTTGACTCGGCCGAAACGGCGTTCTACGAAGGCAACGGCCAGTGTCGTCTGATGTTCCTCCCGTCCAACCTCTGCTACGACTTTTCCACCCGCTTCGAGGCCGATGGCATTAGCTTCGACGAACCCAGCGACCAGATGTTCTCCTTCAATTCGCCTGTCGGTGCCTGCCCGGAGTGTCAGGGCTTTGGCAAGATTATCGGCATCGACGAACACCTGGTTATCCCCAACACGTCGCTGTCGGTCTACGACGGCTGTGTCGTTTGCTGGCATGGCGACAAGATGGGCATGTGGAAACAGGAGTTCTGCCGTCGTGCAGCCAAAGACGATTTCCCCATTTTCGAACCTTACTACAATCTCACCCAGAAGCATAAGGACTGGCTGTGGCATGGTTTGCCCAGCGAGCGCCATCGCGATATCCACGACCAGGTGTCTATCGATGCTTTCTTCCAGATGGTCAAGGAGAACCAGTACAAGATACAGTACAGAGTGATGATGAGCCGCTATCGTGGCAAGACCACCTGTCCCACCTGTCACGGTACCCGCCTGAAGCAGGAGGCCAACTATGTGAAGATAGCAGGGCGCAGCATCACCGACCTGGTACAGATGCCTGTCGTGGTACTGGCAGAGTGGTTTCGTACGCTCGAGTTGAGTCAGCACGAAGCCGAGATAGCACGCCGTCTGCTGACAGAGATACGTACGCGCCTGCAGTTCCTGCTGGATGTGGGGTTGGGCTACCTCACGCTGAACCGCCTTTCTAACACTCTGTCTGGCGGCGAGAGCCAGCGCATCAACCTCTGCACCTCGTTAGGGTCGTCGCTTGTTGGCTCGCTCTATATCCTCGATGAGCCCAGCATAGGTCTTCATTCGCGCGACACCGACCGCTTAATCAAGGTACTCAAGGAGTTGCAGGCCCTTGGCAACACCGTTGTGGTGGTGGAGCACGACGAAGAGATTATGCGTGCCGCCGACTATCTCGTCGACGTCGGCCCCGATGCAGGCCGTCTTGGCGGCCAGATTGTCTTTGATGGCAAGACCTCCGACATCAGCTTGTCTGCCTTGAAGAAGCATCCGCAGAGCCACACCCTGCGCTACCTTCTTCACCAGGACAACATCCCTACCCCATCAAGCCGAAGGCCTTGGAACCAGTACATCGACATACTCGGTGCACGTATGAACAATCTGCGCGGCATCAACGCCCGCATTCCACTGAACGTGATGACTGTAGTCACGGGTGTTAGCGGCAGCGGCAAGTCGTCACTCATCAAGGGAATACTCTATCCCGCACTCAAGCGCCACATGGGCGACGTTTGCGACCAACCAGGCGAATACTCGGGCTTGGCAGGCGACACCGACGCCATCAAGCACGTAGAGTTTGTCGATCAAAACCCCATAGGCAAGTCTACACGCTCCAACCCCGCCACCTATGTGAAGGCCTATGACGCCATCCGCGATCTCTTTGCCGAGCAGCCACTTTCAAAGCAGATGAATTTCACATCGCAGTACTTCTCGTTCAATGCCGACGGTGGGCGCTGCGACGAGTGCAAAGGGGCTGGCACCATCACTGTTGAAATGCAGTTCATGGCCGATCTTGTGTTGCAGTGTGAAGCCTGTCATGGTCAGCGCTTCAAACACGACATACTCGACGTGCGCTTCGAGGGCAAGAACATCAACGATGTGCTCGACATGACAATCAGCGAGGCCATCGAGTTCTTCGGTGCCGAGGCTACAGGCGAGAAAAGTGTCTCAACCCTCAAGTCTCAGATAGTGAAACGCCTGCAGCCCCTTGAAGACGTCGGCCTGGGTTACATCAAGCTCGGCCAGAATTCGTCGTCGCTATCAGGTGGCGAGAACCAGCGCGTGAAATTGGCATACTTCATCGGGCAAGAACGACAGGAGCCAACGCTCTTCATCTTCGACGAGCCTACTACAGGGCTTCATTTTCACGACATCAGCCGTTTGCTCAAGTCGTTCGACGCACTCATAGAGCGCGGCCACACCATTCTCGTTATCGAGCACAATCTCGAAGTGATAAAATGTGCCGACCACATCATCGACCTTGGCCCCGACGGCGGCGACCGTGGTGGCAGTCTTGTGGTCAGTGGCACGCCCGAAGAGGTTGCCCTGTGCGAACAAAGCCTGACAGGAAACTACTTAAAACATAAGCTATGAAAGAACTTGAACTGAAATCAGTAATCACCGAATGTCAACCCGATGAGCTGAGCCAGAGTGACTACGAACTGGTGCAGATGGCCATCGAAGCCACCAAGCGCTCCTATGCTCCCTACTCCCGCTTCCATGTGGGGGCGGCTCTCCAGCTGGACAATGGCGAGCGGTTCATTGGCTGCAACCAAGAGAACGCAGCCTTTCCTGCCGGGCTCTGCGCAGAACGCACTGCCATCTTTGCTGCCGGTGCCCAGTATCCTGACAGTGCCGTGGTGTCCATCGCCATAGCTGCCCGGGGAACCGATGGCCAGCTGACCGAGCAACCTGTTTCGCCCTGTGGCACATGCAGACAGGTGATCATCGAGACCGAGACACGCTTTGCCCGACCTGTGCGCATCCTGCTGTATGGCCGTACAAAAACTTATGTTGTAGAAGGCATCGGGCAGCTTATGCCGCTGTCGTTTACCGAGTTCTGACATCGGCAACACCCCACGTGGGCAGCCTAAGCATACTGCATCTGTCTGAGCAGCTCCTGCTGGTGAGGCGACAGCTGCGTGGGCAGGTTCACGTTGTAGGTGATGATGAGGTCTGTGCCAGCTTGCCCCTTGCCGCGCAGTCGCACTTTCGTGCCCGGTTGCGTGCAGGGTTTCACCTTCAGTTTCACCTTCTTGCCATCGCTCAGGCATATAATGACGTCGCCGCCCAGTAGCGCCGTATAAAGGTCAATGTTCACGCTGGCATTGGTCTCCTGCGGCTGCGAACTCTGGAAGCCGCCAAAGCCCGAACCGGCAGAACGGGCACCACCGCTGCCAAACAGATTCTCGAAGAACGAGCTGAAGCCTCCCCCACCCTTGAAGTTGCTGAAGTCGAAACCATCGAAAGGCGAGCGGCCACCCTTGAAGCCGCCGAACCCTTGGCCATTGCCGCTTCCGCCAAAAGCTTCTGCTTGGCGCCACTGCTCGCCATACTGGTCGTATTTCTTTCGTTTCTCAGGGTCGCCAATCACATCGTATGCTTCGTTGAGCGCCTGAAACTTCGCTTTGGCCTTTGGGTCATCTGGGTGTAGGTCAGGGTGAAACTGCTTGGCACGTTTCACATAAGCTTTCTTCACGTCGGCTTGCGGTATGTCCTTCTTGACACCCAAAATCTTGTAGTAATCGATAAATGCCATGATAACACCTCCTTCTTTTTTATTATCTGACATGCAAAAAACATGCCACAAAATGCTGTCAACCCAACAATTTCTTCCTGAGTAAGTAGACATCGGCACACTATACAACGCACGGTGCAATATTAAAATAGCGTTAATCTTCAAAAAACATAGCGGTTGTTTCAGCCTTTTTTGCTAACTTTGTAGCCAGTAAGCAATAATGCCAAAGTGCAGAACATATCATAAAAACAAATAATCAAACAACAAGACTATGCTGAACGAACACGACCTGAAACAGATTGCCCAGCGCGGTATCAGCGAAGAGCAGATTGAAACACAACTCCATCAGTTTGAAACCGGATTCCCATTCTTGCGCTTAGAGGCGGCCGCCTCGGTAGGTAATGGTATCGTTGCCCCCACCGAGCAGGAGCGCAAGGAATATGTGGCGGCTTGGGAAGACTATAAGGCCAAAGGCCATCGGGTGGTGAAGTTTGTGCCTGCATCGGGCGCTGCCAGCCGCATGTTCAAGAACATGTTTGCCTTTGTCGACGCTCCCTACGACGTGCCCACTACCGACTTTGAGAAGAAGTACTTTGACGAGATAGAGCACTTTGCCTTCTACGATGCACTTGACGCCGTATGCCGCAAGAACGAAGGCAAGGGCATCAAGGAGCTGATGGCCGATGGACAGTATAAGGCCATTGCTGCCAACATGTTGCGAAAGGAGGGTCTGAACTATGGCCAGTTGCCCAAGGGCATGTTGCTGTTCCACCGATATGATGAGGGTGCACGCACACCTATGGAGGAGCACCTTGTGGAGGGCGCGCTCTATGCGGCCTCAAACGGCGAAGCCCACGTACACTTCACTGTGAGCCACGAGCACATTGAGTTTTTCAAGCAGAAGGTAGCCGAGAAGGCCGACGGCTTTGCCGCTAAGTATGGTATAAAGTATGACATCAGCTTCTCAGAGCAGAAGCCAAGCACCGACACCGTGGCTGCCAATACAGACAACACCCCCTTCCGCGAAGCCGATGGCTCGCTGCTGTTCCGCCCAGGTGGTCATGGCGCACTGATAGAGAACCTGAACGAAATTGATGCCGATGTGATATTCATTAAGAACATTGACAATGTGGTGCCTGACAGGCTGAAGGCCGAGACGGTGGAGTGGAAGCAGGTTATTGCCGGCGTGCTGGTGAGCCTGCAGCAGAAGGCGTTCGAGTATCTGCGTCTGTTGGACGAAGGAGCCAACGACGAGCAACTACAGCAGATGGCAGACTTTGTGGAGCACTGCCTGTGTTGCAATGCCAAGGGCAAGAAGGCCGATGCAGACTACCTGCGCCGTAAGCTGAACCGCCCGATGCGCGTCTGCGGTGTGGTGAAGAATGTGGGCGAGCCTGGTGGCGGCCCGTTCCTCACGTATAATCAGGATGGCACGGTTAGCTTGCAGATTCTGGAGAGTTCGCAAATCGACACGAACAACGAGGAGTATATGAAAATGTTCACGCAGGGCACCCACTTCAACCCCGTTGATCTGGTGTGTGCCGTTAAGAACTATAAGGGCGAGCCTTTCAATCTCCCTGATTTTGTAGACAAGACTACCGGATTCATCTCGTCGAAGTCGAAGGGAGGCAAGGAGCTTAAGGCGCTCGAGTTGCCAGGACTATGGAATGGCGCCATGAGCGATTGGAGCACAGTCTTCGTTGAGGTGCCTCTCGGCACGTTCAACCCTGTGAAGACGGTGAACGACCTGCTGCGTCCGCAACACCAATAAGCCCTGTTCCCCTCACAGCAATAACTCATCGGGAGAGGCTGCAAAACACGTGGCTCCATGTCTCAGCAGGTAGTCGCGGTCGCGGAAACCCCATAGCACACTGATGCATGGCATCCCGGCATTGCGCGCCGTCTCTATGTCAACCTCGCTGTCGCCTACATAGACAGCACCCAGAATGCCCACCCCCAGCTGTTGCAAAGCTTTGTTGACAGTGTCGGGGGCGGGCTTTTTTCGTATTCCTGCGGCTTCGTTCTCGCCTATGGCCACCTCGACGGTGTCGGCAAAGAAGTGATGGCACAACTCTTGTGTGGCAGCACAGAACTTGTTGCTGACAACGGCAATGTGCTTGCCCTGGCAGCTCAGTGCATGTAGCATGTGGTCGATGCCGGTATAGGGCCGTGTGGTGTCGAGTGCATGCTGCATATAGTGCCGACGAAACAGGTCTAAGCATTGCTCGAATGCAGGATTGTCAACACCCTTAGGTACAGCACGTTCCATCAGCTTGTGGACACCGTTGCCCACAAAGCGTCGCACGTCGTCGACGCTGTGCTGCGGCATACCGAACTGTGACAAGGCATAGTTGGTGCTGGCTGCCAGATCGTCGAGCGTGTTAAGCAGTGTGCCGTCGAGGTCGAAGATGTAGGTGTCGTAGCTTCTCATCGCTTGCTGCGCGTAATCATTGTCCTGAGCTTCTCGTTGAAGCGTGTGGCCTCTTGCAGCTTCTCAATGTTGAGATGCATGCGCCACTGCCACCTGTTGTGAGCATCACTTGGCACGTTGATGCGCTCCTCTCTGACGCTCTTTGCCCTCAGGTCGGCATCCATCGCCAGCCAGTCTTGCAGCGAGAGGATGCACAACATGGATGGCGAATAGAGATGGCGTGCCACAATTTCCTCGGCCAGATGAGCTGGCAGTTGGCGCGGTGCCCTACCCTGTTTCTGCAGCATGTTGGTGAAGAAGCGCTGCGAGCGTTCACCGTTTTCTTCCCACCAGAGCCGCAGTGGTGCCATGTCGTGTGTGGAGATGGTGGCTACGGAACGTATGGGGTTGCCGTCGAGGTGGGCAAACTCTATGCCGTTCTGCTTGGGCATCAGCTGTATCTCAAGTGTCAGTATGCGCAGTGCATTCAGCACCGGCTCAACACAGTCGGGCAGCATGCCGAGGTCTTCGGCACATACGAGCATCCTGGTGCTGGCCAGCAGCCGCACCAGCTTGTCGTAGCCGTTCTTTCCCCAGAACATAGAGTGGCGCTGGTAGAAGTAGTTGTTGTAGAGCCGCATGTAGGCATCGCGCTCTTCAGTGCTCAGCGCCTCGAATACTGGCTCTTTGTAGGCCTGTATGCGCGGATGGTACATGTCGGGTTGGTGCTCGTCTTCAATGAAGAGTACGTTGGCCACCAGCTGGTAGAGTCCGTCTCTTATCCAGAGGCTGTTCTCGTCGGTGCGATCATTGAAGAGTGCCTGCACCTTGCGCTGGGTGTCTACCTCGTCGTTCAGTTCGTAGAGGTTGTAGGGCTTGCGTATAAGATAATGTTCGCGCACGTAGTTGGCATGTATGCCGAACAGGCGGTCGATGACATTGTCGTTGATAAAGGGTTTGGTGAGGAAGTCCTTGCGGAAGGCAAGGCCGTAGTACTCTATATCGCCACTGGTCAGCGGCAGTGCCGGCGAGAAGTGGCCCATGGTGCCAAACAGTTGGATGGCAGGTATCTCCCATATACGGAAGAAGCCCAACACATGGTCTATGCGCAGTGCGTCGAAATACTGCTCCATGTGTTGCAGCCGCTGTGCCATCCAGTCTTGCAGGGTGTCCATCGTGGCGTCGTCGGCAGCAGCATCCCAGTTGTAGGTGGGGAATCCCCAGTTCTGCCCCAGCATGCTGAAGGCGTCGGGCGGTGCCCCTGTTTGCTCGTCGAGATGGAAGAATTCGGGGTGATGCCATGTCTCGGCACTCTGTGCTGCCACGCCAATGGGCAGGTCGCCCTTCAAGAACAGCCCCAGCGAGCGGGCATGGTCGGCTGCGCTCTTCAGCTGTCGGTGAAGGTGATACTGCACGAAAGCCACAAACTGCTGCTCCAGCTTCTTCGCCATGGGGTCATCCAGTGGCTCACACTCCATCTTCCAGGCCATATAGGGCTTCAGCCAGTAGTCGTTGGCTGCGCGCCACGACAGGAAGTCGGACGATGTGAGCGTGCGTTCGCCCTGTTCGTCGAAGATGCGGCGCACATGGGCCATCTTCACCCTCTCCACGGCTTCGTAGTCGGTGTAGGCAAGAGCATTGAGTTCGCGCTGCTGGCGATGGAGAGCCGACAGCTGCTCCTTGTTGCCCACGGGGCCGAAGTCATCTAAACAGATATAGTGGGGATGCAGGGCGAAGGCCGAGACAATGTTGTAGGGATAACTGTCGCCCCATTGGTGGGAGAAGGTGGTATCGTTGACAGGCAGCAGTTGCACCACCTTCATGCCAACGGCAGCGGCCCAGTCGACAAAGAGCTTCAGGTCGCCGAAGTCGCCCACGCCGAAAGAATGTTCGCTGCGCAGTGAGAACACAGGTACGCATACACCAGCCACACGCCATGCTTTCTCCTGCAAGCGCAGGGGCTGACCATACACCACAAGCACCTGACCCTCGGCCGGAAGCTCGTCGAGCTGGCGGTTGTCGCCATCCTCCCAAGCGTCGAGCTGCTGGGTGTCGTTGTCTATCACCACATACTTATATTCAAGCGGAAGTCCCATCCAGTCTACGTTGAGCGAGAGCATCCAGTCGCTCTCACCCACATGCTGCATGGGGAGGAAGCGTGTGGGGTTCCAGCTGCCCAGGGCAGGATGGCTTCCCAGTATAGCCAGCGACTGGCTGGCCGACAGTTGTGGCGCTGACACCCTGAAGAGCACCGTCTTGCGAAAGAGGGGCTGCTGACTGGATGGCATGCTGTCGCCGCTTTTGCTGTGCTGGGTCACGCCATAGGCATTGCTGTAGAGGTGGCTGGGCAGAGGCAGGTCGCGCCAATGGTCGGCAAAAAAGTAGTCCTTCGACGAGTCGATGGGATAGCAGCGTTCCACTATGGCCCATTCGCGGCGCAGCTCGTTGCCGTCGGCATCGGCTACGATATATACATAGGTGAGCTCAACGATAGGGCTGCGCCTCGACTCCACCACACTGGTTTCAGCCTGCCAGTTGTCTCCATCGTCGGTATTCATGGCCAGCATGGTGCTGCGCAGCGAACCGTCTTGCGACTTGTAGCTCAAGACCACCATGAGTTGCTGGCCCCATTCTGTCCGGTAGTTGATGGTAAAACGTAGTTTCATTCTGCAAAGATAATCAAAAAAAACGATATTCCTAAGAAAAGGGGGCGTTTTCTTTTCACGTTACGCTAAAAATTCTTACCTTTGCAATCCAAAACTCCCTTTAACGACCGAAGTACATGATGGATACGATAAAAGCATTGAAAGA
>ERZ842401.6690-NODE-6690-length-12210-cov-4.505800_pt1 | contig 12210 bp, 14 predicted proteins | sample MGYA00521270_ERZ842401 | MGnify/ENA primary metagenome ERZ842401 (study PRJEB31892, sample SAMEA3878208) | bioreactor metagenome | biome: Moose rumen | place: Sweden | collected 2011-10 | study: EMG produced TPA metagenomics assembly of the PRJEB12797 data set... | reverse complement strand
CCGCAGACTCTTGATGAGTCGAAAACGGGAAAACATGCACTCATTCTTTGGAAAAAGGGAGTGGAAAAGACATGTTTTCCAAATTTGTTTCGTATCTTTGCACGAAGAAAAGGAAAAGAAGAAAAAGACATGTATTTCACTGGTATCATCATAGCTGTTTCAACGTTTCTCATCATCGGATTTTTCCACCCGATTGTTATCAAGGCAGAATACTACACGGGCACAAGGCTCTGGTGGCTGTTCCTGATGGTTGGGCTGATTTGCATCGGCGTCGCACTCTTCATCGAAAACGAAATCATATCGGCCCTCATCGGCGTGTTCGGCGCCTCGTCGCTTTGGGGCATTGGCGAACTTTTCTCGCAGAAGAAGCGTGTGCAGAAAGGATGGTTCCCCATGAACCCCAAACGCAAGCACGACCATGAAGACTGAGCTGATTGTGGTGGGGCGCACCGTAAGCAAGCACTTTGCGGCGGCCATCGACGACTATGCTGCGCGCATCAGCCATTACATGCCTTTCAGCATGACGGTCATTCCCGAGCTGAAAAACACGAAAAAACTGAGTGAAGAACAACAGAAGAAAGCTGAGGGCGAGCTGATTCTGAAACAGCTACAGCCGCAGGACACAGTGGTGCTGCTCGACGAGCACGGCCAGGAGCTGCGCAGTGTGGAGTTAGCCCGCTGGCTGGAACGCAGACAGCAGGCAGCCCGACGGCTGGTTTTTGTCATCGGAGGCCCCTATGGTTTTTCATCTGAGGTGTATGCACGAGCCGACGAACAGTTGTCGCTCTCACGCCTGACATTTTCTCACCAGATGGTGCGCCTTGTCTTCATCGAGCAGCTCTACCGCGCCTGCACCATCATCAAGGGCGAGCCCTATCACCACGAGTAGCAGAGCAACCCCAGCGTCACCAGAACACCATAAATGAAGATGTTGCGGGCCGTCTCACCCAAGCAGCGGTTCAATGCACGGCCTTCCCAGATACGCTTCATGTGCAGATAGGTGAGAAAATGCAGCGCCAGATAGAGCAGTGGAAGGAGGAACGCCGGCCAATGGCTGAAAAAAACGAAAACCAGCCCCAGCAGAAAGGCCACGACACCCACGCCCAGATAGAGCCGGAGCGACATCCGCTCGCCTATTAGCACCACCAGCGTGCGCTTGCCGACCATGCGGTCGGTTTCACGGTCGCGGAAGTTATTGACCAGCAACAACGCATCGATGACCAGACCACAGGCCAGCGAAGCCACAAGGACTTCGACCGTTATCGTGTGCAGTTGCACGTAATAGGTGATGCAGACGGGCACCAGTCCAAAGAATACGAGCACAAGGAGGTCACCCAGTCCCATATAGGAAAGATGCGTGGTGTAAAGGAAGCAGAACAGAACGCAGAGCACCCCCACCAGCACCATCTCCAGCCCCCCGTACCACACCAACGGCAGGCCTATGAAGCAGGCCAGACAGGTGGTGAAAGCGATGGCACGTTTCATGCGTTCTATGCTTACCCACCCTTGCGTGCACGCACGCTCTGGTCCCAGGCGTGTGGCGCGGTCGTCGGTGCCCTTGGCATAGTCCACAAAGTCGTTCACGAAATTTGCATCAATCTGCATGATGAAAGCGAAGAGCAGGCAGAGTAATGCCGCCACCCAGCTGAAGGTGCCGGAAACGTAGGCTGCGCGGGCGTCCACCCATGCCAAGGCCAGTCCTATCATCACGGGCACGGCAGCACCGGCCAGCGTCTTTGGACGGGCAGCCAGCACCCAGGCCTTCAGCGAATCTTTCTTTACGTCCATAGTTCAGAAGTAAGTTACGAAAAGTGATAAGTTTTTACTGATAGATTTGCAAAGGTAGGAAAAATTCACTATATTTGCAAGCGAAAAAGAGAAAACTTCTTACATATCACTCATCAATTACCGCTCATTGCTTCCATGAAGAATTCCCCTAGCCTCGACCTGATGGAATTTGTGGAGACACAGATTCTGCCTAAGTATGCTGCGTTCGACAAGGCTCACAATCTGGAGCACGTCACCCGAGTCATTCGCCGCTCGATGGAGCTGGCCATCAGGACGGGGGCAGACCTTGACATGGCTTACACCATTGCCGCCTATCACGACCTGGGCATGTCGGGACCCCGTGCCGTGCACCATATCACCGGTGGCAAGATATTGGCTCAGGACATCCGCCTAAAGCGCTGGTTCAGTGCCGAACAAATCAAACTGATGAAAGAAGCCGTAGAAGACCACCGTGCATCAGCCTCACGTGCGCCACGCAGCCTTTACGGCAAGATTGTGGCCGAGGCAGACCGCGACATCGTGCCTGAACAGGTTTTCCGACGCACGGTGCAATACGGCCTGAGCAACTACCCCGAACTGGACAAGGAACACCAGTGGCTGCGCTTCCGCGAACACATGGACCAGAAATACTCAACCCACGGCTATATCAGGCTGTGGATACCTGGCTCTCCCAACGAGGAAAAACTGAAGCAACTGCGCGACGTCATTGCCGACTACCGCGCACTGCGCGAGCAGTTTGAACGCTATTACGCCGAGGAGACCCAGGAAGCGGACAGCTAAACATCGCCTTTCTGCTGCTGATAGTTTTGCAGTGCATTCTCCACGGCATCGTGCATTTCTGGGTCGTATTGGCCCACCAGGAAATAGTAGGCAAAGGCTAACACAACCAGCAAGACGACCACGACAATTGTACGCATGAGGCAGGTGACGACGTGCTTCAGGATGAAGCCCACAATAACGATTGCCACCAGTGCAAAGACATAAAACCCTGTATTGTCCATTGATGCCCTTTATCGGAATAGTTGTTTGAAGGTAGTAGGCACAGGCGTTTCAAACTCCATGGGTTCACCCGTTACGGGATGCGTGAAGCACAAAAGCCAGGCATGCAGGCAGAGCCGGCGCAGCGGGTCATCGCCATTGCCGTACTTCGTATCGCCACAGACAGGATGGCCCATGTCGGCAGCGTGAACGCGTATTTGATTCTTTCGACCTGTTTCCAATTGGAACTCCACCAGTGAATGTTCCGTCGTACGGTCTAGGACACGGAAATGGGTGATAGCCAGCTTTCCACCATTATCCTCGGGCGAGGAATAGGTGACGTATGCCTTATTGTCCTTCAGCCAATTCCTGATGGTTCCTTCGTCCTGCTCCATCTCGCCACTGAGCACAGCCACATAACGGCGGTCATAGACTATTTCGTGCCAGTTGTGCTCCAATATCTGCTCTGTATCAATATCCTTGGCGTAGACCATCAGCCCGCTGGTGTCGCGGTCTAAGCGGTGCACCACGTGGGCAGTACATTTCTGGCGGCTACGGTGGAAGTAGTCGTCGAGCACGCTCTTCACATTGAGCGACGAGTGGCCGGCGGCCATTGAGAGAATGCCAATCTGCTTCTCCACCACAATGAGCCAGCGGTCTTCGTAGACAATCTTCACATAGCGGCTCTTGAAAGCATGTTGGTTGCGCTTCGTCCGACTCACGGCCACCTTCATACCCGGCTGTAACTGAAAGTCGAACTGCGTCACCGTCTTACCATCCACCTTGATGCCCCGCCCTTGCAGCGTAGCTTTCACCTTGGTACGGCTCTCGTTAAGATTCTGCAGCAGCCACTCCAACAGCGGCGCCTGCTCCTGCACTACGAAGTGGGCATAGTCACCCTCGCGGTTATATCCTGTGTTCAGTCTCATAAAACTTCAAATCTCAAATTCCAAAGGGATTCAGGTTGGAATATGCCTGACGCGTCTTCTGCTCAATGCCCTCGGCAGAGTAGTCGCCGCTAACATCGGCTAGTGCCTGCGGATCCAGCTCCAGCACCATCTTCATGTCCTCCTCGGCACCCTGCTTGTCCCCCTGATCCAGACGTAACTTTCCCCGCTCACGGAAAGCATCGATGCAGAAAGGATTCACTTCAATTACCTTATTGTACAAAACGATGGCCTCGTTCGCATGGCCTTGGGCAGCCGTAACACGGGCGTTCAACAGCAGCACATCCTCATTGTCGTCGGTGTGTTCAGCCAGCCAAGCCACATCGTCAGCAGTGCCATGCAAGTCACCCATTGCCAGCAGTGTCTGTCCACGCAGCAGACGGGCTTCAACCAAACTGTCGTCCAGAGCTATGGCCTTGGTCAGACGAGCAATGCCCTGCACCTGGTTTCCTTGCCCCAGCTCAGCCTTGGCATAAATCAGATGTACCAATGCCTGGTCGGCATTCACTGCCAATGCCTGCTCACACAGAGCCGTCATCTCAGCGTAATCCTCTTTCATGTAAGCCACGCTGGCAGCCTGCATCATCAGCGCCACATTCTCCTGCTCAAGAGCCACTACGGACTTCAGTTCCCGCAGTGCATCGTCCAGCTTGCCCAGACGGATATATGCTCTCGAAAGGTAGTCGTGCACCTCGGCATCGTCCTTTATCTCCAACGTCTTCACGAAACACTTCACGGCATAGTCAAACTGCCCCATACGCATGGCCTTCACCCCGTCATACTTCAACAAGTCGAAGTTGCGCTCTTCTGCATTCTTCTTCTCTTCTTCAGGATTGGCCCCTCCGCCAAAGAATGTCTTCCAGAATCCCATTATTTCCTTATTTCGTTAATTGTAATTGCCTGCAAAATTACGCATAATTTTCCAAACAGCACAGAAAAAAGTCAGAAAGTTTGGTTGTCTCGGATTATTTCACTACTTTTGCACGAAAGAGTTGGCAAGCAACTCCAACAAAACTAAAATTTCATAGATACAATAATGACTACACTGCAAAACATACTTCTCTTCGGCCTCGGCGGTCAGGAGGTGCTGCTCATCGCCCTTGTGGTGCTGCTGCTTTTCGGCGGTGCCAAGATTCCCGAACTGATGAAGGGGCTGGGCAAGGGCGTGAAGAGCTTCAAAGACGGTATGAAAGAGATTGACGAGGACGTGAAAAGCGAGAAGGAATGAGTGAGCAACAGCCTGCTACGTTCTGGGAGCACCTCGACGTGTTGCGTTGGACTATCATCCGCTCTCTGGTGGTGGTGCTGCTGCTGGCGGTGGTGGCTTTCTGCCTGAAGGACTGGCTTTTTGCCGTAGTACTGGCACCGCGCACAAGCGACTTCATCACTTTCCGCCTGATGGGAACGGAGCCATTCTGCATTCATCTGATGAACACTGGCCTGACCGAGCAATTCATGGTGCACATGCGAACAGCAGCCTACGCAGGTCTGCTCTGCGCTTCGCCCTACGTGCTCTACCAACTGTTCCGTTTCGTTTCGCCTGGTCTCTACCAGAACGAGCGCCGGATGGCCTACCGGGTGGTGAGTGCCGCCTACGTCATGTTTATGCTGGGAACGCTGCTGTGCTACTTCGTCATCTTTCCGTTCACCGTCCGCTTCCTAGGCACCTATCAGGTAAGCCCCGACGTGGACAACATGCTGACGTTGCAGTCGTACATTGACACGTTCATTACCATGTGTCTGGTCATCGGCGTGGTGTTCGAGCTGCCCGTGGTCTGCGCCCTGCTAGGGAAGATGGGGATGATTAGCGGCAACCTGATGCGCCGCTACCGCCGCCATGCCGTCGTGGCCATCCTGATTGTGGCGGCCATCATTACCCCCACCACCGACGTCTTTACACTGCTTATCGTCAGCCTGCCCATCTGGCTGCTCTACGAAGTAAGCATTCTACTCGTACCGAACAGAAAACCGTAAAATCAAGAACTGATATGCTAAGAAAAATCCGTATTACACTGGCCACCCTCTTCCTGCTGGGCCTGACGCTGCTCTTCCTCGACTTCACGGGAACGGCTCATCACTGGCTGGGCTGGATGGCAAAGACGCAGGCCCTGGAGGCCATTCTAGCACTGAACGTAGTGGTCATCGTCGCGCTGGCGGTGCTGACGCTCGTCTTCGGGCGCATCTATTGTTCGGTCATTTGTCCGCTGGGCATCGTGCAGGACCTTTTCGGATGGCTGGGCAAGAAGGCAAAGAAGAACCGCTACACCTACTCAGCCGAGAAGAAGTGGCTGCGCTATGGCATGTTCGGTCTGATGGTTGTCGCACTGGTGGCCGGCGTGGGCAGCATCGTCCAGCTACTGGCTCCCTATAGCGCTTTCGGTCGTATCATGACCATGATTTTTCAGCCTCTCTGGAAGCTGGGAAACAACGTGCTGGCCACGTTGGCAGAGCGGGCCGACAGCTATGCCTTCTACACCGTCGACGTGTGGATGAAGTCGCTGCCCGTGCTTATCATTGCAGCTGTAACACTGGTCGTCCTGTTCGTGCTGGCCTGGCGCAACGGGCGTACCTACTGCAACACCATCTGCCCCGTGGGCACCCTGCTCTCCTTCCTGTCGCGCTTCTCGTGGATGAAGATTCAGTTCGATACCGACAAGTGCAAGAATTGTTCGCTCTGCACCAAGAACTGCAAGGCTTCGTGCATTGACTACAAGACACATTCGGTAGACCACTCGCGCTGTGTAGTCTGCGGCGACTGCATCAGCAAGTGCAAGTTCGGAGCACTGAGGTATGCCCCTGTCAAAGCGCAGAAAGCTACCGGCCAGGTGGACGGCTCGAAGCGCTCATTCCTGTTGGCATCGGGTCTGGTGGCCACAGCAGCCTTGGCCCAGGAGAAGCATGTGGACGGAGGACTGGCAGCTATCAAGGCCAAGCAGAGCCCCAAGCGTCTGACTCCCCTGACACCTCCCGGCTCGCTGTCAGCCATCAACATGGCAACACGCTGTACAGGCTGCCAGCTCTGCGTGTCGGAATGTCCCAACGACGTGCTGCGCCCCGGCACCGACCTGATGAGTCTGATGCAGCCTACGATGAGCTACGACCGAGGCTACTGCCGTCCTGAGTGCACTCGCTGTTCGCAGGTCTGTCCTGCCGGCGCCATCAAGCCCATCGACCAGATAGACAAATCGAGCATACAAATTGGCCATGCCATCGTCGTGGCCAAGAACTGCATCTCGGCCAAGGGTGAAGACGAGTGCGGCAACTGTGCCCGCCACTGTCCCACAGGCGCCATCACGATGGTGCCCAGCGACCCTGCCGACGACCTCTCGCCCTCGGTGCCAGCCATCAACGAGGGAGCCTGCATCGGTTGTGGAGCCTGCGAATACGTCTGTCCCGTTCGACCTCTCTCAGCCATCCATGTGGAAGGCCACGAAGTACACATCAAAATTTAGGACTATGGAAAAGAAGAACATATCACGTCGTTCATTCCTGAAGATGCTGAGCGCTGGAGGTGCCGCAGCTGTAGCCGCCTGCGCCGGCAAGAAGAGTAGCGACGCAGCCCAAGACGAATACAAGAACCAGGTGGAGCCCCCCGTGGGCCAGATGACCTACCGCACCTGCCCTACCAGCGGCGACAAGGTGAGCCTGCTGGGCTATGGAATGATGCGCCTGCCCATGAAAGACGGAAATGAGGAGTTCGACCAAGACATGATTAACCGCCAGGTAGACTATGCCATCGAGCACGGTTTGAACTATTTCGATACGTCGCCAGTCTATTGTCGGGGACTCAGCGAGCGTTGTACAGGTATAGCCCTGGCTCGCCATCCACGCGAGAAATTCCTCATTGCCACAAAGATGTCCAACTTCGATCCTTCCTATCATACGCTGGAGGCGAGCAAGAAGATGTATCATGACTCAATGAAGGAGCTACAAGTAGACTATATCGACTACTATCTGCTTCACAGCATCGGCGGCGGAGGCATGGATAACCTGCACAAGCGTTTTCTGGACAATGGCGTGCTCGACTACCTGGTGGAGGAACGTGCGGCTGGACGCATCCGCAATCTCGGTTTCTCCTATCATGGAGACATTAAGGTCTTCGACTACCTGCTTTCTGAACACGACAAATACAAATGGGACTTTGTGCAGATTGAGCTGAACTGGCTGGACTGGCAGTATGCCAACGAAATCAACGACCGCAACACTGACGCAAGCTATCTCTACGACGAACTGCAGAAACGCGGCATCCCCGCCGTCATCATGGAGCCGCTGCTGGGCGGCCGCCTGGCAAATGTCAACGATGCCATTGCCGCGGAGCTGAAGCAGCGCGCCCCGGAGGCCAGCATCGCCTCGTGGGCCTTCCGCTTCGCAGGCTCTCCGCGCGGCGTCCTTACTGTGCTCTCCGGCATGACCTATATGGAGCACCTCGAAGAGAACGTACGCACCTACTCGCCCCTCCAGCCCATCAGCGAGGAGGAGCATGAGTTCCTCATGCACATAGCGGAGCTCATCTACGGCCAGGAGGAAGTGCCCTGCACCGCCTGCCAATACTGTATGCCCTGCCCTTACGGCCTCGACATCCCCGGCATCTTCGCCCACTACAACAAATGCATCCGCGAAGGCAATACCCCGCAGAGTAGCGGCAGCCCCGCGTACCGCTGGCAGCGCCGCGCCTTCCTCGTGGGCTACGACCGCTCGGTACCGCGCCTTCGGCAGGCAGACCGCTGCATCGGTTGCGGCCAATGCTCTCCGCACTGTCCGCAACAAATCCGGATTCCCAGAGAGCTGCACCGCATCAGCGACTATGTGGAAACGCTGAAGCGCGAAGGTGGCCCGCTTTGACGATAGAGGCCTCCATGAACGCCTCCCGGCTGTTTTTTTCCTACTTTTTCAGTTGCATTTAAGAATAATGTTGTAACTTTGCGCACGACAAACCTCAAAAAACAATCTTTACGATGAACAGAAAGTACGCACTTTATACGGCCGTCGGCCTGATTGCACTCCTGCTGGCCGGGATGGCCTTCCTGATTTTCTCGCTCAGCAAGTCCAACGAGCAGAACAAACAGATGCTGGAGCTCGCCGAGATGGACAAGCGCGAGCTGGAGAACGAGTACGAGAACTTCGCACGCCAGTACAACGAGATGAAGACACAGGTCAACAACGACTCTCTGATGGTCCAGCTCGAGCAGGAGCAGCAGCGCACCCAGGAGCTCCTCGAGGAGCTGCGGCGCACGAAGAACAACGACGCCGCCGAGATTACTCGCCTGAAGAAGGAGCTGGCCACGATGCGCGAGGTCCTCAAGAGCTTTGTGGCGGAGATCGACTCGCTGAACCGGCTCAACACGCAGCTCATGGGAGAGAACGAGAATCTGCGCCAGCAGCAAGCCGTGCAGCAGCAACAGATCTCGTCGCTGAGCGAGGAGAAGGCCTCGCTCTCCGACAAGGTGGAGATTGCCAGCCAGCTCGATGCCACCGCCATCCGCATCACCGCCTTGAACAAACGGGGAAAGGCTGCCTCGAAGACCAAGGATGTCAAGAAGTTCCAGGTCTCCTTCAACATCGCCCGCAATGTGACGGCCGCCGCCGGCAGCCGCACCATCTACGTACGCATCCTCAAGCCCACGGGCGAAGTCCTGAATGGCGGCGGCACCTTCGCCTTCGAGAACCGGCGCCTCGAATACTCCATCCGCAAGGACATCGAGTACAACGGCGAGGAGACGCCCGTCACCGTCTATTGGGATGTCAACGAGATGCTTATCGCCGGACAGTACCGCGTCATGATCTTCGCCGACGGCAAGAATATCGGCTCTTCCTCTATTTCATTCGAGAAATAAGAGGAGTTTAAAGTTTAAGGTTTAAAGTTTAATGAGGAATGTATTTCAGCAGTGAACACTTCGCATACCGTAAACTTATTGTTTACCAGCACGCAAGAGCTTTCAATAAGGCTGTCTATCTGTTACAAAAGAAGTTACCAGTTGAAGAACGTTTTGCGTTGTGCGATCAAATGCGAGGAGCAGCCTCGTCAATATCCTCAAACATAGCCGAGAGTTCAGGACGAATCTCAAAAAAAGAAAAGCTCCGCTTCATTGAATATGCCCAAGGATCTCTTTCTGAGACGATGAGCCAGTTGGAGCTATCTTTTGACGTTGGCTACATTACAAAAGATGAACTCGACACAATGGACGAGCAAGCATCACTCATACAAAAGATGTTATCAGGCCTTTATAAGTCTTATTCAGAATAAAGTAATCCCTTTAAACATTAAACTTTAAACATTAAACTTTAAACATTAAACATTAAACTTTAAACTCAAAAAACATGGAACATGTTTTTGCCTACATCATCAACTTCGGGGCATCGGTCATGATGCCTATCCTGTTCACCATCATTGGCTTGTGCATTGGCATGAAGTTCGGGAAGTCGCTGAAGTCCGGCCTGTATGTGGGCGTGGGCTTCGTGGGCCTCGGCATCGTTACGGCCTTGCTCACCAATAACTTCAAGACCCCGCTGGAGGCTGTCTCGCAGATCTTCGCCCTGGACCTGAGGGTCTTCGACATGGGCTGGCCCGCCGCTGCCGCCGTGGCGTACAACACCGCCGTCGGTGCCCTCATCATCCCCATCTGCCTGGGTGTGAACTTCCTGATGGTCATCACCAAGACCACCCGCACCGTCAACATCGACCTGTGGAACTACTGGCACTTCGCCTTCATCGGCGCCGTGGTCTATTTCGTCAAGGACCAGAGCCTCGCCTGGGGCTACTTCGCGGCCATCGTGTGCTATATGTTCACGCTGGTCATGGCCGACCTCACCGCCGAGAAGTTCCAGAAGCACTATGACCTGGACGGCATCAGCATCCCGCAACCGTTCTGCCAGAGCTTCGTGCCCTTTGCCCTCGGCATCAACTGGCTGCTGGACAAGATCCCCGGCTTCTCCAAACTCGACATTGATGCCGAAGGGATGAAGAAGAAGTTCGGGGTGCTGGGCGAACCGATTGTACTGGGTGTCATCGTCGGAGGCCTCATAGGAGGCCTCAGCCACTACGCTCACTTCGGCGACATGGAGGCATACCGGCAGTCGCTGCTCGAAGCAGCACAAGCCAAGGGCCTGACCAAGGATGTCACCACGCTGGATGCTTGGATGAACATTGTGAAGGACATCCTCTTCCTGGGTGTCACCATGGGAGCTGTCATGGAGCTGATTCCCCGTATCACCAAACTCTTTATCGACGGTTTGATGCCCATTTCTGAGAAGACCAAGGAGGTCGTCAGTAAGAAGTTTGCCGGCAAGACCATCCACATCGGCATGTCGCCTGCCCTGGTCATCGGCCATCCAACCACGCTGGTGGTCTCGCTGCTGCTGATTCCTGTGACGCTGCTTCTGGCCATCTTCCTGCCCGGCAATCAATTCCTGCCCCTCGCCTCGCTGGCCGGCATGTTCTACCTCTTCCCCATGGTGCTGCCCATCACACGGAACAATGTTGTCAAGACGTTCATCATCGGCTTCGTCGCCCTTGTTGTGGGGCTGTACTTCGTCACCGACATGAGTGCAGACTTCACCTCTGCCGCTGCCTCTGTCTATGCCGCCACGGGCGAAGCCGCTGCCCACGTGCCCGACGGTTTCCTCGCCGGTGCCCTCGACTTCTGCTCATCACTCATCGGATGGGTCATCTTCCGCGCTTGCAAGAGCCTCGACTATATCGGCATGGGATTGCTCGCCGGTGTCACCGTCGTCATGATGTTCATCAACAGGAAACGAATCGTGGAGGATGAGCAGAGACACTAATAAGCACTAATATTTTAAACACAAATACGCATAAATATTAATTCACTAATGCGCATAAATATTAATTCACTAATGAGCATAAATATTAATTCACTAATGCGCATATATAATTAATTCACTAATGCGCATAAATAATTAATCACCAATGCGCATAAATATAAAAGTGGAAGAAGATGACGAGAAAGGAATATATTGATATATATGGTGTTGTGGGCGTGGCGATGGAGGTATATAATACCTTGGGCAGAGGCCTGGCTGAACACATCTACCAAGAGGCATTCCTGATGGAGGCTCAGCTAAGAAACATGGAGATAGAGCGGGAGAAGAAGCTGACGCTCACCTATAAAGGGATGGTGATGGAGAAGTCCTACTATGTGGATTTCTACTATCGGGGAATCATCCTTGAGTTCAAGGCCGTCTCTGAGATGACGTCTGACCACCGTGCCCAGCTCTTCAACTATCTGCGTATCACGCACCATGATCGCGGCATCCTCTTTAATTTCGGCGAGAAACAACTCCATACAGAACGCTACCTCTATCTGCCTGAAATCGACGACTTCGTCCTCCTGACCCATGACAATTATATGGAGTATATCACAGACCCCTAACCCTCATTGATGCCCATCAGCAAATTATTTGTGCCCATTTATGGATATCTATTATATGGGATGTTCTGTAAATTAAGTTGTTAATAATCAATAAGTTATTTGCATAA
>ERZ842401.6689-NODE-6689-length-12210-cov-4.632003_pt1 | contig 12210 bp, 7 predicted proteins | sample MGYA00521270_ERZ842401 | MGnify/ENA primary metagenome ERZ842401 (study PRJEB31892, sample SAMEA3878208) | bioreactor metagenome | biome: Moose rumen | place: Sweden | collected 2011-10 | study: EMG produced TPA metagenomics assembly of the PRJEB12797 data set... | reverse complement strand
CTCTTTAGAGAATGAAAATCTCTCGTCCTAACCGATAGACGAAGGGACCATTGCCAAAGCGGGTGCAAAGGTAGTGCTTTTTCCCCGTTTGGCCAAACTTTTTCGCTAAAAAACGTCAAACTGCCTCTTCATTTAATATATTTTTTGAAAAATCAGCCCATGTTTCGTTCTCCTTGCCTATAGTGATTTGATGAGCTGGTCCAGGTCTTTGGATGTTCCCTGCTGTCCTGTGATCTTCTTATAGAGTCTCTGACGAATCATGCTGATGCTGGTCTTGCTTTTGCAAAGCAGGGTGGCAGCATCGGTGGGCGGGATGTCTATCTTCACCAGATAGCACACTTGTCTTTCCAGCTCCGTCAGGTGCGAATAGGCCATCAGGCGGTTCGTGAAGCCGTCGAAGGCTTCGTCGACGGCCTCGGCCAATTCCTGCCAGTCGCTGCGGCTGGGCCGATAGTCGGGCTCTCCCGCATGAAGCCGGATGCACCGGTATACTGGCGAGGAGTGCAACTTTTCCAGCTTCTTCGCCTGTTCATCGTCGGGTTCCTTCCGTAAGAGTTGGTCTATCTTGAATGTTTTTACCTGTAGTGCGAGTATTTTGCGTTGCACCACCTTTTTCCTCCAGTAGTAGGTGGTGATGATCACAAGCAGCAACAGGGCAAGGAGCAGGACTGTCAGCGACGAAGAGGACGTGCGGTGTTTTTCAAGCGTTGCCTTATACTCATTCCTGATACTGTCTATGACTGCCTGTGCCTCTGCCTTTCTGATTCGTTCCGCTTGTGAGAAATTCTTCAGTGAGTCCTTCGCATCGTTCAGCCTTATGGCGTACTCCAAAGCCCTGTGCTCGTTTCCGCGTTTGCGTTCCAGTTCGGTCAGATATTGCAAAGCCTCGGCCTGTCCCTGCAACGTGGTCTGGCGCAGCAGTTGTTCAAAGTAGTAGATGGCGGAGTCCACATGTTGCTGCTCATAGTGGAGGAAAGCCCAGTTCATGGTGTTCAGCGAGTCATGTGGCATGAGTGTCTGCGCCTTGTCATATTCACCTATTTGTATATATATGTCGGAAAGCCTGTATTTGTCATAAGCCACATGATAGTCTGCTTCAGGAATGGAAAGTGCCAGGGCTATGGCGCGCTGAAAAGACATAACGGCACTGTCGGCCTTGTTTTCTATCGTATACACCGTTCCCATACGCCTTGCAGCGTATGCCATGCGCAGGGTGTCATGCTGCATGGTGGCAATATTGCTGAACATTCTATAGGGTGTCAGACATTCTTCATACATATTCAGATGAAAGTAGATGTCGCCCTTCACGCAATAGAGAAGCCCTTTCATGATACTCTTTGAATCCTTTGAAAACCGGGATTCTATTTCAGAGAGCGTACACAGGGCCATGGAGTCCTTGTCGTTGCTCCGATAGAGGTCTGCTATGCATAGCTTGGCCCAAGCCCACTTTTCGTTGTTCTTGTTGTCGTAATATTGAACCAAACTGTCTAACAGAGAGAAATCACTATTCGTCAGTTGATCTTGCACATAGAAAAGTTTCATGCGTAAGAGTTTCGCATACATGCTTTCAGAAGTCGACGGCACCGGATGCTTGCTGTGATAGGCTTTCAGAAGCTCGTCGGCAGCCTTGTATTTCCCGTTGACGATCATGCTGTCGGCCACTGTCAGCTGCGGATTCCCAGTGTCTTCACCACTACAGGCAGCAATAAGGAGAAACAAGGTTCCCACTAATAAGTATGGAATATGAAATATTCTTTTCATCAAGTTACAATATCGATCATCTGTTTCTTCATCAACATGCAAAAGTACATCAAATTTTAAAATAAACTTCATTTACGATTGTTTTTTCTTAAAAAAGTTCACAAATAGTTCACAAAATCACAATGTGAACTATTTGTGAACTGATTCGTTTTGACGCGTAAACCAGCAGTAATAACTTTGTAGCGTCGAATTTGTTTAAAAACATTGTGTATGAAAAGAAATCTCATTACAATGACAATTCTGCTCTTTGCAGAACTCAATTATGCGAACAATCACAATATTGTGATTCGTGGCAGTCTACAAGAACCTGACAAGCAAAAAACGGAAGTAAAAGTCGAAGGCATTACAGGTGATTCAATAGTGGTCGAACCGTCTAAAGACGTTCAACATATAACTATTGAATTGAAAGACGAATTAGGTACTATCCTCTATTTGCGAGCTTTTCCTTCTTATTTTAATACTTCAGTCAACGTACCATCACCTAACCAACAGGGAAACTATTTATTGGAAATTAGAGACGATAATGGTGTTGTGTATACTGAGTATGATTAAAAAACAACGGATTTCACAGATTTCACGAATTTGCACTACACAGGTAAAAGAATCCGCGAAATCCGTTGTTAAAAGAAAGAATATAAATCATATAAACTAAATTTGAGTAGCTACTTAGAGAATTCATTTTATTACCAACCCATTAAAAATTTACAAACATGAAAAAGATGATTTATGCAATGTTAATTGTAACAGGAATAGTTGCGATTAGCTCTTGTTCAAAATTGAATGAGGAAACAATGGAACAGCCTAAGGTATCGGCAAATAGTGAATACGCCGAAGAATTCCAACAACTTCAAGCAAACATTACCCATTTCAACGATTCGGTCTTTGGTAGTGCTCAGGTGTCTATTCATACACGAGGAAAGAGACTATGGAAGTGGCTCGCTGTTGCATTTAGCGATGCCGTTGGCGCCCTTGTGGGATCAACAGTGGGTATTGGAGGTGCTGTGGCGGGTGCTGCTGGGTGCTCACTCCTTGCTGCTAATCTGGACACGAAGCCTCTTGATGGAGGGGGAACGGCCATTATATTCAGGCAAAGACGAGGCACCAAAACAGCACAAACAGATATTTTGAAAGATGTAGTGTTCAACAGTAAGGGGACCAACGGAAGTATTTGCGATAGCATCGGCTATTTTCATAATGTGGCTGTATTTTCTGTATACGAAAAGCAGCCTCGCATGATTGCTGCCGAACTTAGTGCTACTCAAGGCTATGTGGACTCACTGCTCCTTTGTCTGGATGCCGCTCTGCCTACATTGACAACAGTTGAAAAGACTGAACTTAGCCGACAACCTGTTGTAAAATCCTTGATGAATAACGTATATTCGATGGCATTGGAGAGTGATTCGCCTGATACGTTTGTTAATAAAATTGCCAATGCCTATTCCAGCAAGGCAAACGAGATAAATCTCATTCGGCAATTTCTGGAAGATCTTGAAACGTCTGAGATGTTAAATCTCGACAACCACAACTATGCCCAGCAAATCATAAATCTGGTCAATGACTCATCACTCCCACAAAACGTTAAAGAGGCTATTGTGGCTGGCATTGAGGTGGGATTCGCAAGTAACAAATTGTGGTCATCAAGCATCATTGCTTATGAGTAGCCGGACAGTTCTTCTTGCCCTTGCATGCGTGCTTACCAACCTGTGCCACGGACAGGATACGGATACGGGCGCGACTGACGGGAACAGAATCTGCTATGGGATATACGCGTCGTCGGCTTTCCGACAGGACGGGCGGCAGCCGATGGGATTGCACCTGTCTGTGGACTACAGAGCCTTATCGAAGACCTTTGTTTTCATCCGTGGGGGCAGTACGCTATGTGTGAGCGACGGAGCACAGGGGCAGCCCGATGTCTGTACGCACTCCAGCGAACTCGGTGTGGGCTTGCGCCATGAACTGCTCCTCGGCACTGGCGACATGCGCCGGTTCATGCTGGGCAGCGTGGAACCCCATGTGTATGTAGGACACACACTGGGGCCCGCTGATTGGAGCTATACGCTCTATGAGTGTGGCTTCTCACTGGCGTTCCGCCGACACTCCACCTACGTGGCAACCTTCGGATATCGTTATTACGACTCCAGGAAAGTGCCCGATCTCAAAGGATTCTATGTCTCACTGGGCCTGCGACTGTAGCGATGAGAGGGCTACCGTCTCATCTTTCTCACTTCCAGCCCCAGCACGGCGAGGATGAGCAGGAGCAGGCAGGCCAGTGCAATGTAGGCGATGGTCTCTGTGCGGTCGATGGTCTTTGGGAAGAAGGACAGCACCACTTCGTGCTCGCCTGGCTCCACGGCCAGTGCGCGCAGCACGTAGTCGACACGCCCCAGTTCGGTCTCTGCGCCATCGATGGTGGCCGTCCATCCGGGATAGTAGATTTCGGAGAAGACCACGATGCCGCCCTTGTCGGAACGTACGCGATAGGTGAGCTGGTTGGGCTCATACTTCTCAATAGTGACCACGCTGACCGAGTCTTGCTGGCGGCTCTCGCCCAGCACCTCGCGGAACTTCCGGTCGGCTACGGCCACATGGCGCAAGGGCAGCTGCGTCAGGGCATCGAGCTCCTGATTGGCGTTCTCCACATACTTCACCTCGTCCACCATCCATGCATTGCCGTAGGTATAGGGATTCTGCACGGGCACCGTCTGTCCCGACTGCAGGGGCAGGATGGCGTAGCGCATGTTGAGCATGTTGAGCACAGGGAACAGGCTGTCGCCATTGACCTTTGTCATATCGCCGGCAGCCGAGGTGATGGCGCGATAGAGGGCCGACATCTCCTTGGAGATATGGGCATCTATCAGCTCTTGATAGCGGCGCAGCTTGGCGGCATGATAGCCGCCGATGCTCTTATGATAGTAGCTCGTCTCGTTCTCATTGAATGTGTTGCTGGCCAGGTTGAGCACACGATAGTCCAGCGTCTTGTCTTGCAGGATGAGCTTGTCGGTCTGCGTCATGGGCTGGGTCTTCTCACGCTCAATCTTCGGCACGAACATGGCATCGTTCAGATAACGCTTGTTCACTTGCCAGAGATCTACGAGGCAGAGCGCTATCAGGATGACGGCCATCGACACGTCCTTCAGCTTCTTGGCCCGATAGAGCAGCATGACGAGGGCACCCACCAGAATGATGAAGAACGAGCGCCACGCATCACTGGTGAGCATAGCCTTGCGCATCTCCGTAAGGTTCTGCATCAAGGGGCCAATATGCTCCTGGGGCAGACCGCTCAGTGCCTGTACTTCCTGCGAAGAGACGAAGCTGTCGAAGAACAGCGAGGGGAAGAGTGCCATGAGCAGGCAGGAGCCTGCGGTGAGGGCAAAGGCAACGTAGAACTCCTTCTGGATATTCTTTTTCGAGGTCATCCACTCCTTCAGCGCCATCATGGCCAGCAGCGGTATGGTGAACTCGGCAATAACCAGGATGGAAGCCACGGTGCGGAACTTGGCATACATCGGCACATAGTCGAGGAAGAGGTCAGTGAGCCACATGAAGTTCTTACCCCATGAGAGGGTGACCGACAAGATGGTAGCGGCCAAAAGGGCCCATTTCATCGGTCCTTTCACGATCAGGAGCCCCAGAATGAAGAGGAACATCACGAAGGCACCCACATAGACGGGGCCGCTCGTGCCGGGCTGTTCGCCCCAGTACTGTCCCAACTGCTGATAGATGGGCACATACTGCGGATTGGCCTTCTCCATGGCCGTCTTGTTCATCGACAGGGGCACCGAGGCACCGCCCTTGGCATTGGGCACCAGGAGCGTCCACGTCTCACCGATGCCATACGACCACTGCGTGATGTAGTCGCGATCCAGTCCGCTCGAGGTTTGGTTGGCAGCATTCTCCTTCACCAGTTCGCTCTTGCCGCGCATGGTCTCCTGACCGTACTCCCACGTATGATAGAGGTTGGAGATGTTCACCAAGATGCCCAGCAGACCGCCCAGGATGCATACGCCTGTAGCTTTCAGGAAGTGGAGCCTGCCCCCAGTATTTCCTTTCAAGCTCCCCTGACCGGGGGCGGACTTGAATGTCTCTACACCGAAGGCAATGATCATCAGCAGGATGAGGAACAGATAGTAGTAGGTCATCTGCACATGGTTGGAATGCACCTCAAAGGCCGAGAAGATGGCCGTCAGGAACAGTCCCCACAGGTATTTGCCCTTATAGGCCAGCACGATGCCGGCAATCATCGGCGGCAGATAGGCCAGCGCCCATACCTTCCAGATATGACCGGCAGCTATAATGATCAGGAAATAGGTGCTGAACGCCCAGAAGACGGAGCCCAGCACGGCCAGATGCTGACGGAAGTCGAAGGCGCGCAGCAGGATATAGAAGCCCAGCAGATAGACGAAGAGATACCACACGTTCTCGGGCAGGCCTAAATGATAGACGTTCTCCAGCGAGGTGAGCGTCTTGGCCGACTTGTAGCTCGGGGCAATCTGATAGTTTGGCATGCCGGAGAACAAGGCGTTGGTCCAGCGCGAGGTCTGTCCGGTGCGCCGCTCATATTCTACTCGTTCCTGGGCCGCTCCCACACTGGCCGACGAGTCATGGCGGAAGAGGATGCGCCCCTCGAAGTCAGCGGGAAAGAAATAAGCAAAGGAAAGAACTACAAAAAACAGGATGGCCAGCACATCTGGCAGGCATTTCTTTAACAGGTTCATACGGTCATTGCTATTTATTGGAGGGCAAAGGTACAAAGATTTTCGGTAACTTCGGAAGAAATTGCAGGATTTCTTTGTCCTATCCGTTCCATAGCTCATGGAGCACATCCAGCGAACGGAGGTCGGGGAAGTCGGGAAGATGCAGTTTGTAATACTGCAAGGCCACCTCTATACACCGGGTTCGTTGCTGGCGGTTCAGGCGAAACAGGTGCATGTTTGAATAGTCCATGCGCATCATCAGGCGCAGCATGCCGGCCTCTTCGGGCTGCAGGAAGTCACGATGCACCGGCGGATGGAGGCAGAACGAAGCGGCGCGGAGGTCGAAATAGAGAGAGACTGTGGCCGATGAAGGGTGAAGGGTGAAGGGCGACTGAATGCCGGTCGACGGCTCCTCCAGATTGGGATAGAAGCCGAGGAAGCGCGAGAGGTGCATGAGGAAGACCAGATGGAAGTTGGCAAAACTGCCGTCGCGCCCGTCGAGCCACTGTATGCCGTTGGCAATATAGTCGAACATCGGCTCGTCGCGCTGCTCACTGCGCAGGGCATGATAGAGAAACTCGGAGAGGAACAGACTGATGGAAAGCTTAGAGGGATCGGTGAGCAACGTGGGCAAAGGCGTGAGCATCGAGGCCTCACGCAGTTTCTGCAACTGCGCCTGCTGACGGACATCGCCCTCGATGGTGAGCAACGTGAGGGGCTGGAAGTATTGCTTCTTCAGCTTGCCATGCGCGCTTTTCGGCACCGTCGCCACAAACGACAGCCGTCCATGACTGCGCGTGAACAGGTCTACGATGAGCTTCTGCTCACCATATTTAATTGCGCGAAGCACTATCGCATCCGTCTTTATCAGCATCACTACTTATCTGTGCGGCAGGCTGCCCATTCTGAATTTCAAGGCAAATATACGACAAAATCCTTAAACGCATCATTTTTTGCAGGCTTTTTATGCGGCTATCCTGAAAAATCATCACTATCGTCACATCACCAACGTCTGGCTATCTCACCACCAGACTTTGGTTTTCTCACCACCAGACGCTGGTTATCTCACCACCAGACGCTGGTTGTCTCATCACCAGACGCTGGTCATCCCATCACCAGACGCTGGTTGTCTCATCACCAGACATTGGTTGTCTCATCACCAGACTTTGGTCTGTCAACAAAAGAGCGAGACACGAAAATCAGCATGTCTCGCTCTTTTTAGATTCTGTCAGTCAAGTCGCTTACTTCACCACGACCTTGCGGCCATTGCGGATGACAAGACCCTTCTGCTTGCCAACCACTTTCTGACCGCCTACGGTGTAGGTGTCGCCCTGATTCTCAGCGGCAGCCATGCGAGCCTTGACGGCAGTCAGGATGCGCTCAATGTCGGCCTCCAGTTCAGCTGTCATGCCCTTCACGCGAGCAACAGCGTCAGCCATGTCGGCATCGGCAATCGAACCTGCATCATACTTACCCTGATACTCGTCCTTGATGCCTGTAGCCTGATTAATCAGCTCGTCAGCAACGCCATTAGCGACAGCTTCCTCAATCTCGCCGGCCAACTCCTCAAGAGCAGTGTTCAGCTCGGCATAGCCAGCCACAGAGCTGTTCAGCGTATTGATCATGGCATTGAGGGTGTTAATCTGAGCTGCCACCTGATCATCGTCGATGGTACCATCCTTATAGGCGGCATCAGCCGTTGTGTAGAGCGTGTTGGCAGCTTCCAGCGTAGCGGCAGCCAGTTTCTTGCCTTCCACACCGTCGATAGCAGCCTTCAGGTTGTCAATGGCGGCAACAAAATCCTTGTAAAGGTTGATAGAATATGTCAGCTCAGTGATGAGTTGGTCGATAGTGGTTATTCGGGCATCAATGTCACTGTCTGCAATAGTGCCTTCATCGTAAAGCTTCTGCGAAGCAGTCAGGCGCAGGTTTGCCTTCTTCAGCGTAGATGCGGCAACATGTTCTGTCTCGGCCGAGGCCTCTTCAATTGCTGCAGCCAGACGGTCAATGGCTGCCTTCAGCTTAGCATACTCCGTAGCCGAAGCGTTGATGGCGGCAACCTTTGCATTCATAGTCTCAATGAGCGTCTCAATGTCATCATCGGCAATAGAGCCGTCGGCATAGCCAGTCTTCACCTCAGTCAACAGGGTGTTTGCTTCATCGAGCAGACTCTGCATGGCTTTCTTTGCAACAGCGGCTTCCAGTGCAGGTGTGGCATCGGCCAGCTGCTGATACTGAACAGCCGAAGTACTCAGATTGCTTACCGACTTATTCAATTGCGTGATGACTGCATCGACATCGGCATCGCCCGTGCTTCCCTCTTCATAAGCCTTGGCAGCAGTGGTGTAGAGCTGTTGTGCAGCTGACAGTACTGTAGCAGCAACTTTCTCTCCCTTATCAAGTTGGGTCTTCAGATTCTTGATGGCAGTCGAATACTTAGCGTAAATAGTTGCAGAGGTCTCCAACGATGAAATGGCAGTATTCAGTTCGTTCACAGCGGCTTCTATAGCGTCATCGTCGACAGTGCCTTCTTCATAATTAGTGGTGGCGTTATTATACACCTGCTGGGCAGCAGTGAATGTGGCAGCAGCCACCTTGTCGCCCTTTTCAAGAGCTGTCTTCAGATTTGCAATGGCAGCAGCATAGTCCTTATAGAGGTTGATAGACTTTGTCAACTCGGTGATCAACTGGTCAATAGTGGCTATTCGGGCCTCAATTTCACTGTCATCTATAGTACCTTCATCATAAAGCTTCTGAGAAGCAGTGAGGCGCAGGTTTGCCTTCTTCAAAGTAGACTGTGCCACATGCTCTGTCTCGGCAGAAGCCTCAGCAATAGCGGTCTGCAAGCGACCTATAGCCTCAGCCAGACTTGCATATTTCTCAACAGAAGCAAGAATCTGACTCTTCAGCGTATTGATTTCAGTCACTTTCTCGGCGATGTCAGCATCAGCAATAGTTCCCTCGTTGTAGGCCGTCGTGGCACTGGTCAGCAATGCAGTAGCCTGTGTCAGCAGTTCAGCATAAGCTTTTGCATCTTTGTCCTCACTGAGCCCATCAATAGCAGTCTTCAGCTGTGTATAAAGTTCCACAGAAGAATTGAGGGCTGCAATCTGATTTTCTACGTCTTCGGCAATCTGACCTACCGTCTCGTTCTCATAGAGGGTATTGTTCTTAAGGGCGGTAAGCAGCGTGTTGGCAGCGGAAAGGGTAGCCTGAGAGAGTTTACTCTCACTTACATTGGCTATAGTCTCTTCCAAGCCAACAATCTTTTCAGCTACACCACTCTCAGCAAAAAGATCTTTCGACTCCTGCACAGCAGTCTGCACATCATAGAGAGCATTCAAGGCGTTGAACATGGCAGTGCCGTCGTTCTGTTCAATAGCTTGCTGGGCAGCCGTCAAAGCTGCAGTCATCGTGGCATAGACGGTCTTGCCCATTGGCATGCCAGCATAGATGTTCACGTCGGCCATAGCCTTTTCCAATACAGGCTTCACCACATCTGCCTTGAAACCACGATAGTAGAGCTTGAAGTTATCCCAGATGCACCAGCTGTCGTTCAACTGGCTCGAATTACCTTTCACGCCAATCTTGAACTCATCGCCTTCATTGGCAATCAGGCCGAAAGCCGACTGGGTGTACATGTTGTTAGAGAACGCAATAGCAGCACTGGCCATTCCATTGGGGAAGTAATAGGTGGTTCCACCATTTGACTGTTTAGAATAGTCGGAACTTCCTCCACTATAGAAACTCTCTGTCGTGATTTGTGTGGGATCGCCAAACACATTGACGAAGTTCGTCTGACTGTTATTCATATAGATGTAGACAGGCACGCCTTCAGGCTTCACATAGTCAACGTTTTGTGCCAGATAGGCATTCCAGGCATTGTCGCCACGCCCATAGCGATAGAAACCCTGGACTTCAATTTCATACACACCGACAGGCATTCCATTCAATGTCTGATAAATATTGAAGCTCGAGTTGTTCCATGCCTCATAGCATTGGTTTGAAGCAGAACCGCCAGGACGCACATTTCCTGCATGACCATTTGCACCATTACCTGCTGTTGCAACCACTGTCCATCCATTCTCTCCCTGTTCAAAATCCGGATTCTCAAGAGCCTGCGTCACATCAACATTCTCCTTGTCGGGGGCGTTGTTGATGAGTGCCTTGATGTAAAGGGGCTGTGCAGAGTCAATGGCTGCCTGCAGCTGCTCCATCGTGGCTGCCTCATTGAGATAAACAGAAGAAAGGCTGCTGGCATCACCGTTCTGTGCCTCAATCCTCTCAATCCAGCCATACAGCTCCTGTGCCTTTTCGTAAACAGCGACAGCCGCTTCCAGACCTTCATAGTCTTCCACGGTAACAAAGGCCCAGTCTACATAAGCCTCATCTTCATCAACAAAAGGAGAAAGTACCGTGCTACTGGAGTTTTTCTTCAGACCCATATAAAGTCCTGCATCGTAATAATCAGAGAAAGTTGAATTTCCTTTGCCTGTGGAAACACGGAAAGAATCTCCATTGTCTTCGACTGCGAAATAATAGTTTGCCTGATTGTTTCTATCCACAAACAGAGCGGTCTCACTGTCGAAGAAAACATTTCTCCAATTCTCGGCCATATAGCCACCCTGCTCATTGCTGGAACGCCAGCAATAACACTGAAGCGTATAGTCGCCGTTGCTCAACTGTTGGAATTTCACTTTGCGCGGCACTGAGCCCACACTTGCCTGTGTCGCCCAACTGTTACCCTGAGTAAAGAACTGCCCGGAGCCTACGTTCAGCATGTAGGCCTCTTGGTCAGCTACAAACCCCTGCGTGGGATAAGTAGGCTTAACTCTTACCCCCCCCCACGATGGTTGCCATCGCCTGGGAACATGTCAGTGCAAATGCACCGAAAAGAAGTAAATGTTTGAAATTCATAATTAGTAGTTTTAGTAGGTTCCTCTTCATTTTCTGACGGTTGTCTGGCCGAACCCATTTACCAGATCCGTCACGTTCATAAATATTTACAGCGGCAAAAATAGGACAAATAATCGGAATAGCCAAAAGAAATGCAGAAAAAGTTTAATATGAGGACTGAAAAACGCCTGAGGAGTCAACCTGCAAGTACAAAAACATCTGACGTTTTTGCCGACAGTATCTGATATTCTCTCTGCCAGCATCTACGTCAGATGCTTATCGTTGGCTATATCTTAGCACGCACATTCTTCCGAAGCAGCGCGGAAGTTGTCAAGATCCTCCACACGGAAGTTCTTGATGTAAGCAGCCTTGCCGCAGACATCCTCCTCGGCCATGCGCACATAGACGTTGGCACTCTTCTCGAAAAGCTCGGGACAGGTGGCCGCATCACGCACGATGAGCAGCGACATCACCAGCTCGGCCGTCATGTCGTACAGGCGACGGGCCAAGAAGTCGAAGGCATCCTGATTGTCGAGGGCCTTGGCCGTGTTGAGGGCCTCCTCGTAGACGGGGACGAGGCGCTCGATACGAGCCTTCAATCCGGCGACGGAATCGCTGGGCACGAGTGCGTCAAGCATCTCCTTGATATTCTGCAGCATCGTGCCGTTCGAGATGTAGCGAATGGCGGCGACTACTTGCAGCTGCGTCGTACCCTCATAGATAGAGAAGATACGGGCATCGCGATAGAGGCGCTGGCTCTTGTACTCCATGATAAAGCCCGAACCGCCGTGCACCGAGATGGCATCGTAGGCGTTCTGGTTGGCATACTCGGAGTTCATGCCCTTGGCCAGCGGCGTGA
>ERZ842401.6688-NODE-6688-length-12210-cov-7.558042_pt1 | contig 12210 bp, 4 predicted proteins | sample MGYA00521270_ERZ842401 | MGnify/ENA primary metagenome ERZ842401 (study PRJEB31892, sample SAMEA3878208) | bioreactor metagenome | biome: Moose rumen | place: Sweden | collected 2011-10 | study: EMG produced TPA metagenomics assembly of the PRJEB12797 data set... | reverse complement strand
TCAGTTCCTTGATATCCTTCACAACCTCATAGGGAGCCAGTTCTGCAGGCTTGTCTGCGGCACCATTTCTGCGTACTACTCCTGCAATCTCGAAATCGGCTGACGCCTCCAAAGCCTCGATGGTGAACTTACCGATATTACCGTATCCAACGACGGCGGCACGAATCTTTTTCATATTACCTTTTGTATTTAGTTGTTTTTTATGTCCTTTTCTTTGCAAGCAAAGCGCACTAAAAGAGCGATTGCGGTTGCAAAATTACACTTTTTCAACGAAAAGCGTAACGAAAAGGAAGAATATTTTCTAAAAAAGTAACCATTTGTTATAATCTGTCTCTATTTGGGGGCTAAATACAATAAAATGTAAGCAATTTGCGTTTATATGGTTGTATTAATACATTACATATAACTATGATAGAATATATCAAGGGGGAGTTGACCGAACTGACCCCCGCCTTGGCAACGGTCGAGACCGCAGGAGTGGGATATGGACTGAATATCTCGCTGAACACCTTCAGTGCCGTCCAAGGAAAGAAGGAGGTCAAACTCTATGTGTATGAGTCCATCAGAGAGGATGCGCATCTCCTGTACGGCTTCGTCAACAAGAAGGAGCGTGAGATGTTCGAACTGCTGATTACCGTCAGTGGCGTTGGTCCCAACACGGCTCGCATGATGCTGTCGTCAATGAGTGTACAGGAACTCTGCAACGCCATCTCGACAGGTAATGAACGTGTGGTGAAAGGTATCAAGGGCATTGGTAAGATGACCGCCCAGCGTATCATCGTCGACCTGCGTGACAAGATTGTCGCACTGGGCATTGCCGAGGAGATACCCACCGGAGGTTCTGTCACAGCCCCTGTCAACAATGCCGTCAAGGACGAGGCTGTATCAGCACTCACCATGCTGGGCTTCGCCCCTGCTCCCACGCAGAAGGTGGTCGTTGCCATCCTGCAAGAGAATCCCGATGCTCCTGTGGAGCAAGTTGTCAAACTCGCCCTTAAACAAATCAAGTAAGTGTTGAGCAAACGGGTTGCCTATATCGCCGCCATCCTGCTGAGCATCGGCACCTTCGCCATGTCTCCGCAAGACGACAAGACGCAGAAAGAGAAGAAAGACACTGCGCCTAAGGAGCAACCCGTACTGGCTGCCGATGAGGAGATTCCCGACTCCCTGCTCCATCCCCGCTGGAAAATCAAGAAGACCACTCCTGTGTACGTAGCAGACCTTGACAGTTCCGCCGTCGACCTTCGTATGCCTGACAATATCAAGCAACAGGCAGAGTACGACGACTCCACAGGGGTCTACCTAATCGGTTCCAAGATAGGCAGTTCCTATCTGAACGCCCCTATCCTGATGACCCCGGAGGAATATCAGGAATGGAGCCGCCAGCGTGAGTTGCGCAGTTTCTTCCGTCAGAAGAACGCCGCCAACTATGCCGCCCAGGGAAAGGAGAAGTTTGACTTTGCCGACATGCACTTCGACTTAGGTCCTGCGGAGAAAATTTTCGGTCCCGGTGGAGTACGCATCAAGACGCAAGGAACAGCGGAACTGAAACTGGGCGCCAACTTCAAGAATATCGACAATCCCTCGTTGCCTGAGCGCAACAGGAAGACCAAGGCTATCGACTTCGACGAGAAGATCAACCTGAACGTGACAGGTAAAGTGGGCGACAAGGTGAACATGAACTTGAACTACAACACCGACGCCACCTTCGATTTCGATACCAAGAACATCAAACTGCGCTATGAGGGCAAGGAGGATGAGATCATCAAACTCATCGAGGCAGGTAATGTCACCTTCCCTACCAACAACTCCCTGATCAAAGGTGCCTCCAGTCTGTTTGGTGTCCGCACGGACATGCAGTTTGGAAAACTGAAACTGCAGACCGTCTTCTCCCAGAAGAAATCCACCACCACCAGTGTATCCTCAAAAGGTGGCGTGCAACTCACCCCCTTCGAGTTGAATATCGCCGACTACGAGGAGAACCGCCACTTCTTCCTCGCCCAATATTTCAGAGAGCACTACGACGATGCCATGCAGAAACTGCCCAACCTCATGAGCGGTGTTCAGATTACCCGTGTGGAGGTATGGGTGACCAATAAGAGCGGAACGACGGCAAACACCCGTAACATCGTGGCACTGACCGACCTCGCTGAGAGCACCTCCGCACGTTGGGGCAATGGCGGCAGTGTCTCCGACGTGCCAGGCAACAGTGCCAACGACGAATACAACAGCATGACGACAACCTATGCGGAGGCTCGTAATATCGACCAGACATCCACCGTCCTCGATGGCATCAATGATTTCACGGGTAGTGTCGACTACGAGAAACTTGCCGCCGCACGACTGCTGACCAGTTCGGAATATACCGTCAACAAGGCATTGGGATACATCTCCCTCAAAACCAGTCTACAGACAGACCAGGTGCTTGCCGTCGCCTATGAGTTCACCTATGGCGGGCGCACCTATCAGGTGGGCGAGTTCGCCAGTGACCGCACCAACGCCAGTGAGGCACTGTTCGTCAAGTCACTGAAGAACACCAGCAACAATCCACAGCAGAAGAACTGGCGGTTGATGATGAAGAACGTCTACTACCTCGCCTCCAATGTGGAGAAGACGAAGTTCCGTCTGGACATCAAGTTTCAGAGTGATACGGCAGGTGTCTACCTGACCTATATTCCAGAAGTCAAGGACATCACCTTGTTGAAAGGACTGGGCTGTGACCGTCTGGACAATAACAACCGTGCCCATCCCAATGGCTATTTTGACTTTGTGGAAGGCTATACCGTCAGTGAGGGTCGTGTCTTCTTCCCGTCAGCAGAGCCTTTCGGAAAGACCTTGCGCCATTTCCTGGAGAGCAACAACGTTGCGGCTGACAAGGTGGAGGGATACACCTTCAGCGAACTCTACGACACCACCCGTACGGCGGCAAAGCAGATGACGGACAAGAACAAATACCTGTTGGTAGGACAGTTCAAAGGCACCTCGGCAAACGTGATCTCGTTAGGTGCCTATAACGTGCCACAAGGCTCTGTTGTCGTGACGGCTGGCGGTGTCATCCTCAACGAGGGTTCCGACTATAGTGTCGACTACTCGGCTGGTGAGGTGACCATCCTCAACCAAAGCATCATCGACGCAGGAACGAGTGTCAACGTCTCGCTGGAGAGTAATACCGACTACGGCATGCAGCGCAAGACCATGCTGGGACTCAACTGGGAGTATGACTTCTCGAAAGACTTGCAGATAGGCGGTACCTTGCAGCATCTCACGGAACAGACGCTGACCTCGAAGGTCACCATGGGCTCAGAACCGCTACGCAACACCCTATGGGGCGTGAATATCAATTGGAAGCATGAGAGCCAGTGGCTCACCAACATGCTTAACAAACTGCCTTTCCTGCATTGTACACAACCCTCCTATATCACATTCACCGGTGAGTTTGCCCAACTGATAGCAGGACAGGCAAGCGGCACGCAGGATAACGCCTCATACATCGATGACTTCGAGAATGCCAAGAACGCCATTGATGTCAGTGAGCCCAAGGCTTGGATTATGTCCAGTGTGCCGTCGATGTTCAAGGAACAGGCTGACAAGGACTCCGTGACCAGTGGTTTCAACCGCTCCCTGCTCTCGTGGTATAATATCGACCCGTTGTTCACCTACCGTTCCTCCTCGCTGACACCCAGTCATATTAAGAGCGACCTGGAGCAGTTGTCCAACCATTATGTCCGTGCTGTCTATGTGAGCGAACTCTATCCGAACCGTCAGCAGAGCACCTATAGTGGAGCGACTGCGACCCTGCCCATCCTCGACCTTGCCTATTACCCGCAGGAGCGAGGTGCCTATAACCTGTCGACGGAGGTGGACTTCAACGGACTGCTAACCAATCCGCAACAGCGATGGGGTGGTATGATGCGTAAGTTGGAGACCAACGACTTCGAGACGGCAAACGTGGAGTATATCGAATTCTGGTTGCTGGATCCCTTCATCTATACCAACCAGCAGAGTGACGCCTCAGAATATGGCGGTGACCTCTACATTAACCTGGGTGAGGTCAGCGAGGACGTGCTGAGGGATGGCAAGAAATTCTATGAGAGCGGAATGCCTGTGGACGGCACTGGCAGTTTCATGAACACCGCATGGGGCAAGGTTCCTATCCAACCTACCCAGACCTATGCCTTTGCCACCTCCTCAGGAGCACGTGCCAAACAAGATGTCGGTTTCAACGGCTTGACGGATGAGGAGGAGCGAGCCAAGCCCGCCTATGCCAATTTCCTCCAGAATGTCAACGTGAATGATAGTGTCCGCGCCGCATGGAACGCTGACCCCGCCAACGACAACTACCACTATTTCCGTGGTTCTGACTACGATGCCCGACAGGCTTCTATCCTCGACCGTTACAAGCGCATCAATATGCCACAGGGCAACTCGCCAGACAGCGACCAGCAGACAGAGGGGTATGACACGAGTTACAAGACCTTCCCTGACGTGGAGGATATCAACCAAGACTATACGCTGAATGAGTATGAGCGGTACTATCAATATAAGATAAGCATCCGTCCCGAGGACATGCAACTAGGTTACAACCATATCACGGATATCCGTGAGGCGAGTGTCGCCCTGCGCAATGGCAACCGTGAGACGGTGAAATGGTACCAGTTCCGTATTCCACTCGACCAGTATGACGACCGTGTAGGCAGCATCAGCGACTTCACCAGCGTCCGCTTCATGCGTATGTTCCTCACCCAGTTCAAGCGCCCAATCGTACTGCGCTTCGGTTCCCTCGACCTGGTAAGGGGCGAGTGGCGTATCTACCAGCAGCAGTTGTCGACCACCCCAGAGAGCGGTACACTGGAGGTCAGTGCCGTCAACATCGAGGAGAACAACGACAAGCGACCTGTCAACTACGTGCTGCCCCCAGGTATCAGCAGAGCGACAGACCCCTCACAGCCCCAGTTAGTGGAGGAGAACGAGCAATCGATGAACATGGTGGTACGCCATCTGTCACCTGGCGAGTCGAAGGGTGTCTATAAGAACACGATGCTGGACTTGCGCCGCTATAAGCATCTGCAGATGTTCACCCACGCCAACCACCTGATTGACGACAACAACCTGAAGAATGGTGAAATTGCCGTCTTCATCCGCTTGGGTAACGACTACAAGAACAACTACTACGAGTATGAGATTCCACTCACATTGACACCTGACCGTAACGACTACAACAAATACAATGTAGAGGACTGTCGTGCCGTATGGCCTCAGGACAACATGCTCGACATGGATATGACGGTGTTCACGAGCCTGAAGAAGGAACGTAACAAGTCACGTGCCGCAGGAGGCGCTTCCTTCAACCAACTCTATTCAAAGCCTGACCCCAGCCATCCCAACAATACCGTCAGCATCATGGGTAATCCCTCGCTAGGAGAGGTGAAGACGATGATGATTGGTGTGCGTAACATCTCTGGCGAGCAGAAGTCAGGAGAGGTATGGGTGAACGAGTTGCGCCTGATGGACTTCAACAGCAATGGCGGCTGGGCGGCAAGTGGTGCCTTGAACATGCAACTGTCGGATGTGGGATCGCTCAATATGACGGGAAAGATCATGACGGCAGGCTTTGGAGGTCTGGAGGAAAGTGTGCTGCAACGCTCTACGGACGACTACAAGACCTACTCCATCACCGCCAATGTGGACTTGGGCAAGTTCTTCCCCGACAAGGCGAAGGTCAGCGCACCCTTGTATTACTCTGTCACCAAAGAGGAGAAACGACCCAAATACAACCCGTTAGACACGGATATGGAACTGCAGGACGCACTGGATGCCGCCCTTGACCAGCATGAGCGTGACTCCATCGAGAGTATCGCCGTCACCAAGACGACAAACACCAACTTCTCCCTGTCGAATGTGCGCGTGGGCATTAAGACCAAACGGCATCCGATGCCCTACGACCCCGCGAACTTCTCGTTCTCCTATAGCCATTCCCACCGCTATACCAGTGGTGAGACAACTGTCTATGAGAAAGAGGACCAGTGGCGTGGTTCCCTCAACTACAACTACACTCCTGTCTACAAGCCGTGGGAGCCTTTCAAGAAAAGCAAGAGCAAATCGAAGTGGATGCAATATCCCAAACAGTTCGGACTGAACTGGTTGCCACAGAATATCACCTTCAATACGGAGATGATGAGAAACTATTACGAGTTGCAAGAACGGGACATGGAGGACTTGGGAGGACAACAGTTGCCCATCACCTTCAGTTCCCAGTTCCTCTGGAACCGTGAGTTCTCCATCCGCTGGGACCTGACGAAAAACCTGCACATGAATTTCCAGTCGGCTACTCATGCGGAGATACAGGAGCCTTATGACGAGCGTCCTATCAACAGAGACCTCTACCCCGACCGCTACGAGGCTTGGAAGGACTCCGTATGGTATAGCATCCGTAACTTCGGAACACCATTGGACTACCAGCAGTCATTCACCGCCTCCTTGCAGTTGCCGCTGAACAAGGTACCTATCTTCGACTGGATCACCAGCGACGCCACCTATAACGCCACCTATAACTGGGTGCGTGGCACCGACCTTGAGAACGGTACGAACCTGGGAAATACCATCGCCAACAACCGTCAGTTGAATATCAATGGTAACTTCAACATGGAGACCCTCTACAACCACGTCCCCTTCTTGAAGAAAACCAACGAACGGTTCCGCAAGGCGACCACCAATAACAAGAACCAGAAGAAGAATACGACGACGAAGAATAAGAATGCCAAGCAAGACGCCAAAGAGGAGAAGGCATTACCCAAGAACCAGAACGCATGGCAGAAGGAGGTGACCCTCATGGCTGACTCCTCTGTCATCGTCAACCACGGTAAGAAGTCGAAAAGGCTCACCGTCGTGGCTCGCACAAAAGACGGCAAGAAATATAACCTGAAATACAAGGTGCTGGATGACAATCGCATCCGCATCAACAACCGTGACACCATCCAACTGATGTTGAGTGTCACACCCAAGCAACCTGCAGAGAAGCAATGGTGGTACAGCCCCGCTCAGTCTGCGGCCCGTTTCCTGATGATGGTACGCTCCATCGGTGTCTCGTATCGCAACCAATACGCCATGTCTATTCCTGGATTCCTCCCCACCATCGGGGATGCCTTCGGACAACGGACAGGTAGTGTCATGGCTCCCGGTCTGGGCTTCGCCTTCGGTCTGACTGGCGACAGTTATCTGCAAAAGGCTAATGACAACGGATGGCTGTTGAATAACGATAGTGTGGCGACTCCCGCAACGACGAATAAGACCACCGACTTACAGATCAGGGCGACCTTAGAGCCTGTCCGTGACCTGAAGATTGACTTGAACGCCAGCCGTACGGAGACCAAGGCACGGTCTATACAGTATATGTACGAGGGTATGCCCACCACCCAAAGCGGAACCTTTACGATGACGACGATCTCCCTGAAGTCTGCCTTAGAGGGTATCGGCGATGCCAATAACGGTTTCCATTCAGCCTCCTTCGAGCGGTTCTGCGGCATTCTGGAGTCTTATCAGCAGAGGGCTGAGGCACAGTATGGCACGACTGTCGACCCCTATAGCGCCAGTGTGATGATTCCAGCCTTCCTCTCCGCCTATACCAGCAGTGGTGGAAGCAGTCTCAGTTTCTTCCCCGCGCTGACACGTCTGCTGCCCAACTGGACCATCCGCTACACGGGACTCTCGAAACTCTCCTGGTTCAGTGACATATTTAAGAGTGTGACCATCAACCATGCCTACAAGAGTGTGTATGCCGTGGGCAGTTATACCGCTAACGCAGGGACCTCATCGCTGATAGGCTATAACATCCCCACCGTCAGCCTCAACGAGTCGTTCTCTCCCCTACTTGGTGTTGACTTGACCTTCAACAACAATCTGACGGCAAAGGTAGAATACCGCACCACCCGTGTCCTGAACCTCTCGATGACAAGTATCCAGATCAACGAGAGCCGCTCTAACGACTGGGTTATCGGACTTGCCTATAAGATCAGTGACTTCAACCTCTTTGGAAGCAATGGCAACCGCAAGGTGAAGAAGGCACAGCGCGGTAAGAAGAGTGCCGACGACACCAAGCAACAGACAACGAAAGCCCCCAAGACGGGTGTCAACCACGACCTGAACATGCGACTGGACTTCTCGTTACGCGACCAGGCATCCATCACCCGTGACATCGCCACACAGACCAGTGCCGCAAACAGTGGAAACACAGCCTTGAAGATCTCGTTCATGGCAGACTATACCCTGTCACGCCTGTTGACGCTCAGTGCCTATTATGACCGACAGACGAACACGCCTCTATTGTCGTCCAGCAGTTATCCCACCACCACACATGACTTCGGTCTGTCGCTGAAATTCAGCCTGACACGTTAAATTTCAGACTTTTTTCTTTGTTTTTCGCTCGGTTTGCACTATCTTTGCATCCAAATACTAATATAATAAGGTGAAATTACTCAATCACATCAAATACCCCGACGATTTGCGTAAGTTGTCGGTCGACCAACTACCTGATCTATGCGAAGAACTTCGCGAGGATATCGTGAAGGAGTTATCCGTCAATCCTGGGCACCTTGCCTCCAGCCTTGGAGTCGTGGAACTGACGGTCGCCCTGCATTATGTATTCGACACCCCTGAGGACCGTATCGTATGGGATGTGGGGCATCAGGCTTACGGGCATAAGATACTCACAGGACGCAGAGAACAGTTCTGCACCAACCGCAAACTGGGCGGTATCCGTCCTTTCCCCTCCCCTTATGAGAGCGACTACGACACCTTTGCCTGTGGACATGCCAGCAACTCCATCTCCGCAGCCTTAGGTATGGCTGTGGCAGCGAAGAAAACGGGTAATGACGAGCGGCATATCGTCGCTGTCATCGGTGACGGCGCACTTAGTGGCGGACTTGCCTTCGAGGGACTCAATAACGTCTCGTCATCCCCCAACGACATGCTGATTGTCCTGAATGACAACAACATGTCTATCGACCGTTCGGTGGGAGGTATAAAGCAGTATCTGCTGAACCTCAGCACCAACGAGACCTATAACGCCTTGCGCTTTAAGGTATCACGGTGGATGCATAGCAAGGGACTGCTGGAGGAAGAGCGTCGCAAGGGACTCATCCGACTGTCAAACGCTGTCAAGAGCGCCATCTCCCATCAGCAGAACATCTTCGATGGCATGAATATCCGCTATTTCGGTCCTTTCGACGGACATGATGTCAAGGAACTGGTCCGCATCCTCCGACAGATGAAGGAGATGAGAGGTCCTAAGTTACTGCATCTGCATACCCAGAAAGGACATGGCTATGCGCCAGCGGAGAAAGACGTAACCACTTGGCACGCCCCTGGTAAGTTTGACCCAGAGACAGGAGAGCGCCTGGTCGACAAAGATCCCAACAAGCCCCAGAAATACCAGGATGTCTTTGGACACACCCTCTTGGAACTTGCACAGCAGAATCCAAAGATCGTAGGTGTCACACCTGCCATGCCCTCGGGCTGCTCCATGAATATCATGATGAAAGAGATGCCAGAGCGCACCTTCGACGTAGGCATCGCCGAGGGACATGCTGTCACATTCTCTGGCGGTATGGCGAAAGACGGGCTGATCCCTTTCTGTAATATCTACAGTGCGTTCGCACAGAGAGCCTTCGACAATATCATCCATGACGTGGCACTGCTGAACCTGCATGTCGTCTTCTGTTTCGACCGTGCCGGCATCGTTGGCGAGGACGGTCCCACCCATCATGGCGCTTTCGACTTGGCGGCACTCCGTCCGATACCAAACCTGACCATCTCCTCGCCGATGGACGAGCATGAGTTGCGCCGTCTGATGTATACGGCACAACTGCCCGACAAAGGACCTTTCGTCATCCGCTATCCACGAGGTAGCGGCGTGCTGAAGGACTGGAGATGTCCGTTGGAGGAAGTCAAGGTCGGCACAGGCAGGAAGATGAGAGACGGAGAGAATGTCGCCGTCTTGTCGATTGGTCCGATAGGCAATAATGTCACCCGTGCCATCGAGGGAACCACCGCAGCCCATTATGACATGCGTTTCCTCAAGCCCCTCGATGAGGGCATCCTGGAGGAGGTGGCAAAGAAATACAAGCATATCATCACCGTGGAGAACGGAGTGAGAAATGGTGGACTAGGCTCCGCTGTCCTGGAATGGATGAGCGACCATGGCTATTCCCCACGTCTCACCCGACTGGGCATGCCCGACCAGAAGTTTGTCGAGCATGGAACAGTTGAAGAGTTACAGCATATTGTCGGACTGGATGCTGAGAGCATCAGAAAAGCCATAGAATCATGAAAATAGTCATTGCCGGCGCAGGTGCCGTTGGAACCCATCTGTCGAAACTCCTGTCACGCGACCATCAGGACTGCGTGCTGATTGACAGCGATCCCGCCCGTCTGGCGGGACTTGACAGCAGATATGACATCATGACCATCCAAGGGTCGCCGACAAGTATCAGGACCCTCAAGGATGCTGGGACGGAGTCTGCCGACCTCTTTGTAGGTGTCACCCCTGATGAGAGCAAGAACATGAACGCTTGCATGATTGCTCATGCCTTAGGAGCCAAGAAGACGGTGGCACGTATCGACAACTACGAGTACCTTGACCCGCACCTGAAACCTTTCTTCGAGAAGATGGGCATCAACTCCCTCATCTACCCTGAGGTGCTTGCCGCCCTTGACATCACCAACGGTTTGAAGATGTCATGGGTCAGACAACGCTGGGACGTGCACGACGGAGCCTTGGTGATGCTGGGTATCAAACTGCGTGAGACCTGTGAGATCCTCAATCAGCCGCTGAAGACCCTTTGTGGTCCTGACGACCCCTATCATATCGTTGCCATCAAGCGACATGGCGAGACATTGATTCCCAGTGGTAACGACGAGTTGCATGTCAACGACCTCGCCTACTTCATGACGACCAGTGAGTATATTCCCTATATCCGCAAGATCTCTGGCAAGGAGCATTATGCGGATGTGAAGAATGTCATCGCCATGGGTGGTGGCAAGACTGCCGTACGTCTGGGGCTGACGTTGCCCGACTATATGAACCTGAAAATCATCGAGAAGAGTGAGCGACGCTGCGAACTCCTCAACGAGTTGCTCAGCGACACTGACACGATGATCATCCATGGCGACGGGCGTGACATTGGTCTGTTGCAGGAAGAGGGCATCGACACCACACAGGCTTTTGTCGCCCTGACAGGAAATACGGAGACCAACATCCTTGCTTGTCTGACCGCCAAGCGACTGGGTGTCAGGAAGACGGTGGCAATGGTCGAGAACCTGGATTACGTGGAGATGGCGGAGAACTTGGATATCGGCACTATCATCAATAAGATGACAATTGCCGCCAGCCATATCTACCAGATGATGCTTGACGGCGATGTCAGCAATGTACGTTCCCTGATGATGGTCGACTCCGATGTCGCGGAGTTTGTCGCTGCCAAGGGGTCGAAGGTCACCAAGAAACTGGTGAAAGACCTCGGCTTGCCCTTCGGGGCCACTATCGGAGGACTGGTACGCAACGACGAGGGCATCTTGGTGAACGGTAATACTCAGATTATGCCAGGCGACTCCGTGATGGTCTTCTGCCATGAGCAGAACCTGAAGAAAATTGAGAAATATTTCAAGTCGAGCACCTTATGGTAAACTTCCCCCTGATATACAAGATTATCGGTTCTCTGCTCCTCTTGCTAGGATCACTGCTAACCCTTTGTACTGGTATATCATTCTATTATATGGAAGACGATATGATGGCATTCCTGCTATCAACTCTCCTCACGTTCTGTTGTGGTTTCGTCTTCAAATTCATGGGAAGGAACGCCAATAACAACCTGAGCCGTCGTGACTCCTATTTCCTCGTGACCCTTACCTGGACTATCTTCAGTGTGTTCGGCATGCTGCCCTTCCTGATAGGTGGGTATATCAGTAATGTGACGGATGCTTTCTTTGAGACGATGTCAGGATTCACCACCACAGGAGCCACCATCATGGACGATGTGGAGTGGTTGCCCCATGCCCTCCTGTTCTGGCGCACCCAGACACAGTGGATAGGAGCATTGGGAATCGTCTTCTTCACCATTGCCATCCTTCCGTCGATGGTAGGCAGTGGCAGCGTGAAGGTGTTTGCCGCAGAGGCCACGGGACCTATCCGCTCTAAGATGCACCCCCGTCTGTCGA
>ERZ842401.6687-NODE-6687-length-12210-cov-8.179761_pt1 | contig 12210 bp, 8 predicted proteins | sample MGYA00521270_ERZ842401 | MGnify/ENA primary metagenome ERZ842401 (study PRJEB31892, sample SAMEA3878208) | bioreactor metagenome | biome: Moose rumen | place: Sweden | collected 2011-10 | study: EMG produced TPA metagenomics assembly of the PRJEB12797 data set... | reverse complement strand
ATTTCTCTCCCCCAAGGGAGTTATTTCCGTGCGTTAAAACGCACGCTACAAACTCCCCCAAGGGAGACATAAGAAAAAAGGTCGGATTTACCAATTCGACAAATAAAATATAAATGTCGGCATAGCAATGCCGACTTACCTACTTCACCCCTCCTAACCTCCCCATCCGAGGCGGAAAAGATATGTTGTCATTGCGAAAAATCGCTTGCAATTTTGTAGCAATCTAATTACTGCAACCCTTGTACAATATCGAATAATAGGATTACCACTCTCATTTTATTTACTGATAATATTCTGATAGCATCTACCGTTATTTGAATATTTTAACTTTATAAAAAATTAATTTGCAATTATATTACAATAATAGTACAAATAAATAGGAAGTTAAGATAAAAGGGAGAAAACATGAATAGTTACATTGAAAGAGTGATTTGTGATGCACAACAAAAAAACAGTAATCAGCCTGAATTTTTGCAGGCTTTGAAAGAAGTTTTAAGTTCATTAGAGCCAATTATTGATAAAGATGACAAATACGAGAAAAATTCTATTCTTGAGAGAATGACTGAACCTGAAAGAATTATTATGTTCAGAGTTCCTTGGGTTGATGATAGTGGTAAAATTCAGGTAAACAGAGGGTACAGGGTCCAATTCAGTTCTCTTATCGGCCCTTACAAAGGTGGTTTAAGATTTCATCCAAGTGTTAATTTGAGTGTAATGAAATTTTTAGGTTTTGAACAGATATTTAAAAATGCACTTACAGGCTTGCCTATTGGCGGTGCAAAAGGCGGTAGTGATTTCAACCCTAAGGGGAAATCTGATGCTGAGATTATGCGTTTTTGCCAAAGCTTTATGACGGAACTTTATCGCCACATCGGTCAGGATGTCGATGTGCCTGCAGGTGATATCGGTGTTGGAGGACGTGAAATAGGTTATTTGTTCGGTCAATATAAAAGGATTCGTAATGCTTATGAAGGTGGTGTTTTAACAGGTAAAGCAATATGCTATGGCGGATCTCTTGCAAGAACTGAAGCTACAGGATACGGTTTGTTATTTTATATGAGAGAAATGTTAAAACAACATAATTCTTCTATGGAAGGTAAAACGGTAACAATTTCAGGGTCCGGTAATGTCGCAATCTATGCTGCACAAAAGGCTTTTTCAATGGGTGCCAAGGTCGTAGCAATGAGCGATTCAAACGGTTGTATTTATGACGAAAACGGCATTGATTTGGATTGTATTAAAGAAATAAAAGAAGTTAAAAGAGGACGTATTAAAGAGTATATTGACTGTCATCCAAATGCAAAATATTTTGAAAAAACAGGTGAAAATTCTCCTGTTTGGGAAATTAAAACTGATATAGCTCTTCCTTGTGCAACCCAAAACGAATTACAGCTTGAAGATGCAAAAAAACTTGTCGCAAATGGTGTTATTGCTGTTGGAGAAGGTGCTAATATGCCTACAACTTTAGAAGCAACTGAATATTTTCTGGCTAATAAAGTTCTTTTCGCTCCTGCAAAGGCTGCTAATGCCGGTGGTGTTGCCACTTCCGCTATAGAAATGACCCAAAACAGTATTAGATACTACTATAATTTTGATGAGGTAGAAAAAAAATTAGACAGAATCATGACAAATATTTTCCATGAGTGTAAAGTCGCTGCTGATGAAGCCGGTGTTAGCGGGAATTATGTTGTCGGAGCAAATATTGCCGCATTCAAAAAGCTAGCGGATGCAATGATAGCTCAGGGTTTGGTATAAATCATAAGATATATATTTAAAAGCTGCATATAATATGCAGCTTTTTTATGAATGTATTTGAAATGGGCATTTAGTGCAGTGCGCTTTTGGGTGTAGAATCAAGTTATCTTCCAGATCATACATTTTTGCTATCCGAGTAACCAGCGCAGCTCCGCATTTAGGACATTTTAGTCCGCCTGCACCATTTAATATAAGTTCTTTAAGGCTGTCTATAATTTCATTTGATATAATATTTTCCGTAATGTCCTTTTCTAAAGCTTTTATTTCATCAGGTTCACATTTTAAAACTTTTGCTAAGGATTGTCTTATTGTTACGGGTAAAAAAAGAGTTTTTCCTTCTTCAATTTCTTCAATATCATTTTGAGTAATGTTAGAAGCTATTGCCAATCCTTTTACGTTGTATCCTAATTCTTCTCTTTTTTGTTGAATAAATTTTGCTAATGTTTTCATATAAAAATTTTATCATAAATTATTTTAAATTCTAATATTAAGAAATATTAAGAAATCTTTAATCTCAAAAGGCTTGATTTTATTGCCTTTTCTGAAACAGTAAAAAATAATTGTTTTAAAAAGGCAATTTTTCAAATTAAAAATTTTTTATAAATGTACAGGGGAATAAACTAAGAAACGGGGAAAAAATCATGTTTGGATTAGGAATGAGTTGTTACGGGAATTTAACTAACGCATCAATGGCTTATCTTCCATATATGCCATATAATCCTTTTGGGATTACAAATTTCGGCGGAGACATTCAAATATTCCCTGTTGAAAATTATCAGCAATCTCAATTTGGTATTGCATTTAATCAGATTGCTCAGATGAGCGGATGGCCTGCAGGAATGAGCTGCGGATATCAGACTCAACCTATGTTCAATCCTTATGCGGTTGTTAGTCAGGCATCTTCAATGGCAGCTATGTCATTTAACCAAATGGGTTCTCAGGAAATAAATACTGCATTGCAGGCTATAACTGCTGAAAAAACAAAAATTCAGGCTCAATTACAGGCAAAAGATTTAAAAGCTGAAGATAAAACAAAGCTTGAAGAAAAATTAAAACAGTTAGAAGAATATGAAAAACAAATCAATGCTATTAAAACAAGTGGTATGGATCCACAATCAGCATATTTGAAAGCAAATGAACTTAAAGTTGAAGCTCTTAATTACATTAAAACAGGTCAAACAACTAATCAAGGTGCTGATACAGCTGAACAATCATCAAGCTCATCAAGCTCATCAAGTTCATCAAGTTCAAGTTCATCAAGTTCAGATTCATCGTCCCAAACTGAACCTAAAAACTTCACATCCTGGGTAGATGCATTCCACGATGCAACTTTCAAACCGGGTACTGATGATGAAACCTTTAATGCTTGTTGTGAAGAAATAACAAAAGATGATGTTGTTGAAAGAATGATCCAATGGAATCAGTCATATCCTGGGGAATCATTTATGGAAGTCTTTATGGCAGATGCAGACAGCAGTCAAAAAGTTAAATACGGAAAACACATCCAAAGAGCATTGCGTGATAAAGCCCAGGAATTAGGCATTGATTTAAGTAATGATCCGGATTATAAGGCGATTACCAAAGAAATGGATAGCTGGTTCTGGATTGACAATGGCGTAGCAGATAATTACAACGCTTTGATACAAAAACTTGCTGCAAAAATGGGATATCAGTACGATTATAAAAAATACTCAATGTTTTAATAAATAAAAGCTTGATTCATAAATTAAGGTTAGGTAGTTAGTGTAGATTTTAACTCGCATAATTGCGGGTTTTCTTTTTGTTAAGAAATTTTAATACTTAATAAAATTTTGTTATGTTTTGAGCTTGTATGGGAATATATATATTGTATATAAACTATTTTCTTTTTCTTTATTTTCTCCTACATAAACCTTTTACCTAATAAGCCGTCCCCTACAAACGGCTATTTTTATGTAAATTTTACAAATATTATCTGCAGCCTTCATCCTGCGAGTCTGTTTTGCCGTCAAAATTGTTATCTACTCCGTCTTGGCAGGATCCGATAGAATCAAAACTTTCTGCCCTTGGTGTGTATTTTAAGTATTTATCAGGTATTTTATTCCATAAATACAGGAAGAATTTTCTGTAATTCCTTGCTATTTCAGTATTTTTTATGACAACCATATTTTCGTCATTTTTATTTTCCCCGCTGTTTGAAAAATTCATTGAGCCTATGACAATATATTCATCATCAATGATTATTGTTTTTGAATGTAGTTTACCGGCATAATTTTCTGCCTTTAGTGCAATATTATTCTCCCGTATTATTTTATGTTTTGTATTGCGTGTGTTTACACTGTTTGCATCAATTATAATTTTTATATCTACATTGCGATTTTTGGCTTTTATCAATGAGTCTGTTATTCCATTGTGTGTAATTAAAAATGTTGGAATATAGATATATGATTTCGCGTTGTTTATAAGTTGTATAATTCTTGTCGCAGATTTATCCTGAGGTGAGAAATATATTTCGATTTCATTATTCCATAATTTGAATTTATTTTGGGAATTGTTTTTTAACTTAGCATTGTGGAAGTTGCCGTTAAGCATTTGTTCAAACTCATTTGTATAAAGTTGAGCTATCTCTTTTGAGTTTATTATAATTACATCATTCGCGTCATATCCGCTAAGTCCGCTTTTTGAATAATTCATTGAACCTGTTATGACTTTTTGATTATCAATAATCAGAAATTTGTTGTGCATTATTTTAGAGCCTTCAGGACTGGTTCTGTCGCTTTTGCTCTCATTTGCAATGTTTTTTATTATATTATTGCTTTTATAAAAAGTGTTTGTCGGATTTGGTGTTTCATCATAAACAAACCTTATTATTATACCTTTAGCTTTTGCATTTTTTAATGCAGATGTAATTGCAGGAATATCGTCATAACCATATATTGCTATATCTATGCTTTCTTTTGATTCTTGTATGGATTTGACTATAAGTTTGCAAACTTCGGTTGAGCAATGTGAATCAGGTTTTAATTTTTTAGTAAAATCGAATTTGTATAGTGTAATGTTTCCGCTGACTGTTTTTAGGTCGTTGTTGTCTATATATAATATATTTTTAGATTTATTTTTTGCTAATTTTTTGTTTATTTTATGGCAAAAATTGCATGGCTTTGCATCTTTAGGAAGTTGCTTTCTTGGTATTATAACTTTGTCGTGTGCAGCATTCCCATATTCGCAATTGAGCTTGTGGAATTTGTTAGAATGATGGTTCAATATTACTAAATCAAGCTTTTTCGATAATTCAAGATTCTTTTTAAATTTTGCGATATTACCGATTTGATTATTCTTTATACCATAACCGCTATTGTAAATTATGTCTGAATAGTCTGTGCCTTCTATTTTTATTTTGCCGTATTGGCATTGCGAAGTCACTTTTGGCGATTTTATAAATATAACTTTTTTATTTAAAATGTTTCTTTCACTAAATTCTTTTGATAAGTAACCCAGATTAATCAAATCTGTATCGGACAAATTGTATTTTGATTTTATACTTTCAATGTTTTTATACTCTGTTGAAATACTATCCATATCATTAATACAAACCGTTTCTCCATTATCAGCTATTGCATTATTATTAAAATCAATAATTAACTGTGTCGGTGTTATTACCTGCAAAACAATATTGTATTTTTTGTATGATGAAGCAAAAAAGTAAAATAATATAAATATTGTTATTAATATGATTATTGTTAAAATTTTATTTTTCATTCTTATACTGAATAATAATAAAAATCAATTTTCAATGCAAATGGTTTTGCTTAACAGAACTTAATATTTATGATTGTTTTATTGCTGAATGTAAATTGATTTTTTGTTTTTTTTTCAAGAATTTTATAACCATTTTGTTTAAAACAAATTTATAATTTTTTTATTTTTTAAAATCAAAAGTGTTGATTTTACACGTTAAAACCCCATTTTTAATTGTAAAGTTATGTTAAAATTCTTATTTTATGGTTCAAGTTAGTCTAAAAAAATGCCGTCACATGTGTTATAATATATATGGAAGATATACTATAAATTTAATTGCTTAAAGACCCCATAAAAAAAATTGGTATAATCTTATTAGAAAGGTGGCGAATATGAGCAACCTGCAATTACAAAACGATATTGAAAAATTATTAGAGATTTTGCCTGATAAGATCAACAGGTGTGTTGAACCGGCAATGTTGGATGATGCGATTGAATTTGTTTTAGATTTGGGCAGAGTGCCGGAAATTCGTCATTCTGATGGTTCTATAGTTTATTTACAAACCGAATTGGTAAATAATTCTGATATTGAATACATTACTTCCAGAGTTCAGAAATTTACATCTGATAATCGTTCCGGTATCGCAGGTACTTTGCACAGAATTAGTGCCATTCGCAACAGGCAGGGAAAAGTGGTTGGGCTTACCTGTCGTATTGGTCGTGTTGTGACCGGTACAATATCCTGCATCAAAGATATATGTCTGCAAAATAAGAGCATACTTTTCCTTGGAAGACCTGGGGTAGGTAAAACTACTAAATTGAGAGAAATTTCAAGACTTGTTGCTGATGAATTGGCAAAGCGTGTTGTTATTGTTGATACGTCAAATGAAATTGCAGGTGATGGTGATGTTCCGCACCCTGCTGTCGGTCATGCAAGAAGAATGCAGGTACGCCAGCCTGAATATCAAAAGGATGTCATGATAGAAGCAGTTGAAAATCATACTCCAGAAGTTATTATTGTTGATGAAATAGGTACTGAAGAAGAAGCTCAGGCTGCTCGTACTATCGCAGAACGTGGTGTTATGTTGATTGCGACTGCTCACGGTAATACATTGGAAAATCTTATAAAAAACCCTACATTATCTGATTTGGTTGGAGGAATTCAATCTGTCACTCTGGGTGATGATGAGGCAAAAAGGCGTTCTTCTCAAAAAACCGTTCTTGAAAGAGAAAAACAGCCTACTTTTGATATAGTAATAGAAATCTTAGATAGAAATACATTAGCCGTATATAAAGATACAGCAGAAGCGGTAGATTATATTTTGAGAGGATGGCCAATTAAGCCTGAGATTAGAAAAGTTGATAAAACTTATGAATTTACCGCTCCTGCACCGATATCTGTTCCCAAAACACCAAATGTATTTGATAAAATCAATTTGCTTGATAAAACTATTGAACATCCTGAAAGTCTTAAATTCTCTTTTTCAAGGCAAAAGTATGTTGAAGAGGTTAAAAATTATAAAAAAATATATCTTTATGCGGTATCAAGAAGTATTGCCGAAAAAGTTATTGAACGCCTTGACCTGAATGCCGAAATTACAAGAAACATTGACGATGCTGATATTGTAATTGCGCACAAAAACTTTGTTAAAGGCGGAGCAAAGGTTTTATCGACTGCCGAAAAAGACAGATTGCAGATTTTTTATGTAAAAACGAATTCAATGGCTCAGATCCAAAAAATTATAAAACAGGCTCTTGATGTCGCAGAATTAAATGAAAAACAATCATTTTATGATGTTACAGAAAGTGCGTTGGATGAAACAAAGGCTGCTATTGAAAAAATCTTGTCAGGTGATGTAAAAGACATTGAATTAAAACCGCAAAATCAACAGATACGAAAATTGCAACACGAATTGGCAGAACAGCATAATCTTGATTCTACTTCAATCGGGGAAGGCGAAAACAGACGTTTACGCCTGAGAATTGTTGGTGGAACTGATTTTGAAAATAAATAAAAATATAAATTGCATTTACTCATAAGTTTGAACCCCTTTTTAAAGACATAGAAATTACGACATTCTTGCTGTACTTTATTAAGGGGTTCCCGTTTTGTGCAAAATTTAAAATCAGATTGCAAGAATTATATTCGTAATGTTTTCATCATAAATATTTTCAAGTGCGTTTTCTTTGTCTTGTGGGGTTAAATCGCCTAATTTTTTTAGAATTTCTATTGCTTTCAAAACTATTGTCTGATTATCTGCAAATAGTAATTGACGAACCTTTTCCGAGTTGTTTGTATATTCTAAAGCTGTATAAATAAACAGACTATTCTGATCTAATTCTTCTTGTGCAATTTTTGATAAGCTTTTATTATCTAATCCTGATAATAATTCTTTTATCGCCTTAATTTCCTGTTTTGTCTCTTTATCTTCGTCATAAAGGTATTCATCATTCTCTGTCAGGGTTTCAAATTTGTCTATTGCATTTAGCAGTATAACTCCAATTTGTGAAGTTATGTTTCCGTTTATTAAACTATCTAAATTTTCGTATAATTCATAGTCAAATATTTGAGCAAGTGAACTAACTTCGCCTAATCCATTAATAATAAGGTTTAAAATAAACAATCCGTCCGATTGTTTTATAATTTCATTTATAGGCATAAGGTAAGGAATTTCTGCAGCAATATGTTCCCCGAAAGATGAATACTTTGCTGCTTGTATGAGTTCGTTTATACAAGATTTATCGCCATAGGAAACAAGAAATTTAGCGCCTTCTAGTTGTTCAAATTCATCCTCAGATTTCAATTTGGTAAGTGCCTTGTTATATAATTCTCGGTCTCCAAATTTTGCAAGTGCTGTTATGCAATTTGAACTTAAAAATGAATCTTCGCTAAGTGCATATTTTTTTAAATATTCTAAAGCCAAAGTATCTTTGATAACTGAAAAATACTTTGCACAGTATGTTTTTTCGCCAATTGAACCATTTTCAAACAAATCAAGCATAGTGTCTGTTAAATCTTCATCCGCATATTTTGTGAGTGTATTTACTATAAAATCTTCATATGACGGAGAATAGTATTTTAATAATTGTATCAAATTCCTATAATTATCTTTGTTACAAGCTTTTTCTAATCTGTTTGATACATTTTGTTTTATAAAATCGTATAAATAGTCATCCTTTTCAACAAGTTCTTTGAACAGGTCGCTATCAGGCGTATTGATAAGACTATAAGCTGCGGGTTCAAAATCTTTGGGATTTTTACCCGTTAATTTTTTAAGGTTTTCAGACATAAGTGTGCCCCAATATAAAAATCAAATTAATCCAAATAAAATACCGTAATAACTTTATGGCCTTCTTCGGCATATTTTACGGCATTGTATAAAGTTTTGCTTGTATGTGACAAGAAACAAATTAATTGATTACATTCGTCAATAATTTCTCTGTTGCAAACTCTGGAAGCATCCGCTAATGTCATCATTGCTCGGTCTGAATGTTCAATTATATTCGGAACTCCTATTAATTGATCCTGAACATCACTTGGTTGCTGCCCGATTGTTTGCGGTAATATTACACTCAGTTTTTCAGGATTTGCTTTCATTGCTCCGCGAATTGCAGCTGCATTTGTACCTGAAGAACCGCCTGATGTTATAATTGTATTCCCCTGCATTACAAGTGCAGTTGCAAGAGTTTCTATCATTTGCTGGTGAGTAATAGGTAGATTACGGCTTCCGATGATAGCTATTTTTTTAGCTGATTGTTTAATTGTAGCCAATTCCATTGCAAGTTCATCAACTGTGTTTGGAGAATCTGCTTTAACTGTATCCATATCATCAATTGGTACTACAATTGAACTTTCCTGATTTTCTTTCTTTTCATCCGAACTCATTAAAATTCCCATCTCACTTTCTGTCATTTTCTTTCACCTTTACATTGATTAATTATATTTTTCAAATATGCTATAAGTATAGCATATTTTTTTTGATTTGGGAAGAGGTCATGGTAAATCTGTTAGAAAATTTGAATAAAGAGCAGGCTCAGGCGGTTCAGACAACGCAGGGGGCTATGTTGATTTTGGCGGGTGCAGGTTCAGGCAAAACCAAAGTTTTAACAACCCGTATTGCATATATGATTGAAAATGGTGTAAAACCCCGGAATATTCTTGCTGTTACTTTCACAAATAAGGCAGCAAAAGAAATGAAAGAACGTATCGGCCGAATCATTGGCGAAGATAAAGTAAAATCTATGTGGGTTGGTACTTTTCATGGAATCTGCGCCAGAATTTTGCGTGAAAATATAGATAAATACAATACTTCTACCGGTAAAAAATTGGATAAAAATTTTACAATTTATGATGACTCCGATACTAACCAGATAATAACAAGAATCATAAAAAAAATGAATTTGGATGAAAAAATCTATGCGACAAAGCTTGTCAAATCCATTATTTCAAACGCTAAAAATAAAATGCAGGACTCTGATATGTTATATCGTATGTCCAGAGATTACAAAGGACAAAAGATTGCATCGATATACGAAGAATATGAAAAAGCTCTGAATGCGAACAATGCTATTGATTTTGATGACATGCTTATGCTTAGTGTAAAGCTTCTAGAGCAAAATCAGGAAGTGCGGCAAAAATATTTTGAGAAATTTCAGCACATTTTGGTTGATGAATATCAGGATACAAATTTGGCTCAGTATAAACTTGTGAATATGCTTTATACAAATATGGTCAATGATGTGCCTGCGGAACGTTCATTATGTGTTGTAGGGGATGTAGATCAGTCAATTTATTCATGGCGTGGTGCTGATTTTAAAATAATATTGAATTTTCAGCATGATTATAAAGATGTTAAAGTAATCAAGCTTGAACAAAATTATCGTTCAACCGCAAATATTTTGAATGCCGCAAATGCCGTTATTGAAAATAATGAACAAAGAGTTGATAAAGTCTTGTATTCAAATTTGGGCGAGGGGGATAAATTAAGTTATTATATTGCTGCGGATGAAAATGATGAGGCAAATTATATCTCTCGTAATATCAAAAAAAATGCGTATGGTAATTATAATCAGTTTGCAATATTATATCGTACAAATAATCAGTCAAGAGCATTGGAAGAAGCTTGTATGGCAAGCGGAATACCTTACCGTATTTATGGCGGTATAAAATTTTATGACCGAGCTGAAGTTAAAGATATTCTTGCTTATTTAAAGTTAATCAATAATACAAATGATTCACAGTGTTTAAGAAGAATAATTAATGTTCCAAAGCGCGGAATTGGTGATACAACTATGAAGCATTTATCTGACTTCGCAGGCGAACAAGATATAAGTCTTTATGATGCGATAAAAATTTGTGATGAATGCGAAAATCTTAATGCAAAAACCTGCTCAAAATTGAAAGATTTTGCAACTTTTATTTATAAATGTTCTCAGGCTGTCAGCTCTTATTCGTTAAAAGACTTTATGTCATTATTAATTGAAAAAACGGAATATTTATCTTATTTGCAGGATACTTATAAAGATCCGGAGGAATATAATGATCATAAAGGTAACTTGCAGGAACTTATAAATGTTGCTGAAGAATTCAAACCTGAAAATGAAACAGAAACTTTATCAGAATTTTTGCAACAGGTTGCGTTGGTGTCGGATTTAGATTCTTTGGATGAAGAATCTAATAATGTCACTTTAATGACTTTGCATGCTGCAAAAGGCCTTGAATTCCCGACTGTATTTATTGCAGGTATGGATGAAGGTATTTTCCCAAGTCAAAGAACTCTCAATACACCTTCAGAAATTGAAGAAGAACGCAGATTGATGTACGTTGGTATTACTCGTGCAAAAGAGAAATTGTTCTTAATATCGTCTAAACGAAGACAAACTTGGGGTGAATACAGATATTATAATCCGTCAAGATTTATTGAAGAAATTCCTAAAAACCTGATAGAATCTTTTGAATCGGAGGGCGCCGGTGAAAATTATTCAACCTTCAGAAGTGCGGTTTCTAAGGCGAAGTCTTATTCAAGTTCAACAATTTCAACCAGTCCTGACGGTTATGTTCGTCCTTCTTCGGGTTTTGGTGCAAATTTTGTTGCACCGCAAAAACGAGGATTATCTTATCATAAGCCAACTTTAAACAGAACTCCGCAAAAAACTATAGTTGTTAAATCTGCTATAAATAAGGCAAAAGAAGAAGAAAAATTAAAAGCGTTTTTTGCAGATAATAAAATTAAACGAATGGCAGATGAACGCAGGGCAAGACTTGCTCAGGAACAGGAAGAAGCCAAAAAGAAGGAACAAGAACGAATAAATGCTCAGATAGTGACAGAAGTGTATGAAGTTGGGCAGCGTGTTTTTCATGAACAAATGGGTATCGGTCATATCACTAATGTAATGAATTTAGGCGAAAGTGTTATGTACACCATAGATTTTGGCAAATCAGGGAAAAAGGCTATGGATGCCTCTTATGCCAAGTTGAAGAAGTTTTAACTAATGCTTTATACATTGACAAAACCCTGAAAAAAAAATAAATAATAAAATAAGTTGGAATGGCGAAAAAGAGAGGATAATTGAATATGCCAAAAGGTAGTAATAGTAAGTATTTCCGCCTCAAAAAAGGGATAAAACCTCTCATAGCAATGGTTTTCGTGATTTTGTAATTGGCCATTTTGAGCAATTCACGATAGAAGATTTCACCAAAAATTTTGTCATTCTGAACTTGTTTCAGAATCTTAAAAT
>ERZ842401.6686-NODE-6686-length-12211-cov-4.855874_pt1 | contig 12211 bp, 10 predicted proteins | sample MGYA00521270_ERZ842401 | MGnify/ENA primary metagenome ERZ842401 (study PRJEB31892, sample SAMEA3878208) | bioreactor metagenome | biome: Moose rumen | place: Sweden | collected 2011-10 | study: EMG produced TPA metagenomics assembly of the PRJEB12797 data set... | reverse complement strand
CAGCTAAAGTCAGAGTGATTTTGAAAACAAATCTTCTCCTTTGCGCTATTTTTTAAGGCAAACACCAGTTGTTTTTGCCGACCTACTTTCGCTTCTTTCCTTTTGATGCAGAAGTGTCGAGCTTGTATGTCCAGTACAGCCCGGTTGCCCAGCAGTTGCGGTTCGTTCTGTCAAATGCTACGCGGTTCTGAAGGTCAAAATACGCAGAAACGGTGTGGCGCTCCGCAACGTGCCAAACCAGCTCAGGGCGGATGTCAAAGATGGTACCGGTTCCCCAGTCGTCGGTCTCGTCGTCGTCATCCCAGCGGTTATCCATAGAACCAACCGCAAACGATGACCACGCGCCAAGAGAGATTTTTTCCGTCAAATCCCACCAGATTGAACCGCCAACATACCACGCCGGAGTATAATGAGTGTTCTCAAACCAGTTGAGGGAGCCTTCCGGGCGGATTGTGATTCCCGGCTTCTCAAAATACAAGGTCATAGCCGCGCCAATGCTGTTCGACATGTCATCATTGTCGTCGCCGTCGTTGTCAATATTGTCCCACGCAAAATATACGTCAAACATGAACTGCTTTACGCTGAAGTTTGCGCCTGCATACAAATTTCCGTCACGCTGAAACAAGCCCTCATAGGCAAGCGAAAGCGTGAACACGTCAAAGCCAAGCGTTGCGCCAACATTCGCACGCGGATGGTCAGTGTCCGCTCCGTCCGGAATGGCGCCGCCCACCTGGAATTTAAAGTCATCATCGTAGCTGTAGCGGATACCGATAGCCTTTTTTGCATACTTGTTCGCATAGTGAACGAAGCCAACTACGTCCGCAGAACCAGGCGCATCAGGAACAAAGCGATAGTCCTGCGCAACGCCGTAGCCATTTACAGAACCAGAACGGTCGTCGTAGGCCGTGCTGAAGCCACCCTGTCGCACGTGAGCGTCGTATTCCCAAAGCCAGGAACCATAGCGAGGAGCCGGTCCAACCTGCCAGTTCAATTTTGTACCCATGCCAACATCAAGCCCTTCAATTCCTGCCGGATGCCACAGGAAATTCACATAGTAGTCGTCCTGCCGAGCAAAAGTCGTGTTCACGGCATTGCTCGGATTTGCGATTTTTGTATTCGCCTGAGCGGCAAGCACCTCTGCTGCAGAAAGGGAATTTCCCACGTTATTGACTCCATAGCCATCATTCGCAGAATACAGATAGGAAAGCGCATTGCGGGGCGTATTGCGGAAAGAAAAATTGTCAACGTTGCCGTCATTATCAGAATAGGCAAGCGCACCCCAGTTCACCATGCCTTCCAGCGTAAAATGCCCAACGTCAACGCGTGCCTGAAGGCAGTCGATAACGCCAAAGTACAGCGGGTCGTCAAAAACAGGACTTCCGAATCCTGTATACGCAGTGTTCTCAACACCAGCATTCTGCATAACCTGAGAGAACGCAGAAGCAGCCAAAATTGATGCGGCACATACCGCAAGCACAATTTTTTTCATACAAAGAAGCTCCTTTTTGCTTTTTTTGAAGATACCGTAATTATTGTCAGAATGCACTTTTGCGTCAAGAAACGAAGGAAAACAAAAAAGGCTTCCGAATCAGAAAATCGGAAGCCCTTTCAATGGGTTTAGGCAAGAGACCTAAAAATTGCTCTCGCAATTTTTTTAACGCTTTGCTATTCATTAGGAACTCGCCTACCGGGCGAGTTCTCTCACCACTTAACCTCAATAACATCGCAGATGTTCTTTTCGCCTTCTTCCATAGAGAAGAATTTTGCCTTCTCCATGTTCGGAACAACGTTGATTGTGTCGCCAAGGCGGAATTCTGCGTTTGCGTTTGTCTTAGCAATGAGCTGCTGACCCTTGTTAGAAACAAGGTACAAGTGAGTTTCGGCACCGAGCGGTTCCTTGTTCACAATCTTCATCTGCATATTGTCTTTTCCAACCGGCTGTGCGGAATACTGAACGTCTTCCGGACGGATACCGAATGAAACTTCCTTGCCGATGTAGTCCTTAAGGCAGGCAGCCTGCGCTTCTGTAGGAGCAATCTCAAATGAACCTTCGTCACAAACGATTTTTCCACCACGCTCAAGAACTTTTACTGTAAGGAAGTTCATCGGCGGTGTTCCGATAAAGCCGGCAACGAATTTGTTGATTGGGTTGTTGTACAGATACAACGGAGCTCCAATCTGCTGAACGAAACCGTCCTTCATAACAACGATTTTTGTACCCAGCGTCATGGCCTCTGTCTGGTCATGTGTTACGTAAATCATCGTCTTCTGCTGTGTATTGTGAAGGTTTGCAATCTCTGCGCGCATCGTTACGCGGAGCTTTGCGTCAAGGTTTGAAAGCGGCTCGTCGAACAAGAATACCTTTGGCTCGCGAACGATAGCACGTCCTACGGCAACACGCTGGCGCTGACCACCAGAAAGAGCCTTTGGCTTTCTCTGAAGGTACTGTGTAAGTCCCAGCTGCTTTGCGGCTTCCTTAACCTTGCGGTCAATTTCCATTTTATCAACTTTGCGGAGCTTAAGTCCGAACGCCATGTTGTCGTAAACAGACATATGCGGATAAAGCGCGTAGTTCTGGAATACCATGGCAATATCGCGGTCCTTTGGCGGAACGTCGTTCATCTCGATTCCGTCGATGTAGAGTTTTCCTTCAGAAATCTCCTCAAGACCTGCAATCATGCGGAGTGTGGTTGATTTTCCACATCCAGAAGGTCCTACGAAAACGCAGAATTCCTTGTCTTCAATTGTGATATTTGCATTTGTTACGGCGCGAACTCCTCCGTCGTAGTCCTTACAAATGCCTTTAAGCTCAACTTTAGCCATTCTTTTGGCCTCCTTAAGGGTTATATTATGAATTCAATTTTACGCCCTGCTATACAATCTGTCAAACAAAATGAACGCGGATAGAGTCCTATTTGTATTAGAAACGGACTCTGCCCATGAAAATCAGTTTTTGATGTATTAGGTATATTAAAAATCTGGGCGCTCCCGCCGCTTTGCGTCGGTCGGGTGTTTCGAGGTTCCGCGCTAACCGCGCTTCATTGCCTTACGGCAACGCTTCGCGCCTCTACACCCCCTAGCGCAAAAAAAATTGCAAAATTTTTCAAGAATTCCATAAAATTCTTCTTACCTGGTCATTAAATGACTATAGAATTTTGCTACAATATAGGTTACTATTGGAATGCGTATGCAATTTCAAAAATCAATAAAAGGAGTGAAAAATGAAAAAGACTTCACTTTTGTATAGAGGGGGGCTCTAATTGCGTCTCTTCTTCTTTCGTTTGGCTTCGTTGCGTGTAGCAGCGGTGATGATGACAAAGACGTAAAACTGACGGGAATCACAATCAGTGGTAAAATTTCTGTCGAGGTCGGTGAAACGATTACGCTTACAGCGACCAAAAATCCCACGAACGCGACCACGGCTGTTTCTTGGGCGGTAAGTGATTCTAACTATGCCACTATCGAAAGTAACGACACAACCTGCCAAGTAACTGGCAAAGCAAAAGGCAGAGTGACAGTCACCGCAAAAGGTGACAATGCTACGGACACTTGGGGGATTCAGGTTGTCGAAGTGGGCGAAACGCCAGACCCTGTGGGAATTGACTTCTCTAGTTATCCTTCAAATTATGCAATTCAAGTAAAAAACAACACATCAAACAAACTCGTTGCGTTCAAAGGCATGCCGTCTCAAGGGCAGATTATCGGCGGAATCCCTGCTTCGGGAAATACGCATTACATTAAAAAAGACCCTACGATTTTCAGCACAACGACTGATTTCTTGCTCTATGTAGTCACGGTAGATGATTATAACACCTACTATAAATCATCTCCAGAAACTCTTGACGCTTCTCCGTTCACCATTTTGTATGCGTTCTACAACACGCTTGCAGATAATGAGGAAGTCTACAACATTTCAAAAAAAATCGGCGGCGAATATCAGATTGTTATCAATAACGGCACTGATTACAATGTCGAGCTTCGCAATATGGGGCCAGAAGGTGAAATCATCGGCTACTCAAAGGGACAGTCGTATGAAAGAGTGTTCCATGTTACCGATGGTGAATATATGATTTTCCCTGTATTTAGAAAATACGACAGAAATACGGGTGAAATTTATTCCGTGTACCCGACTTATTCTTCTGGCGACTTGGCAGGCGAGGCAAAAAGCTATGAATTCTCCCTTGATTCTGAAACAAAAACTCGTCAGTTCCAAGTACGAGACTGGGTATCAGGAATCAACTTTACGCCGAGTGCAACATACATCAAAATCACCAACAACGCGGATCAGGGCTTGCAGTTCTTTACAGGCGCGGATTCTACACCAGTTATCACTTCAACAGGTGGAAAGAGAATCAACACCGACAAATCGCTTATTTACGCTATCAATATGCAAAAACTTGCAAGCAACAAATATGAGGAGTCTGTCACAAAGGCGGGCTACCGAGTTGAAACAAACCGCGGTCAAAAAGCATATCTTGCGGGTGATGCTACAACAACGGTTGAATACAGAGCAGGTTATATGTACACCTACACAATCACGGGAACTGCGGAAACAGGATACACCGCTACACCAGTCACAGAAGCCGACGGCACGCTCAAAGCGCAAGAAGTTGACTGGTCAAATATGTAATTCAATTTTTTCTTAAAAATCTGTTCGGAAACCATTGTGTCATTGCCTGGCTTGACCAGGCAATCTTTTGGTCTTTAAACAAATGGATTATCGGGTCAAGCCCGATAATGACGGTTCTCGAACAGATTTATGTATTGTGGGGCAAAGAACTATGAAAAAGCTTCGGAAACATTTTTTTGTTGTGTGCGCGATTTTCGCTCTGTTTGGCTGTAGCACTTCATCTGGTGGCGACGATGAGGTAAATCCTCAGCAAGAAGAAGAAGAAGAGCCGGAAGACGGCAAGAAAACGAGCGATGAAGAGAAAGTGAAGGACGATGAAACGCCTGTGCTTGATTCAAGTACCTATGTGAAATTTGAGAACAACAGTTCTTATGCCGTGTCGGTCTATTATCAAAATCTTCCGAGTGAAAGCGCAAGTTCCTTTGCAGAACTTGAAGAATATGGCAGCCTGACAAAACAAATCGCCGTGAGCGCAAAAGAAACAACGACGGCGAATTTTTTCTTTGTGTACAATATCCCGCTAGGTTCGGGAAGTGAAAAATATGCGTATTTTCTGAATCCAAACGACAGTCAGTTCCGCAAGAGCCAGCCACTGTATAAAGACCGAACTGAAAGCAATCCGAATGAAATAGTCATTGACGAACTCAATACCATTGACGACCGATTGGAAACGAAGTCGTCATTTTTGCTTTTAAAAAATGAGACGACATCAGCGATTTATCTCTTGGCAAAAGACGCGCCCATAAATCCGTATGGAAAAGATGATAAATATATTGATAAAAAAGAAAGCGCGTTTTATGAAATCGGTGAGGGCGGGCAGCTCTCTGTTGAAAGTGCAAAAAGCGCGAAGGTGTTTGTAAATAGCACTCAAAGTGACAAAATAGATTTTTCACAAATAGAATTCGGCGCGGGCAAGGTGTACACGGTCATCGTGCGAAGTGAAAGTGAAGCAGAAGTAAAGCCAGCGACTTTCTTTCCGTCGAGCGGCGAGGTTTGCTCTGTTTATTTTGAGAATCCAAAGAACACAGCAGAGAACAAGACCGTTGAACTTGTGCAAGGAAAATCGCTCAGCGAAGAGCAATTGGCTTCTCCGCAAGAAATACCTGGCTACAGTTTTGAAGGCTGGTATCTTAATGAGCGAATGTTCACGACATCGCAGAGCATCCGCTCGGACATCACGCTTACGGCAAAATGGAGCCTTGTCACATATTCTATTGCCTACGCGCTGAACGGGGGAAATGCAAGCGAAAATCCCAGAAACTACACAATTGAAAGCGATGCGATAACGCTCTCAAATCCAACGTGCACGGGGTACGAGTTCAAAGGCTGGTATGAAAGCGAAGATTTTTCGGGTGACGCGGTTACAGCGATTGCGACGGGAAGCACGGGCGACAGAAAATTCTATGCGAAGTGGTTGCCCATAGTGTATTCAATCAATTATGAAAACATAAATGGGGGCTCTGCTCCAGAAATAACTTCATATACAATCGAAAGCGATGAAATAATTCTTTATACCCCAATAAATGCCAGTTTAACCTTCATAAATTGGTATAGCAACTCTGATTTTACGGGTACTGCTGTTTCATCGGTTCCACAAGGAAGCACAGGAGACAAAACTTTTTATGCACTTTGGGGATATAAAATCACCTACAATCTAAATGGTGGTACGAATGCGGATGAGAACAAGACTTTGTATACGGAAAAAGATTCCTTTACTCTAGTCTCCCCCACACGGCCCGGATATAAATTCTGTGGATGGTATGAAACAGGAGATTTTTCGGGTAAGTCGATAACGCAAATCACAAAGGAAAGTACAGGAAACAAAACATTCTATGCAAAGTGGGAACCTATTGCCTACAGCATCGCCTATGTTTTGAATGGTGGCACGAACGCGAGCGGCAATCCTACCACTTACACGGTGGAAGATTCAGTTTCATTGGAAAATCCAACGCGTTTGGGGCAAGTCTTCTTAGGGTGGTATGAAAACGCCATCTTCACTGGAGAAAAAATCACGGGAATTGCACTTGGCTCAACGGGCAACAAAACATTCTACGCGCGGTGGGATGCCCAAAGTTCAATCACGGTCACAGAATCAGCGCTTTCCGACATCAGCGTGGAAAAATCGCAGTCTGGAAACATCGTAACTTTCACGGCGGACGCAGGCTTTCCTTCGTACAAGTGGGAAGTTGACGGCACGGCACAAGCTACGGTCTCTCGAACATTGCAGCTTGATACGACAGGCTGGGCGAAAGGCTCGTATGAAGTCACGCTAGAGGCAAAATCGGGCGGCAGAACGCGCTCTGCAATTTTCTATATTCAGGTGGAGGCTAACTAATGAAACGAATCAATTTTATCATTTTCGCACTTCTTTCTATTATATTTCTCTTTGCCCAGTCGTGCAGTTATTCTGATTCAACTTTAGATTCTGTTTTGGATTTGCATGACGGGCAGACCGAAAAAGCCTACATTACCTTTGCGCCGCTCCAAAGCCGCACCATTCTTCCCGCATACTCGGTCGATGATATGACGGATTTTGTGCTTTCAGGAACGCACGCTGGAAACACGGAAACGCTCGGCACATTCGCTACGAAAGCCACGCTCCTGTCTGCACGAATCGCAATTGAAGAAGGCTCATGGACTTTCACGCTCACTGCAAAAAAAGGCGGAAGTTCATTTTCGGGGAAGATTTCGGGCGTTGAAATCAAAATGGGCGACAATCCGCTTTCATTCTCTCTTTCACTTGACGAAGAAAACATCTCGGCACAAGACGGCAAGGGCACGGTCTCGGTACACATCACTTTTCCTGCCGACAGTGGCGTTCAGCTCGTAAAGGCGGGCTTGTTCAACGAAGAGACTGACGAAGCAATAAGTGGATTTGAACTTGAACCGATTGCAATCACTGGCAATGCCATCACCTACCAAAAAGAAGAAGTTCCCGCCGGCACATATCGGCTTAAAGCGTTCTTCTACGGCGACGAAAACGCGCAAGTGTATATGAACACATTCAAAGAAATCGTGGTGGTCGCCGCAGACTGCACAAGCTGTGCCGAACGGAGCATTGAAAAACTGAACGAACTGTATTCAATCACCTACAACTTGAATGGCGGAAATTTTGTTTCTGGAACTGTCATCCCAGAAACTTTTTCTCGGAAAAGCGACATCCAGTTACCTGCTGAGGTTGCAATCAGCCGTAGTGGGTACAAATTTTGTGGCTGGTATGAGACTGAGGATTTTTCTGGAAATGTGGTTTCTGTGATTTTGCCAGGAAACACGGGAACAAAGCATCTTTATGCAAAATGGGCAGTAACAGCCGAAACTTTATCAGATTTTGATGTGACATCGCTTTCAGATGGTGACACTGTATTTTTTGCAGAATCCCTAACAACAGACACTTTGAAGGCACTTCATGATAAGCTTGCCTCTGTGACAGTAGATTTTTCGCTTGATTTGTCGGAAGCAACAGGAATGACAACGCTTTATTATAGAGATTATGATAGTGAAAATCACACATATCATTCATATTTTGACTGCGCCAAGTTAGAATCCATAGTGCTTCAAAACGATATTGAAAACGTAAACTGGCATGCCTTTGAAAACTGTACAAATTTGATATCTTTAATAATTCCGAATGGTAGTAAAACTAGTATCAGCATTGGAAGTGACGCATTTAAAGGTTGCTCAAATTTAATATCAATAATACTCTCTGAAACTGTCTCTTCTATTAGTGGTTCTGCCTTTCAGGGCTGCACAAGTTTGTCTTCAGTAACTCTTCCTGAAAGAATTGAGGAAATTCAAGTCGGTGCATTTCAAGATTGTACAAGTCTTGAAAATATTGAGATTCCTAGTTCTATTACGACATTAGGAAGTTACATATTTATGAATTGTACAAATTTAAAATCTGTGGTAATTTCAGATGGTATTACAATAATCCCCCGCGGAATGTTCTATAATTGTACAAACTTAGTATCTGTAAGTATTCCTGATAGTGTTATTTCCATTGGGGACTCTGCATTCAGTAACTGTTCAAGTCTACAGACGTTGATAATTCCTGAAAGTGTCAATTCTATTGCTGATTCGGCATTCCAATACTGTAGAAATCTTGCGATTGTAAATATTCCGAAAAATGTAACAGTCCTCGCAACTTCGGTATTCGGAAGCTGTGAAAAACTGACTTCAATAACAATTCCAGATTCTATCACTTCAATTGGTTCTCTAGCATTTGATTATTGCACAACCCTTTCTACAATCACCTTTACGGGCACAAAATCACAATGGAATGCAATTCCAAAAGGTGGTTCATGGAATTCTGGTGTTCCCGCCAAAAAAGTCATCTGCTCTGACGGTGAGATGGAACTATGAGCGAGTTTTTGAATTCAATTCTTTCATTCATTAAAGGCAACTGTCTTGGTATTATTTCCTTGGGTGTTGCAATTTGTACTTTTTGCACAACAAAACGCATCGCTTTTGTTCAGCAATGGGATTCCCTTGTTAGTGAATACCGCAGTCATGAATTTGGCAGTGCAATAAAAGCTATCTGTGATTTTTATATAGACGATTGCGAGCGTGATTTCAAAAAAATTGTAAAACGCTTTGAGTTACGCTATGAGCATGAGATGACCTGTGTTGCAAGCAAAGAAATGGCACTTTCAGATACATTGCATTTTAAGAGACGGTTAGTTTCGCAATATTATTGGCAGTTGTATGTTTGCATTAATGATAATAAGCGATTTGCAAAGAAACATATTCCGAAGTATTTCAACAAAAATGAAGTTTCTGTAATGTCTATTGTTCACGAGATGTGCAGGGCGGGTGATAATCCCAAAATATTTCGAAGTCTGATTGAGAATGCAGGAGATTTTAGAGAAGAATTTGAAATAAAAACTTGTATTGAAAAACTGCATGAGAAATTTTTGGAAATTTTCAAGGAAAACACAAACAAATATTTAGATTTGGATGGAAAAGAATGTCCATAAGTTTAGATTTTGTTTCAAAAAGTGGGAGAGTCGTACATTCAGGATACGTCGTTTCAGAATCAATCAAAAGTAAGGTAATAGAAAACGGCGTTTATGCGGAAGCGGTTAAAAATGATTCTACGGTTGAATGTGTGATTTTAAAACCGTCTGCAAATTTCATATATCAATCGGCTTTTTCTCATTGTCAGAATTTAGAAATTGTCGAATACAGTGATTCAGCAAAGATGTTGGGAAATCCTACAACGACAGAAAAAGCTGCCTTATCACTTCCTGAAGTAAAATCAGATGTCATTATTTGTGAAAATACGTTTGAAAATTGCAGGAAGTTACATACCGTAATTTTTCCTTGTTTTACTAGTGTTGACAATAAGATAATAATTAAGAAAATGGCATTTTCAGGTTGCTCATCACTTCGTACTATTGTTATGTGGGACGGTCAAGTTGAAATCTCACCAGATGCTTTTTGGGGATGCAATAAAAGCAATATCGTGTTTGTAACCAAAAAATTGAATGTCGCTATAAAAGAAAAATTTTTGAAAGAATGTGAGAAATTTCAAGTAAACTCTTTCGGAGTAAAGCATATTGAGGCTGAAGAAATAGTGTAATCCTTACCTGAACAACGGCAATTGCTCTCAGTTTTGTGGAATTCCCATCGTAGACAATTGTTTTGCAGAACAAGGCTTGCTACCATGACGGTGGAGTTTGCCGCCACCCCCGACAGTCCGTGTCGGCTGTACTTTCGAAAAGAAAGTGAAAAAATAGAATTGTGCATAAAAGAAAACTCTGTTTCTGATACTAATTACAATAGAATTGAAGAGGGCTGGGTATTCTTCTCATTACAGAGTTTTGATGATAAAGGAGAGAGCGATAACAATTCGCAAATCGTTCAGAACTGTGTTGACTTGATTAAAAATGTTTATAAAGCGTTAACAGAAAATTAATTCTCTTGTATTTACTTTTATGCTTATATACCTTATATTTTTAAGCGTAGAAATAAACAGAAAAATGAATGATTTAATTTTGAAACTTGCAAAAGCCAATGGTGGAACTATTACGACTGCTTTTGCAAATGAGCACAATATAAAAAATGCGACTCTTGCCTACTGGCTAAAAAAAGGTCTCCTTGAAAAAACTGAGCGGGGGGTTTATGTCCTTGCGGAACATATTGAAGATGAGTTTATAACATTCCAGTCGGTTTATAAAAAAGGAATTTATTCATTGCAGTCCGCTTTGTTCCTCTTATCCCTTACAGACAGGACGCCTTATAATTTTTCCATGACATTCCCTGCTCGGTACAATATTTCAAGCCCCAAACGCAAAGGCATATTCTGCACTCAAGTTACTGAATCGCTTTATGAAGTTGGAAAAACGATTCTAAAAACACCTTGTGGCAATGAAGTGTTCGCCTACAATGCAGAAAGAACATTATGTGATATTTTAAAAACGCGGAATCAGACAGACATCGAAACCGTAACTACCGCTTTTAAGATGTATGCACACTCAAAAGAGCAAAATTTACATCTTCTCTCCGAATATTCAAAACTGTTCCATGTTGAGAAAAAACTCCGCGCATATATGGAGGTTCTGCTATGAAAAATGCAATGCAGCTAAAATCTTTCGTTAAAAATCTTGCACAAAAGACGGGGATTTCTTCTCAACTTGTTATGCAAAATTATATGCTGGAACGACTTTTGGAGCGAATTGCACTCTCTAAATACAATGAAAATTTCATCTTAAAAGGCGGTTATTTTATTGCCTCGTTGTTCGGTCTTGAGACTCGCTCAACTATGGACATTGATGCGACGATAAAAGCACTCCCCGTTTCAGAGGAAAGCATAAAAGCAATGTTCTTGGAGATAATTGCCCTTCATATTGATGATGACATTCGCTTTGAGTTTTCTTCAATAACTGAAATTCGTGAGAAAGATGAATACAACGGATTCCGACTTTTGTTTTTCGCCTATTATGAAACTATGAAAATACCAGTGAAAGTTGACTTGACGACAGGCGACTGCATTACTCCCCAAGAAATGCGCTATTCTTACAAACTGATGTTTGAGGAGCGATTCTTGTCGGTTTATTCGTATAACTATGAAACGCTTCTTGCTGAAAAAATCGAAACAATCATTTCTCGTTCAACAGAAAACACCCGCATGAGAGATTTTTACGATGTGTTTATTTTTCTAAAACTGAAAAGTTCGGAAATTAATCTTGAAATACTGAAAAGCGCGCTAAATCGTACAGCCCAAAAAAGAGGAACTAAAAAAAATCTTTCGGAATGGAAATCTGTTCTGAATGCCCTTTCACAGTCATCAATCATGCAGACTCAGTGGACAAAATACGCAAAGACATATTCGTATGCAAAAAACATACATTTTTCAGACTGTGTTTGGGCTATAGAAGAAGTATTGGAGATGTGTCACATAAATTAAACAGTTTGTTTCAGAATGTTCCCGCCACCCCCGACAGTCCGTGTCGGCTACAAAGCTGCGTTGGAATCTGCCGTGGTAGCAGTTTTTATTTTTGAGGCATCATATCACATTTTCGTTTTTTATGGTATAATACCCATAATGAAAGAAATATCCGAAATCCTTAGATCGGAAGAGCG
>ERZ842401.6685-NODE-6685-length-12212-cov-4.826191_pt1 | contig 12212 bp, 7 predicted proteins | sample MGYA00521270_ERZ842401 | MGnify/ENA primary metagenome ERZ842401 (study PRJEB31892, sample SAMEA3878208) | bioreactor metagenome | biome: Moose rumen | place: Sweden | collected 2011-10 | study: EMG produced TPA metagenomics assembly of the PRJEB12797 data set... | reverse complement strand
ACCAACTTCAGCAACCACGCCTACAAGATGGGTCCGATGCATTACGGCACACTCGAGCGCGGTACGAAGACCGCCAGCGGAGCCTATCTGCTGATGCCGGCCAATATCGGAACATTCAGCGTGCTGTTCGGCAAACTGATGTATCACCCTGATACACGCGACCTTCCGTTCTCCTATCTGATTGCCTACAACGACACGATGTATCTCGTGCCCGGCCGCAATTTCGCCACAGTGGGCCTTTACCGCGACATTCGCAAGTGGCCAAAGCGCGACAAGCGGCACAAGGGCGACCGAAAGAGCATCGTCAACTTCGATTGGCTTAGCCCATATAGCATCAACGAGGTGGTGCGCGGCAAACACATTCTCGAGAACCTGCGCGCCGCCAGCGGCGACAATGTGAGCACCTACAACTATCACGAGTATGTGATCAAGGCTCCAATGCTTCGCAAGGGCATCAACTATTACGACTTGGCGTTGCGCATCTTCATGGGTGCCGTGCTCAAGCGCCACCTGCCTGTAGTACCCGCATCAACAGTTGGAGAAGGCGACTGGACCGACCTCTCGGGAATGTTGCTGCCCGTAAGTGAAGAGCAGCGACTCGTCACCGACATCATCGACGGCAAGCTTGAGTCGATAGACGATGTGCTGGCACGCTTTATCGCCATACACAAGAATTATAACGAATACCGCTGGGCGTGGACCTATCGCATGATTCTCGACTACTACCACATCGACAACCTTGATGCCGAGACTGTGGAACATATCCACGCCGACTATGTGGAAGCCCGCCGCGAGTGGATATCACTAATCCGCAAAGACGCCGAGAAAGAGTTCAACCTCGGCGACGTGGACCGCAACGTCCTCGACGACTTCGTCACACAACTCGAAGGCGAAGTGGATTTCGAGAACAGCAAGCTGTATATGTAAGTGTAAGCTACTAGATGCTCTAGATACTCTAGACGCTCTAGACAATCTAGCAAATCTATAAAAATGCACCCGCAAAATTTTGCGGGTGCATTTTGTTATTTATGCAATAAGGTGATTACTTGATAATAACCTTCTTGCCGTTGTGGATGTAGATGCCTGGAGCAGCAGGTTTGCTCTCGAAGCGGATACCGCTGAGGTTGTACCAAGCATTGTCAACCTTGCTGTCGCTGTTGATGGCATTAATAGCTGTGGGGGTAGAACTCTTAGTGACAACCATCACGAGAGGCTCTGCTACGGCTTTTGAGTTGTTTTCTTTAATGGTGATAGCATAGTTGCCGCTCTCTTCAACCATGAAGTTTACGCCGTCGATGAGGGTGATGGGTGCATCAAGATTATCTTGACTTATCACGCAGTAACCATTGTTGTTAGCTTGACCGCCAAACCACTTCCAGCCACCTGCCAGGTTGTGGGTGATGATCTTGAACTCGGCATTGGCCTCAAGGTCTAAACTGCCGCTATATTCAGTGCCTTCCTCGTTGGCAACAAGCTCAACGAGGCCATTGTCTTGACTCCAGTCGTTGAATGTGCCACACACATAGAAGTCGCTGTACTCAACAACTTGTGGCTCGGGGAAGCCGGTCACAGTGAGCACGCCGTTCTCGATAGTGAGGGTATATTCGGCTTCTTGGTCAAGGTTCAGGTTGCCACCATCAACCAAGGTAACGCTTGGGTTCTCCTCAGTGAGGGTAACGCCACCGCCCCACCATGCGCCGTTCTCGTCCTTAACCTTGAACTCGCCACCGAAGGTATAGGTCAAAGTATATACGCCATTGTTCTCAACAAATGGCACCATATTATTCTGATCCCAGCTGTTGAAACCGCCAATCAGGTAGTAAGCGTGCTCGGGTTCAGCAGCAGGAATCTCGAAGTAGTTCTCCTCAACACATGGAGTGGCTACAACAGCTTCGTTAGGAAGTTGAATCATGCCAAATACCTCGGCACTGTTATCGCAGGCGATGAGGTTGTTGGCATAGTCGAATGCGAATTGGTTCCAGCCTGTGAAGCTTGGGCAACTGTATTCATAGAGTTTGGTGAGAGCACCATTATCAACAGAATAAACAACCAGTTTCTTGCTGTAACCCTCACCACGAACCATTAAAGTGTGATCCTTGTTGAACGCCATACCACCGTTGCGACTGTAAACGTCGGTGATGAGTTGGTCAATCATTTCGGTCTCAAGGCTTGCATGAGCATAGCTTGGCTCACCCTCAGTTGGGCTACCGCGCCACTGGCTCATCCAGATGCCACCGGCACCGTCGTATGCAAGATTGATACCAGCGTAGTTGATGGCCTTGTTGTCGAAGGCGGTGAAGTTGCGGCTTGGAGCCTCGCTCCAGCTTGTGGCAGTACCGATGTTGTACTCATTAGTCTTGTACTTTGTAACGTCGGTAGTAGTGCCAGGGGTGCAGGTCATCATCATGAGCTTGAGATTCTCACCACTGCCAATAACGTCGAAAGCAACTCCCACACCAGCTGCAACCTCTACATCGCCATTGGTAACGATACCTGTCGAAGTGTCGAGAGTTCCATCAAAAAGAGGAGTGGCCTGCAAAGTCTCGCGGTTGATTTCATACAGTGGATAACCAGTGTTCACACGCTGCGAGAGAATGAACATGCGGTTGTCCTCGCTAATTTGGATGCGAGCAGGACGCCAGTCAACTAAAGTTAAACCAGTGGACTGCATACCGCAGTTGAAGCCGTAAGTGTCATTCTCATTCTTGATACAATTGAATTGTGGGTCAAACTGGTAAAGGCCAATACCAATTGAGCCATTAACTGGTGCAGTAAAATATGTTGTAGTATTTTTTGCTGTTGACTCAGTTACATACATCATACCAAAGTTCTCACTCTCAGGATTTACATCAACTGCCACACCAGCGGGCGAGTAGAACTTGAGCACCTTGCTAGTGAGTTCTACAGGAGCCTCAACTGGAGTACCTGTCACGGCAACCTTCCAAGAGATAGGCTTTCCTGCGGGAATCTCGGGATTCTCGGCAAAGTTAAGCACATAATCATGATCACCGGCTGTGAGCATCTCGGCAGCCATGTCGATAGACTTCACTGCTGTCTCGCCGTCAAAGAGCTGGATTTGCACTGCCTGTGCAGCGGCATTAAGTGTGTAGTGAATAGTAATGCCCTCATCATTCTGGTCACCTGCGCTCAACTTGTAAGCATAGGGATTTTGGGCACTCATTCCAATGAATGTTGCCATCATGGCAACCAAAAGTAATAATTTCTTCATTGCGTTAAGTTTTTAGTTAATAAAAAAAGTGAATAATTATGTATCAATTTTATATGTCACAAAATTACACATTATTTTAAAAAACAAAAACAATTTTGAAAGAAAAAAACATGACAACACCCAAAATTGGTAATGTCATGCAACGAAACTAGAAAACCAGCGAGCACCGCGAGCGGATAACTAGCGAGCAAAGCGAGCGGACAACTAGCGAGCAAAGCGAGCGGACAACTAGCGAGCAAAGCGAGCGGACAACTATCCAAGTGCTGCCTCGTCCTCCTCGGTCCAAAGGGGATTCTCGTCGTCGAAGTCGTCGAAATCAAGGAATGCCTCATCGGCAAACGCCGCCATCTCGCGGCCTTCCTTCTTGGTGGGGCGTCCCATTCCCTTCTGTCGTCGCACGAAGCCGCCAATGCGCACCATCTCAAGAATCTTGTACTGGTCGTCGGGAGTGAGGTTTTTCAGGTAATTAGGAACCAGCTTGGCACCCACACGGTTGTTGAGCAGCCCCACCACCTCAAAGGTGAACGTGATGGGCGGCTTGCGCACCTCTATCACGTCGCCCACTTTGATGTTGTGCGACGGCTTCACGTTCATGCCCTTGATGGTCACGCGCCCTAATTTACATTGGTCAGTGGCGAGCGAGCGGGTCTTAAACACCCTTGTCGCCCACAGCCACTTGTCAATTCGCATCTCAGTCATTTTCGTTTATCGTTTTTAGCTGACGAGCTTAAAGACTATTAATGGATAATATTAATTACTAAATTTTTATTAAGGACAATTGTCACCGCGGTCGATTCAAGAATCAAACAAATATAACAAAACCTGACAAGAGTAACAAAAAATTGGATAAAATATTTTTTGTTGACTTTGTTGCTCTTTGTTATCTTTGTTTGATAATAAAGTTGCCGAGCGTGAGCATTTGTCCTTAATTGTCTTTACTACTATTGCCTTGTCAGCTTGTTCCTCGTTAGCTTGTTAGCTCCACTACTTATTGTTGTAGTTCGTCATCGCGAAGCTCAATCCACTCAGGCAGAATGCTTTGACGGCATCCACCGCTTTAGAGGCACGCTCGGGAAGCAGTTGGCGCTCCTCGGCGGTGAGCGGACCAAGCACATAATCGACTTGCGCCCCCTCGGGGAAGTCGTTGCCTATGCCAAAGCGCAGACGCGCATAGTTCTGCGAGCCCACCAGCTCGTTGATGTTCTTCAGTCCGTTGTGACCGCCGTCGGCGCCCTTGCCACGCAACCTGATAGTGCCAAATGGCAGTGCCAGGTCATCGACGATCACCAGCAGGTGGTCGAGCGCGATTTTCTCCTTCTGCATCCAGTAACGCACCGCCTCTCCGCTACGGTTCATGTAGGTCGATGGCTTCAAGAGCACCAGTTGCTGGTTCTTGAGACGCATCTGTGCCACGGCACCATAACGTGCCGAGGCAAAAACAACATTGGACGCCTCGGCAAAGGCATCCAATATTGTAAAACCTATGTTGTGACGGGTATCTTGATACTCTGCACCAATGTTTCCCAGTCCAACAATCAAGAACTTCATAGCTTGTTCAGTATCTTGAGATTCGGTTGTTTCACTACAGGAGTGTCGTGAGAAAATGCGCTTGAGTAGATTACTCAGCAGCAGCTTCACCTTCTTCACCCTCCTCGGTAGCGGCTGCGGCGGCTGCGGCAGCACGGGTAGCACGAACACCAGTGATCACCAAGTCCTTAGAGCTTGCAAGCTCATAGTTGTCGAACTTGAGGTCGCCCACCTTGATAGAGTGACCAATGGCGATGTCGTCAACATTAACCACGATGCGCTCAGGAAGCTCGGTGTAGATGCCTTTAACCTTCACCTTCTTCATGCTCAGGTAGAGCTTACCACCAGCCTTAACACCGGCAGCGTGACCCTCGAGCTTAACAGGCACCGATACAACAACTGGTTTCTCCTTTGTCACCTCAAGGAAGTCGAGGTGCAGGATGCTGTCGTTAAGTGGATGCCACTGAATGTCTTTAAGCACAGCCATCTTCTCAACACCGTTGAGGTTGAGAGCTACTACATAAACATCGGGGGTGTAAACAAGCTTGCGGATGTCGCTGAAGTTTACAGTGAAATCGGTGGTAAGAACAGCCTTGCCGTCACGGCCAATCTCAATGACCTTCTCGCCCTCGGCGAGAGTGCCCTCATACTTACCATCTTTTAACTCTACTACCTTGCCGCCATTGAGGACGCAAGGAATTTTCTGGCTAGCGCGGAGCGCCTTTGCAGCCTTCTTGCCAAGGTCGGTTCTTGGCTCACCATTTAATTGAAAAGTCTTCATTTTTAATGATTTGTGTTACTAAAAATTAAGTTGTTTAGCTTAATTTCCCATCACACGGGAGCTTAAAGCGGTGCAAAGGTACAACATAATTTTCTAATACACAAATATTTTTTCAACTTGACAGAAAAAACTAGTTGATAGTTTTCATGACAGTTTTCAGTTGACAATTTTCAGTTTTAACTAGAAATTCTAGAAAGACTAGAAAATCTAGAAATTCTAGAGAATCTAGAAAAACTTACTCGCGCAGCGAGCGGAAAACTAGCTCGCGCAGCGAGCGGAAAACCAGCGAAGCGCAGCGAGCGGAAAACTAGCGAAGCGCAGCGAGCGGAAAACTAGCGAAGCGCCTACCGCGCGTTTCTTCGGCAGAAGTCGGAATATTTGCAGAATCGGCAGGAGTTGCTATCGGGCGAGGGAGTGAAAGGTGTTGTCGTGTCGAAGAGAGAGCCTATCACCTTGTTCATTTTCTCGTTAAATTCATCGTTAATAGAATGGTAATCTTGCAGTTGGGTGCCATTATATATCACTCCTGTCTCATCCATGTTGCGCAGTTTGTAGATTACCGGCATGATGGGCGCGTCGGTCTTCTTCTCGAGGGCATAGGCGTTGCAGTAGAGCATAAGCTGTAGGATGCCCCGCAGGTTCTTGTCTTTGGTAGTGACGGCAAATAGGTCATCCACGCTAGCAAAGCCAGTGTCGTCCCTGCCAGTCTTGTAATCGACAATTCTCAGAGTGCCGTCGGGCAGACGGTCGATGCGGTCGGCTATGTAGGTGAAGTTGAAATCCACGCCGCCATAGTTTAGCGAGACATTGTGCTGACATTCACACTCCACGACTGTAATGGAGGCGTTGTCGCCGGCTTTCTCAAGCAAGGCGATGTCGTAGCGAAGTGCCGCCATGGCATAGTTCTTGATCGCCACGCTCACTATCGACGCCTCGCCATTGAGCTCACTGCTGCTGCCACGCAGGTAGGTCTCATTAACGAGCGTCTCTACCACAGCGTCGAGTTTCTCCTTGATGAACCGCTTAATGTCGGCACTTGTCACACGGTGATTGCCGGCGGGCGGTGTGCCGCCTACTGTGGGGTAATACAAGTGCTGCAATGTGTCGTGAACGATGCTTCCGAAGGTGCCGGCATCCATGAAATCGGCGTCATCATCGCTGGCGCGCAACCGCTCTATCTTGTTGAAGTAGAACATCAGCGGACAGTTGATATACTCCTTGATGGTGCTTGCCGAGAGGGTTTTGTTACCCTTGCCGCTTAGGAACGCCTCAAGTTGCCTGAGAGCGTAATCGCGCTTAGGTACCTCAATGGCGATAGGGTCGCTCGTGGCACTTGAGAGTGTGAACATGCGGCGTTTCACCTCGCGGCCATACACCATCTCGAGCTGCGGCACATAACGTGTCACCTCACCGCTGCCCATGGCCTGGTCGCTGGTGTCATAGACCATGAAGAGCCGCTTGGCACGGCCTATTAGCCTGTAGAAATTGTAGCTCCACATCATCTCCTGGTCGGCAGTAGTTGACATGGCGTAGTTGCGGCGCATGAAATCGCTGATAAAGGAGTTGCGGCGTGTCTTTCCGGGCATCATGCCCTCGTTGGCGGAGAGGATGATGATATTCTCGAAGTCGAGGCAGCGAGTCTCGAGCATTCCCATAATCTGCAATCCCTGCAGCGGCTCGCCCTCAAAGGGGATGGAGAACGCCGCCGACAAGCGGTCGATGAGGTAGAACACCGATGTCTCGCATGGGGGAACCTGGTATCTCGTCAAAGCGTCGATAAGCTGGTTGAGAACTTCGATATACTGATTTAGGAAGGCTTCCTGCAACGTCATGACCGGTTGCCCGCCATCTTCTATCTCCTCGTCCTCGATTATTGGGGTCTTCATCGCGTCGAGCACCACTCGACAGAAGTCGATATACCGTTGCAAGAGGTTATTCACGCTCTGGGCATCATTCATCTGGTCGGCGGTGGTGAAGAGCAACGAGAGCTTGGTAGCTGCGAATGTCGATTGCGGCACGGCAAAGAGTCCATTCTCGGCGATGACGCGTCGCAACTCCAGCGCCTCGTCGCCAAAGAAGTTCTTGACGATGGGGTGCGAAAGCACGATTTTCACGTCGCCACGGTAGAACACCCACTCTCCACTGGCGTTGCGGCGCGCCTGGTGGTGCATCTTGGCGACAACTCTCATCAGCGACGCTATATCACTGGAGCTCAGCGGATAGCCCATTGTCACATTTTTCTTCTTAATATTGGGTGGCAACGAGTTGAGCAGGGGCACCAGCAAGCCGTCATCGGGGAGCACGAGTGCGGTATTGATGGCATCGGTACTGTTTAATATTCCTTTGTCGATAAGTTCTTTAAGAAGCTGGTAGCAATATTTTGCCTGTCCCACATTCGACGGCACTCCCACCACTTCTATCTCGGGAAATCCCGTGACGGTCTCAATGTTGAAGTCGGAGGGTTCAGGAAACTCCCGTCTGAAGAATTTCACAAATCGTGAGCCGTTGTTGATGCCTTCGTCATTGACAAACGCCGCCGATGCCAAGTCCCAGAAAAACAGAGCCTTTCCCTGTTGCTTCAGGCGTTTGAAAATTGCCAGCTCACAGGTGGTGAGCATGTTGAAACCCACAAACACAAAATTCTCGTTGCTCTTGAAGTTCCTGTCCTTCACAGCATCTACTGCGTCGCGATACATCCTTCCCATTGTGCAGAGACCTCGTTCATCAAGAGCCTTGTGATATTTCTCATAAAGTTGATGAAGGCTTTGCCAGAGTTTCAGGTACTTAGCTTTCACTCCGTCTTCGTCGGTGTCATCGCTGTCGTAGTTGCGCCAGAAGTCCTCGCTGCCAGTCGCCACTCCCTCAACGCCGAGGTTGAAGTAGTGGGAGACAATCTCCTGCAGGTCGCCGTCGAGATAGTTGGACTGTATCTCGCGATGCTCTTTCACGTTTTTAAAAAGCATCTCTGGGTCAACGAGATACATGTCCACGTCGTTGAAGTCGTTGAGCACCACATTGCCCCAATAGATGAATTTGTCAAACTCGTAATTCTCGTTGCCCGCGATGCTCGTGTAGCACTGATAGAGCAGGAAAAGCGCCTCTACGGGCTTCACCGGCACCTTGTCGGTGAGCGACGACAGGAAGTCGGTGATGGTCATCACTTCGGGCATTAGGTACACGCCGTCGCTCGCCAAGTCGAGCTCACGCTCAAGGAACTTGCAGCTGCGGTGATTGGGCATCACGAAGCAATAGTTGTGAACAGCAGGCTTAGCCTGAAAATATTGCGCTACCTGGCGAAGGAAAGAAGGCATAGTTAAGTAATAAGTAATAAGTAAGAAGTGATAAGTGATAAGTGATAAGTGTTAAGTGTTAAGTGTTAAGTTCTAGATAATCTAGAAACTCTAGAAATTCTAGAAAATCTAGAAGTTCTAGAAAATCCTAGAAAAACCAATGGCTATTTCTTAATTAAAATAGTTATTCTCACTGCGATGTCGAAGAGGACGATTTTGGCGTTGGCGTTGCCGCGGATGTCACGGGCGGCGTCGCTGAAGAGTGCGAGCATGCGCTCCACGTTGTCCTCGGTGATGAAGCGGGCGAAATTCTTGCTGAACTGTGCCTCTTCCTGCGTCTCGTAGTTGAGGTCGCCGATGTGCAGGTTGTAGATATAGTTCTCGCGCACCATGCGGGCGGCATAGTTGAGGAAGCGTTGCGACTTCTCGCGCTTGTAGTCGGCGATGCCTTCACTCCACGCCTTCAGACCTGTCATGTCGCGCATGTAAGCCAGGCGCATGAGGGCTACAAACTGCTGGTGGAAGTCGTGAATCTCGCTGCTGTGGTCCATGTTGCGCATCGCCAGCACCACGTTGCCGTCGGCGGGGGCGGCAAGGGCAAGCGCCTCGGTGATGTCGATGCCGTGCGCGCGCGCCAGATGTTCGGCAATCTGCTGTGTCGAGGGTTTACGCAGCTCAATGCGCTGAGTGCGCGAATAGATGGTTGGCAGGATGCCCTTCACATTGTCGGTGGTGAGCAGGAAAATGCTGTCGAGGTCGGGTTCCTCGATAAGTTTAAGGAGCTTGTTGGAACATTCTTTGTTCATCTTGTCGGCCTGCCACATGATGAGGATTTTATACTTGGCGGTATATGCGCTGAGGCTCATCTTGCGCACTATGCTGTCGCTCTCGCTGGCATAGATGATGGGTTGGGCGTTCTCGTTGCCTATTATCGAGAGCCACCGCTCATAATCCTCGGCTGTCACATCGCTTTCAATAAACTCTTTCCACTCGCTGCCGAAGTCCTCACTCACGGGTTTCTCGCCCTTCTTGGTGATGGGATAGGAGAAGAACGTGTCGGCGTGGTTCATCGACTGGTGCTGGAGGCATGAGGGGCACACCCCGCAGGAGTCGCCGCCCGTGCGGTTGGTGCAGTGGATATACTGCGCCGTCGCCATCGCCAGGGCGAGCTTGGGCACTCCCGGCTCGCCGTGAAAGAGCAGTGCATGAGGCATTTGGTCGCTGTCAACCATGCGCCGCACCTGCTCTATCGCCTTCGCATTGCCTATAATATCGCTGAATTTCATTATATTCTAGTTTCGCAAGTTGTTAACTAGCTCAAAGTTTAATATTGTGGCTAATGTTTAGATAAAATGCTCTCGCTCGCAAGTTCTTGTAGGGACGAGGCCTGCCTCGTCCGCCCTGCACGCATGGCTAATCCTAACACGGACACGGCATGCCGTGTCCCTACAATCGCATTTTTAGAGGTTAATCAGTATGAAATATTGAAAATTTTGAATTTTTTTTCTCTAAACTCTAACCTTCATCCTTATAATTATAAGGATGAATAATCTCTTATTCCGCTACTGCCACGGCAGAGTCCACTGCCTCGCCATAGTATTCTTCCTCGTCGGGAATGCTAGAATAATAATTCTCTTCTTCTAAAGCCTTGTCAAGCCTTTCGACGAGTCGATTGGCCTTGCGTTGCTCGCTGTCGCTAAGCTCATCGCTGTAGAGTGCTTTCTTTGCCCACGTCATCGCGTCGTCATAATCCCCCTTGTCCTCATAGAGAACCGCCAGCGGATAGAACGCCCGTGCCGAGTCCATCTCGGCATACTCCAAGAGAAGATCAAAGTCGTCATTGTCGATGGCATATTGCAGCGACTCTTGACTGTTCTTCTTGCCGCCCTTGCCCGACTTGCCGCCATGACTGCCGGTCAAAGCGAGAAATCCCCATGCCGCGAGTCCCAGCACCAGTATCGTAGCCAGCGCACTAAGGGCGATTATCAGGCCGCGCTTCGACTTGTTTTTCTGCTTTTGCTGAAAAGCTTGAGGAGGATTGTTGTAGCCTTGTTGCGCATAGCCATTGGGAATCCTGCGTGTGTCGTAGTTGCCAACAGAGGGAGCCGGAGCGGCAGCGGCGGGGCGACGCACCGTATCATTACCCGCGCTCACTTGTTGTACTGGTGCAGCTGCCATGAAGCCGTTCATGAACTGCGTGACGGTGGCAGGACGCTGTGTAAACTCCTTGCTCATGCCTCGCGCGATGTTGTTGACAGTCTGAGGGCTCGCTGTGCCGTTGAGGGCAGCGGCAATGGTGGCGGCGTTGAGTTCGAAGGCACTCTTGGGGTCACGGCCGGTGAGCAGGAAGAAGCAGGTGGCGCTGAGGGCGTAGATGTCGAGTCTAGGCTCGAAATGAGAGACACCGGCAAACTGCTCCACCGGCGAGTAGCCCTGCGTCACGCCCTTCGAGGGGCGTGTGGTGGTGGGGGTGCCGTCATTGGTGAAATGCACCGAGATACCAAAGTCGATGAGCACTGGCACGTCGGGACCGCCGTCGTCGCTCTGCCGCATGACGATGTTCTCGGGCTTGATGTCGAGATGCAGCATGTGGTTGTCGTGCAAGCACTGGATGGCGCCGGCAATCGGGGTGAGGATGCTGAGCATCGTCGCCTCGCCCACGCCGCCGCCGTTATTTTTCACCATCTTGCGCAGGTCACCGCCCGAGAGGTATTCCATCACGAAGTAGGCGGTGTTGTTGGCCTCAAACACCTCGTTCACGCTCACGATGTTGTTGTTGACGCTGCAGATGCGCTGCAAGCGCTGGCCCTCGGCGATGAAGTCCTTGAGGCACGCCTGCATCTCTTCCCTGGTAGTGGGCGAATAGAGCATATCGGTACTACCCTCGTTGCGCCAGCAGCTCGACGGGAAGAACTCCTTGACGGCAAAGTGGGTAGTTACTGTGATATTGCCCGCCTTGATGCGGGCCTTCACTTTGTAGGTGATGCCGAAGCCGCCCTGCCCCAGCACCTGCTCAATGGTATATACATGCGACCCTCCAGTGAGCCTGAACCCCACCGGCAAGGCTTGTTCATATTTCTTAACTTCTGCCATGATTATATATTAATTCAAGTTTCACATGTTGTTAACTTGCTCAAAGCTTAATGTTTAGATAAAATGCGCTCGTTCGCCAAGTTCTTGTAGGGACCAGGCAGGCCTCGTCCGCCCAGCACGCATGGCTAATGGCGTATCGTGACCTAACACGCCCACGACAAACCATGTCCCCACAATCGCATTTTTAGTTGTTACCTAAACCCTAACCTCTAAACACTAACCTCTAAACTCTAAACCCTAACCTCTAAACACTAACCTCTAAACACTAACCTCTAAACACTAACCTCTAAAC
>ERZ842401.6684-NODE-6684-length-12214-cov-3.569537_pt1 | contig 12214 bp, 6 predicted proteins | sample MGYA00521270_ERZ842401 | MGnify/ENA primary metagenome ERZ842401 (study PRJEB31892, sample SAMEA3878208) | bioreactor metagenome | biome: Moose rumen | place: Sweden | collected 2011-10 | study: EMG produced TPA metagenomics assembly of the PRJEB12797 data set... | reverse complement strand
GGTGGACGAGGCGGCCTCCAAGCTTCGCCTGGAGATGAATTCCGTGCCCGAGCCCATCGACGACCTCAATTCGGCCATCCGCCAGAAAGAGATTGAGCGGGAAGCCATCAAACGCGAAGGCGTAGGAGCCAAAATGGAGAAGCTGGAGGCCGAGCTGAAGGAGCTCCAGGAGAAGCGGGATGTGCTGATGAAGCGCTGGAATGAGGAAAAGGAGATTCTGGGCGGCCTGCAGACCTCCCGGCAGGAGCTGGAAGACCTGAATCTCCAGGCCAAGACGGCCGAGCGCAATGGAGACTACGCCAAGGTGGCGGAAATCCGTTACGGCCGGGTGGCCCAGACGCAGAAGCGCATCGACGAGCTCACGGCCAAGGCCGAAGCCATCCAGGATCCCATTGTGACCGAGGCGGTTACCCCCGAGGACATTGCCGAGGTGGTGGCCAAATGGACCGGCATCCCCGTGAAGCGGATGCTGGAAAGCGAGAAGGAGAAGCTCCTGAGGATGGAAAGCGAGCTGCACAGGCGCGTGGTGGGCCAGGACGAGGCCATCCGCGCCGTGGCCGATGCCGTGCGCCGGAGTCGGGCGGGCCTTTCCAACGAGAAGCGCCCCATCGGCTCCTTCCTCTTCATGGGTACCACCGGCGTGGGCAAGACCGAGCTGGCCAAGGCGCTGGCGGAGTTCCTGTTCAACGACGAGAACATGCTCACGCGTATCGACATGAGCGAGTACCAGGAGCGGCATACCGTCTCCCGTCTGGTGGGAGCGCCTCCGGGATACGTGGGCTACGACGAGGGCGGCCAGCTCACCGAGGCCGTTCGGCGCAAACCTTACTCCGTGGTGCTGCTGGACGAGATTGAAAAAGCCCACCCGGACGTGTTCAACGTGCTGTTGCAGGTGTTGGACGACGGCCGCCTCACGGACAACAAGGGCCGCACGGTGGACTTCAAGAATACCATTGTGATTATGACTTCCAACGCCGGGGCCGACATTATCCAGTCCTACATGGAGAAGCTGCCCGAGGTGGACGGCCTGGACGTGCAGGCCATCGCCAACCGCCGGAGCCTGCTGAACGAATGTTCCGCCAAGGTGCTGGACGTGCTCAAGATGACGGTCCGTCCCGAATTCCTGAACCGGATTGACGAGATCATCATGTTCGATCCGCTCACCAAGGCCGATATCCGCGACATCCTGCACATCCAGGAGGAGGAACTGAGCCGCAAGCTCTCCGACAACGGCGTCACCCTGGAGTTCACGCCCGCCTTCGAGGACCACATGGTGGAACACGGCTACGATCCCGCCTACGGCGCCCGTCCCGTCAAACGCCTGATACAGAGGGAGCTCACGAACCTCCTGGCCCAAAAGATCCTGGAGGGCGGCATCCGGAAAGACTCCGTGGTGAAGGTGGATGTAGCAGGAGGAGAAGTGAGCTTGCGCAACGTTTAGGCGCATCATCATTTGTTGGTATTTTTACTCCCCATGCTTTGAATTAAAAAAAACAGTTAATATATTTAGCGCCCGTATGGAAGCGATATTATACGCTTTATACGGGCGTTTTTTGTATTACTAAACTGTAAGGTATGAATATTGGTGCGTTTGTAAAGGGGACGCTCTTAGCACTAATTATCCCATTTTCAGCCACTTCTGTCCTCTGGGCCCAGAACCCGCCGGCCAAGCTGACGGTGCAGGGAAAGATTACCGACACCGAGGGCGAGCCTCTTCCCGGAGCCAACGTGATGGTAAAGGGTACCAGGCAGGGAATAGCGGCCGATGAAAATGGTAATTATGTGCTCACGTTCACCCCTCCTTCCCAGGGTAAAGCCTCTGTATTGCAATTTTCGTTCATCGGCATGGAGACCCAGGAGCACGCTGTCCGCTCCTCCACCACCCTCAATGTAAAGCTCAAAAGCGACACCGCCCTGGACGCCGTCGTGGTAAACGGTTTCTACGACCAGAAGAAAGAGACTTTCACCGGCGCGGCTACGGTTATCAGCGGTGAAGATTTGGTAAAGGCCTCTCCCACCAACCTGGTGGCCGGTATTGCGGCCATGACCCCGGGTATGGTGATGGTGGAGAACAATGCCTTGGGCTCAGACCCGAACGCCATTCCATCCATCCTGATCCGCGGTGCCAATACGCTCATCACCAACGAGAGCGAGGAGGGCGTAAACAACCCGCTCATCGTTCTGGACGGTGTGGAGATAAGCATGGAAGAGCTCTATGACCTGGATATCTTTGATATTGAGCGAGTAGACGTACTCAAGGATGCATCGGCCACCATCCTGTATGGGGAGAAGGGATCCAATGGCGTCATCGTCATCGAACGCAAGCGCATCGGCAATGAAAAGGTGAAACTGAGCTACAACTTCGTTCCTAAGTTCAGTTACCCGGACCTGAGCTCCTTCAATCTGACCAACGCCGAGCAGAAACTGGAGTTTGAAAGGCTGGCGGGCTTGTACGAAAGCGCAGACGGCTCCCTTGACCAGGCGTATGATTACAAGCTCCAGAATGTTCGCCGCGGTGTGAATACGGACTGGCTCAGCGCTCCTTTGCGCATTCCGTTCAGTCACAATCATTCCCTTTCTCTGACATCCCGTGGAGAAAAGCTGGACTTCAGTGCCAACGCCCACTTCAATGACACTTACGGCGTCATGAAGGGAGACAACCGCCGGGGATATGGTATTAACTTTACGATCAACTACCATCTTCGGGACAAACTGACGCTTTCCTACAAGAACAACTTCAGTCTTACGGATTCAAAGGCTTCCCCCTACGGCTCTTTCTCCGAATATGCCAAGATGAATCCTTATGAGCCCATATACGATGAAGACGGGGAACTGCGGAAATACATTCCCTTCAATCCGTTCTCGTCCTCGACTACCTTGGTGGTGAATCCTTTGTATGATGCTACGACTTCCAGCTTCTCCACCAACCGGTCCATTTCTGACAACAACTCGCTTTCCCTGCGGTACAACATTACCAAATACTTTTACCTGACCTCGCAGGCCAACCTGAACTTGTCTTGGGGGAATAACGAGCGCTATGTCTCCCCGGAAGAGGGACGCGAACTCCTGACAACGGAGATAACCAAGCGGGGCAGTTATACGTTCTCCTCCCATAACAACCTGTCCACGAGTGGCAAGGTCGTGCTCAATTATGGCCGCTCCTTGGATGCGAAGGGCTCCATGTTCCGGGTCAGTGCCGGTGCGGATGTCAAATACAGCCGCAACCGCTCTTCCGGAGCCTCTGCCGAGGGCTTCCTGAAGGACAATCTCTCAGACATCAAATTTGCGCTGGCATATGCCAACGGGCGTCCTTCGGGAACGGACAATATCAGCACCAGCGTTGGTTTCTTCGCAAACGGAAACATCAGTTTCCGAAACAGGTATTTCGGAGACGTTTCTTACCGTTCTTCCGGATCCTCCAAGTTCGGGGCGGCCAACAGCTTTGCCCCTTTCTGGGCGGCCGGTCTGGGCTGGAACGTTCACAACGAACCCTTCGCCAAGAACTGGGACTGGCTCAACAGCCTTGTTTTCCGCGTGTCCAGCGGTTATACAGGGAACGTGTCCTTCTCTTATTATCAAGCCAAGACCATCTATGAGTATAAGTCCGGCAACCTGTACTACACCGGTATCGGCGCCCTGCCCAAGCAGATGGGAAATCCGGACCTCAAGTGGCAGCGTACCCTGAATAACAACTTCGGCCTCACGGCCTCCTTCCTGGACAACCGGATTAACCTTTCGCTGGATTATTACATCAACACCACCCATGATATGGTGATGTCCATTGACCTCCCGCCGTCTGTGGGTACCACCTCCATGAGTGTCAATTTCGGCCAGCTCACCAACCAAGGCGTAGACCTTGCCATATCGGCCCAGATTATCCGGACCAAGGATTGGTTCTGGAGTACAACGCTGAATGGCGGGCATGTGATGGACCGCATTGAGCATATCGCGGAATCCATGAAGAATACGGAGGTGGACAATGCCGAGAGTTCCCTCAAGCCCAAGATCTTATTCCGTGAAGGGGGTTCCCAGTTTGACATCTATGCCATGCGTTCCGCGGGAATCGACCCGGCTACCGGCCAGGAAATCTTTATCCGCCGGAACGGAGAATATACCTACCGCTACGATGCCGACGAGCGGGTGGCGGTGGGAAATACGAACCCCATCCTGCAGGGTTCCTGGATGAATACTCTCCGTTACAAAGGGCTGTCAGTGAGCATTTCCACCAGTTACACCTTCGGGGGCGACGTCTACAACGAAACGCTCCAGCAGAAGGTGGAAAAGGTGGACGCCCAGTACAACGTGGACGCCCGCGCTTTCACCGACCGCTGGAAACAGCCCGGAGACCACTCCCGTTACCTGGCCATCCAGAGCAAGGAGACGGCCCACTATTCCGAACGTTTCGTGGAGAAAAAGAATGAATTGTATATCTCCAATATTCAGGTGACATATGAACTGCCCACTTCCTGGATCAGCCGACTGGGGCTGCGCCGGCTTACCGTGGGCTTCGGCCTTTCCGATGTGGGGCGTATCTCGACCGTGCGCTACGAACGGGGAACCAGCTATCCGTACTGCCGGAGCATCAACCTGATTTTACGTCCCACCTTTTAATCCGGAGCTGCTATGAAAAAGATTGTTACTGTTTTATTCATGGGCCTTGTGCTCACGGCTTGCCAAAAATTCCTGGACGTAAATCCCAAGGGAGAGGTATTTGACGCCGACATGTTTACGACCGCCGAGGGTTACGAAGACGCCCTTTATGGCATCTATAACGAACTGTCTGAAACCCAGTCACTCTTTGGCGCCTATTACTGGTGGATTCCGGAAGCCTGCTCCCAGAACGTGATAGCCGGGGCTTCCAGCAGCGATTATCAGTTTGGTTATATCCAGCTGGGCTATTGGTACGACACGGCCCAGAAGAGCATCTGCAAGAGCCTGTGGTCGGATGGTTACAAGGCCATCAACCACGTGAACAACATTATCCAGCATGCGGAAGATGGCGGGGTGGAGTCTTTCCGTCACGGAAACCTTTATCTGGGAGAGGCGTATGCCCTGCGAGCCTTTCTCCATTTTGAACTGCTGAAGCTTTTCGGCGCCCCTTACTGGGCTTCTGACGAGGTGAAAAAGCAGGCCATCCCCTATGTGGAAAAGTATTCCTTCGATGTCACCCCCTTCTCCTCTTTCGATGAGGTGGTGGAAAAGATTCTGGCCGATTTTTCCAAAGCCGAGGTCCTGCTGAGCGAGGACTCCGAGCTGGTCACCGTGGAGAGGGACAACGCGGCGACCGGTTTCACGTCGGCCCGCATTACACATCTGAATCTGTACGCTGTACAGGCTTTGATGGCCCGCCTGTACTGGTACCGGGGAGATATGACCAATGCTGCCATTTATGCGCAGAAAGTGATAGATTCCAAGAAGTTCTCTTTCCGTCCCCTGAGTGCTTTCCGGCAGCCGGATAACGGGACGCTGGACTTGAACGAGACCCTGTTTGGCCTGTACGGCCTCAAATATCAAACTTGGAACGCCCAGAAATACGGCTTGACGGGAACCGTAAGCCGTGCTTTCCTGCTTCCTACCGACTGGAATACCCTCTATGAGCAGGACGCCCTGTCCGTAACCACGGTAGACTATCGCCTGACAGCCTGGTTCAATGACGGGGACCAGACGCTGCGGAAGCTGGCTAACAGCGTGTATTATGAGGGGACCGGCAACACCTACGGCGGTCCGTCCATCCTGGGGGCGAATGTGATTCGCCTGCCGGAGTTGTATTATATCATGGCCGAGGCGTATATGGAAACCAACCCTTCCATAGCCGTGGACTATTACAACGAGGTCCTTGCCACCCGGGGGCGGCCGTCCGTAGCGGAATCGGCCCTTACTCAGGCGGCCCTTTTCAAGGAACGTCGCCGGGAGTTTTATGGAGAGGGCTTCACCTGGTATGAGATGAAACGGGGCAAGATGGATGTGCCCACCATTCGCGGAGATGTGCTTCGCGGGGATTTGCCGTCCACCTTCATGGTTCCCATCCCGGACGAGGAATATGCGGCCCGTGACAACATGGAAATTTAAAGGAGAACAAAAATGAAACGGATAATACTTATTTTGTCAGTGATGGAAGCGGCGATCATGGCCGTCTCCTCCTGCCGTGGAACATGGGTCATGTACGATGAGACCCAAATGGACCACCTGTATTTCTGCGAAGGGCAGCAAGTGCACACGGCTTCGTTCTCCCTGATTCCGGAAGATGAGATTCTGGTTACCACAAGTGTCTTTCTCATGGGGGTGCCCTCAGACCGGGACCGGACCTATTCGCTGGAAACCATTCCGGTTCCGGAAGGGGAGAAGTTTACCACCGGAGGGACCAGTTATCCGGTGGTGGCCGCCCGGGAAAATATAGACTACAGCCTGGGGAATCTGGTCCTCCCGGCGGGCGAAGTGGAAACCACCCTGAAGATTACCCTGCACCGGACGCCCGAAATGCTGGAGGGGAAGATGCTCCGGGTGGGACTCCGGATTAAGGATGACAGTGAATTCCTGGCGGCGCCCGCCGACAGTTCCCGCACCACCGCTATCGTCACCCCGGAATTCTATCTGTATGTGAATGACGGAGAACCGGCCTGTCCTTCCTGGTGGCGGGCCAGCGGCGGCCCTCTGGGTTGGCATTGGGATTTCGGGCGTTTCTTCCCCGACAAATACCGCCGATTCCTGGAGTATTTCCATGCCACGGAACAGACCAATCCTTCTTTCTACAACTATTGCGTAGCAGCCTACGGCTACTATCTGGACAGCCCGAATGCAGACTATGCCAGTAACGGAGATACGGAAAAGCTCATGAACACCTTCTGGAGAAAAACCTACAGTTCCGCGTGGGCCAAGTATGTGTTCATCCCCCTGTACAATTACTATAAGGAGTGGTACGCGCTGCATCCTGACGACCCCAATGTAGAGCCGATGGGCCCCGGAACCATTAATCAGGGGGCAAAATCCGGCTGGTCAGACCCGATGGACCCCACCTATGGTTTCTTCAACTAATCTGCGTATGAAAAGAATCATCAAACATGTCTTACTTGCCGGAGCGGGAGCGTGGCTCCTGGCCTCCTGCTATGGCGTGAAGGCGGAGCATTATCCGGAGCTCTCTCCCATCCAGATAGTTGCCCAGTCCGACACCATCAATGCCGATTTGGGGGTAGAACTGCATTACGAGGGGATTGCCGTGGCCAGTTCACTCCCGGTAACCTATGAATGGGCCTATGGTCTTCCTGCCGCCAATACCACGGTAGAGCAGCACCAGTTTGCGAGCCGGACCGTCCTGGATACGGAATCGCCCAACATAGACTACACCTTCACCCACCTGGGGTCTTATATCCTGCGTTTGAAAGTGGACAACGGAGAGAGCATCGCCTACAAGTTCTTCCGCCTGAATGTGAATTCCGGGCTGGACGAGGGGGTGGCCATTCTGGATAATGACGCCGACGGAAACGTCACCATCCAGTTCCTGAAGACCCTCACGGCCGAAGAGAAGATTCGCGGGGCCCAAGAACTCTTTTCCGTGCGGCCTGCAGAGGGCATGAGAAACGGAAAACAACTCTACATGAGTTCCTATAAGTTGAGCGGAGCCACCAAAGACGAGGCGGCCTTTGTGGTTGCCACGGACGATGCCGAAGGAACCATGTACCTCTTCGAGTCCCGTACGATGGAGCTGGTTCGCAGCGACAGGATGTCGGCCTGGGGCACCTCTTTCTCGGCCTTTAGCGGAGAGTACGGCGGGGCCCATGACTTCGGGGTCTTTTTCAACTCCACCGACGGGCGGATTTTCCGTTTTGACCTGGTGCTGGGTTATCTTAACGACATTGCCAACTTTCCGGAAGGGCTCACGCATGCCTACCTGGCCCGAAACCGTTCCACCGGGGCGGGTGCCACCTCCAATTATCCGTTCTTCTTTGGAGAAGATGTGCTGGCCACCCGTACAACGGTTTCTTCCGGTGTGAAGGAGTATAGGCAGGAGGGCTTCAAGGTGGGGAATATGGCCATGGCCCGCACCCTGGGAGATGCCTTTCCCCTCTATGTCCTTCTTCAAAGCAAGTCAGACCCTCAGGCATACCGCATCCAGCGGGCAAACCGCATCAGCGGCGGCACCTCTACTTGGGCCACCATGAAAGATGAAAACGACCAGGAGGTACTCTACCACTACGATTTCACTTCTTCCGACCTTAAGATGGACAGCCAGTCCAAGATGGTGAACACCAAGTGTTCCGGAGACGTGTATTATACTTACGACAACGCCATCTACCGCTGGAGCCTGTCGGCCCCGCCCGCCACAGCCCCCACCATCACCCTTCCGGAAGGAGAACAAATCCGGGACATTGCCGTGAATTATATGGGACGGTCGGCCGCCCATGACGGGCAGGACCCCGGTGAGGATCTCTTGTATATCCTCACCTACAACCCCGCCCGCTCCGGTGAGCGGAAGGGCAGCCTGTACATTTACCGTTTCTCCGACGACACGCTCCTGCGCTCGGTGGAAGGAATTGCCGAAAACCCCGTAAGTATCGTCTATAAATACAGAGTAAGTTAAACCTTTTAAAACAAAACGGATGAAACATTTTTCCAAACTCCTTGCCGGAGTGCTTCTCCTTTTGGGCCTTGGGGCCTGCGGAGAAAAAACCGTTTACGTGGAAAGCGTAAAACTGGACAAGACATCCCTATCCCTTACGGTAGGAGATGTGGCAACTTTGACGGCGACGGTGAGCCCTTCCGGGGCCACCAATCCGGCCGTTACCTGGGCCAGCGGCAATACCGCTGTGGCCACAGTTGAAAATGGAAAAGTAACGGCAGTGGCCAAGGGTGTCACTACGGTTACGGTTACTACGGAAGACGGGCTCAAGACGGCCACTTGCGCCGTCACGGTAGACAATGTCCGTGTAAGCGGCGTGTCTGTTTCACCGGCCGACGGTGCCATGGTCAAAGTGGGCGAGACATTGCAACTTTCTGCCACGGTGACCCCGGACAATGCCTTTGACAAGTCTGTAACTTGGAGTTCAGACAACGAGCCGGTGGCAACCGTCAGCGCCGATGGGCTGGTTACCGCCGTGTCCAGCGGCGTGGCCACCATCACGGTAAAAACAACGGATAATAGTAAGACCGCGTCGGTGGTGATTACCGTTCCCGGTTTGTCCCTTTCCGAAACGGCGGTCTCCGTATATTCCGGATACAAAGCTACGCTTACTGCTACAATGGTTCCCGGTACGGCATCCGCTTCCAGCCTTTCCTTTGAAAGCACCGACGAGACGGTTGCCACGGCTTCTGTTGCCGAGGATGGAGCTATTGTTATCTTGGGCGTGAAGGAAGGAACAGCAACCATTACCGTGACGGCAACTGCTTCCGGCCTGACGGCAACCTGCGCGGTTACTGTAAAAGATGCCGGCGGCAGCAGCTTCGGAGATGACGATTACGGTAAATTTGAATAATGGAGGACCCAAATTATGAAGACAAGATATTTTCTTTTGCTTGCGGCGGTAGCCGTTTTTGCATCCTGTAAGCAGGAACCGGTTCTCCAGCAGGAGGCCACCTCAGCCAAGACTTACACCATCCGTGCTGAAGCCGGAGATCCTGTTACCAAAGCTTATTTCAAGGAGGATGAAGCTCCTTCCAAGTATATTTACTGGGAAGCCGACGACACCTTCGATTTCAATGACATTACTATCGGGGAAGTCTGGAATGTCAATGTAACAAGCGGGAAGGCTACCGAGGTGGCCGCCGACGGTAAAACCATGTTGTTTACCCGGACAGTCAACGATTATCTGGTGATTACCTATCCCGCAGATGCCGTAGACATGACGGATGTGGACAAGGTGATGGTGACGGTTCCCCGTGACCAGGAGCTTTCTTCCGTGCTCACTCCCAATAACCTTCCCATGACCACCTCCCGTCTCGCGCTTTCCGATGCGGCGAAAAAAGCTGTTGAGGACGAGGAAGACATTATTTCCGTTATTCCGGACGATGCGCCCGTCAAGTTTTACCCGCTGGCCGGTATCGGCAAAATGACCATTACCGGCCTTGGCGTGGAGTCCGCCACCATCAAGAAGGTGAATATTCTCACGGAATTCAGCGCTGAAAAAACCTCCACAGGCGAGCCTCAGCGGGGTCTGCGCGGATCCAATGAGTTCTCTCTGGCCGGGGATAAGAAACTGGTATCCACCTGGACTTCAGGAGACGCCCGTTTTGACCTCTCCCTCGCTTCTGAGGCCGGTATAAGTTATACCGCCACCGACGGGGCCGACGTTGTTTTTGTTGCCGATCAGAGTAACTACGGTGTCAAGACCATGCAGGTTGTGGTTTATACGGCCGATGGCGCGGTTTACAAAAAGAAGTTTGACATGGCGTCGGCCCAAAAGCAGATAGCCTTTGACAAGGCCCGCATCTCTTCCTTCACGCTGGATTTCACCAACGGTACCGTTTCCAAAGTGGCAGACAGCAAGTTCTCCGTGGAGTGGTCCAAGGGGTATCTTGTGTTTGACGAGGCCTCCAAGGGCTACAAGATTGGCGAGCCGGAGGATATCGGCCTGTACTTCAAGTTTGGGTCGGCTGTCGGTGTGAAGTTCTTCAAGGACAATGAGGACTGGGCCTGGCGTCTCCAGCCGAAGGATGAAGACGGAAACAAGCTCACCGGCACTTACACTTTCCTCTCCAACAAGACCACCCTCTACAACGGGACGGAGATGTTCTATTACGGCTATGCTGATAAGAATAATGTCCGTATCTATGGTGAGAATGCCATCTGGCAAAACACGCCTTATTACCATCCGGAGGGTAAGGACATTGTGGCCGGAACCATTGCCGGCGGAAACGTCGGAGACGAGTACAATTATCACAGCATAGCCGGAACCGTGGATTATTCCGGGACGGCCGATCCGTGCTCTTATGTAAAAGTGGGTGAGGGAGAGAAGGCCTGGCGTCTTCCTACCAAGACAGAAGTGGAAGATCTGATTTCCGTGGGTGCTCCCGGTCTTGAATTCTACACCTTGGACGGCTCGGATGTGAAGGGGTCCAGCGGCAACGGAAGTCCGGTCTATGCCCAGTATGCCGACGGTGTTCAGGAACTTCAGTTCATGACCAATGGTTTTGTGGCCATGAATTTCGCCTCGGCTTATACCGGGATTCAGATGACCTTTACCAACAAGTATGCGGTAGATTTCTGGACCAACCAGTACGAGGGAAAGACCGAGCCTCAGAAGAATGCCACCAACAGCGCATATGCTTACAAGCTGTCCTTGAGCTCTACGCCCGGATTCAACACCAAGGCGGAGGTGGCAAAATTCTCGGCCAACCGCCTGAACAACAACACCACCAAGAATGGAGTTGAATACACCCTCTGGGATGCCATGAACGTCCGCTGTGTCCGTGACAAGTAAAGCATGCGGACAAACGGGTTCCTTGTCATCGTTTTTCTGGCTCTGGCCTTGCCGGCCGGAGCCCAGAAAGACGTCATAAAGCGTGCGGAGTGTCCGGAGGGGATGGGAATCTACCTCACCTCCAAGAACAAGGTGTATCTGGGGGTGCCGGAGGGCATGCTGGGTCGGAAACTGCTCATTGGGGGAACCGTGAGTGCGGTGAGCGACCCGGGCGCGGCCAATGTGGGCCAGATGGCCTCCGGACCGCTCATGTGCATAATTCCCACTGTTGAGGACTCCCTTCTGGTCCTGCGCCGGCCGCAGGTGGCCGGAAGCAGCCGGGCCGATGACCTCCGGACCGCCATGGACCGCAATTTCAGTGCGCCCATCCTCAAAAGGCTTCCATTTGAGCGACGCGGCGGCCGCGTAGTCTTTGACATCACTTCCTTTGTGACCAAGGCCGCCCCGAAGGGGGCCGATTTCAAGCCCGGCAACGAGGACGGAACTTGTTGGTACGACGGCCTCAAGGCCTTCGAGGACAACGCCTCCATCAAATTGTTTCAAACCGTGGAAGCCAACGGTCTGTGTGGGAAAGCGACCGTGAGCATGGAGTCCACCGTATCGGTCCTTATGCTGCCCGCTACGCCCATGCGCCCCCGTTTGCAGGACAGCCGGATAGGTACATTCTATACCGGAGGTCTGGCCGGAGGGAACCGTTTCGACCTGAATCCGGACCGGGACGGCCTGCAGCCTTACCGCCTCGCAAACCGCTGGCGCATTGAGCCCTCCGACATGGAGGCTTGGCAGCGGGGAGCATCGGTTTC
>ERZ842401.6683-NODE-6683-length-12214-cov-3.836171_pt1 | contig 12214 bp, 10 predicted proteins | sample MGYA00521270_ERZ842401 | MGnify/ENA primary metagenome ERZ842401 (study PRJEB31892, sample SAMEA3878208) | bioreactor metagenome | biome: Moose rumen | place: Sweden | collected 2011-10 | study: EMG produced TPA metagenomics assembly of the PRJEB12797 data set... | reverse complement strand
ACTGCCACAGGTCCAGCTGGTGGGGGCACTGGTTCAGCAGCACGCCGCCGCCCTCGCCGCTCCAGGTGGCCCGCCAGTTGCCGGAATCATAATAGCACTGGGGCCGGTACCAGTTGGTGATGATCCAGTTGGTGCGGCGGAGCTGGCCGTATTTGCCGCTCTGCACCAGCTCCCGCATTTTGCGGTAGATGCAGTTGGTGCGCTGATTGAACATCATGCCGAACACCACGTCGGGATGCTTTTTGGCTTCCTCGTTCATTTCCCGCACCTGCTTGGTGTACACGCCCGCGGGCTTTTCCACCATCACGTGGATGCCCCGCTTCATACATTCCATGGCGTACTTGGGATGATCGTAGTGAGGCACGCATACCATGCAGGCTTCGATCAGTCCGCTGTCCAGCATTTTCAGCGCGTCGTCAAAATACGTTACGTCGGGGCTCAGGCTTTCCTTGGCCCAGGCCAGACGCTCCGGATTGATGTCCGCCGCGGCGACCAATTCAAATTCGGGGCATTTTCCCGTCAGGATGTTTTTCGCGTGGCCCGTTCCCATGTTGCCGATGCCGATGATCCCCAGCTTGATTTTCTTTTCCATGGCGATTCGCTCCTTTTTTGATTGAGGTGAAAAAGTTTTATAGTCCATCGAAGGTACGTTTTTAAACGTGAGTTGAGAGTTAAGAGTTGAGAGTTGAGATCTATATAGTCAATGATTAAAGAAATCAGTCGAACCGGTTCTTTATTATGCAGCTATATCAATCTCAACTCTTAACTCTCAACTCTGAACTCCTAAACTTAAAGGGCTTGATATATTATTCAAACCCATTGGCCTTCAGATACAAATAGCTCCTGCGCAAACACTCAATGGGGTCCTCCCCGTGGCAGTCGTCCTGCTCCACCAGCATGTACTTTGTGCCGGCGGCTTTGGCGGCCTGGAACACCCGGTCAAAGTTGATATTGCCCTCGCCCACCACGGCCATGCTCCTGCCGTAAGCGTAATCCTTCAAATGGATGCAGGGCACCCGGCCGGACAGATCATGAATCCACTGAGCGGGGTCCCCGCCCCCGGCCTGCACCCAGAAGGTGTCCAGGGTGAAGCCCATATCCTCCGCGGGAATTTCCTCTGCCAGACAGGCCAGGATAGGCTTGCCGTCCCGGTGAATGAATTCCCGGTCGTGGTTATGGTACATGAAATACTTGCCGCCCTCCCGGATTTTCCGGGCCACGGCGGGCCAGGTTTCCATGAATTTTTCGTAGCTCATGCCCTGCTCGGGGTCAAAGCTCCAGTAGCCCAGGCCGATATAATCGCAGGAAAACACGTTATGATCGGCAATCACCTGCTGTGTTTCGCCTGTGAGCCGGGGGCCGGGAATGTGGGTCAGGACGCATTTCAGGCCGGTCCGGTCCAGTTCCTTTTTCAGCCATTCCGCGTCATAGGGGCAGGTGCCGCTTACCTGTACGGTTTTATAGCCGATGTCCGCGATTTTGGTCAGCGTTTCCGAAAAGCCTTCCAATGTTTTGCAGCTTTCCCGGGTGGTGTACATCTGCGCGCCGATTTGCATGGCGATTCCCTCCTTAGCTCTTCAAAATATCCTTGAGCGCATTGCAGGCGGCGTCGAAGGCCGCGTCGTTGCTGGGATAGCCCTCCGCGTCCAGGCTGCGGCTTTCGCCGGGCCGCTCCAGGTGGGCCAGGCCGGAGAATACCTTCAGGTGGGGCTCCACCGTCATGCACTGGCCGCCCTGCCTGAGGTATTCCTTCACAATGAAGGGCACGTTGCCGTCGCCCTTCCCGGCGGGCACCACATGGCCGTCGGCAAACAGCGCGTCCTTGATGTGCAGGTACTTGATTTTGCCCTTCAGCAGCTCCCAGGCCTTCAAGGTATCCTGGCCGCACTGCACGAAATTGGCGGGATCGAACACTCCCGCGATTTCGGGGACTTCCGTCAGGATTTCCAGGCACCGGTCCGCCATATCGCCATAGATGCCCTTTTCGTTTTCGTGGCACAGCGTAACATCGGTGCCCCGGGCGATCTCCGCCATGGCGTGCAGCCGATCCAGCACCTGATTCCGGTAATCCGCGGGATTTTTGCCCTGGGGAATGTAGAAGGAGAACATGCGGATGTTCTCACAGTTCATTTCCTTTGCCACGTCGATGGTGTGGCGAAGGGCGTCCAAATGGGCGATAAAATCGTCCTTTTCAATATCGATTTTGCCGATGGGGGACCCGATGCTCCACACGGCCAGACCGGCGTCCTCCAGCTTTTTGCGCACCTCCCGGGCTTTTTCCAGGGAAATGGAAGACACGTTTTCGCCGTCTACATTGCGGATCTCCAGCCCGTTCAGCCCATTCCGCTTCATGGCCGCGATCTGGCTGTCGATCATGGGGCTGGCTTCATCCGCGAAAGCATAAATCCGTGGTACCGTCATTTTTTCTCCTCCTTTTTCAGTTCAAAATGCTGCCGCATCATAGAATAAGTATAATTTCCGCCGCGTCCAGGGCCTTTACGCCTTCCTGCGGCGCGCCGGTATCCTGACCAGTGGCCAGCACGGTTATGTACTCGATGGGCCCAACGCCTTCCACGATAAAGGTGCCGTCCGGTTCCACCTCGGCGGCGGTGGCCATATAATAATTGCCCGTGATAAAGAAGGTCACGCGGACGCTGAGTTTCTCCGCTTCCCGGGTATACTCCTTATGCACCAGCTTCCCCGTTACTGCGTTATGATCGTAAATCACGCTTTCCAGGGTATAACCGGCTGGCAGCAGCTCGGCGTCGGGATCCCGATACCAGCAAACGGAGCAGACCCCATCCACAAATTGATGAGGCGCCTGATTTGTTTTCAGATCGCAGCCCGTGCAGTAATTCCAGTGCTCTTTTTCATCCCACCGGTACTGGTGGGGCTGGATATCGTGCTGAATGGCGGTGATTTCAACGCCGTCCTGCTCCGCCCAAGCCCAGCAGATAACGCAGTATTCCGGCGCGGGATCGCCGCAGAAATGCGCGTGATCGCCCAAATCCTTGATTTCGCCGCATTGAGCACATTCCTTCCAGTGCTGCTTGCTGTCGAATTTCCATTCCCACGGATGAAAAATCTCGTAAACGGCCCCGTCTGCCGCCTTCATGCCGCATACGCTGCAGGCTTCCGGCGCAAGGCAGTCTGCGCCATGGGAATATTCATCCCATACGCTGCCGCACACATCGCAGGTGCGGAAGTGTTTTTGGGCGTTACAGCCCATTCGTTCCCCGCGATGATGAAGATATTGAATGTATACATCCCCTGGCCGCTGACCGCAGCCCCGGCAGGGCGTTTCATCCGGGTCGTCGCATTCGCGGTAATGCTCTTCATAGTTTTCCTGGAGGCCGCATACGGCGCATTTGTTATAGTGGGCAAATTCATTCCAGGTGAATTTAAAATCGTGGGGCGTAAAAGGCACATGAGCGCCTTCCTCTGTGGTAGCATGGCATACGGAGCAGGTTTCGGGGAACTGGCAGGTGCTTTCATGCAGCCCGATTTCCACGATTTCGCCGCAGAGCAGGCAATAACGCCAGTGAAACAATTCGTCGTGATCAATGGCTTCGTCGGGAACATAATGCACCCATTCATCAATGACCGCGCCTTCCGATTTTTTCAGCCCGCAGGCAATGCACTCCGTGGGATTTTCGTCAATACACACGGTGTAATGGGGCTCCTGTTCCGTTTTTTCGCCGCAGATCCGGCAAATCAGCCAATGCTCCGTGCTGCTGCGGTTCAGCGCCCAATCGTGCTCATGCTCGTTTTCAGCGAGGGCTCCCGCGGCGGCGCAAACAAGCATCAGGGCGATCAGCAGATAACACTTTTTCATGGCTCCTTTCCTCCGTTTCATCTCTTTTCTTCCTCACGATCCAGTAACCATATCTTACTATAAACAGGAATAAATTGCAAGCAAAGTCCTATAAAGGAACGCGAATAAAAAAGGGAGGCGGACGCCTCCCAGCATGCGGGCTCAGGGACTGATCAGATCCAGATTGGGCAGAAAATCGCCGGGCAGATACATGGCCCCGGCCAGGGAATCGGGCTGTTTTCCCTGGATGAAAAATGCGGCGCGCTTCACCTGCGGCAGCTCGCAGAGCGTGTTCACAACGCTGTAAATCAATTGGCGTTCCGCGTCGGCGTCCAGCTCCTGGCTGAGGGATGGAAGCCGGGCGGAAAAATTGAGCAGCAGGGCGCCGTCCTCATAGGCCACGCCCAGCAGATCAGCGGAGCGCAGGCCCTGAGGCAGCGTGGGGGAAAGGCCCGTTTGGCTGTCGAAGGGCTGGGGGCCCAGCATCAGCTGCTCCACCAGAGAACGGGCGCTGAGGGCTTCATAAAAGGGCACGGGACGGTACACCCGGGTGAGTCCCCCCTGGGAATTGGCAAAATACAGGGCGCATTCGGCCAGGAGAAAACCGGAAAAATCTCTCCGGCGCATCAGGCCGTCGGTAAAGCTGATCATTTCTCCGGCGCCCGAATAAGTGCCGGAGGGGGTCAGGGTGTTGATCCTTTCATCGCCGATCTGCACCTCGACGCCCTCAATGCCCGGCAGGAAGGTGGTCAGCGTGCAGCACAGGGACGCCATCATAACAGAACGGGTGATCCCGGCGCTGATGAGAGCGCCGTTGAGTTCATCCGTAAAGCGCAGCACCAGGCGGCGCACCCCGCCCGTTTCGCCCAGGGTGGGCGTTTCTCGCAGATAATTCCGGAAATCCGGGCATTTGGGCGCGTTGGGCAGGGAGGAGGCTCCGGCCGTAAGGGCGTCCAGCAATGTCAGCGCCATGCCGGCGGGGTCCTGCGCGGCGAAGGACAGGGAGCGGGTTTCACACAGCATGCCCTTTCCGGACGGCGCGGGATAGTACAGCGTAACGGCAAAAGAGCGCCTGCCGCCGTTCAGCGGGGCGGAGGCCCGGGCCCAGAGGGCGGCCAAATCCTCCCGGGTGTTGCTTTGGAAGCTGCCCGCGGGCAGGGTGGCGGCAATGTTCAGCCCCGGCTGAGCGCCGGAAATGAGCACGTTCACATACTGCAGATCGCCGAATTGGCACAGGGTGTTGGCCAGGGCCTGTCCCACGGTGAACAATTGCTCATGGGAAAGCCGCAGGGCGGAAGCGGCCAGGCTCACCGTGGCCGTTTGGCCGGATACCTCTACCGCGTCGGTGTCCGCCAGACTGAGGAGGATATCGCCGCCCACGGCGGCGGTTCCTTCGCCTGCGGGCTGAGCCAGCAGCATTTCGCATAGGGCCGCGGCGCTGTGCCGGGCGGCCGACAGGGAGACCGTTTGGGGTACGGCCAGCAATTGGGTGCCATCCTGAGAGGGCAGATACAGCAGCACGGTCTGCTCATAGCTTTGCCGCGCGTCGTTTTCCGGCGCGGCCCGCCGCGTTTGGGCCGGGGGCAGCGTCACTTGGGCGGTTCTCGCCGTCTCCGTGCTCACGCAGCCCGTCAGCATCAGCATCGCGCTGAGCAGCAGGCATAAAAAGACCAAACGATGATTCATACGGCCTCCTGGTATCAAGAAACATGTTATTGAGCCCTTTAAGTAAGAAAAGGAGTTGAGAGTTAAGAGTTGAGAGTTGAGATATATTTTGCTGATACATTTTTAATCGCTGGATTCATAGCGAGAAAGAGAAAAGCGACTATATAAATCTCAACTCTCAACTCTTAACTCTCAACTCCCTTATAGACTGAAAGGGCGCTTTAAATGCCCATACCGCTTTAATGACTTTGCATCATGCCAAGTAGCTTTTCGTAGTCCATTTTCCAAAGGCTTCCTTCCCGAATGAGCAGCAGCGGATAGCCGGAAACGGTATCATCCCGGCCGGCGCCGCGCAGAGTGAGGTCAGCGGAGAACACAGCGGTTTGCCCGTTATAGGATACGGTGCCGGGGGAAAGGGAAAAGCCGGTGAGCGCCTGGGAGGCGGCAAAAACGTCCGCCGCGGTTTGCTCGCTGGGCCTGGGAACGGCCCCCTCCTGGGCGGTCAAATCGTACAGGGACGCCCAGTCCTGGGCCATCCACGCGCTGAGCAGCAGCGACGCGGTGCGGTAAGGGGTGAGCAGGCAATCCTCCCGCCGGGTCAGGGGCGGGAGCAGGGTATCATCCCCGGTGCGGTTCAAAAAGCCCTTCTGCAGCCGCATGGAGGTGGATTTCCCGGCCCCCTGGTATACCAGCACCTGCACCTGCACGCACAGGCCTGCTTCCGTGAGGGAGGCAGCCAGGGAATCCAGGCAAAGCTGGCGGCGCATAGGCCCCTCCGTGCGCCATTCGCCGATGGCGGTATCGCCTGGCTCATCGGCATAACGGCCCAAAAACGCGTCGCTGAAGGTGATGAACAGGGTATCATCCTGCGTGGTGACGGCAAGCACCTCCGTGCCTGCCGGAAACAGCGGCGTCAGGGCGGGCGCTGCGGCGGAGGGCCCATCGATCAAGGCCTGCACCAGCGCTTTTTCCAGGCTTTCGTTGCGCTGCACCTGAATCTGGCGCTCCTCCGGGGCCAGATAGGCCGAATTGCCGTAGCGGAAATACAGCGCAACGGACTTTTCAGCGGGGGCCAGCTCCGCCGTGCTGGCGCTGATCAGGCTTTGTCCGTCCGTTCCGCCCCGGATCAGGCTGTCCGGCGGGGCGGCCATGCAGCCGGTGAAAAGCAGGGCGCAGGCAAGCAGCAGGCATACAAAACGGGTTTTCTTCATCATTTGGGATTCGGCTCCTCGCCCAGGCACCAGCCCTGCAGCTTATTGACCGTCCGCTCCAAGGACCCCCGGCTGTCGCCCCAGGGCTTGTCCGCGTTGCGGTAATCGAATTTCAGGGTGAAGCCCTCCAGGTCCTTTTCCATTTTCGTCAGGCTGTTTTCCATGGCTGTGCGCAGATCCTTCACAAAATCCGCCAGCTCCTGGCCGCTGAGCGCTTCCTCCGCCATATCCAGCAGCATGGCCATATCCGGCAGGCATACGCCCTTGGAGGCCGCGAAGGCCCGGCGGAAGGAGGAATCCGTTTTGTACAGGTGCAGCAGGGTGTAGGCGTAGCGCCGGGTGTGCTCCTCAATGGTATCGCACAGGATGCAGGAGGCGGATAAGCGCCGGATCTTGTCCGCCGCGTCCTTTAAATCCGCCGCCCCTTCGCCCTTGCCCTTCACCCAGCGCTTGAGGGCGGGGGTGGCGCTGCTTTTTCCCGCGGCGGCCTGGGCGGAATCCATCAGGGGCTCCAGCTTTTTCATGGTTTCCTTCAAATGCGTGTGCATCATCAGGGCGTGGCCCAGGCGGTTTTTCTGGGCGTACAAAAGCACCTGATGATGGGCGCAGAAGCCTTTGTCGTTTACCTGGATGCGGGTGTCCGGCTCCATCACGGACGCGCCCAGGAACCGATCCACGTCAATCAGCTCGTTCCGGCGGCGCAAGGCGCACAGGGGGCATTCCCCTTCCAGCTTCACCGCGTCCCAAACGGGAATGGTGTCAATGTGATAGCGCATAGGTCCTCCTTGGTAACAAATTTGCTAAGGAATGTAGAAATGCTTTCAATCAGCAGGAGAGTGCAGAGTTCAGAGTACAGAGCACAGATAATATAGTGGTCACAAAGGAGTGTAATCTATTGTTCAGACAAAATAAATCTGTACTCTGAACTCTGAACTCTGTACTCCCTCTTCCTGCACAAAAAAACGAAAGAAATAGAAAAAACATGTTTTCATCTTTCGCAGCATACAATCTGCAAGGTGAAGGGGGGCGGCGGAATGCGCGCGGGCAGGCTGAAAACCAAGCGGTACAAAACAGGCGGGGGAAGGATCGGACGGCTTTTCCTGCTGATCCTGGGGATCATGCTGGGCGCGGGAGCCGCGATTTTTTGGCAAGGCGGCAATATTCCCCTGCCGGCCGGCGGGGTAAGCCTGCCGCCCACGCCCACGCTGACGCCGCAGCAGAGCGGCCGGGAAGAAAAAACGGTCACTTTGCCGGGGCACACCTGGTATGCCCTGCAGGTGGGCGCTTTTGGCAGCGCGCCGGACGCCCGGGCGGCGGCGGAAAGCTTCCGGGGGCGGGGCGCGGCGGGATACGTGCTGGAAATGGATGGGTACCGGGTGCTGGCCGCGGCCTATGAAACCCGGGCGGACGCTCAGGCGGTGCAGACCCAATTGCGGGAGCAGCACGGGGTGGATACCCTGATCGTGGAAATCACTCAGCCGGAATTATCCCTTCGGCTGACGGGCCAGCAGGCTCAACTGACCGCTTTATCAGACGCCTGGGACGCGATCGAAAAACTGGCCGGACATTTGAACGGTCTGTCCCAGCAAATGGATCGGCGAGCGGTAAACGCGGACAGCGCGCTGTCTGCCCTGGCGTCGGAAAAAGAAACGCTGAACGCCCTGAACGCCCGGCTGCTTTCCCTGTTCGGGGAAACCGGGCATCCGGCGGTGCGGCATGTGCGCGCGCTGCTTTCCGATTTGGCCGCCGCGCTGCCGACGGGAGAAGCTCAGAGCAGCGTGCGGCTGGGGGCCGGGATCAAGTACGCGCAGCTTTTGTGCGTTTGCCGCATGGCGGCGTATGCCGCGGCGATAGCGGAGGAGTAAAACAGAGTTCAGAGTACAGAGTACAGATAATATAGCGATTGCAAAAGATCACTGCTTATCATCTTGCTATAGTGATTGAAGCCTGAATCCAGCCTGAATAATGATCATGGAACCCGTAGGGGCGTTTATCTCCGCCCGCTGTAACAATGCTTAAACCGCCCTTTTCAGGCGCTCTCGGGCCTGTTACGCTCGGGCGGATCCGCCCCTACGGTTTTCCGGTTCGTTTGGCAATTGCTTCCTTGTTTGGAAATTCAAATATTTATCGGTGGTTCAATATATAGAACGATTCAATCTGTACTCTGCACTCTGTACTCTGTTCTCTCTGCTGGCTGCGCTCTCTTCTTTAACCTCTGTTTGCTCCGTCACTGCGTGATCGGGGGTCGGGTAGGCGCGGCGCAGCGCTCGCAGGGCACCAGCTTGCTGTACTGCTGGCTGTTGATCAATTCAAAGGGGATCTTGCCCGTCAGGGGCCAGTATTCGGAAGCTACGGAAGGGCAGGTTTTGTTCAAATGATACTTTTTGCCGCCGTTTTCGTTGTAGTAAACGATCAGGCTGCTGCCCTCCGGGGAGGGGGTGGCGGTGGGGGCCACGGTGGTGCTGATCATCAGCACGTTGGCCGCGGCGGCGGCTTCCGCTTCTAAGTCTACGATGACGCCGTCCAAAGAATCGGGGTTCACATACCAAACGTCGTTGATTTTCATCATCATTACGTGCATGCGCTTTACCACGGAGCCCCCGCCCTCCTCAAAGGTGGCCTTCAGGGTGACGATGCGGGAGGAATTACCGTCGCTGCCGCTGATATCCTCTATATCCAGGTTGGTGGGATAGCTGAGGAACAGCATGCCGAACAGGGTGGCTTCCGGGGAAGACTGCTGAGCCACCCAGGAGGGCAGGCAGAACGGCAGCATTTCTGTGGCGGATTTTTTGCCCCAGGCTGCAAAGAAGTCCTTCAGGCGGGTTTGAGCTTCTGAGGTGGCTTCCGCCGCCTGCTCTTCCTCGGTGGGAGCCTCCGTGGCTAGCTCGTTCAGCATGGCGTTCACGCTGCCCGCGTCCGGATTGGAAAACAGGGAAGCGGCCTGGCTGGCCCGGGTGGAGGATACGCTGCGACTTTCCGGCGTTTGCCGATTGATGAACAGCGCCAGGCCGATCACCACCGCCAGGGCCACGTAAATGACCGTCAGGGTGCTGCGGGCGCTTTTCACAAAGGCGCGCAGCAGCCACATGGCCAGCACCGAAACGGCGGCAGCCGCAAGAAACACCCAGCGCAGGATGTTGTTGGGCACCAGCAGGGCCGCCAAAAACAGCACCGGCAGCACGATGGACAGCACCACGGACAGGGCCCCGTACCGTTTTTTTACGGCGGGAGCGCCGCCCCGGGCCGTCTGCTTTTTTTCTTCGGCGCGGCGATTGTTTTTTAAATCGTACAGCGGAGTGGAATTATATTGACCGCGGTTGGAATTCATAAAGGGCTCCTTTCCGGGGGGTATGAGACGGAGAGTTCAGAGATCAGAGTACAGAGTTCAGATTGGTTTGCCTGAATCAATTGGGTAATTGCATGGCGCGCACTATATCATCTGTACTCTGCACTCTGTACTCTGTACTCTAAAACGCTTTCTTATAGTAGACGTAACAGGCGTATAGTTTCTTCCATCAACGGGCCTTACTCGTCGATCTGCACCTTGTCCCGGCCAAACATATCGATCAGGCCGTTCAGGCTTTCTTCCTGGCGCTTGTCCTTTTGGGGGTCCACGGGGACCGCCTGGGGCGCGGCGGTGAACCGGGCATTCAGGCCACCGCATTGGTTCAGCGCGTTTTCGATCTTGGTTTTTCTTTCCGGGGCGGACAGCATGGTTTGGAAAATTTCTTCCCCGGGGGCGAACAAGGCCCTGTATTCCCCATCCTGATAGCCCCCGTACCGGGCCCGGGAAAGGGGACCGTAAATGGCGGGCTCCGCTTTTTTCAGGTATTTCAGCGCGTCGTTCCACACGTCCTTGGGCAGCTTGCTGCCGTCCGGCACCGGGGTGTCCGGCAGGGGCCTGGGCGCGGCGGGCTTTTTTTCTTTTGGCGGTTCCTTGGGGGCGTCAGCGGCGGCGGGGGCTGTGCGCACGCCGGAGGTTTCCAATTCAGCCAACCGCTGCTCCAGCTCGGCCACCCGCTCCAGCAGCGCTTCGTAATCCTGCTCCTCCGGCTGCTCGCAGGCCCGCAGCGCGAAAATTTCCAGCACGGACCGGGCCGACGCGGCCCAGCGGGTATCCGCCTCCGCGTGCATGCAAAGATCGAGCACCCGCAAAAGGCGCTGCTGGGAAAAGGCCTTGGCCTGCTGGGCGTACCGGGCGGCGTTTTCCCCGCTGGCTCCCGGCAGATTATCCCCGGGACCGCACAGCAGCGCCGCCATCAGCAGCCGCAGATGGGCTGACAGATCCTTTAAAAACACCTGCACGTCCCGGCCCCCGCGCATCAACTCCTCGATCAGGCGCAGAGCCTCCGCGCTCTCCCGGCGGGCCAGGGCGTCCCCGAAGGAAAACAGGAACGCCCGGTCCGCCGTGCCCAGGGCGGCGCGCACGTGCTCCTCCGTGATTTTTTCGCCGCTGCCCATGCACATATCCAGGATGGACAGCGCGTCGCGCATGCCGCCCTCCGCCGCCCGGGCAATCAGGGCCAGGGCCTCCGGTTCGGCGGTTTCCCCGCTTTGGGTGACCACCTTGTCCAGATGCCCCGCGATCTGATCCTCGGAATAGCGCCCAAAATCGTACCGCTGGCAGCGGGACAGGATGGTGGAGGGCAGCTTCTGGGGCTCGGTGGTGGCCAGGATGAACACCATGTATTCCGGGGGCTCCTCCAGGGTTTTGAGCAGCGCGTTGAACGCCGCGTTGGAAAGCATGTGCACTTCGTCGATGATGTACACCTTGTACTTGCCGAACTGGGGCGGGTAATCCACCTTTTCCAACAGCTCTCGGATTTCTTCCACCCGGCTGTTGCTGGCGGCGTCCATTTCGTATACGTCGAAGGAGGCGTCGTTTTCAATGGTTTTGCAGGATTCGCATTCCCCGCAGGGGTCCCCGTTCTGGGGATTCAGGCAGTTGATGGCCCGGGTTAGGATCCGGGCCGCGCTGGTTTTGCCCGTGCCGCGGCTGCCGCAGAATAAATAGGCGTGGGCCACCCGCCCCGTCATCACCTGATTGCGCAGGGTGCGCACGATGGCCTCCTGGCCCACCATGTCCGAAAAGGTTTTGGGGCGCCACACCCGGCACAGCGCCTGATACACCGCGATCCCTCCTTGAAGCATTCCATACCGTCTACTATATCTATAAGCTTTGCTTCATAAGTCTTAATAACTTTTATAGCAGGCTGAAATTGCTTGACGAGCTTGCCCTTGGGCTGGGCTTCTGGCTCCACAAGACTTGCTGCCTGCCAATTATCCTCGCATGCTCCATCGATATATTCAGACCCATACACATTAGAATGTATAACCTTATGGTTCTTCACCATCCAGTTTTCATCAGTTGTAACTTCCTGGGATGAGCCATCAGCATATTCTATAACAAGCTTTAGGTTTGCAACCAGGCTTGGCCCAAACTCTTTATAAGGATTTGGATTAGGAGGCATAAATTCAGGGAAGTGGAAACTATAGCCAAATTCCTGATCCCATATATACCAGC
>ERZ842401.6682-NODE-6682-length-12214-cov-9.129451_pt1 | contig 12214 bp, 13 predicted proteins | sample MGYA00521270_ERZ842401 | MGnify/ENA primary metagenome ERZ842401 (study PRJEB31892, sample SAMEA3878208) | bioreactor metagenome | biome: Moose rumen | place: Sweden | collected 2011-10 | study: EMG produced TPA metagenomics assembly of the PRJEB12797 data set... | reverse complement strand
TGAGCGAAGTTTTGTTCGACCAGGCACTCTTGGTCAGCGGAGCCGAGCTTAAGGACCCGATGGAGTTCGTAAAGGCTGTGAATAAATTGCTGGCGAAGTAAGATGCTTAAAACCGCCGCTTCTCCCTATTTGGGGAAGCGGCGGTTTTCCATGCTTGCTGTCACTCACAAAGCCGATAATCCCAGTTATGCTTGGGGTAGCGGCCTTTCATTTCCTTACAGATTTCGACCCATGCGCCCGTCCAAAAATGCTCCAAGTCGTCGGTGATTTGGAGCGGGCGGCTCGCGGGTGAAAGCAGTTTGAGCAGAACGGGCACACCGAGAATCTTCGGAGTTTCAAAGCAGCCGAAAATCTGCTGAATGATGATTTCGAGCGTGGGCTGAATCGTGCCGTCGGCTTTCTTTTCGTATTTGATTTTTCGCTTCCGACCGTTAGCCAAAGTGATATGGAGTGGCACTTTCGCATCGATTTCGCTTCCATCAAGATACCAGTAGAGCGCGTCAAAAATGTCCTGAGCGTTGATTTTTTGTGACTTAACGAACGGTCGTAGCCAATCGTTCGGTCGTTTTTCGAGCGAATCACGCTTTTTTCGGATTTCTTCCCGAGAATTTAAGGGGTTTTTTATATCAGAATTGATATAAAAGTCGGTTCTGAGCAAAAAATCCTCGATTTTGCTATCAATCGGTAGCATTTTTAAGCCTTTTTTGCGCACCGAGTCACAAATCGCCAACGCAAAATCTTCGCTTTCGGTCGGAAGTTTCTTTTCTTTGAGGATAATCGCGCCATACGCTGAAATTTCCCGTTTTTGAATCGAAAGATTCTTGAAGTCGCTACTATTCGTTAGTCCGACAAATTCCGTTCGGATTTCGGTTTTCGTGTGATTCTGCAAGAATGCTTCCGCTTGTTCGTCGGTCAAGGCTTCAAATGAATATATTTTTCCTGTTCGCTCGCCCGCGTCAACTTCTGGCGCGACAAGCCAATCGGGAAACGAAGAAAGCCCGTGTGAAATCAAAAGCTCGCGCGACAAAAATGCCTTCCGCCCCGAGGGGAACTGATATTCCGCGCGGTCAGCGTTCGCCTCGGTTTCGGGGGAAATTCGCGCAAGCCGGTCGGGAAAGCCTGCAAGGACAGGAAGCGTTTTTGCTTCGATACGGCAATCTTTCAACCTTCTCTTTAAGTCAGTCACGAAAAGTTTCTGTCGGTCGGGAGCAGCTTCGGCATATTCTGAAAACGGCAGAACAGCTTCCGCACCGCCCGCAAGCGCAACGCACGCCAAGCGCGGATGCAATCCCAACTGCAAAACCGCTTTTCCTTTTTCGGTGATTTTTGTCGTTTCACCGCCGTTTGAATCAGTCTGAGTTTTAAGGCAATCAAGGTTTTCAAGCAAGAATTTTGCCGCTTCCCACGCAGACGGCGACGGCGGAGTAAGCCAATCGAGCTTTTCGATTTCACTCACGCCCCATTTTGCACATTCAAGCGCGAGCTGCGTTAAATCGGCACGGAGAATTTCGGGCGGATTTTGCTCCACTCGTGCGTCATGCTCGCTCCACAAGCGAATGCACTTTCCCGCCGCCACACGCCCAGCCCGACCCGCTCGCTGTTCCGCGCTAAAAAGGCTTTCGTTTTCCGTCACAAGATGTTCCATGCCGAGCGCGACATTCATCTTGTTCACGCGGCACAATCCCGAGTCAATTACGAGCGTAACACCTGGCACAGTGAGCGAAGTTTCGGCAATCGCAGAAGAAAGAATCACCCTGCGGAGCGCGTCACTCGGACACGGGCGGAGAATTTTTCGTTGTTCAGCAATCGGCACGGAAGAATGTAAAATCAAGATTTCTGCATCAAAATTAACTTTCGTTAGTAAGTTTTCAAGTTCAGATTTTGTCTTTCGGATTTCATAAATACCAGGAAGAAAAGCTAGCAGTTTACCTTTATTTTCCGACCGTTCGTTTGTTAATTCGTCAAAAATCGCCCGCACTATGCTTACATTCGGTTTATATTCTATTTCCACGGGGAACTGGCGACCGGGAATCTGCATGACAGGCGCAGGATGTTTTTTTGTTCCGAGATATTCAGATACCGAACGATAGTTAATTGTCGCGCTCATCACAATCACAAACAAATCGTCACGGAGCTGCATCGTTTCTTTCAAAAAAGCGAGTGCCAAATCAGAATGAATCGACCGCTCGTGAAACTCATCGAGGACAATCACATTCACATCTTCAAGGAGCGGGTCAGCCTGCAATCGGCGCGTCAAAATCGCCTCGGTAATCACTTCAAGCCGTGTGCGAGCGGAAACTTTTGAATCAAGGTGAAGCCGATAGCCCACCGTTTCGCCTGTTTCCTCGCCAAGCAAATCTGAAAGTCTCTCAGCAATCGCGCTCGCCGCAAGCCGTCGTGGTTCAAGCATGAGAATCTTCCCCGCAAAATGCTCCAGCAATGCAATCGGCACGGCAGTCGATTTTCCCGCCGCAGTCTCCGCCGTCAGAACCAAAAATCGCGACTCAGAAGCTTTGAGCGACGAGCAAATTTCCGCCAAAAAAGGCGAAATCGGGAGCGAGGACAGTTTTTCGTACGCGCGGGAAAAATCAGGCATGAGGAAAGTATAACACGAATACAAACCTTCCAAAAGTGGCAATCAGTTTACTTGCCAAATCTCGCATAGTCGCTCGTCTATCGCCTCGATGATATGCCCGCGTTTGAATGCGATTTTCTTTTCGGTGAGCAAATTGAGGTAAAAGAAAACTTCCGTTAGTTTGTTTCCGAGTTTTCCGTGCAGTTTCATGTTCGGGTTTACGACAATCCGTGAAAGAAAAACCATGCCGACCAAGATTCCGCTCCGTCGCAAGCCCAAAAGAAGCGAATCAAGCGTGATTCTAAAACGACCAAGTGTTAGCAGAACTTCCCCCGAGGGAGAAAGAAGCGAGAAAAAAGTCACGAAAAGCACGATAAAAAGCGACGGCAAAACGCGCACACGGCGACATTTTACGCACGCAAGAACAAAAAAAATGAGCGTGAAGGACCAAATTATCGCAGTCAAAAGAATTTCTTTGCTCATTTTGATTTCTCCGTTTCCGCCGAGATGTCTCTAAAAAACTTTGATTTCTGCATAAAAAGTTCCGCGAAAACTCCCAAAAGAAGCCCTGTTATCAATCCTGAAACAAGCAGAATTGGCGCGATGTATTTTGTGTTTGCCCCGAAAAGAAAGAACCGTGCCAACGCAAGCTGGGCGAATGTGCTTGCGAGCGAACCAAAAAGGCAAATTCCCACCGCAGAAACAGAAAACAACGTTCGTTCGTTAGCCGCCTTATTGCTGTGATTTCCGCACAAAGCGTGCAATCCCATCATCGCAATCGCCGAAGAGAACGAACCGCCCGCCGAAAACAAAAAAATGTATGAAAACAGTGTTCCCGAAATGATTCCCTGCGCGATAACTTTAAAACTAACGAGCAGAAGGATTTTCCGATATGGCAAAAGAAAAAGCGACAAAACTATCGGTAGGTTGGCAAGCCCGAGGCGCAAAAACGGCAAGGGCTTCGGAATCGCGTTTTCAATCGCAGAGAGAAACAAACATAGCGCGGCAAGAAAAGAAATAAGCTTTTTCACTCGGATTTCTATTTTTCATTACGAATTCTGCATTCTGAATTACTTAAATGGGTCTTTCGATTGGTCAACGGTCAAAAGCTCGTCAACATTCACGCCGAACGACATTCGCTGCATGGACTTCAACACTTCCTGATAATTGTTGACCACTTTGTCCGTTTTTTGCGCGTTTAGGGCGGCAAGCACCTTTTGGCACGGCTTATATTTCGCGGCTTTTGCAAAAAGCTCGTTGCGCGGGGCAGCCCGTTTCGTGACCTTCAGCTCCTCGGCGACCTGGCTCACCACAATGTCGTCAATCCGTGCGCTTATCGAAGCAGACGAAACGAACGCTTCCCGAACGGACTTCGCGCCAGTATCATAATAGAAGATTTTTACTGATTTCGGCGATTCCGAGTTTTCAGAAGGATTTTCTTCTTTCGCCTTTGCGATTCGGGCGGCAAATTTCAGCGGATTTTGCGGAGAATCGATTTTCTGCGAGAGCGTTTCATCAGCATACAAAAAAGTTTTCTCAATCGCGACCGCATTCTCGCAGTTCAAGGCAAACACCGACTTTTCAAGCCAAAAATCAAGACTATCATGCACGACATGAACGAATTCCGTGCCTTTAATCTGGGGAAGTTCATCGGAAGGGGCATTTTCGGCAGATTCAGAACTATCGTTAGTTTGTTTCTTGAGATTTTCATCCTCTTTCACCGCATTTTTATCAGGAACGAATTTCGTATCAATCACGCCGTCAATTTCAAGCACAGAAATATCCGCGCCCGCGTAAAGCTTTATCACCGAATGCATCTCAGAATCGCGCCCGAACAAGCAAAGCGAAGCGGATTTGCTCAAAATTTTCCCGTCAACAAAAGTCTCCACGGGGATTGGCTCTTCGACTTCCGCAAGTTCCGGAACATCATTTTTTGAACACGAAACAGAGAACAGCCCAACCAACGCAAGCGCAACAAAAACAGACGAATACAATTTCATGCTCTTATTTTCGGCAGATTTGGGGAGAAGATTGAATTGAGGAAACGAGACGACATTTTGAGAAGAATCTACTTGATTAGAAATTCTCTTCGACAAATCGAATGGTTTCCGAATTTTTGAGACGAAGATTTTTATCCGCTTTCATATCATCAATAGAAAACCATTTGTAAACCATGCCATTCACTTTGAATTTATTTTTGGCAGGAAGCTGGTTCGCATCGAAATCAATTTGATAAAAAATATGATGATAAGTCTTCGTCATATTGGCGGAAACCGAGTGCTTGGTAAAATCTGATTCTTTGGTTTTTGTGATTTTTGCGCTTGAAATTCCAAGAGCGTGTTTTAAAAACTCGAGAATCGCTCCACTATCATTTTCTTTTGTTCGTGAATAGGGAAAAAGGTATGTCTTCCAACGAGAATCTTTCTTTAAAAGAAAGCGACCATGAGAATCTTTTAAAACCAAAAGTGAAAAGTTATGACTGTCCGAGCAAGAGACAATATCCTCAAAAAACGCTTCGACAGAATACCTCGTACCACGAATAGAAGCAAAAAAGAAGATGAGATAAAAAATACCAAGAATTCCGACAATAACTTGAACTTTAAAATCAGCATGAACAATATCAGACAAAAGAAGGGAAAGAACATACCCCACAAGGCAAACGAGTGACTCCCACAGCCCAGCAAGAGACTTAATGTGCTTTTTTCGCCTATTCAATAAATTCTGTAATTTTTTCTCGGCAATGTTCATTTTATCATTGTAGCACTATGGGGAGAAAAATCAACAATTAGGAGAGTTTCAATTCCCTCCTCACCCCTCATCTTCCCCGATTTCCGAGAACACTTTGCGAATGTCATTTGAAATTATCTCTTGTATCTGAGATTCGATAGCTTTTAAGTCGGGGAGCGCGGCAGCCGGCGCAGAAGAGGCGGGCGAAATTTCACTGTCAAACAAGCGGATTGGCTCGATTTCAAGAAAATGTGCGATTTCTTCGATTGTCTCTGGTGAGGGAAAGTATTTTCCGTTTTCAATGCTGTTGATGTAATTTGGATTTCTGCCAAGTTCTAGAGCCAAATCAAGTTGACGAAAGCCTTTTTGTTTTCTGTAAAATTTCAAATTCCGAATAAATGTGTTCCGTAATTCCGCCATATACATAGTATGACGATGTTTGAAAAATCAAATACAGTTAAAATAGTTGTGTAAAATCCTAAAATTTATTGAAATTAAATGTATTTGGTGGTATCTTATACATCTAAATTAGATGTATTTTAAAAATCTTGTTGCATCTAAAAAAGGAGTATTTTTATGGCAAAGGCTTTTGAAGTCGTTTTGAAAAAAGAGGGGGCGAAGGATATTACTGTAAAATGTCCTCGCAGTATCAAATTAAATCCAGTAATTGCGGCTATTTCCATTCTTTATGGAATGCCGCCGTTTCAAGTAAAGCCAATTAACGGAAAAGATGTTCTCATCGCGTTAGCTGGATTCGCAATGATTTTTATTTCTTTGGGAATTTGCACAGTCAGCTTGGGGCTTGGCTTTATTTTGTTCATCGCCGTGCTTGTGTTCAACTTTTTGTTCACAAAGAATTACTTCTTCAATTTCATCAAGAAACGGCTTGCAGAAGGATACACTGTCGAAGACTCAGAACAAAAACAAATTCTGCAAGAAGCAGGAATTTCTATTGAATCAAACGGGGCAACGGCTTCTTCAAGTTCGACACAATCACAATCTTCACAAGAAGATGTCACCGCGCAAATCGAAAAACTTGCGGCTCTTGTCGAAAAGGGCTTGCTCACGAAAGAGGAATTTGCCGCGCAGAAGGCAAAATTGCTCGGGCTGTAATTTATAAGGCAAAAGATGAAAAAGAAAAAACTTTTCCCTGCCGTTCTGGCTATCATTGCAATTTTTCTTGTGTTTGACTTTTGCCTTTCAAGCGACCCTGTGGACGATGCTTTAGATAAATATGAAGAATTTATCGAAGAAACTGACAGAATCACAGAGGCAGTTTCTAACGGCAAGATGACATGGGCAGAATTTGAGCAAGAGTATCAAGAATTTTTAGCCAAATTCGACACAGAAGAAATGGATGTTCTCGACGATATTGATAATTTTTCTTCAAGCCAACTAAAACGCTATCTTGAACTTGAAGAAAAATTCAAAAAAGTTGAAGAGAAATACAGCTACCAAAGATAAAGAGAGGAAATAAAATGAATTTTGAGGTCAGCAGAAGATTCTCAACGCAGGCTTTTTTAAACGAAGTCGTGAAATTTCTTGAAGATTCTTTCAGAAAGACAGCGGAAACAGTCGCGAACAATGGCGGAACGCTCACCGTTGAATCAGTAAACGCGACATTCGGCTCAATCAACCGCGCGGACAAAACGATTGTCGAAGTCAAAGAAAAAGACAGCGACACGCTTGTGCTCGCTTCGGTCGATTACAAGCCGTCGGTTTGGTTCTGGATTTTTCTTGTTTGTGGGCTTTTCACTACGGTCGGCTGGCTCATTCCGATTGCGTTCTATCTGTATCAAAAAAATACGGTGAAAAACGGAATCGAGGAAGTGTTCAACCGCACTGAAAATGAATTCAGAAACAGCAAAGGCTCGGCACGGGCAACCATTTCTTCTTCATCTGCAACAAGCGGAAATGAAGATGTGAGTTCAAAGTTAGAAAAACTTGCCACGCTCAAAGAAAAAGGCATTTTGACTGACGAAGAATTTGCCGCGCAGAAAGCGAAACTGCTCGGATTATAAGGAGAATGAACATGAAAAAAATTGAATTTGTGCTGCTCGCCGCTCTGGTGGCGTTTTCTGCTCTTGGCTGCAAGGGCAAGTCTTATGCCTTTGAAGGCGAAAACCCGCACTTTACAGCCAGCGTTGTTGAGGAAAAGAACGAGAGCGGAAAAAAGACCGCATATTTTGCGCTGAACGAGTATCGGCTTGCCTTCGACAGCAAAAAAACGGCAGTTGCCTATTTCAATGCCTTCAAAAAAGAATTTGAAGACGAAGAAAAAACGGTTGGCGAAGGAATGGGCGGTCGCATCGTGATAAATAAAATGGAGCAGTTCGACTTGTTCACTGTGCGCAACGCAGGCGGCATCCGCTATGTAAATCTTGATTCAGAGCCGAATTATGCCGAAACAGGTTCTTCTTATTCTTCTATGAGCGTCAATGAGCTTTTGGATTTGTACGAAACAGAAAGCCGCGCCGTGCTTTCCGTTATGACCGAGCTTTCAAGCCGAAAATTGAATTCAAAGCAAGAAAAACGGCTGTACCAAATAGCCGAAAGCCTTGCAGGTGAATTCGACTCTGAATTTTGAGTTTGCGGAAAGCGGCGCAATGCGGCTCGCCGAAACGACTTTGGCATAACGGAGGGCATCTTGGCAACCGCCTGAACGTAATTTTTCTTGATTTGGTCAAGATTCGCCGTTTGCTTACAAAGCCTGTGGAAAATCTTAGGAACGGTTTAGCGTTTACTCAGCCGCAAGCTCAGTTGGGTTTGCGGGAGTTTTCTATTTACTCCACGGATTCTGTCTGATAAATGTCTCATTCCGTTCATAGCCAACCGAGATGATTCCCACGGGCGTTTTGCAGTAGTCTTCGATGAATTCCACATAGTCGCGGGCGGGTTTGGGCAAATCTTCGTAAGAGCGGCACTCTTTGAGGCTTTTTTTCCAGCCCTTGAATTTCTGCAAGACGGGCTTTGCCTTTTCCATTGCGGGAACGCTTGCGGGGAAATCAACGACTGTTTTGCCGTCGATTTCGTAGGCAACGCAGGCTTCGATTTCGTCGAAGGTGTCGTAGATGTCGAGATGGGTGAGGACGAGCGAGTCGATTGAGTTTGTGATGCACGCATATCTGAGTGCAACCAAGTCGAGATACCCACATCTGCGGGCGCGACCTGTGGTGACTCCGTACTCTCTGCCAGTTTTCCGCACATATTCGCAGAGCTCGCCTTCGCTTTCGTTGTTGAATTCAGTTGGCATAGGGCCGTTTCCGACACGAGTTTGGTATGCCTTGAAAACTCCCAAAATTTTATCCAAGTCTTTCGGGCCGATTCCGCAACCTGTTGCCGCGCCCGCCGAGCAAGAAGCACCCGAAGAAACATAGGGATATGTTCCCGAATCGATGTCGAGCATTGCGCCCTGTGCGCCTTCAAAAAGAATGTTCTCAGCACGGTATTCAAACATTTTTGCGGTCAAATCGACACGCATTTCAATGAGCTTGTCTTTGTATTTGTTGAGATATTCGAGGTTTTCGCCCTCAAATTCTGCCATTTTCTCTGGCCAGTCCAAATCGGCAAGGCGGAGACCGTCACGGTGGGCTTTTTCTGAATAGGCGATTCCGATTCCGCGCCCTGTCGTGCCGATTGGGCGTTTTCGCGAAGCGTCACGGTCTTTGTCCATCTGGCGGTAGCCAGGAAGAATGATGTGCGCTCGGTCAGAAATGAAAACACGGTCTTCCCAGTTGATGCCGTTGTCTTTGAGCATCTGCAATTCGTTGAAAAGAGCCTCCGGGTCGATTACCATGCCCGCGCCGAGGAAAACTTTTTTGTTCGGGTACAAAATCCCAGACGGAACCTGATGAAGCGCAAACTGCTTGCCATCAACGACGATTGTGTGACCCGCGTTCGGACCGCCCGCATAACGGACGACATATTTTGCGTCTTCCGCCAAGTAATCAACAATCTTTCCTTTTCCTTCGTCGCCCCACTGAGCACCGATAACAACGACCTTCATAAAAGCCCCCAAAATGGATTTGCGCAAAGATTCCCGCGTACAGCACGAGAATGACACTGTATGCGCACAAACGAAGAAATTATATCAGAAAACTAAGATTGTTTCAATGAAATGAAAAAGCCGCATTCAACGAAAACGCGGCTTCATGAAATGCTCGGCAGGATTATTTTTCGTAGGTTATGCTTCTAATTGCAAGCCCACCTTTTGGCATAGGATTACTTTTTACATTTCTTGAAAAAAAGATTCGGACACAAGTAGAATCTTCAGAAATTGGAACGGAATATTTAAGTTCACGACCGTTCTCAGAACTTAAAAATTTAAGGTTTTCAACTTTACCCATTAGTTTCGCATTGTTATTAAAAACCGCAAGTTGTTGATTATCGCTCATTTGGCTCGCGTCAGAAACGGGGATTAGGTAATAGATAATCGTGAGTGTACCTTTTCCAGATACGGGAATCTCAATATAGGGAAATTTTTCTATATTTCCTGTCGGTCTCATTATTGAAAAATCAACGCTATTGTTTGTTGAAGCCCACCGCAAAAAATATGAAACACCACTTTTAAAACGAAAGCCAAAATAAGATTGTTTTTCATGAATTCCTCCAAAAAAATCCCCCGCGGAAATGCCCGCAGGGGAAAGTAAAACGCTCGCTTTTATTATGCGTTCTTCTTCTTTTTGAGAACGATGAATGCCGCTGCCGCCAAAACGACTACGACAACAACGATGATTGCGACTGGTGAGCCACTGCCAGAACCGCCTTTCGCGCCTGGATAATCCAAAGTAAGATTTGTGAACTCAACATAGCAGTTTCGTGAAGTGAATGCGCCGACATACATGTTTTCTTTGTCGAACTCGCCGAGGTTGACTTCATAAGTAACCGGCTCTTCTTTTCCGTACTTGACGGTGAATTCGTTGCCTTTCTTTACGATTGAGAGGTCAACAACGGTGTCTTTTTCGGGAACTGATTCAACGACATGCTCATTTTCGTTCAAAGCGGCATCAATTCGTGCGAAGCCCGTCGTCCAGTTTTCGTTCTTGACTTTGAGCGGAGCCGCAGCGACATAGTTGCTGTTGAAGCCTGCAACATTGTCATCGATAAGAACATTGTCGCGAGCCATGAGACCGAATGAAACCTGGTTGTTTGACTTGAAGTTGAGGACTTTTGCGGTTGCTTTGATAGTGAAGTCTTTATCAATCGGCAATTTCTGGAAGTAGAACAAAATTCCGTCTTCAGAAGAAGCAATTTTACCGACATCTTTGCTGCCGTCTGTTTTGCCTGAATGCATGATAACGCCCGTTTCGGTTTCTTCGATTCCGAAGTAATCTGGGTTAGAAGCATTATTTGCGCCACCGATGTTACCGAATGCAGAGCCCCACCACGGGTCAGTTGTATCGAAGACAGAGCTTTTCTCTGATGGTGCGCCGAAGCCTGGTTCTATATAAGACGGGTTTTTGAGAGCGTCGAGACTGTAGGTTGGCTCTGGAAGATTTGCGACGAGGAAACCTTTGAATGTCGAATCTTTTGAAGCGATGTCTTCAACGAGCAATTTTGCAACGACTGCCGCGCCATACGCGTTCAAGTGCGTTGTGTCGAGAGAAGCATCTTTTGAGCCAGTCATAGCATGGTATTTTTTTGCTTCATCACCGACTTTTTCGTAGAGAGCTTTTGTGTTTGCCGTCTGATCAGCAACAACGATTTTGAGCTCTGAACCCAAGTCACGGATTGCTTCTGGGTAGTCGCCGCCCGGGAATTTTTCATCGCCCGTAGTAATATGAACGACTGAACCTGTATACTCGCCTGTTTTGCTGAGGCGGACAATCGGTGTTACGAGAATTGGAGTTGCGCCCGCATCCTGAGCCAATTTGATATAGCTGTGATAGAGTGAATACTGGAACGAACCTTTGTCGTCTTTTCCTGCATTCGGATCAGTGTAGCGTTCTTCTTCGAGCTTTTCGTCGTTGTGACCGAACGCGATAATGAGGTAGTCACCCTTGCGGATGTTCTTTTTGAGAAGGTCGTAATTCTTTGCTGAACCCGGGTCAGAAATAAAGCTCGTTGACGAGCGACCGCTGACTGCCAAGTTGACGACAGCCGCTTTTGACGGATCGAGATAATCCTGAACTTTTGTTCCGAATCCGAAGCGCGGAATGTAGTACGGGTCATTGAACGGTGAAGCAGTTGAATCACCGACAATGAAGATTCGTGAAAGACCACTTGCGTCGGGAACGGCAATTTCTGTAGCTACGACAGCTTCTGTTTTTTCGAGCTTAGAAGTTGCGGCATCCTGCGCAAATGAAGAGAAAGAAAGCCCCGCCAACAAAGCAAGACTTGCGAAAAGAAGTTTTTTCATTTCTATGTCTCCTAATTTTAAAAATGTATTTTTATTATAACGCTCTTGTCTCAAAAATTAAAGAGAAAACTCGACAATTCGGCATTTAAATAATAGAATAAAATCAGTTATTTTCTAAAAATTCGGTTTTTAGAAATATTCATGCTTTTTTAAATTAAAAAAGGAGAACTATATGAAAAAACTGTCAAACCTTTTAGGAATTATTTCAGTCCTCTTGCTGATTCTCAATACAATAAGCTGTAAAAATAATAGCGATGACTCAGACGGAAATAACACGCCTGCAACCAACGCTTCCGAAAGAATAGAGAACGCTGACGGAACCATCACGCTGAAAATACAGGAAGATGCGACCGGCTTTGTCAGTTCAACCTTTACAAAAGTAACAGACTTCCCAGGTTATACAGGAACTGGGTATCTTGACGGCGGAACATCAGAAAATGGCAACATCGTTTACACAGTGTCTGCGGAAGAAGATATTACCGATGCAAAAATTGCAATCCACTATTTGGCTACAGAAGTTACTCGTGTGAGAGCGGCATTGGTTTCTGTGAACG
>ERZ842401.6681-NODE-6681-length-12214-cov-11.773337_pt1 | contig 12214 bp, 13 predicted proteins | sample MGYA00521270_ERZ842401 | MGnify/ENA primary metagenome ERZ842401 (study PRJEB31892, sample SAMEA3878208) | bioreactor metagenome | biome: Moose rumen | place: Sweden | collected 2011-10 | study: EMG produced TPA metagenomics assembly of the PRJEB12797 data set... | reverse complement strand
GGCGGGTAAGAATGACTATATCACAATACGTATCTTTGCGTCAAGCATTCAAACACGAAAAATGCAAAATTTTTCATTTTTTTTTGTTTTTTTTTCGCGTCAGAAAACCTGTCGTTTTTATAAATCTTTCTTCAGATATGAAGCAAAGTTGCGCAAGTAATCAACAAAAGAAATGTAACTTAATGCAAGACAAATGCAAAATATTACCGTTGCAACAGTGTGCAGCAGAGACATATATTCGCCAAAGCCGAATCCAAGGCGGATTGCACTTTCGATAAGCAGAACGTAAAAACCTGACGTGATGTAAAATACCGTTTTTAACTTGCCACCTTTTCGTGCACCGATTGCAACTCCCTGCTTTGACGCTATCATTCGCAGGAAATTCATGCTCAGTTCACGATAGAGAATCAACACAAATATCACAACAGGCATGTAGCCGCCAGAAATTCGGTCAAACGAAGTCATCGCACAGATAAAAACTGTCAGATTCAGCATGATATCAGCAAAAGGGTCAAACAATTTACCAAAATCGCTTACATCATTATTTTTTCTTGCAAAGTATCCGTCAAAAAAGTCAGTCAGTTCAAAAAGCGCCAGAAGAGGAATCATCGCAAATGCAGAAAAGCGGGCCAGCACCTCAGAGCCAGTCCAGATGGGAGTGTAATACAGCAAGAGAAAAAGAGGCGCAAAACAAACGCGCATAGCGGTAAATTTATTTGAGAGTTTCACACTAGAAGTATCTAACATCGGGGGCAAAAGGTCAAGACTTCTACAAATTACGGATAATCGCTGCTGTTAAATGCTCACCGCGGGCATTGATTTTTACCGTATAAAGAGAGGGATACACCACAGAATCGTCAATAGGAATGAGCTGATAGTCGAAATTTCTGAGTATCCATGCTCGATATTTTTGCACAAAGCCGCCAAAAAAGACTTCGTTTCCCTCCCCTGCGAAGACAACAGAACGATCTGCATCTCCCGAAAAGTGATTGAGGGATGAAAGGTCTGAGACCGAAAGCACATCAACATTTGAGTCAGCAACTCCACAAACCTTATACCAAATTCTGGGAAGAGGAACGAGGAGGAGGGCTGGAAGCGTGTATTTTTTGAGGACAAGAGCCTTTTCCTGGGCATCAGTCACTGAGTAAACCGTACCATTGACCTTGATGGAATTATTCTGCACAACCAGTGAAACCGTTTCTTCATTTGCACCAAACGCCCCGTATAGTTTAATTCCAGTAAAGACAGACAGCGCAATATAACATGAAACAGTCAAAGGAAGCACCGACCGCCAGAATGCTGAACAAAGAAGGCCACTGATAAACAGCAGGCTAAGAAAAAGACCGTTATGTCCCATCATGCAAAAAAGGGCAGCAGGAGACGCATACAAGGATGGAGCAATAACAAGGGAAAAGGCAAAAACAGCAATTGCCAGGCTCATAAGTACGCAAAAAACCGTAAGGCGTGACTTGAGTACCGGCCTGTGAAAGATTTTTCCACAAAGCATGCAAACCAGACAACCAAAGGCACTCCCCAGACTGAGCAGGAAAAAGGCTGAAAAAAGGGCAAAAGGAAAAGTCATTGTGGGTACGCCTTAAAATCCTGTACGACACTAATTGCAGATTCCACGCTATAGCCAGGAAGTTCGCTTGCCGCAATCGCCATGGCACGGTCAACAATCGCCGCAGAGTCTGCCACCCCCTGCAGAGTGATTTTCTTGTCTTTGATTACAGCGCGCAAAAAATTGATATTGATATGATAATCGAATACGAGCATATTGACGATGCGCTGACCAATCAACAAATCGTCAACGCGCTTTTGTCCAGCCACTTCTTTTTCTGGAGTAATTGTTGATTTTACGGTCTCGGCAATCATGGTAGCGGCACTATCCACATCCAGCATGCCGGTGTTGATGACCAGATGAAAGAGAGCGGGATCAGTATTATCGTAATTGAAGAAACTCTTGTGAAAACCGAGACGGTTGGAGTCACTTTCCTGAATTCGTTTTAATGCCTGCTTATCATTCCAGTTAAATTCCCGTTTGAGCCGTTCCAAGCGAATTGCATCAGGAGCGATAAAGCGGAATGCCAGATGATTTGGCAAGTCTGATAACATGACAAAGGCACCTCGACCAATCATAATCACATCGCCGTCAGCAGCGGTTTCCAATACAGCGGTTTGGAGGTAGTCAAAATATTCGTCACGATCTTTGGTGAGAGATGCAAAAAAACCAGGCTTCTTTTCATCATACTTGCGGAGTTTTTCTGCGGGAAAGCCTAATTCGACTATTCTTTTTTCGATATCAGTGCGGGTAACAAAACGGTAGCCGATTTTTTTGGCAGCAGCAAGGGCAATTTCATCACCAAAGGCTGCGACTTGCCGAGAGATTGTTAAAATTGCCATATCGACCTCCATCTGCTATAATCACTATAGTACTATCATAAAGCCAAAATCGCGCAAAGTAAAGAAATAACGCAAACTTTTTATGGGAGAATTTCATGCAGAATGATGAAAAAACACTAATATGGACAGAAGGAAAAAAGACGACTCTGCTCAAAACACGGGTGCTGGATGTCACTTCGATAGAATCAACTTCTTCCGATGGACTGAAGGGCGACTACGTTGTGATGGACGCCCCTGACTGGGTGATTGTGATTCCTGATGCCGGCGACAATTTCCTAATGGTAAAGCAATGGCGACATGGAGAACGCGCACTGAGCATTGAATTTCCCGGCGGAGTTATAGAAGCCAATGAGGCTCCAGAAAAAGCCGCCGCACGGGAATTGAAGGAAGAAACAGGCTTTACGGCGGGCAAACTGGTAAAACTAGGAACGATGAACCCAAACCCCGCGCTGATGAGCAACCATGTCCATGTCTTTGCGGCTTTTGACTTGCACTCAACGGGGCAGCAGCATTTGGACGAAGATGAGTATGTGCACTACCTTGAGGTTTCAAAACAAGAGGTATACGCGAAAATGGGAACAAAAGAATACCCGCACGCATTGATGGCGGCGGGTTTAGCCTTGTATCGGGAATACAGTGTCTGACACCGCAAGTGCGGTAGCGCTGGGAGCCCCGAAGTACCGCAAAAGCGGTATGGAGCGACAGCGGAAGGGCGGACACAGCGACCGCCGCGCAAGCGGCGGAACCGCCCGAATTATCGGTTTGCGTTGTAGGGCTCGTAACTCTTTGCTGGGTTATAAGTTCCCTCTCTGAATTCTCCTGTGATACTGGGAATTTTCATTTTCATGCCGGGAAGAATCAGATTAGGATCCGACGGACGAGGCATGTTTTTCTTGTTTTCAGCGTCTTGGTAGAGATTTTCCCACAAAAGCGGATTGTTGTAGACATAGGCACGACCAGAGATGTTCCAGTAACAGTCTTTTGTATCTGCCCAAGGACGGACAACATAGTATTCGGGAAGCGGTGTAATTTCACGAATATCAGCAAGAGCGGAAAGCACTTGGTTTGCATAGGCAGTTGCCGTGACGTAATCCTCGCCATCGTAAGATTCCTGCGCACTTGCATAGGACTGCTGGGCGGAACTGAACGCCATGGGAAAATTTCTGTCCGCACGGATTTGCTTTGCGTAATCCAGACGCTGAGACGCTTCTTTCATCGCCTTGTCACAGTCTGCTTTTGCGAGCATTTTTTTGATATAGGCTTCTGAAAGAGCAGCATTTTCTTCTGCTTTGGCGGCATACTCCTCGGCAAGGTCATATTCACCCGCGTCCAGAGCCTTTTCCGCCTTTTTGGTGTATTCATCCGCAAGCTTCTGATAGGTGTTGTTCTTGTAACTCACGGCGAAAAGCATTGACGCGGCAAAGAGAGCCGCAAAAACGGTTACTACTTTTTTCATTTTGCATCTCCATTTACAGCAGACTTTATTGCTTCTGCACCCTTGTTGACTGCTGCATTTGTTGCTTCTTCAGCGGCAATTGCGGCAGCGGCGGCTTTTTCGGCAGCCTGTGCGGTAGTTCCTTCGTTTACGTTGATAACCGCCTCATCGGGATTTGCAAGATTGTCTTCTTCAAGCAGGACGGTATTTTCGTCTTCAATGCCTTTGACCTTTTCGGCAAGGGGAGCGATTTCATCTGCATCGGTAGCATAGTTTGCGCTGTCGGCGGCACGCTGTTTTGCCCGTTCAATGGCGGCCTGGGCTGCGGCACGAGCGGCAGAAACTTTTTCATAAAGTGTCGTGTAGGTTTCTTTTGCTGATTTATAGCCTTCGTATGCGCCTTCAATATCTTTTGTGACATATGCAGAGTCTGCTTTTTTGAATGACTCTGCAGCCTGTCCATAGCTTTCTTTTTGAGAAACACCAGCCTTTACGCTGTCAGCATTTTTCTTGGCTTCAAGAGCGGCATTGCGTTCTTTTCCGGCAAGAGCGACAAATCCCTTGTTCAAAAGCAGTTTATAGGCATCATAGGCAGCAGTGGCATTTACCAGCTGCTCGGCTCCGCTTCCACCTTGGCCAAATTTATCCAGGGCAGATGAACCTGCGTCATAAGCCGCCTTGTCAAATTCCGAGAAGTCCATTTCGTCAACACGCTTTTTCATGCGCTGGGCTTCCGCTGCCTTTGCCAATGCTTCGTAGCGGGCAATCAAATCGTTGATGTCAGCCGCATAATCCGTGTTGGGATTTTCTTCCACATCCTTCTTTACTTTTTCACCCGATTCATCAGCGGCTGCAAATTCCTTGGGATAGTAATACTTTGCATCCGCCTCCACCGCCTTGTTGCGGGCTTCTTCCAGCTTTTCCAGCAAAGCCTTGTTTGCATCGGAGAAATCAGTTTTTTCCGGTTCTGGCTCTGGCTCAGGCTGAGGTGCGGGTTCGGGTGCGGGTTCGGGTTCGGGTTCCGGCTCAGGCTGGGGTTCTTCTACAAGTGATTCCTCTACAGGAGCGGGTTCTTCTTTTGGTGCTGATTTACAGGCGACAAATCCAAGGGCAGTCAATGCACACAGGGTTGCCACAATCCGTATCTTTTTCAACTTTTTCCTCCCAAAAATACTTTTATGTTACAAGAAGTCATCATCTTTTTATATATCGTCAATTATAGAGAAGATTTTAATTGTGGGCAACATTGAATTCTGCAAAATTTACAAATATATGGTATAATAAACAAAAGGAAGATGCTTCGTAACAAGAAGCGCACTTTTTACTGGAGGATTATATGGCAGATGATTTTAGTTTTTCAATTGAAAAAGAAGTGGGCGTGATTTCCGAGGGAAAAGGCGGTTGGAAACTGGAACTGAACAAAGTCTCCTGGGGCGGTCGTCCAGCGAAATATGACATCCGCTCATGGGCACCAGACCACCAGAAAATGGGAAAAGGCCTTACCCTTACGAAGGAAGACTTGGAATCCCTTAAAAACCTGCTTGCCACAGTGACGCTGGACTGATTCAGGCAATTTCCTCGTATGTTGCCGCACAGGCCCCGTGCTTTACGATGATTTCATAGAGCATGAGCGTCAACTGAGTTTCCGAAAAAGCTGAACCCATGGAGCGTATTTCCATGTCCCTTTTGGAAAGCAGGGCAATGATTGCCGTAGTCTGACCGTTTGTCCATACACGGGAGGCTTTGCTGTACTGAGTGCGGGCCGTTTTTCCTGAAAAGCCACTCTGCTTGAGCGTAATTTCATCTACATAGACTCCGCCTGCATGAATCCGATGCCAGACAGAAAGCCTGCGGAAACAGGACGCAAGCCCTGCAATCAGCATGACCGCATTATTGTTCTTGGTCAGCAGAATCTTTTGTAAAATCTGCAGGGCATTTTCAAGCCGTTTTTGCACGGAAACCTCAGAATCCGCCATGGCATCAAAAAGGGTGAAGGCGGATTCCTCACGGTTGTGTGCCAAAATCTGTTCCACGTCTTCCGACGTAATGGCATGGTCTTTTGGAAAGCAGAGAAAAAAGCGTCCGCATTCGTTCCGCAGTTCCTCCGTATTGTTTTCCACCATTTCCAAAACAGTGGAAATCGCATCAGGCGTAATCGAATAGCCGTTCTTACGGAAAAAATTCTGAAGCCATGATTCCTTGCGGTCTTCGTACATTTCCCAAAAGATTTTTTTATTTTCTTTGGGGATGATTTTTTCCAGCTTGAAATCAACAGATGTTTCGTCACTCACCAGAATGAGCACGGAAGATTCGGAGGGAGACTTGTTGCCTGCAGACGGCGTGACAGAGTTAATCCATTCCCCCAGCAAGGCGATGTCATCCTTTAACTTGATTTGCTCGGCACCGCGCAGCACAATAACGGTAGCAGGATCAAACAAGGATTCCGTGCGAAGCTGAGCAACCACGTCCTGTATACGAGTATCAGCGGCATAAAAAAGATAGTCCTCGCTAGAACCAAATTTCTTTTTTACGTCCGCCTTGATTTTTTCTGCAAAGTCATTCCGCTCACCGATTTCAGGACCGGCAAGCAGATATACGGGAACTGCCATCGCTTAGTAGGTACGGACAATGTTTGAAAGAATGCCTACCACGCGTACATCAGTACAGTAAATTTCGCTGAAGGCTGGATTTTCTGGATGCAGGCGGATTCTGTCAGCCTCTTTGTAGTAGCGTTTAAGCGTAATGGCATCATCAATGACCGCTACGATAATCTGACCGTCCGCTGCTACCTCAGCCTGTTCAATAATCGCAAGGTCTCCTTCCAGAATGCCGGCATTTATCATGCTTTGGCCACGAACACGCAGGGCAAAATAACTTTTTCCGGGACGCACAAAAGGTTCTGTAAGATTTACATACCCGTCCAGGTTTTCCTCACACAAGAGCGGCTTACCTGCGGCAACCGTACCCAAAAGCGGCACTTTGCTGACAAAGGGGCTGGGGTCAGCACTGCCACCCTGCAATACACGGATTGAGCGGGAACGCTTTTGGCTCAGTGAAAGATAGCCTTTTTTCTGTAGCGCGGCGATGTGATCCTGCACCGCACGAAGCGATATGCCAAAATGATCGCCTATTTCACGTACCGTCGGCGGATACTCATTTTCTTTTGTAAATGTCGAAATAAAAGTAAGCACTTCCTGCTGACGATCAGTTATTCCTTTCATGCTTATTCCTCCTCAAACTTGTTTTCAAAAAGCTGAAAGATTGCTTCAGCCGCTTCCTTTTCACCCTCTCCATCGGCTTTGAGCGTAAGCGTTGTGTTGTAGCCCGCAGCCATGGTAATAACACCCATGATTGATTTTGCATTGACTGAAACCGAATCTTTTTCCAAAAGCACTTCGCAGGCAAATTTATTTGCCGTCTGTGCAATCAATGCCGCTGGTCTTGCGTGAATACCAGCACGATTCCTTACCGTTAAAAGTTTTTCTGTCATAACCTCTTCCTTATATTTGAAATATTTTTAATATGAGTCGTCGCTTCCGTAGTAGGCGGACTGCGCTTCTCCTGTCTCAATCCATTTAAGAATGTTCTGGTTGAAGTCGCGGGCAGAGTTATAGCCCATGCTCTTCAAGCGCTCATTCATTGCCGCAGCCTCAATAATAATAGGAACATTTCGTCCAGGCTTAACGGGAATCTCCAAAATCGGAACTTTTACGCCAAGGATATCCACCGTCTTATACTCGGTGCCCAACCGGTCATACAGTTTGTTGGAATCCCATTCCTCAAGTTCAATGATAAGCTGCAGTTCCTTTTGCTCACGGATTGCGCTCACACCGTACATCTGGGATATATTGATGATGCCTAGCCCTCGGATTTCCATATGATGGCTGATAAGCGTATTAGAACCGCGTCCAAGCAGGGTGTTTCCGTTCACACAGCGGATTTCCACCACATCGTCTGCAACAAGCCGCTGTCCACGCTCAACAAGTTCAAGCGCACACTCACTTTTTCCAACGCCAGAATGCCCTGTAAGCAGAATGCCGATACCGTATACTTCCAGAAGAACACCATGCATGGTCTTTTTAGGGGCAAAGACATTGGAAAGGGCACGCACGAGACGACGTCCAAATTCCGCAGTTTCCAAAGGAGTCTGCAAAATCGGACAGCCTACACGCTCCGCAATCGCCATAAAGTCACTGTTGGGAGACTGTCCATAGGAAAAGATGCAGCATGGAATACCGAATGCAAAGAGCCGTTCTATTGTGTCCGTACGGTTTTCCTTCCGGAGTTTTTCCAGATATGCGCACTCACCGCGTCCAAAAAGCTGTATGCGGTCAAAAACAAAGGCGTCAAAAAAGCCCGAAAGCGCAAGCCCAGGACGATTGGCATCCATAACAGTAATGGCGCGGGTCAAACCTTTGCGACCACCTATACATTTGAGGTTCAATGCATTCTGTCCGGCAAACTCCATGTCAAGCAAATCGAGTACCGTAAAGGGCTTGTTTAGCATACATCTTTACTATACAAAATTATGAAATAATATGCAAGCGGAAAAGACTCTTTAGGCAAAAAGACAAAGGCGAAAAAAATCCCGCACAAAAGAATTTGCACGGGGAAGACAAAACTACGGATGAATTCTATCAGGTTCAATTTTCAAGTTTTGGCAAAAAGTCATTCTGAGGAATGAAGTTCCGAAGAATCCCGTCATTTTAGGGGATGCAAGATAGATTCTTCACGCTTTCAGCGTTCAGAATGACCCTGACACTTTCAGCGTTCAGAATGACCTTGTTTACGCTAAAAGCATGAAACTCGACATTTGACCTATCAGTTTATTTTGAGCGAAACATTGCTGAATTCTATGGTTGCGCAACGTGAAGTAAAGAGACCCGCATAGACATAATCCGCATCGACTTCATTAAGCGTTGCCGTGTAGGTCTTTTCTGGCTCCTTGCCATACGTAACAGTGTAGACATTGCCTTTTTTTACGATTGAAAGGTCAACAAGGGTACCAGCAACAGGTTTCTTTTCCGCCGTCACTTTTGTCTGAACAAGAGCACCGTCCTTGCGCTCAAAACTGGTGGTCCATGTACCCTCATCCTTTGCAAGTCCCAGTGCAGCGCAGGCTACGTAGGCAGAGTTGATAGACTTGTCATCGCTGTCAATATAAATGTCATCACGCACCATAAGACCGAATGACACCTGATTGTGCTCGCCAACATACAGAACCTTTGCCTTTGCCGTGAGGGTAAAGTCTTTTCCGATAGGAATCTGCTGGAAGTACATACAGAGGCCATCGTTTCCGCTGGAAATTTTTCCGGAGGAAGCCGTTCCGTCAGTAGGACCAGAGTTCATCACCACCGTTCCTGCCGCAGTTTCTTCAATGCCATTAAAGCGTTTCGTAGAAATTTTTGATGCTCCGCCACAATCACCGAATGCCGTTCCATACCAAGGTTCTTTTATCTTCTTGAATGATGCCTGCACACTCTTGTCTTTTGGGGTAAATCCAGAATATTTGGGAATGATATACTTAGGATTGGGAGTCAGCATGCCCTGCTTGGGCTCTTCAATATCCTTGTTCAGCAGTTTTGCAAATTTTTTGTCCTGACGGGCGATTTCCTTTACCACATCATAGGCGTTTACTGCCGCACCGTACATATTCAAGTGAGTGTTGTCTACAGAATTGGGCTTATGGGAAAGCCAGGCATGAAAGACAAGCGTTTCGGAAGGCATGAGCTGTGAATAGCGGGCCTTTGTGCTGGCAGTCAAATCCACCACAATAGTACCAGTTTCCTGCCCCAGTTCGCGGATAGCCTTTGGCCAGTCGCCACCCTTAAATGATCCCTGGTCGCCCACGATATGCACGTTTGCACCTTCGTATTTAATGCTTTCTGAGCGACGGACAATAGGTGTACACAGAATCGGAGTAGCCCCTTTATCTTTTGCCATCTTTACGTAGTTTTCGTACAGGATGTTCTTGAATGAGCCGGCGGTTTCCTTGGAGCCGTTGGGATCCGAATAGCGGTCTTCCTCGGCCTTTTCATCGTTGTGCCCAAAACCAATCACCAGATAATCACCCTTTTTGATATTGTTTACGAGCGTCTGGTAGTTCACTTCGGTAAGAAAACTTTTTGAAGAACGACCGCTCATGGCCAGATTGATGACTTCGATTTTCTTTGGATTCAGATAATGCTGCAGCCACATGCCATAGCCGTTACGCGGGTGATAGTAGGCAACATCGTTAAAGGGGCTCAGCGTAGAGTCTCCCACAACAAAGAGTTTTGTTCCCTTGGGGTTTGCAATGGATGCGGTTGTAGCAACCTTCTCCACCTTTTCATTTGCTGCAATTGACGAACTTTGCGCGGAAAGCATGGCTACCACGCAAAACGAAAGCACAGCAAGCATAAGTTTTTTCATAACGATTTCTCCGTTAATGTGAATTTGCTCCAGTATACCATAGGATTGCGGATTTGAAAAATAATTTTTTGTTTATGCTGACGCGGGGTAAGCAGTCAGTCCTGCTGTAGCTGCCGGACTTCTTCGATGGACAGTCCCACGCTCTCAGCAACCTGTGTTTCGGATAGCCCAATACCCAGCAGTCGTTTTGCAGTTTCTTTCGCATGGGCGTGAACACCTCGCTCCATAGCCAGGTGTTTTTCCCGCTCCAGCATCGTTTTCTCTTGTTCCAGCATTTCTTGTTCCTGACTAAGCTTTTGCTGGTCTTGGGTAAGCTTTTGCTGGTCTTGGACAATCTTTTGTCGGTCTTGGGTAAGCCTTTGTTGGTCTTGGGCAATCTTTTGTCGGTCTTGGGTAAGCTTTTGCTGGTCTTGGAGAATTTTTTTCCGGTCTTGGACAATCATTTGTTGGTCTTGGACAATCTTTTGTTGGTCTTGGGTAAGCTTTTGCCGGTCTTGGAGAATTTTTTTCCGGTCTTGGAGAATTTTTTGCCGTTCCTGGACATTCTTTTGATATTCGCGGGCATTCTCTTCTTTCAGGGCAGCCGCTTCGAGTTGGTCGCGTTCCCAGTCATCATAGGCATTTTGAAGGTACCAGTTCGCCTCATCCACGCTGATCTCTTCAAGAATCTCGTTTGCTTTCATAATACATTCCTCCGCTGCAAGGATGGCGTGCAGATACTCCTGCATTTCCGGCTTGTCGGCATAGGCTAGAAACATGCCCCATCGCTCCAACTTAGTGAGTTGCGCTACAGGCTTGTGCCTTAGCCTACGGATTTTAGTCAGTTCCAGGTAGATAACGTTGAGTCTTTCGTTCAGTGAAAGGCCTTTTTCATCCTCATTCCTGCCAGACGCCTTCTTCCTCATAGTATACCAGCTGAATGCTGATTTGTCACCGCTGTCATAGGTGAAATTCAGCACGGAGAGTTGGTATACTTTTGGAATGTCTTTCCATGACTCTCCCCTGCGTGTCGCATGGGCAAGTAATCGGGCGGCATGGGCTTCTGCACGTCCTGCATAGGAATGCTCCTTGTCGCGTCCCTGCATTTCTATTTCTGCCGGCTCCCCATTTTCCAGAACGCAGTGCACGTCAAATGCCATTTGTTTTTCCGTGCGGGATTTTTTTGGCGGCTCATTGGGCAGCAATTTGATAGAGCGCACTGCTTTTCCGAGCATGGCGGAAATAAGATCGCGGAGCGCATCGTTTGATTCCGGCGTATTCTGAGTGAACAGTGTTTTGAATGTAGGGTCAGAGCGCGGATTGAGCAGGGCCGTTGGTGACGGACGCAGGGGCTTCCTCATATTCATGGCATACCTCGTATATACGTGATTTTCAGAGATTTTTCTCTACACTATATATAGGCAACGAATTTGCATTTTAGGCTAAATTTTTAGAAAAAAAGTTGAAAAAATCATGTTTTTTTTTATTATCTGTGCCCCATCCGTGCTAATCCGTGCTCATCTGTGGTTTCTTAAAAAATGTCATTTTCGGGCGTGACCCGAAAATCTATGCGCTCACACAGGAGATTGCCGTGTCAGGAAGATTCGCACTGCTAATTTCTACGGCAATGACGCAGGCTTATTGGACAGCCCTCTTGTCTGTGTCTGAAAAAATTATATCGCAAGTTCTTCCCAGCGAGTGTAGGCTAGAGGGGCTGGCTTGCACAATACAGTTCGTCAGGTGCGACATCTTGACCACCTGCCTTTTATAAGCGGATTCGCATCGTAAACACGACGTTCGCCATTATCAAAAGTGACGAGAAGTGTATAATTTTCAGGCGTTTATTTATGAATTATAATCCATGCGACAACAAGGTGCGCTCTTGCAATCGGTATTTCACCTTCAATAAAGAACTAATAACTGGCATGTAAAACCTCGTATATTAAAGTAATTGAATTATCTTGCATCATTTAGGAAAATAAACCT
>ERZ842401.6680-NODE-6680-length-12220-cov-4.929799_pt1 | contig 12220 bp, 14 predicted proteins | sample MGYA00521270_ERZ842401 | MGnify/ENA primary metagenome ERZ842401 (study PRJEB31892, sample SAMEA3878208) | bioreactor metagenome | biome: Moose rumen | place: Sweden | collected 2011-10 | study: EMG produced TPA metagenomics assembly of the PRJEB12797 data set... | reverse complement strand
CTATGACTATCAACCGACAGGACACCTCAACTTCCATCAACACGCAGATGGATAGCCTCATACCCCCAAGCAAAATATCCACACTGACACAGGGCATGTTTGTCGGAGCCGTTTCTGACAACTTCGACGAGCGCATCGACCAGAAAATCTTCCATGCTGAAATCGTAGTCGACAATGCAAAGGTTGCCAAAGAGACAAAAGTCTATAAGCCCATCCCTGTTATCACAGACTTCACAGACGAGAATGGCAATGATAACATGGACGAGATGGTCATGGAGAATTATATTCGCATCAAGAACGACGTCAAGCAGATAGTAGCCGACGAACTGGAACGAGTGAAGCAAATCCCTGAACTCGCCCGCTTCATAAAGTCTGAGCAATAACTGTCGTAACACATTGAGAGCCGGAACTGCATGTTGCAGCCCGGCTCTCTTCGTCATTGTCTTAGTAGTAGTTAGTCTTAGTATTTCCTGTTATCGTTTTCGTTATCGTTATCATTACAGTTCCTGATTCTCTGCAATCTGTTTCACCCGTTTCACCGTTTTCTTGCTGATCTCACTGTTCAGGAACATTCGCATCTGCTCTATCGAGTGGGTGTCCGTACCACAGTGGTCATACAAATCTTCCTTTAATAGCCATTCTGCCTTTCGTTGCACGTCCGGTCCGTATGCGCCTACAAGCGATGGTACATTCAATTGTAGCAGTACACCTCTCTCTTTCCAGCGGCGATAGTCCCTCCTGTCCATATACTGATACCTCTCCGGGTGAGCCAGTACCGGGTGATAGCCTTTGGCCTTCACCCGCTCAATCACGTCAGCCATGTTCATCGGTGGCGTGTAATAAGAGGTCTCCACCAACAGCTTTCTCGGTTCATGGTTCCCGTGCCCGTTATCGTCAAGGTTAACGTTCCCATTATACGGCATCACCTCATTCTTCTCCAGCCGTCTCAGAAACAGTCCGTCCATCATGTGCTCCGCAGCCAGATGCAACTTGATGGAGAATCGCTTCCCGTTCCCGTTATCGTTATCGTTAAGGTTAACGTTAAACACCCTCCTCAGCTCCTCCGGCTCATTGGGAATATCCTCCATGATATGCGGTGTCAGCCACACCTCCTTCACGCCCAGCGACTCCCATTCCTCCAGTATCTGCATCGTCTCGCTGGCCTCCTGCACGCCGTCGTCCACGCCTGGCAGCAGGTGGCAGTGGCAGTCACGGAATCCCCCCATGAGTCCGCTTTCCCTTACTAATATCTTATTTGACAGTAACCACATACAACTTTTACAATGTATCCTTTACGTCTAAAGGTATATACTTACCGTTTTTCATCTCCACGATAGCCGATGCTTCATGCACCTCCACCGTGTGCCATACCCCTTCGGGTATCTGGATGCCGAAATTCCCCTCCTGCGGGTTTAGCGGAAATCTGTCCGTTTCATTGCCATCCTCATCGTAAAACACTTCGTCTATCCGTCCTTTAAGGATGACCACGGTTTCACTCGAGTTCTGATGACGGTGTATGGGAACATCCGTACCCGGCAGCAATACGTTCAGCATCCTTTGCGACCCGTCTTCCATGCTGTCCCGAAGGTCAAGGTTAGCCCTCCGTCGGGGAGACTCCGAGGCGCAATTCATCAGTTCCGCTATAAGGTTATCATCTATTTTCATCTTTTTTCTGTATATTCCTGCCTTTGCTTGAGAAGAAACTCCTCATGCAGGTGATAGTATTTCTTCATGAATACGACGTATGCCAGTCCCAAAACCAGCACGACGCCCGCTACATACGTCCAGTGAGCAACGGTGCTGTCAGGAACCACGTAGATTGCCACCAGTGATATGACCATTTGCAGCACCATATACAGCAGCGACACCCACACATGGCTTATCCCCAGTTCGTTGGCCATCAACTGGTAGGCGTGCTTCCTGTGCGCTACTCCAATGTGTTCATGCAGCATAATGCGGTGCAGGATGGTCATACAACCATCCACGCCATATACGGCCAACAATACCGCCCAGGTGACGTCCCCCGTCTGCACGATGAGCTTGCAGAGAGCGAAGAGCATGATAAAGCCGATGCTCAGCGACCCTACGTCTCCGGCAAAACATTTAGCCTTACCGTTAGGGCGGAAGTTGAATATGCTGAACACGATGCAGGCCAATGCGGAAACCCAGAGGAAGGAGTTAGGCACGAATGGCAGCCCTTGCCTGTCGTTCAGCACAATCAGCGGCATCAGCACGGCAAGGCTGTACCCAGCAGTGATGCCGTTGATGCCGTCCATGAAGTTGAAAATATTCACAGCTCCCACAACCACCGTCATGGCCACGATGAATACTGCCGCTACGCCATACCAGCCGCAAGTCGTGATGGCTCCACATTCTTGCACCAATTGTCCGAGCATAAGCCCTGCGGCAAGAAACTGCGCTATCAGTCTGGCCGAGGCAGGCAGAGAGCGCACGTCATCCATAAATCCTGTTACTGCCAGCAACAGCAGTCCTGCTAAGAAGGGCCAATAGCCTATCACCATGTCTGAAGCCCCCATGCCACACGCCAGAAGCCCCCATAGGGCGACAGACAATGGAAATATGACACCGCCGCCCCTCAAGACCACCGACGTATGCGATGACCGCTCGTTAGGCTTGTCATAAATGCCGAGTCTTTTGGCAACCTCGAAATAAATACACTCAATAGCCAATAGGCTAAAGAACACTACAACATACATCCACATCATATTTACTTAGTGGTTTTCAAACGATTTGATTGTTTTCGCCAAGCCGTCACGCGCCCTCACCGGCAACCTGTCAACACTCAGCGCTTTCTTGATTTTCGCATTCGAGCTGACATAGTTCTCCGTCAGCTTTTGCAGCCTCTCAACATTCAAGGGCAGGTGAAGCCACCCGCCTATCCTGGCCACGCGTTCCATCAGCCCACGGCTAATATTCCAGATATGAGCCTGCCTGCCCGTGGCCGAACAGATGATTCCTATGAGTTCGTTCGTGCTCACCGCCTCGTCGTCATTGATGTTGTAAATACCCGATGCAACATCCTTCGTCAGCAGCCCTTTGATGATAAAGCACAGATTGTCAATAGAGGTAAATGTCCGTTGGTTTTCAAACGCCCCCAACGGCCAGGGGATTCCCTTCTTCACCACGTTATAGAGAAGATTGAGGTTTCCCTTGTTCCCCGGTCCGTGAATCATGCATGGCCTCAGGATATAAACAGACTTTGTCTGTAGTTGAGAGTTGAGAGTTGAGGGTTGAGAGTCAGTGGATAGTTCAGAGACTTTCGAGTTTTTAGAAGTGGTATCAATTCTCAAATTCTCAAATTCTTGAACTTTTGAACTATTGAACTCTTTGAACTGCGAAAGTATATAGCGTTCTGCCGCCATCTTGCTCTCCCCATAAGGTCCTTTAGGTTTCGGCACAACGTTCTCGTCAACATATTCGCCCTCCACCCTGTCTGCAGCGGCTTTTACTGAACTGAAGAAGATGAACTTCCTGGCCTTCGATTTCAAGAAGTAGTCGAATATCTTCTTGGTCAGCCCGCAGTTGACCGTCATGTACTCATCCCACTGACCTTTTCCGCCAGTTTTCACGTCGTGTGCCTTCCCAGCCAGGTGGATGATAGCATCCACCTCCGGGATGCCATCACTTGAAACCTGAAACTTGAAACCTGAAACCCACTTTTCGAGATTGTCCCACGAAAACGTCTTCACGACGCCAGCCTTTTCTGGCGCTACGATGTCCAGTCCGTAAATGACATGCTCACCCGACAAAGCCTTCACCAGATTGGAACCCACAAACCCGTGGATGCCGGTAATCAGTATTCTCATTAATTCCGCGTATATAAAAGTTCGAACACCTTGATAAAATATTTCATAAACAGCAAAGGCAGATTGGTGTAGATGCCATTTTCCTTGCAAGCCCTCACTATTTCCTTGTTCAATAGTACGTTCGCTTTCAAACCATTCGTACTCCTGCCGCCCGTCCTCATCTTCATAAAGTCCACAGGAATATACTTCGCAGGAACCCTGTTGGTGTAAAGGTGCCTGATCAGCAGCTCATAGTCTGCGGCGATGCGGTAGTCAATCTGGTAATAGCCATATTTCTCAAAGTTCTCCTTATAAGTAAAGAAAGTGGGATGAGCCGGCATAAAACCGAACCTGAACCGCCACGGCTTCCAGTGCTTGCTGCTATAGTAGCGCACTGTCCTTTCCAGATTGCCGGGCTTCACAAAGCGTACATCTCCGTAGATTGCCTCTATCTCCTTATTCTGAGTAAAAGCGTCGGCAATGACGGCAAAGATGTCCGTCCTGTGGTAGAAGTCATCCGAGTTGATGATACCCACCACGTCACCAGTAGCCATACGAATACCCTTGTTGATGCCGTCGTACATCCCCTTGTCTTTTTCTGAGACCCACCGCATCCTTCCGCCAAACTTAGGCTCATACTCTTTGATGATGTCAATAGTTCCGTCTTGAGAGCCACCGTCAATCACCAGATACTCATAGTCTGCATATTTTTGCTTCAAGACGCTTTCTATCGTGTCGCGTATAGTTGCAGCACTATTGATAGTCACAGTTACAAGTGAGATTTTCATAAACAGCCTATAGTTTTACGCCCAACACATCATTTACGTATTGGCGCATTTCCTTCTTGTCATTACCGCATGCTTTTTCTGCAGCCATCACATTTGCATCCACAAGAGTCCTGTACCACCACCCCTGCAAATACGCAAACAGGAAGCCTTCCTTGCCATCCCGGAAGCCACCTCTTAGGATATATCTATAAAAGAAATAGGCAAAAGAACGCCAAAACAAGGGCAACTTATTGTAAGTGCCCTTCCTCCGATGTTTTGCCAACGCTTGTTTGCCATGGCCATCCTCAGAATTGTCAATTCCCGAGAGTCCCCACTTTTCATCCAACACCTCCACAGCCTCGCGTTGTGCATAATCGACATGTTTTCGACAATAATCAGAAATACTGACAAGTGAATGGTCGCAGAAATCATTCTCAAATACTATACTCTTCCCTTTGGTGAGTATCATGTGCTCGTCCATCAGCCGGTTGTCGTATCTTCCGCACCCGTTTCTGAACATCCTTAACATAATGACAGGATAGATACCATGCTTTACCCAACGCCCCATGAAGATATGGCGGCGCTTGAATTCAACACCCATAATACTGCCGTCAAGCGTCGAAAGCCTGTCACATAATTCATGCTTCAGTTCAGGCAGTAAATACTCGTCAGCGTCAAGACGGAGCACCCATTCCGTTTCTATCTTAAGATTGTCTATAGCCCAGTTGAACTGCGCAGCCTGATTCCCCGGATATTGATGTACCACGACTTCCACGTTAGGAAATTCCTTGCAAATCTCCACCGTGCGGTCGGTAGAAGGCGAGTCTATCACGTACACCTTCTTGGAAATCGGGCACACATTCTCTAAACAACGCCGGATATGCAGCTCCTCATTGTAGGTGAGGATGATGGTTGTCAAGTCTAACATCTGTGCGGATTGATTGTTTATGTATCTCATTATGCATTTTATTACTTTCTTGCTTTGAGCAAGCTGCTTGTGCAGATGCGGTAGCCAATGGCACAGCCGAGCGTGTTGTATATCAGGTCATCCACTTCGAAAGTGCCAGTTTTGGTGATTAGCTGAAGAGTCTCTATCGTGAGGGATGTCAAGAAGCCAAGAAAGACAACCTTCCGAAACCTGACGCCTGTCCCGGGCAAGAACGAAGGATGACCCAGCAAGAAAGCAAACGGCATCAATAGTCCGATATTCACAAGCACCTCACGGAGGATATACCGTCCATGACTATGATAGGGAACATTGAAAAACTCTACGATTGTATTGAATGGCAGAAGTTCCAATTTACAGTCACCTGACGGTTCCCGACTCACAACCGTGAAGTAGAATACAACCGAAAGATAAACAGACAGTAATATCCACAAAGTTATATTCACCTTCTTCATCATCGTGTATATCCCTCCATTCAGCGCACTCGTCAATATTCGTGTTGCAGCACCATCGCACCACATTCCTTAGCTATCTTTTTTTGAAACATTTTGCAAGGCACATGCCAGCAAATAGGTGCAGACAATCCCTATCATCACCCCACAGATCACATTTTCTGTATATTTATGTGCCAGTTCCAAAATGGGTAGGTGAATCAAGTAAATCTCATAACTCCTTTCTGCCAGATGGCCGATTAAACGTGATTCCCTCGTTGTACGCGCCCCTGCAAGTATGGCGAGAAAGAGAACGGCACCTGCTGAATATGCCGACAGAAGCAACATACCCTTGTGATGGTCATAGCCGTTACTCAACCAAAACGCCATCGACAGCGTCAAAAGTAATGCAGATGCACTCCAAATGCTCCTGCCATGATTTCTGCAATAAGCCACAAGTTCTTCCCCTTGGAAAAAAATTGGCCCTGTTAAGACAACACACAAAAGAGGCACTGAGCGTGATACCGAATTGAAGAAATCGTTTTTAATCGCAAACACGACAGCCAATCCAATGAGCCCCGCCATCCACAAAGCCGGCGGGACTTTATCTGCTCTTACATAAGAAAAAAACAAGAACACACCATAGAGCAACACCATCATCGTGATATACCACAGATGCCCGGCACATTGAAAGGGTTGTAGCCAGCACATTCCTGCTATATTCAGAAGTATTGTCGTCACATCCGGCTCTTGCGTCAGCAGGTATTGTACTGGAACTATGAACAGGATGGTCAGCCAAAGCGGAACGTAAATCCTTTTCATGCGCCTTGTCATAAACTCCTTGGCTGCAAATGGCTTACAATCTCCCTTTCTCCATTTTTGTCCAAACAGATAAGCTGACAGCACAAAGAATATACTCACTGAGACAGCTCCCAGCCACAAGCTGAAGTTTTCGACATATTTACCCCCCCCAACAATAACAACAAGGAAGTGATCAACGAGGACACCGGTCATAGCCGACACCCTAATAACATTCAGGACAGTTGACTCTTTAGACATAAGCGTATGAACACCATTTCTTGAAACATCATTTAATAGTACCCTTTGTCGTAGATAAATTTTTGTTTGTATTTCCCTCCGTTCAGCGCACAGGCGAAAGATGAACCGCTTGTCCGGCCTGCTACTAAAGCCGCACATTTCGACAGGACTATTTCCTTGACCAAGTATATCATGTTTGCTTTGGTCAAGTCGTTGTCTCTTTCAATGGTCTCTCTCAAATAGCCTCCTTCGTATGCTTTCCATTGCATATCGCCCTCAATGGTCAGGACTTTGTTGCCATAAAGTGCTTTCACTTCCTCCGCAATGCTATTGTCTTCCGTGACGAGAAAGATATAAGACAGCTTCTCCTCGCTCATTATTCTTGAAATTTCCGATTCCACATCACAGACAGCAGGCTGTATGGGGTGCCCAAGAGGACGCATCCTCACATAGTCCGTGCCTCGCAGATACAATCCCAGACACAAGTCGGGATTTATGGCCGTCAACGCTTTTTCGCAACAGGCTTTCACCTCGTCTGTGAGCTCTATATATTCGTTAAACAGCCTGTGTTTCTCCTCATTATAATCGCAGTTCATATAGCTGCCCCAGCCCGGTGTTATCCACTCAGAGTTCCATCCAGAGAACAGCACATGCCTACTATGGTAAACCTCCTCACGAGTCAGTTCGTTTTTGACCTTGAAATATTTGTTGAACATAGAGAAATTCCCCCCCCCAGTGTCAACATCAACGAAAGGAATCATATTGTGTTGATGTGCATAGTCAATACGGGCCATGACATACTGGAAGATGGAAAGCAATCCGTCTTTCTGGTTTGCCTTGTTTCTCCTGATGCAATAGATGGTCTTGTCAGGATTGAGATTCCCCAAGGATTTCAAATGCTCTCTGCCCTGAAAGTCCTTGATGTATAGTGCAGCATGTATAACACGTGACTTGTTTTCCTCCCCCAATAGGGATAATAACCTATATATTGACTTTACGATTTTCATGGTGTTTCTCGAAGTAATTAGCTTTCCATAATCCTTTTTTTTAATACTTTGGCTGGATTGCCCCCTACGACAGTCCAGGGTTCCACGTCCTTAAACACTGCTGCACGAGCACCAACTACGGCACCTTCCCCGACAGTGACACCCATTCCCACGAAAGCTTCTGCTGCTATCCACGAGCGGTCTTTCATGACTATTGGCTTATGAATCTGCTCATGTGCATCACTTTGTATATTGTGGCTGGCACAGCAGATATAAGCCCGCTCACTGACATTACAATCTTTGCCAATTACAAATGGAGCTGCATTCAAGATGTGAACCTGTCCACCTATGGTTGACCAAGCACCTATCTCAAGGTTCCACGGCATAAACACATCTGCAGAAGGGTATATCTTCGCTGTCCTATCCACCTTCGCTCCAAATGCGCAATATATCAAACGTACCCAACCAAAACAGAACACGGGTGGCAACCACCGAACTGCAACAGCTCTAACGATACACCAAGTCATGCGTTTCAACCTGTCCCTTTTACTCATCGGGGCTGGGAAGTTCTGCATATAACTCTGTTCTTCAGTCATATAATATTCTGAATTAACAATGGCATATATCTTAAATCATCACAAACTCAGGCTGCCTTCCACCATTTGCAACCCACTCATAAAACTCTTTCATCATCGCTGCCACCCTGTGCTGCTCATATTTCTCCTTAATAAGCCGATGACCATTGCTGCCCATTTCGAGCAGATTCTTATCTGATTTCGAAAGAATATCCACTAAGACACCCGCTATGGTTTCTGGCTCATTGCCTTTCCACCACCCGGCATCACAATCATTCAACTCGCTCCATGGTGTGCCTAATGATGCATATACCGGTGTTCCGCAGGTAAGAGCCTCTGGCACTATCATGCCGAAATTCTCCTGAGCAGACGGTACCATAAGAACCGAAAGCCTTGACAGCCGTTCATATTTCTCCTTGCCGGAAGCAAACCCGACAAAATCCACACAATCCTCCAATCCCAGGCGCTTCACCTCCTCTTTCAGCCATTGCTCATATTTTTCATCATACTTGCCCATAACCTGAAATGATAATTGTTTTCTCTGTCCTTCAGGGAGCCTGACCAAGGCATAAATGACATTCTCAACTTTTTTAATGGGATGTAATCGCCCAAGGAATCCGATTTGACGCCGCCCCTTCTTGTCCCTGAAGATGGCTTGCTTTATATCCACACACTTAGGAAATACCACTGCGTTAGGAATAACCGCAATAGGTCCTTCATAGCCAAACTGACGGCAGTATTCAGTCTCCTGTTGACAAGTAGCATGCAGACATGTTGCAGAGAAAATGTCTTTTTTATACCAGAGATTAAGAAGAATCTTTTTCTTCCAACTGCTTACTGCCAAAGCTGTAGGGTATAGCATACCATGGGGGGATATGATGTATGGCTTACTTAACTTTCGTGCAATTCTACAAGTATCATGAGTCGTTCCCATCCACAAGGCATTAGCATGATAGATGTCATAGTTGCTTTGCCTAAGAAACTGTTGAATATTTCTGGAGATTACGAATGGTGTCTTGTAATCGTTTAGAACTTCTTTCAACCATGGTCTGCCTTTACCAAGAATATCACCAGATGAAACCGTTAGCAAATCGACATCAGCCCCTATATCATACAATCCTTCCATCATATCCATAGTACATGTAGAAGGCCCGCCAGACTTGGCAGATAAGTCAGGTATAGTCATCAAAACTTTCATGAGCTTAGGCTTTACTACAAGGACCTTCCACTATTGATGTCTCACGCCCAGCCTGAAGGTCCTCTATCAACTGAAGCAGGCTCTTGGCTGCGTTTGCTGGATTCCACAGCTTGACCATCGACTCTCGTCCTGCCACGGCTATTTGCTTACGGGCATCAGGATTGTCAAGCAGGTATTTTACCTGCTCGTATAGCGAGTTCAAGTCGCGCGAACGGAATATCATACCAGTTTCTCTGTGTTTCACCAAATAGTGTGTGCTTCCGATTTCATCGCTTGCCACGAGCACACAACCGTTAGCCATGGACTCATTGGCTACAGCCCCCCAACCTTCATACCTGTCACTCGTGAACAGGAATATCTCATGCTGGCGCATAGCTTGAAGGATTTCATCGTTCGGTACATTCCCTTTGAATGAAATGACATCAGAAACATTCAGTCTCTCACATAGTTCCTTTGTCTTTTCCTGTTCCACCCCCTCGCCATACATGTCAATCACAAAGTTATAATGCTCTTCCTTCAGTCTTGCAGCCAGTTTTACTGCCAGCTCAGGGTGTTTCAACACTGAAATCCCCCACCTTCGTAAAGTATCCCCATTTGTAATGCCTGCCTTTATAGCAGCAAAGCTTTACATCATCTTCTGCAGTAAAGGCACTACAGCAGAGTTTATAGAAGTTTGCCTTGCGGAAGTAAAGGTAATAGTTCATCAACCATTTTCGGAATACAGGACTGCCAGCCGTCAGCCATCCGTGCTTCAGCCATCGTTCTCCCATTTCGAACGACAATCCCTGCGGATTATTCTTTGCCCTTTCGATTGCGTAAGTATGAGAACAAGCACCGAACACACATGTTTCAGCCTCCACGGCCAGACGCAATGCATCTTCATTTGCTCTTTCACTCTCACCTGCAAGGATACAATAGGGGCGTGTAGAGTAGTCTGTTCCACCTTTCAGTTCCTTATCATCTCGGGGAAGAGTGGCAACAAAACGAAAGTCATCACCAAGCAATTCGTAGAATTCATCCATCAGATGAACTTGATGAATATTCAGGTAGTTTGAATAAAACACTAATCGCATAGTTCCGTTTTATATTTACAATCTGTAGCAACGCCTACAGTTAGCCACAACATAAAAGCCATGAAGCTGCCGCCGGCAAACACATATCCCTCGGCAAACATGTGTACGAAGAACAGGGCCAACACACCACATATCAAAGGAATCAAATCATCATCCCCCTTATAGGCTGTTAAAAATGCTCTAACAAATAGCGGAATAACGACACATGCCCCCAAGACACCCAACATAGAGAAAATAATCAGCCATGAAGTTCCCGATTCCAAGCGCCCTGATTGTTTTTCTATAATACTGTTTTTACTCATTTTGGCAGCACAAAAACCAACTCCATAAATCGGACTTGACTTAAAATCTTCTATACGTTCATCCCACAACTTTTGTCTTGAATCAAAATTCAAAGCAGAAGTGCCCTGATTCTTTTCTATTAAGCCAGAAAGCGCACCCTCCCACAAAGAATATGTTGAAGCAGCAATGATGAATGTTACAAGTCCCACTTTCAAAAAATTGCTGGTGGAGCCTGATTGCCTATACAACGTTACAAAGATGCCGGCAAGAGCAGCCATAGTGGCAGAACGCGAAGCCGAGAAGAAAACTGCGAATAAAGCGGCCACAGCTGCTATCCACCACAAATAGTGCTTTTCCGCAAAAGCTTTGCTTACTAAAAAACAAGCCCCCACACCCGCAATAGGCCCTAACAGCATGGAGTGGGGTGTCAAACCACCAAAAGAACCTGTTCCGTAAAAATAGTCTGTTGCCATCGACTTCATGTAGTTTATATTCAAAAACGCGCAAATGAATGATCCAACCCCCAAGAAGGCGCATGCCCACATCGTAAATAGAAATATCCGCTCTCGACACATCCTCAACTTTTCCCCCTGAAATATTGGACACACACACATGATAAGAGCGCTGAACAGTACATAGCGGGGCCATGACTGGAAAACGCTTGGTGGCGATGCCAATAGCAATTCAACAGGTATGTACGCCAACAGAGCGAGAAACCACCTGTCGTAAGTTTCCCTATTGAAAAAACTATATGCTGCATATAGCAACGGAGCACCATATATAACTACTTGTGGCAATGGAGTTAAAAACCCCACAGCAGGCCATATCGCCACCAATGCATATAGCAGTGAAGGATAATGTAACCTCCCGTTTTCGTTGTTTAATGACAACAATTCCATAAATACAGTTTCCTTTTTTTGCAGAATCCCAGCTACTAATGCTGCAAAGTTTCCAAATAACCCAGATAATTCTTCACCAAAACATCAATACTATATGGATGTATCAAAGTCTGTTTACTCCGGTTCTTGTAATAGTTCGTTATCAATTCTGCCAATTTAGCATCGTCATGGGCGTATATCATCAGGGAGCTGCTGAGTTGATTGCCCCGGAGGAACGGG
>ERZ842401.6679-NODE-6679-length-12220-cov-7.003864_pt1 | contig 12220 bp, 12 predicted proteins | sample MGYA00521270_ERZ842401 | MGnify/ENA primary metagenome ERZ842401 (study PRJEB31892, sample SAMEA3878208) | bioreactor metagenome | biome: Moose rumen | place: Sweden | collected 2011-10 | study: EMG produced TPA metagenomics assembly of the PRJEB12797 data set... | reverse complement strand
ATTCTACGTCAAGTAGTCTTTTTTGTGCTGTCTGCTCAATATGGGGCAGTTCAAAACCAAGGCTCTTTTTTATATCGTTGACAATTATTGAATTAAAGTATACACTAATACAGAGGTGACAATATGAAACATTCAAAGCTTATTATATCCTTATTACTTGCTCTATCATTATGTCTTTCCGCTTTTCTTGTCTATTCAAGGGTTGAACTGTCCCGGATAAAAGGCAATGCGGTTCAGGCTGAAGAAAAGGAAACCAACAAAAAAGAAGATATTGCCGAAGAGGAGCAACAGTATAAAAGATACCGAAATATTCTCTCACAGGACGAAATAGAAGATACTCTTTTCGGTCAGCCGATTTCTACGGACAGAAACGGGGAATACCGAATCGGTATCAAATGTCCCGATAACGGAGATTTCCACGCAACGCTTACCGTATATATTGCCGAAAACGGCGAATATAAGGAGCTGTTTTCCTGCCCTGCCGTTATAGGAAAAAACGGTGCGGGCAAGCAGTCCGAGGGAGACGTAAAAACGCCTTTAGGCACTTGGAAGATAGGGGAAGCCTACGGAATTAAGGATTCGCCCGAAACGAAGCTGAATTATACCAAAGTAACTGACGATATGTATTGGTGCGCAACGGGCGACAACTCTGACAAATACAACAAGCTTATATATGCGTCAGACGAACCGAACGCCGACCACAGTGATGACGAGCATTTAATCGACTACAGCGTTCCCTACGCGTATTTTATCGATTTGGGTTATAACAGCGCAGGCGCGCCTTATGCAGGAAACGCAATTTTTCTTCACTGCTGGAAAGGAGAAGATAGCCCAACCGGAGGCTGCGTTGCCGTTTCGGAAGAAAATATGATAAAAATACTTGAAACCATAGATTCAAACACCGTAGTTACAATTTACTGATTTCGCAATAAAGCCGCTCTTTAGCCAAGTGCGTAGATGCACTTCCCCGTTAAAGCACACATATAATGTATATGTGAAAGGGGGTGAGGGAGTGGCGTGCAGAAGAATGAGCCAGTGTGAAATAAACGATGTCATCAGACGCGCGGACAGGGCTTTGTGTTCCGTTTGCGGATGCGGTGAAATGCTTAGCAGATGTCTGGAGTGCTCCGCGGTTAAAATAAACGGTGAATACAGAATTACCTGCGAGGGAAATGTTTGCAACAGGATGCTTTCCGCTCTTGCAGGCGGCGAGACCGTAACCTGCAAATTTACCGGCAGAAATTGCTGCGGAACGTACTGCGTTACCGCTTCGGGAGAGCCTGACAACGTTACTCTTTGCGGCTGTAACGGAGTGAAATTTACTTTATGCGATTTCGATACCGACGGTGTATTGAGATTTTAATATAATATAAAAATAAAAAGGGCCTACTCTTTCGAGTAGGTCCTGTCTTTTGAAGGAGAATCAGTCTTCGGCTTCCTGACGCGCCTTGTAATCAGCGATTACCTTGTCGGCAACGTTCTTGGGAGCTTCTTCATATCTTGCAAACTCAAAGGTGAAATAGCCTCTGCCTGCCGTTACGGAACGGAGAACCGTTGAGAAATCGCCCATTTCAGCCATGGGAACCTCTGCAACAAGCTCCTGCATCTTCGGCTCGTCGGCAGCGCCCATACCGAGAACTCTGCCGCGGCGCTTTGTAACGTCGCCCATAATATCGCCGAGGTTGTCGTCGGGCATATAAGCCTTAAGCGTTCCTACGGGTTCAAGAATTGCAGGGTCAGCAAGCGGAACAGCGTTCTTGAATGCAATTGAAGCTGCCGTCTTGAATGCCATTTCCGAAGAGTCAACGGGGTGATATGAGCCGTCGTAAAGAGTGGCTTTGATGTTTACCATCGGATAGCCTGCAATTGCGCCTCTTGCGACTGAATCACGAAGACCCTTTTCAACTGCGGGGAAGAAGTTCTTCGGAACTGAACCGCCGAATACCTCCTCGCCGAATACGAGCTCTTCGCTGTCGCACGGCTCGAAACGAATCCATACGTCGCCAAACTGGCCGTGACCGCCGGACTGCTTCTTATGTCTGCCCTGTACCTCAACCTTTTTACGGATGGTTTCTCTGTATGCAACCTTCGGCTGCTGAAGATCAACCTCAACGCCGAACTTTGTCTTAAGCTTTGTAACAACAACGTCAAGATGCTGTTCGCCGAGGCCCGAGAGAACCTGCTCTCTGGTTTCCTTGTTGATTTCAAAGGAAAGGGTCGGATCTTCTTCGATAAGTCTGTTAAGACCGGAAGCAACCTTTTCCTCTTCGCCCTTCTTGCGGACGATAACCGCCATTGAAAGGCAGGAATTCGGGAACGAAACACCCTTAAGAGTAAGCGGCTCTTTTGCCGAGCAGAGCGTGTCGCCCGTCTTGAAGCCGGAAAGCTTTGTTACAACGCCTATATCGCCTGCGGTGATTTCCTTTATATCGGTCTGCTTTGAACCGTTTACGGAGATGAGCTTGCCCATCTTTTCGCTCTCGCCCGTGCGTGAATTGTACGCAGGGGTGTCGGGAGTGATTTTACCGCTGACAACCTTGAAGAAGGACATCTTGCCTACGAACGGGTCCGCAACAGTCTTGAAGCAGATAGCCGCAAGAGGACCGTTGGGGTCGCAGGTAAGCTCTTTTTCGTTTCCGTCTGCGTCAGTTGCTTTTTCGCCTGCAACCTTAACTGCGGAGGGAGTGAGCTTTGAAAGAATATCCATTACCTGCTCAACTGCCTGAAGCTGAAGTCCGCTGCAACCGACTACGGGATAAACAGCGCCTGCGGCGATGCCTGCCTGAAGGCCCTTGACGATTTCGTCATGAGTGAAGGCGTCCTCGCCCTCGTCAAAGAATTTCATCATAAGATCTTCATCTGTGCCTGCAACCGCTTCGATGAAATCGGAATGCATCTGCTTAACGGTTGCGTCATCGGGCATAGCGACCTCGGTAGCCTTGCCGCCGTCATATTTAAACGCTTTATTCTTGATGAAGTTGACGTAGCAGTCAACCTTATTGCCGTTCATAACGGGGATAAGTATGGGGCATACAGCCGAGCCGTATTCAGCCTTAAGCGCGTCAAGAGTCGTATAATAGCTCTTGTCCTCAACGTCAACGCCCGTGATAACAAAGAACTTTGCAATTCCGCGCTTTGATGCCGCCTTGAAAGCCTTTTCTGCGCCTACGTCAAGGCTGCTTCCGGCGTTTGTTACGATAAGCGCGCTGCCTGCGGCGCGGATAGCCTCCGATACGCCGCCCTCAAAGTCAAAAAGACCGGGAGCGTCGATAATATTCATTTTTTTGCCGTTCCATTCAAATGACGCCATAGCGGAAGAAACAGATGTCTTGCGGCGTTTTTCCTCGGCGTCGAAGTCGAGTACTGTGTTGCCGTCGGCAACCTTACCAAGACGGTCTGTTGCGCCTGCGGTAAAAAGCATAGCCTCACAAAGAGTGGTTTTACCCCTGCCGCCATGGCCGACGACAGCGATATTACGAATGTCTTCTGCTGCATAAGGTTTCATAATATTCCTCCTGTATTACAAAGTTTCAATTACAACAATAGAAGTAATCGTTAGCAATTTATTATACAACAGAAATCATCTTTTTTACAATGTGAAAACCTACGAAATAAAAGACAACTTTTTATACATAATTTATATAGACGCGGTGAGAATTGAACATCTTTTCGTCATAGTTTTGAATATTGCCTCTCAAACAGGTCGAAATCGGTTCGATATTTCTTGATTTTTATACGGCGTAATAGTATAATATATTAAATGCGAAAAGAATTGCGAAAAAATTTTTCTTTTGGCAAAAACCGTTGAGGATTTTATTATGCAGAACAGCAAATTTCTTGAGTTTTCGGAGAAATACGACACCTTTGTCTATCACGGCTTTTTTCTTGAAAAAGCGGCGGACGAAATCAGCATAGCCTTTGATTTTGAAATTAAGGGTCTTACCTCGTTTCGCCCGAAAACCGTTATTAAAACAGATAATCTCAAGCTCATAAACGACTTTGATTCCGAAACGGGCAAGGCGCTTGTTTTTTCGCTGGGAATGGTTGAGCTTATAAGCTACTGGAAGGCGGCGTGCTGTAAAAACGTAATCGTTGAATGCGGACTGCTTTCCGAGGAACAGATTTCCTGGTGGAAACGGCTGTATTTTAACGGTCTTTCGGAGTTTTTCTACAGAAACTCAATTGAAACGGATATCGATTCCTTTATGAACATTACCTCGTCAGGCGAGAAGCGCGGAACTTTTGAAAAAGTCAATTTCAATTCTAAAAATATTATCCCCGTCGGCGGCGGAAAGGACAGCGCGGTTACGGCAGAATTGCTTTCGGACAGACGGCTTGACAATATGTTCTTTACCGTCAACGACCAGAAAGCGCGCACCGAAACCGTCAAAGCCGCAGGTTACAGCGAAAACAGCATTATCAGGACTTACCGAACAATTTCTCCCGAGCTGCTCGAGCTTAACAAGCTTGGTTTTCTTAACGGGCACACTCCGTTTTCGGCTATAGTTGCCTTTTTGAGCGCGTACTGCGCTTACCTCATCGGCGCAAAATACATTGTGCTTTCAAACGAGTCGAGCGCAAATGACACAAATCTTATTGACGCCGAGGTAAATCACCAGTATTCCAAATCCTATCAGTTTGAAAGGGATTTTACTCATTACCTTGACAGTTATCTTGTCAAGGGAATTGAATATTTCAGCATTTTAAGGGCGTTCAACGAGCTTCAGATAGCAAAGCAGTTTGCAGCTTTTCCGCAGTATTTTGACGAATTCCGAAGCTGTAACCGCGGCTCGAAGAAGAATATCTGGTGCGGCGAATGCGCAAAATGCCTTTTTGTTTATTCAATTCTTTCCCCGTTTATTGAGCCTCAAAGGCTTGAAAAAATCTTCGGGAAAAATATGCTTGACGACATTTCTCTTAAGGAGGATTTTGACGGACTGACGGGAATTTCAGCCGTAAAGCCGTTTGAATGCGTCGGCACTGCCGAGGAGGTCTGTCTGGCGCTTAATCTGACCGCTGAAAAATATAAAAAGAATGGGGAAAAGCTTCCGAGGCTTCTTGAATATTTTGACGGGTCAGGGAAAAAGGTTCACGCGAACCTATTAAAGGAATTTAACCCCGAAAACAGTATTCCTGCCGAATTTGTTGAAAGTGTAACGGAGATGTATAAATATGTTTCCAAGGATAATTGAGTTTTTAAAGGATAAAAATATTCTTCTGCTCGGCTTCGGCAGAGAGGGCAGGAGCACGCTTGAATATATAAGGAAATATCTGCCCGAAAAAAAGCTGACGCTTGCCGACAGAAATCCAGTGGAGCTTTCCGATAAGAATGTTATAACGGTTACAGGCGTCGGTTATCTTGACGGTATTAACGAATACGATTTAGTTATAAAAAGTCCCGGAATTTCGCTTCGTGATGTCGAAGTTTACGACAGGACAAAAATCACCTGTCAGGTGGATTTGTTCCTGCGCTTTGCGCCCTGCAGAAAAATCGGCATCACCGGTTCAAAGGGCAAGACCACAACCTCAACGCTTACCTATATGATGCTTAAAAAAGCAGGCGTTGACGCGGTGCTTATCGGAAACATAGGCATTCCGGTACTCGAATGTATTGAAAAGGTAAACGAAAACACGGTTGCAGTCATTGAAATGTCCTCTCATCAACTTGAGTTCTGCGTTTCCTCGCCCGAGGTTGCGGTTTTCACAAATATTTTTGAGGAGCACCTTGACCACTACAAGGGCGGCTTTACGGGATACGTGAATGCCAAGACAAATATCGCCCGTTATCAGAATGAAAAGGATTTATTTGTCTACGGCGCGAAGAGCGATATTGAAAAGTACGTTGACTTAAATAAAATCAAATCCGAAAAGCAACCCGTATCGGACGAAACCTTTGATTTGCAGTTTGAAAACGAGCACCTTCTCGGTTCTCACAACAGAACCGACGTCTGCTTCGCCTTTGCCGCAACGCGGCGTTTCGGCGTGACGGAAAAGCAGGCGGTTGACGCGGCAAATTCATTTGAGGGAATTGAGCACAGAATGGAAAAAGTCGGCGAGTTTGACGGTATTACATTCTACAACGACTGTATTGCCACAATTCCCTTTGCGGTTCTAAACGCCGTTCACGCGCTTAAAAGGGTCGGAACGCTAATTATCGGCGGAAAGGACAGGGGGCTTGACTACACCGAATTTATTGAGGATTTGCTCAATGAAAATATAGATAATATAATTTGTATGCCCGACACGGGATATTCCATAGGAGAAAGGCTTAAGGAGAAAAATGCGAAAAGCAATATCCTTTTTGCCGAAAATATGGAAAAGGCGGTTTCGCTTGCATTCGAAAACACCGAAAAGGGCAAAATATGTCTGTTGTCTCCTGCAGCTTCAAGTTATAATGTATATAAGAACTTTGAAGAAAAAGGGAAACACTATAAATCGCTCATTTATGGTTATTCAAAGAAGGAGGGATAGGTATGAATGAGTTTGTAGTGAAAGGCTACATTTTTTGGGTTATTGCAATAGTTGTTTTTGCAATACTCGAAGCGATAACTACGCAGCTTGTGTCCGTGTGGTTTATCGTCGGTTCAATAGCGGCGCTTATAAGCGAGAGGCTCGGCGCGCCGTTCTATCTTCAGCTTATCGTCTTTGTGGGAATCAGCGCAATTACGCTTATACTTACAAGACCGCTTATCAAAAAGCATCTTAAGCCGAAAAACGAGCCTACAAATGCTGACCGCGTGATAGGTCAGACGGGAGTTGTCACCGAAAAAATTGACAATCTTGCCGCCAAAGGCTTAGTCAAAGTGGACGGGCAGATATGGTCGGCGCGAAGTACCGATGACTCGGTTATTGAAGAAGGCAAACAGGTGGAAATAATGCGAATAGACGGCGTAAAGCTGATAGTCGCTGAAAAATAAAACAAAAAAAGGAGTATCACTATGGATCCTATTGCTTACATCATTATCGGTTTGGTAGCAGCTGCAATTATTGCGCTGGTATTTACTAACATCAGGGTTGTTCCCCAGTCAAAGGCTTATGTTATGGAGCGTCTTGGCGCATATTCCGAAACATGGGACACGGGACTTCATATCAAGGTTCCCTTTATTGACAGAATTGCAAAAATCGTTTCCCTAAAAGAGCAGGTTGTCGATTTCGACCCCCAGCCCGTTATCACAAAGGATAACGTAACTATGCAGATAGATACGGTTGTTTTCTATCAGATTACCGACCCGAAGCTTTACACCTACGGCGTTGAAAGACCCATTTCCGCCATTGAAAATCTTTCGGCTACAACGCTTCGTAACATTATCGGTGAATTGGAGCTTGACTCGACCCTTACCTCAAGAGACACCATCAACGCGAAAATCCGCGTAATTCTTGACGAGGCGACAGACCCGTGGGGAATTAAGGTAAACCGTGTTGAGCTTAAAAACATCATTCCTCCGCGTGAAATTCAGGACGCGATGGAAAAGCAGATGAAGGCAGAGCGTGAACGCCGTGAGGCAATTCTTCGCGCAGAGGGTGAAAAGCAGTCGAAGATTCTTGTTGCCGAAGGTCATAAGGAGTCAAAAATCCTTGAGGCGCAGGCTGATAAGCAGTCCGCAATTCTTGCCGCGGAGGCTGTCAAGGAAGCCAAAATCCGCGAGGCAGAGGGTGAAGCTGAAGCTATTGCAAAGGTTCAGCAGGCAAATGCGGAGGCTATTAAAATGCTCAACGAGGCTAACGCAAATGAAGCCGTTCTTAAGCTCAAGAGCCTTGAAGCGTTTGCAAAGGCTGCCGACGGTCAGGCTACCAAGATTATTATTCCGTCCGAGCTGCAGGGACTTGCAGGTCTTGCGGAAGGCGTAATTGAATCGGTTAAGAAATAATCAAAACTAAAAGTAGGGGTGGTTATTCGCCACCCCTATGTTTTACTTTAAAAGATATTCCGTAGGGGACGGGTTCCCCGTCCCGCAAAACAGTATCTTACTTGTAACGGGCAGGGAAACCCTGCCCCTACGATAAATAATAAAGGAATACATACTATGGATTTGACTGAAAAGACGATAAATAACAATGTGATATTCGAGGGCAAAGTTCTTACCCTTTGTCACGACGATGTGCTTTTGCCCAACGGAAAAACGGGCAAAAGAGAAATTGTTAAGCACCGCGGCGGCGTTTGCGTTGCTCCTCTTACTGAAAACAACGAACTGATTTTTGTAAGGCAGTTCCGCTATGCTTACGGCGAGGTTGTTTTGGAGCTGCCTGCAGGTAAGCTCGAAAAGGGTGAGGACCCGTTTGAATCGGGAGTACGCGAGTTAAAGGAAGAAACGGGCTGTACTGCCGACAAATATATGTTTCTCGGCAAGCTTTATCCCTCCCCCGGTTATACAAGCGAAATTATAAGTATTTATCTTGCCGAGGACTTACACTCGGGAGAGCAGAAGCTTGACGAGGATGAATTCTTACACACAGAAAAAATACCTGTTGAAAAGGCTGTTGAAATGGTTATGAACAACGAAATTTTTGACAGCAAGACACAGGTGGCAGTGCTTAAAATCGCAAATATTTTGGAGAAGAGAAAATGAATGTGATATTGGCTTCCGCTTCACCGAGAAGAAAGCAGATTCTTGAAAACGCAGGCTTTGATGTGACGGTCAGGGTGTCCGACGCGGATGAAACTCTGCCAGATGGAATTTCACCCGAAAAGGCGGTTGAACACCTCGCAAAGATTAAGGCAAACGCAATTGAGAGAAAAACCGACGAGACGGTTATTGCCGCCGACACGGTTGTTGCGCTTGACGGAAAGATACTCGGAAAACCCCGTGACGAAAAGGATGCGTTCGGTATACTTTCGGCTCTGTCGGGTAAGAAGCACCGCGTTTATACGGGCGTATGTATAATATATAATGAAAAGGAAATTGTTTTCTCCGACTGCACCGAGGTACAGTTTTATAAGCTCGACGAAAATGAAATATATGACTACATAGCTACCGGGGAACCTATGGATAAGGCAGGCGCATACGGAATTCAGGGCAGGGGATGTATGTTTGTAAAGGAAATTAAAGGTGATTTTTACAATGTAATGGGACTTCCCGTCGGAAAAATCGGTCAAAAAATCAAAAAAATGCTCTGAAAAACCAAAATAATTCAGATTTACTAAAATTTACAATTGACAATTGCGAATTTTTATTGTAAATTGTTAGTGTATCATTTTATGTCATGGTGAAATGGCATCAAACCCTCTCGGGTTAGAAAGGGGAAGTTTTTATGGCTAAAAAAGAAAAAAGGGAACTTACTCCCGAAGAAAAAGCTGAAAAACTTGAAAAGAAGTTAAAGAAAAGAAAGCTTTTTGCCGACACATTTTTTAAGGCAGTTGCAGTTTTCCTGACACTGGCTCTTATATTCTCGGTTGCATATATCGCTTTCTCAAGACCTCTGCCCATAAGGCAGCAGATTGTTAAACAGGGCAGCGGCACAACTCCCGCGGCGGCTCCGTCAACCGGCGGCGGCACAACTCCTGCGGCTACGACGCCTTCTTCAGGAACAAGCACGACTCCTGCGGCTACAACGCCTTCGGGTGATTCAGGCAGCGCTACTCCTGCAGACAGCGGCGAACAGGGCGGCGAGACACCGGCAGCAGATCCGACACAGAGTGCAGCGCAGGTAATCAATGCGGCGATGGCAGCAGCGGCAAACGCAGGCTATACATGGCAGAGAACAGGTACGCTCAATAATCTTACAGTTCCCAGCAAGGACACATTGAATAAGATCATCAACGGCGTATCCGAAGGCTCAACAGTTGAATCGGTTGTAGGCGGATTCCTCGGCGCAAAGGGCAACACAGAGTCCCTTACAGTATCAGCCGGACAGACACCTATGAATGAGGAAGGCACGGATACATATTATCACTGGGATCAGTATAAGATTATCCCGACAAGCGTAACGGATGACGACCTTAAGAACCTTCAGGTGAACGGCAACAATTATTCGTTTGACCTTGACGCATGTCAGAACCCCGAAGCAGGCTCTGCAGGCTTCTCAAGATTCACAAACGACTTTGTAACCTTGAGTATGGTTTCAGGCGAAATACAGAAGAACGTAGGCAGCGCAGTTAAGGTAGATTCCATGACGGCGACATACGGACCGATGCACGTTGATATGACAATTGAAAACGGCAAGGTAACGGCGCTTAATTACAGCTATGTTGCAAACGTAAATCCGCTTACACTTAAGGTAGCGTTTATCACAATTAACGGTACGGGCGATATGAGCGTTCAGGCTTCATATTCTAACTTCCAGTACTAATTATAAAATAGTATAGAAATAACAGATTATTTATATACCGAAGGGAGTTTTCTTAATGGCTAAGAAAGAAAAACCGGAGTTGACACCTGAGCAGCTCGAAGCAAAAAAGATTAAAAAGCAGAGAAGAAGCGAGCGCTGGACAAAGTTCTGGGCGATAGTTCTTGCTCTTGCACTTGTAGCAGGCGTTTCATACTTTGCAAAGTCATCGGGCGAAAAGGCTCTTGCAGCGGCTAAAGAAGAAATGGCTTCAAACGAGAGCGCTGATAACAGCGGCACACCTGCAGCAGTTACACCCGGTACAAATACAACACCTGCCGTTACACCCGGCGCAAATACAAACACAAATACTAACACAAACACACCGGCTGCTCCTGCGGATAATAATAACTCCGCAGCACCTGCTGACAACAGCGGCGACAACAGCGCAACACCTGCTGACAACAGCGGCGACAACAGCGGCAGCGAAGCACCTGCAAGCAACGACCCCGCAACAGTAGCCAACATTATCAATACTGCGATGGCTGCAGCGGCAAACGCAGGTTATGACTGGCAGAGAACAGGCAATATTACCGAACTCAACGTACCCAGCAAGGATACTCTTAATAAGATTATCAACGGCGTATCGGAAGGCTCAACAGTAGATTCAGTCGTAGGCGGTTTCCTTGGCGCAAAGGGTAATACAGAATCCCTTACGGTTCAGGCAGGCCAGACACCTATGAATGAAAAAGGCGACGATACATATTATCATTGGGACCACTATAAGATTATCGCAACAAGCGTAACAGGCGATGACCTTCAGAATCTTCAGGTAAACGGCAACGAGTATTCGTTCACGCTTGCGGCTTGTCAGAATCCTTCACCCGGTTCAGCAGGTTTCTCAAGATTCTCAAACGACTACGTAACGCTTGACGAAGTTAATGCTGAAATCAAGGCGAACGTCAGCGTAGTATCGGTAAGCGATATGACAGCGACATTCGGACCGATGAACGTAAAAATGACAATAGAGAACGGCAAGGTAACGGCACTCAGCTATGACTATGTAGCAAGTGTAAATCCCATGAATCTTAAAGCCACTATTGTTCCTATCAGCGCGAACGGTGCGATGCAGGTTCAGGCTTCATACAGCAACTTTAAGTACTAATCGAACGGTATACTAATATGAATTAGTATGTAAATACCAAAACCCAATTTAACGGGGAGCTTTAAGCTCCCCGTTATTTCTTTGTATAACGAAAACCACGCGATAGTCGCGTGGTTCAGTGTAGGTTAACCGATGAAAAGAACCTCCGAAACGTGTATAATAAAAATGACCTGCCAGTCAAAGAATACACAAAACGGAGGTAAAAACAATGAAAAAAGATAATATAGAAACTACAAACAGTTTAGCACACACGAAATGGAATTGCAAGTATCATATAGTCTTTGCACCAAAGTATAGACGAAAGGTATTTTACGAAGACAAGCGATTAGAAATCAGAGAAATACTAAGGAAATTGTGTGAGTGGAAGGGAGTAGAAATAATAGAGGGAGAGGTGTGCCCAGACCATATACATATGCTGGTAAGCATCCCGCCCAAAATGAGCGTTTCGGGATTCATGGGATACCTGAAAGGTAAGAGCGCACTGATGATTTTCCAAAAGTGGGGGAATATGAAGTTTGCATACCGAAATCGCGAATTTTGGTGTAAGGGATATTACGTAGATACCGTGGGGAAGAACACAAAGGCAATCAAAGAATATGTAGCCAATCAGTTGAAAAGAGACCAAGAGGCAGACCAGTTGTCAATGTTCGACCCACGGGACCCGTTTACGGGTGAGTAAGTAACAAATGCATGGCTGGCAGGCCAATTAACAGCGCACTTGTGCGCCGCCAGTATTATTTAGGGCTATGCCCGAAAATGAAATACCACCCGCTATGCGGGTGGATATTTATT
>ERZ842401.6678-NODE-6678-length-12222-cov-5.078738_pt1 | contig 12222 bp, 9 predicted proteins | sample MGYA00521270_ERZ842401 | MGnify/ENA primary metagenome ERZ842401 (study PRJEB31892, sample SAMEA3878208) | bioreactor metagenome | biome: Moose rumen | place: Sweden | collected 2011-10 | study: EMG produced TPA metagenomics assembly of the PRJEB12797 data set... | reverse complement strand
GAGGGCGGACCGGAGGGCGCTTCACAGCTGCGGCCTCGTTGATGACGGTATACTGCGTTTCAAGGATTTCAGGCGCAATTTCACCGGGATTACGGGGAGTATCGGAGCTGTACGTTCCATTGGGGAAAATACCAATGTAAGAATCAATATCGCCCGCGGATTCAGGGCGCCCAACCTCAGCGAACTGGCATCGAACGGAGAGCACGAAGGGACGCTCCGATATGAAAGGGGAAGCAGTTCCCTGCGGCCCGAGTTCAGTCTCCAGGGTGATGCGGGAGCAGATTTTTCATCGAAATACATATCCGGACAGATCGCCCTGTTCGCCAACCGGATATCGGATTTCATATTCATTGCCGGAACCGGGGAGACGGAGGAAGTGCTGCCGGTGTTCGGATATTTCCAGGGCGACGCCGCCCTGGCAGGAATGGAGGCCTCTGTTGACTTCCACCCGATCCACGCCCTGCATTTTGGAGAGTCATTTTCCATGGTGCGCGGAAAGCTTGACAGCGGTGACAACCTGCCGGTGATTCCTGCCCCAAGGCTTGTATCGGAATGCAAATGGGAAATCACCCATGACGGCAGACATCTGAACAACAGCTATTTGTCCGTTTCACTCGATTACACTTTCCGCCAGAAGTTCATCTATGGTGCGGGCGAGACTGAAACCCCTACGCCTCAGTACTATCTCCTTGGGGCGGGGGCCGGCACCGACCTGCTCCGCCGGGGCCGCAAGGTGGCAACGGTCTGCATAATGGCCGAGAACCTGCTTGACAAGGCATGGCAGAGCCACCTGAGCCGCCTGAAATACGCCGATGTAAACCACATGACCGGGAAGGCGGGAGTCTTCAACATGGGCAGGAACTTCTGTATAAGGATATCCGTACCTATTCAATAACAACATGGCAGACAATTACTTGGAAAGGCGCGAAGAAGCGCTCGCAGGCTCCGGGCCAGCCGTATATCGCAGGAACACCCCGTCCCTGGACACTCTTCTTCTCAGGAACCGGAGCCACAGGGCATATGATACCGGTTATGACGTTGCTATGCGCCAGCTGGAAGCCATAGTGTCCGTGAATGACAAACTTCCGTCGGGCCGGAATGCCCAGACTCTCAGGTTCAAGCTTCTGGACTCCCGGTGCGGAGGTGCGGATTTCTGCCGGCTCCTTCACCTTGGCGGCTTCCTTCCCGAGCTTCACCTTCCCCTGCCGGGGACGGAGCCCAGGGCGTTCATAGTGGTATGCACTACCGAAAAAGAATCCCCCACCGTGGACATAGACCTGGGGATATCCCTTCAGAGCATGGCCCTGAAAGCAGTGGAGATAGGGCTCAACGCCCTGATAGTGCGCGCTTTCGACAAAGCTGAAGTACAGAAAGCGCTTGCCCTTCCCCTTGAGCCGATAGCCGTCCTGGCTGTCGGGAAAGGGAAGGACAAGATAGAGCTTGATACGGTTCCTGAAGGCTCCGACCTGCGGTATTACCGGCAGGACGGCATACACCATATCCCCAAACTGGGGATCAGGGACCTTATTCTGTAGGCTAGTAAGAGTACTGGCTGGCGAGGCTCCCGTACATCTGGCCCAGTACTTCAAGGTAGGGACGGCCGGACTGCATCGTGATGCGATAGACGGTATCTTCGACCCTGTAAAGTTCTGTACCTCCGATGTTTATGGTGCCATAATCCTCAGGGAGCGACTCCACGAGGGCCCCGGCCGGAGGGACTATGACCTCATACTTGCCCTTGGCGTTGATGATATAGAACACGCCGTCCTCATAGAAATACTCCTTGTCGGCATAGGCATAGCTCTGCACAAGCCCGAGCCTGGACGCCAGGTCATAAGAGGACTGGGCGTCATTGAGGTTCATGGCTATGACGCTGTTCTGGCGGGCGATTGTGGCATTGTTCTGGGCGATGATACGGTTCTGCCTGTCGATATACCTGTTGTTGGCGTCGATGGCCGAGAAAGTCCTGTAAACGTTGTGGTAGTAAGCGAACCGGACCGCATGGAACGCCGCGGCACGCAGGGACCTGTCTATGGCTACGCCGAAAGGCGGGCGGCACACGTAATAATATCCGCCGGAGATGTGGGGGCGGTAGTACACGTTGTCATAGACATAATAGTAAACCCCGAAATATTTCACGCGCCTGTAGGAAGGAGGCAGCACGCTTATGCGGAATCCGAAGTAGTGGGGATCCGGGCTGTAGAACCGGGCCGGTACGCTGTGTGCGATAGGCGGCCTTTCCTGCGGAGGTATCCTCACGACATTGTGCTCATGCACGCGGTAGGTCCCGAAGTTGCTGGTAGCCGGGGCCTCGGCCTGCTTCATGGATGAAGTTACCGTACTAAGTCCGGAGCGGCGGACGTTGTTGGATGCGGCAGGCTGCGTGGCAGTTCCGGAGCGGCGGACGGTGGTGGAGCTGCCGGACTCGCTCTGGCCTGCCGGAGCGGATGAGGTCCCGGAACGGCGCACGGTAGTGGTGTTCTGCGAAGACGGCGCCTTGGAGGAGGTGGTCACGGACGAGCGGCGGACGGTCTGGGTCCCCTGGGATGATGCCGCGGATGCGGAAGATGCCGGCTGGCTTGACGATGAAGACCTGCGCACCTGGGCCGCGGAAGACGACTGCGAAGAAGATACTGCGGAAGAGGACGAACTGGTGGAAGATGATGAGCGCCTCACCGTAGCCGAACTCTGTGAAGAAGTTGAAGGAGAGGACGTTGCGGCCGAAGAGCTGCTTGACGACGACCTGCGCACCTGCGTCGCGGATGACGACGACTGCGAAGAAGATACTGCGGCAGAGGACGACGAGGAGGACCTTCGGACCTGGGTGGATGATGACGAAGTGCTCTGCGAGCTGCCGGAAGCGCTCTGGGAGCTGGATGAGGAACGCCTTACCTGGCCGTCCGCATAGGAGGCTGCAAGAAGGCTGAAGGCGGCCGCGAGGGCCATCATCTTGTAAACGGTTGCTTTCATTGTATTCTTGATATTATAGAAGCGTTTGACTCAATAAAGATAGTATTTCTCGCTCAAAGTCCTGAACTCTTCGGCATCTTTGTTCCAATAACCGGAAATGTCTTCCACCTTGAGCCTCTTTGAAAACTCCCTTCTGACATAATCCGTGCCACAGACCTTGTCTATCATGGCATTCCGGCTCTGGGACACCTTGAACGGGTTCTTGTCAGGATACAAGATGCCCACAGCCTCCATGACATGGAACTGTGTAAGCGATATCACGGCCTTCTCATAATCGGTGAATGCAAACTGTACGCCGTGGATGAGTTTACCCGCCGAAGAACCGTAAAACGGCTTGAGGTGCACGGGACGGAAGACGGTCCCCGGAATGTCCATTTTCTTCAGCTGTGAGACAAGCGCCTCAGCATCAATCCATTCCGCAGCAAAAAGGGAAAACGGCATATTGCATCCTATGCCTATGTTGAGATATCCGTTAAGCTCTCCGCAGATGCCGCTCGCCGGATAACCTGTCGCGGACTGGGGATAAGGTATATGGGGTGAGGGCGATATCCACGGCAGTCCGGTCTGAAGATAGGTCATATCCCTGGTCCATCCGTCCATCGCCACTATGGTGAGCTTGCATGAAAGCGGCTCCTCATTGCACCGCTGCCCCCTGTTCATGCCTTCCTCGTTTATCATCCATGCCAGCTCGCCCACCGTAAGTCCGTATATATAAGGGATTTTGTATTGGCCGACGAAAGAATGGAACCCGTCCTCCGCCAGGCATCCTTCCACCTTCAGCCCGCCGAGGGGATTCGGCCTGTCGAGCACGACCACCTCTATTCCAGCCTTTGCGCAGGCCCGCATGACCAGGCCAAGAGTGCTGATGAAGGTATAGGAACGGGTGCCGACATCCTGTATGTCATAAACCATCACGTCTATGCCTTTAAGCATCCGGGAGGACGGCTCCCTTGTCGCCCCGTACAGCGAATACACCGGAAGGCCGGTCTTTGCATCCACGGCATCAGAGACCTTGTCTCCGGCCCATACGTCCCCGCGCACTCCGTGCTCAGGGCCGAAGAGGGCGACCAGCCGTACCTGAGGGGCCTCGAACAGGATATCTATAGTCGATCTGAGGTTCCTGTCAACCCCGCTGGGATTTGTCACAAGACCGACATTCCTGCCCGAAAGGCACTCGAAACCGCTTTCGACGAGCACGTCAAGCCCTGTAAGCACCTCCGCCCGCAGCTGCAATACGGTACAGGCGGCCAGCATAATCGCTGTTATTCTCTTAATCATATCCGATAGTTTTCAGTGAACGCATCGCAGCTGCCGTTACGGCGAAAGTAGCTGCGCAACAGATCATTACTATGACGAAAAAGCCCGTATAGCTCCCCGCCGCCTCCCATATATAACCGGCGACCAGGCCAGGAAGCATCATCCCCAAGGCCATGAATCCCGTACAGAGGGCATAATGCGAAGTCTTGAACCGGCCGTCTGCGAACCTCATCATATACAACATGAACGCCTGGAAGCCAAACCCATATCCGAGTTGCTCGAAAGCTATGCAGGAAGCTATGAGCCAGACCTTCGGGAATTGGGCCATGCTGAGATAAAGATAAACGGCACAAGGGAGCGTAAGGGCCGCCGCCATTGGCAGGAACAGCTTCCTCAGCCCCCAGCGCGACACAGCCAGCCCGCCGGCGATTCCGCCAGCAAGGAGAGCTGCGACTCCGACGGTGCCGTTTATGAAACCCACCTGCGAAGTGCTCAGCCCGAGTCCTCCGGAAGACGGCGGATCCAGCAGGAAAGGACCCACAAGCTTCAGTGTAAGAGCCTCCGGGAGACGGTATATAAGGATGAACGCAAGGGCAGTCCAGATGCACTTCTTCCTGAAAAACATAGTGAACACCTCCGCGAATTCCCCGAACACCGCAGTGGCGTCCTTCGCGGTTGCCGTTGCGCGGTCAGAGGCCGGATGCGGCAATATAAACGCATGATAGACAGACAGTAAGGCAAAAAGCACAGCTGCAAACCCTATGGTAAGCCGCCATGCCTGCGGGATGTCGCCGAGCGTCGTTTCCAACTTGCCGGCAGCCATTACCAGCACCCCCTGTCCGAAAATCGAAGACAGGCGGTAGAAAGTACTCCTGATGCCGACGAACGCATCCTGCCTCCGCTGGTCGAGCGCCAGCATATAGAACCCGTCCGCGGCGATATCGTGCGTGGCGGACGCGAACGCCGTGATGTAAAAAAGGACTATTGTGAACTTGAAAAGTCCTATCCCGGTAGTCTTCGCCGCCACCGACTCCGGCCCGGGCGACGGGAATGACAGCGTGACGGCGGCAAAGGATATAGCCATGACCACCTGCATGGCCACCGTCCACCAGCGGCGTGTACGCAGTATATCCACAAACGGACTCCAGAGTGGCTTTATGACCCACGGCAGATACAACATGCTCGTCCACAGGGACATGGTCCCGTTGGGTACGCCCATCCTCGTGAACATCATCACCGACACCACGTTCACGATGAAATAAGGGATGCCCTCCGCAAAATAAAGCGTGGAAACCCAGGCCCACGGCGATACTGATGAAGATTTACTCATCTTACATCCTCCTTCCCGCCGCAGACCCTGCAAGACAGGACAGCACCGGGATAATAATGGTCCAGTATATCATTATAGGAATAGCCCTCCGACGCCATCTGCGCCGCACCTATCTGGCAGAGGCCCGCTCCATGTCCCCAGCCCCGGCCCTTAAGTACGGCTTCGTCTCCATGGAAAGAAGCCGTGAATGCAGAACTCTTAAGGTGCGATTCGGACAGGAACCTCCTTATTGTCAATTCCTTGCCGATTATGACACTTCCCTTTTCGCCGTCAACACGAAGACGGTATATCCGCCCGGAAGGGCCTGTTGCAAGCGGGACGAGTGCGGTAATCCGCCCGAGGTCCATCCCGCTGCGCCTGAGGAAAATATCCGACAGTTCATCCACCGTGTACCGTTCTTCCCATTCGAAGAAATCCGGAGTCTCCAGGTCGTATCCGTTCAGGACGCTGCGCAGGATTTCCGGAGCCGCCTTCGCACAGAAACATTCTCCTTGCGGATCATGTCCGGGAGTATCCGCAAGCGCCTGAAGATAAGGCACTTCGATATCTTCCCAGCAAGTCTTGTAGAGCTCGGACACACCACCGCAGCACTTTGAAAAACGCGCATCGCAGATTTCACCGCCGTAAGTGAGGACCTGCCCCCATGTTGCGTCTATGGCGGTACGGACGTTCTCCTTCGCCACCTGGGGGACGCCCTGATAGCGCTGGCAATGGTCATCGGCGCACACGTCGAAAAGAGCATGGTCCGAACTGTCGTACCAGCGGCAAACCTCCGGCAGCTGCTTCGGAGCTCCTTCACCGGCTCCGGGGCACATGGCCACGTCAGAGGCCGTTTCTGTGGCCGAGGGGCTGTCCGGGGAGCAATCCGCAGACTCGCGGCGGGCAAGCTGCGAATAAACCCAGGAACGGGATATCACCGCATGCGCCTTCAGGAACTCCGGCGGAGCAGTCGCCTTCATCTCCGAGCAAATCACGCTCAACAGATAGTCCTCCACACCTATTTCATTGATTGCCACAACCTTGTCCCCGTCCGCCACAAACCTCAACGCTCCGGCATACCTGCCGGTTACAGACCGTTGCCAGTGGAAATCTACCCCAATCGTAACCCCGTAAAGCACAAACGAGGCCCCGGCGAACATACCGCTCGGAGTAGGAGCGTCGAACACCAGTTCGTCATAAAGCGACCCGCAATACAGAAGCCGTCCCCCGGAGGCCTCAACCCGCTGAACGCCTGCGCGGTCTGAAAGAACTTCGAAGTCAATCGCCCCGGCAGACATTATTCCTACGTGAAGGACAGGCTGCCGGCGGGAAAGACGTTCAATTACGCGGTCCTGTCCGTCATCGGATATGGACACCTCCCGCAACACTCCGCCAAGCAATTCCGGCGTCATTTTGTCGAAATCCTCCGCCCTGTGCAGGATAATCAGCCCGGCCATATCCACGGCGCCGGGACTCACTTCCAGACGGTCATCCCCTTCGGAAAAGAAATGATGCGGACGATGGGCACCACGCAGCGCCACTATGAGACGATACTCGAAACCCGCGAGGCCATGGGTATTCCCGGGAGGGCGCACATCGCCGTCGGCATATGGCTTATACCATGCGATGACATTCATCATCGGCTCTCCCGGTGACACACAATCCATCAGACGGTAGAACAGACGCGCAAGCGACTTCGAGGTACGGGCCGAAAGAAAGAACACGCCATCGGCAAACACCTGACACTGATACAGTTTCGCCTCCTTGACAGAGGCTATCGGCTGAAGCCGGCCTTCATCCAGGACCTTGTCCGCATAAACCTCCAGAGGCAGGACGCCCCTCGGACACATCTGGAAATGCAGATGGTCAGGGGCCGACGCCCCGCACCTGGGCCCGTTATAAAAAACCGTATAATCCGGGAAATGGTGTGCCATGTCGGCCATGTCCACAAGACGGTTCAGGATAGTCTGGGGCTCATGCGAATCGGACGCTACCGTGAAATGCCTGGAAAAAATCGGGAAAGGGTTGACCAGAATGGTATATTTACGCCCTTTCCTTCCGTCAAACGGGATGCCGGCCTGCACCTGAGGGCGGTTCTCCCCGCACAGGAAACACTTCCTCGGCCCCACCTTGCCGTCCCTGACATCCGCCACCGCAGATGCCTTCCTGGCAGGATTATGCTGCAATACCACATCAAGTCCCCGGATATGGACCTTGCGTGTACGCACCTCCTTCAGCGCCCTGTAGGCCGCCGCAGCCTCCGGCCATACCGAAAGCTGGTCCAGCAGGAATTTGCCGAGATTGTCAGTGTGCTTTTCCATAAGCCATCCTGGCCCTTATCTCTATATCCCGAAGCATATCCTTATAAGCGTTATTGGCATTGATCCGCTCCTGGCTCAGCGCCGCATCCGAATTGCCGCTCCAGCGCCGGCACAGATACACCGGCTCGTAAATCCTTGAAATCCTGTACTCACGGCTGATGCGCAGGCCCACTGCATAATCCTCCCCGTAGCTCACATCCGGGAACCCTCCCAGACGGCGGAGCGTATCCCTGTGGAACACCCTCGGCGCCCCAAGCCCGTTTATGCGCAGCGCATTGTTCATGCCGTTATCCGCAGTCCACTCCCGGTGGTCGATCACACCGGGAGGTATCTCCTTCAGATCCGGTCCCGTCATGCGGTACGCACCTACAAGCATGGCGCTCCGCTCAGCACGGATTGCATCTATGAGTTTCCGGAGCACCTCCGGCCCGGAATAGACGTCGTCACTGTCCAGCTGCACGGCATAATTCCCGCACATGCCGCTCCACAAAGCTTCGTTCCAGCATCCCCCTATCCCATGGTCCGGGCTGTCCGGGATCAGATGCACAAGGCGCTCATCGGATATTCCTTCCAGAATCCCGGTGGTCCCGTCCGTACTATGGTTATCGACGACTATCACATTATACTGGAAATCAGTTACCTGCGACAATGCTGAAGCCACCGCGTCCCCGATGGTGTCCTTCCTGTTCCGCACCGGTATGACCACAGAAGCGGTCAGTCCCGCCGGATTACCGCCGGGTGCTGAAGGACCGCCGGCCCCGGAAGGAGCTTCGGACAGGCGGACGTCCTTAAGGGAAGACACATCCACAAGGGCTCCGAGCGCGGCCAGACGGGCGGTAAAAGCCCTCTCCATCTCAATCTGCACCTGCCTGTTCCTCGGATCCACATAATCGAACTGTTTCTGCCCCGACAGGCGCCGGTCAACTTTCTCACTGCTATAGAGAAACTCCCTGATATGCAGCGGTTTGCCAAGATTCAAAAGAGCAGCGTAAAAAGCAGCGTACTGCCATTCTCCCCGGCCCGCGGCATCCTTCAGGGCCCCGGCGCGGAACAGGGCCCCGGCACCGAAATCAAAATCATCCCGGAAAGCCGCAGGGATACAGTCGATAAGAGGGTGCGCCTCCTTCACGCCGCCGGAAACGTCATAGAAATCGGAATAAGCCACATCCGCACCCGCCCACAGGCACAGGCTGGCCATACGCTCAAGCGAAGAGACACTTACGGACAGGTCCGTCCCCCGGAAATCCACAAAAACCCACCCTTCGCGGGGCACTTCGGAAAGCATCCCGGAAAGCCGTCTGGAACTGCACACGAACGGGCAGGATACGACTGCGATATTGTCATCCATTACAACAGAGAAGTCAGCATATCCCTTACAGATGCGAACTCACTCTCAAAGTTAGGAGTCAGCACGGACTTATGCAATACCTTCTCTATCTCCCGGAAAGTCCAGAATTTCCCGTCTGCCACCTCATCCCCGTCCGGCGCAGGACTATATGCCCCCACGCATGCGAAAACATTGACCAGTTCCCGCTCGGAGGCACTCTCATAGACATAACTCTTAAGGTACACCGGATTGAACTCAGCCATCCCGAGTTCCTCCGACGCCTCGCGGAAAAGCGCCTCCATTATGTACTCGCCATATCCGACATGCCCCCCGACTGCAGTATCCCAGTAACCGGGAAGGAGGTCCTTTGCCATGGAACGCTTCTGAAGATAAATGCGTCCCTCGCGGTCAAGGATATGCAGATGCACTACGGGATGCAGGAGTTTGGAGCCGGAATGGACATACCTGCGGGTGGTCCTTCCGATTACAAGCCCGGCCTCATCCACTGCGGGAAGATACTCTTCGGAACCCTCCCTGTCGGGGAAAGGATTGTCAATGCTGATGCCCGGGATATCCGGAGCCTGATATGGTGGATAAACGAGTTCCATACGCAGGCGGTTAGACGGCAAGAAGGACCAGCAGCTGCGCCGCAAGGACCCGCAGGAACATTGTCAGCGGATACACCGAAGCGTAACTGACTGCAGTATAATCAGTACCGTAGGCTCCCTGCGCGAAAGAAAGGGCCGGAGGGTTGGTCGTGCCTCCCGACACCAGACCGCATATCTTGTAGAAATTGAGCTTGAACACCTTGCGTGCCAGGAAAATGATTATTGCGACAGGGATGACGGTGATAAAGAGTCCGTACAGTATCCAGAGATAACCTCCGCCAACGATTGAAGCTATGAATGTCTTTCCCGCGCCAAGGCCTACCGCCGCCATGAAGAAAGATATGCCTATCTCCCTTATCATCATGTTGGCGCTCAGCGTGGTATATGTGGTGATATGCCACTTGGGACCGAAATACCCCAGAAGGATGGCGACGATGAGCGGCCCGCCGGCCAGACCCAGTTTCACGGGCTGCGGGATGCCGGGGAAATGTATCGGAACGGAACCGACAAGCACCCCAAGCACTATTCCGAAGAATATCGGCACAAGATTGGGATGAGACAGCGTCTGGGGCCTGTTACCGACCAGCTGCGCCACCCTCCCGATATTCTCCTCCGTGCCTACCACCTGGATGGAATCACCCATCTGGAGCATAAGGTCCGGACTCGCCACCAACTCGACGCCGGCACGCAGGACCCGTGTCGCAGTCACGCCATATATCATCCTTATATTCAAGTCCTTAAGCTTCTTGCCGGTGAGCGATGATTTCGTGACCGAGAGCCTCCTCGAGACCATGTGTCCTCCGAGCTTCTTCCAATCCTCCAGATGCATCGGAACCTCCTCGCCGAAAATGATCCTCACCTTATCCACGTCAGAGACAGAGGTGACTATCAGCACTTTGTCTCCCTTCTGCAGGACGGTGTCGGGCCCCGGGACTATAGGTTCCCCCTCGCGGAAAAGGCGGGAAATCACGAACCGGTCTTCGTCGCCTGCCATTACCTGCCTTATGGTCTTTCCGAAAACGGCAGGGTTTTCCACCTCGCAATGCATCCTGCGCGCCTTCTCACCGCTGTCTCCGCTTTCCATATCCGCCTTCTCCCTGTCCAGGTCTATCTTGAAAATGAATTTTGCAAGCACCAGCAGCAAAATTGTACCAAGGACGCCGAGAGGATAGGCCACGGCATAAGCGGAAGCCATTGAAGATGCTTCCCGGGCTGCATCGCCGGCACTGCTTCCGTTGCTGATCATAATGTCCGAAAGAGTCTGCTGGGCGGCACCGAGGCCCGGGGTATTGGTCACGGCCGCCGACATCACGCCTGTCAGGTGCGGTATGCTCTCGCCCGTGCAGAGGTACAGAGCCAGCGTGACTCCGACCGCAAGGACCACGAGCCCCACGGCCAGAAGGTTCATTATCACGCCTCCGCTGCGGAAAGAGTGGAAAAAGCCCGGCCCGACCTGAAGACCTATCGCAAAGACAAACAATATAAGCCCGAAATCCTTCATGAAGGCCATCACCGTAGGGTCGGGTACGAAACCGAAATGGCTTACGGCTATCCCGGCGAAAAGAATCCAGGTGGAACCTATCGACACTCCGCCTATTTTCACCCTGGCGAGCAGGAGTCCGAGGGCTATCACAAAAGCGAAGATTACTGTTGACTGGGCAATTACCGACATCACATGATCATTTACGGCCGCAAATATACCGCTTTAGAAGCTGTTTTGAAATAGTTGCCGCATTTAATTATAACGTATTTCCGAGGACAGATTTTCACTCGAAGAAGGAGCATAGCCGTAGCTATGTGACTGATGAGAGGGGAAATATGGACCGGAAAGACGCATAAGGAAAAAGGATAACCATTTCAAAACAGCTTCTCAAGTCAAAAAAGGTAAATACTTTTTTATAATATTATATAGCTTAATATATATTATTATTCTTCAATATCGTCTTTTTTATTATTTTCATTTAATTTTTCAAATACATCTTTAAAAGGTACTAACATCTTATTCAAATTTTGAGTTAATGTTTCAAGATGTCTTTTAAGCATTCCTAATTTCATATCTTTATTAGATTTCATACATATTATATAATTATATATATTAGTTATTATAATATTAGAATCATCATTTTCTGTTAATAAATAATTAAGTTTTTCACCTTTTAATGGAGATTCTTCAGTTGGTTCATATTCCATCCACATTGATGATAATATATCACTAAATGTTGGGTCTATATCATTTCCTTCAATACATAAAATACCTCCTGATTTTTTACTTATAAATATTGCTTCTATTCCATTCTCACAAGCTTTTTTCAATAAATTTGATAATGCTGAGGATTTTATCATTTTTTTTATTAATTTAAATATAATATATTTATTAATTTTTAATAATATTTAATATTTTTAAGTAATATAGAAAAGGTATTGGGGATT
>ERZ842401.6677-NODE-6677-length-12223-cov-21.923899_pt1 | contig 12223 bp, 10 predicted proteins | sample MGYA00521270_ERZ842401 | MGnify/ENA primary metagenome ERZ842401 (study PRJEB31892, sample SAMEA3878208) | bioreactor metagenome | biome: Moose rumen | place: Sweden | collected 2011-10 | study: EMG produced TPA metagenomics assembly of the PRJEB12797 data set... | reverse complement strand
CCCCCCCCCCCGTCCTAATTCCGTGATTCTGCTAGATGGTTTCGCTGTGCTATAGAAAAGAATTTCGCTGAAAAGCGCAGAAACAAGCCATGCTATGCTGATTGAGATGGAAATTGTATGGCAAATCAGGGCAGTATGTTTTTTATTGATTCGGGAATTATTTTTCAAAAATGAAATTGCTTCAAAAGCAAGCGTCAGAAAAAGAACGGAATAAGCAACTTCGTAAATCAAGCCTCCGCTCAAGAGCTTGTATTCATTTACGGCACAATATGCAGTCAGATTGCAGAAAGCAGGAATTCCATAGCGAAAAATCGACTCTTTGTCTGCGCGGCAGATGAAAATTTTTGCTCCATACGCGAAACAAAGCAAAAGCTGGACGATAGTCAAAAATGACAAATCAATATCAAAAATGTACGATGATGCGTCGCTTGTGTAATACCAACGCTGAAAATCTCCAACTCCAAATGTGTTTTTCAGCCACGAACCGAAATGCCCGAATGTAAAAATTTCCCCAAAGAAGAATAAGCCAATCATCGAAGCAAAAAGGTAAACAACAATCAACAACGAGCTTTTTGTCAAATTTCTTGTTTTGCAGAATACAATCCACGAAAAAGCGCAGAATGCACAGACAAACGCGCTGATTCCGTAATCGTTGCTCCAAAGTGCTGAAAATCCCGCCAAGTTGCCAAAACAAAATGTATAAACAAGGTGGGAATACTTTTTGAATAAGAGTTTTTTATCTATCAGAGCTGATATTTTCTTTTCGCCTGCAAAAAACAAAATCATAAAAATGCCGAGAATCATTCCTCGAACAAATCGGGCGGAATTTCCGACTCCAAGGCAACTGTTCAGCGCATTTTTCATTTTGACACCGCTGATAATTCCATTTGAATAAAAAGCAGGTTGCAAAAGCAGAACAGTCAGAAAAATATTTGCGGCGCAAACAGAAATCCGCGTATTTTTCAGAATCGCTTTTCCAATGCAGACGGAAATAAGCGCGAGACTGAAAATCTGCAAAAACGAAAACGCAATCAAACTCGCCTGATAATTGCCTCCAAAAAGGAATGTAAAAATACTTCCTGCATACAAATGTCCAAGTCCCAGATAAGCCGAAAAATCCCTGTACGGTATTTGTCCAGAAAGCAATCTCCGCACAGGATTGAAGTTCTGGAAAGTGCCGTTGATTGGATTAAAATCGCAACTATGCCCAGCTGAAAGAGAATGCAAAAAGCAAAGCAACAACAGCAAAATAATTTGAGATACAAAAAACAAAGTCTCTGTTTTGGCAAGCCATTTTGTTTTCTCCAGCACGTTAGAAATTTTCAATTTCATAAAAAAAGCTCCTTCAAACATAAATTCAAACATACATTGGCATTTTTATTTTTAGGTTCAAAGGAGGAGCGCAATGAATTGCTTTACAGAGCAAACATATCCGCGATTTCAACAAGCGTTATGCCATTCGAGCAAGCCTTTTCACACACAGAATCAGAAAAGCCACTTTTGCTGAACGCAAAAAAGAAAATTTCTTTTGCCGACGGAAAAATGGCGCGGCGGGAAATCATCGTTTCAAATTCCTCGATGCCGAAAATCTCGTTGCGAAATTTGCACTCGCAGATAATGAGCTTTGAGCCGTTTTTGTCAGAAAGAAGCACATCGATGTCGTCCTGCATTTTCCGCGCGGGATTATTGCCCCACCAGCGTCCGTATTTTTCAGGCACGAACGGAAGTTTCCCAGCGCGAGCAAGGCGAATCATATATTCAAGGCAGATTTTTTCAAAAATATGCCCCATATAGCGATTTATGTTTTCGCTCCTGAATATTTCCTCCGCGGACTTTTCTTCGCCCAAAAGCTCGTAATAACTTTTATGCTCAAACAAAAAATCGTACCAAAACGAAAAATAGTTGTCCGAAATCTCGTAAACCGTCCGCCTTGAACTCTCGCTTTCCGTGCATGGAACGCATTTTTTCACGAGCCTGATTGCCTGTAAAGTTGAAAGATACTTCGAGCATTTCTGAACTTCCTCGTGGATTTTCAGGGCGATGTCATTCAGCCTTGAAGCACCGTTCGCAATCGCCTCGAAAATGCTGTTGTACACGGCAGGCTCGCGGAGTTCCTGCCGAAGAAGAAAAATCGGCTCGTCTTTCAGAAACGAACCTTCGCGAAGAATTTTTGACGCAACATTCTGCCTGAGCGATTTCGTTCCGTCAAAAGCGTCTAGATAGCATGGAACTCCGCCAAGAATTCCATACGCAATGAGCTTTTCTTCATCGGAATATTCTGGAAAAAACGCCGCGCTTTCAAAATAGTCAAAGCTCTTCAGCTCGATATGCAATGTGGAGCGACCGTACAACGGACTTTTGTGCGCGAGAACTTCATCTTCCATAAAACTCACGCTTGAACCGCACAAAATCAGAAAAATATTTCTGTCTTTCCACTCGTGGTCAATCGTGTGCTGCAGGATGCTTTTTATCGATGGATTTTCAGAGGCAATGAACGGAAACTCGTCGATGACAAGCACAATCCGCTCATTTTCGGAAGTTTTCCCAGTTATGTACGAAAATGCCGTTTCCCAGTCCGAAAAATCGCCGAAAAAACGACCGTCAAAAAACATCTGCACGCTCTTTGAAAAATCAGAGAGATTCAGCGCGTCGTTTTTTTCCTGCGCAGAATAAAGCAAAGTCTTGTGCGTCTTCGCAAATTCTTTCAGCAGCGACGTTTTTCCAATCCGCCTGCGACCGTACAAAACAAGGAATTCAAACGACTTTGAATTGTATGCGGCTTCTATTATGGAAAGTTCTTTTTTTCGCCCCAAAAACATAAGCATCTCCTGTAAAGTGATTTTAGATTATTATACTTATAAGTATAATAATCTGGAGTTTACAAAAACACAAGAAGATTCGTTTTGACCCCAAAAATAAAAATGTCAAAGAACGTCTGCGAGATTTGCTATCTCAGCAAGTCCGCAATATATTTCAGCGCGTCTTCAATATCGCCAATGTTTTCCTGCAGACCCATTTCCACAGAAACGAAAAGCGCGTAATTTTCCTTGCGCAAAAAATCAAAAAGTTCTTTGTGCAAATCGCGCTTTTCGATTTTCTTCAAAAACGGTTCGCTTATGTGAATGTGATTTATGAGCGAAACATTTTCTTTCAGAACGGAAATATCTTCGCCGTTTTGAATCATCGCTCCAACATCAAGATTCAGCTTGAATCCGCCAGAGCCGACTTTTTTTACAATCGAAATCGCTTCCGCCGTTGTGTTTGCAAAGTTCGTGCCGTAAATTGCGGGATTCGCTTCCAAAGAAACGCAAGTGTTTTTTGACGCGGCGTATTCTCCAAGAGCGCGGAAAAACTGCGAGGCGATTTCTGCATACGCGGCAAAATCTGCGCCGTTCGGCATATTGCGGTTTTTGGGGCAGCCGAACACAAGATTTTTACAGCCGATAGCCGAAGCAAAATCAATCGCTTTTTTTGTGTATTCAAAAAGCGTTTTCCGCTCCGATTCTGCCGAAAAAAGATTTTCGCTTCTGCCGAACAAAATCGACTGCATAGACGAAATGCAAAATTCGTGTTTTCTGCGCAAATCTTCCGCCCAAGCTGACGCTTCTTTTGTTTTTGAGTACGGCTCTTTCGGAAAAATTTTCGTCGGCGCGATTTCAAGAGCAGAAAAGCCGCATTTGTGCATAATCGAATAGACTTCTTCGTTCTGCTCCGCGTTCCACGCAAGATTTGAGATAGAAAGATTCATCGGTCAATCTCCCTCCAGAAGTTTTATGTCAACGCTTGCAAAATCGCCGTCAAATTTAACAGCGTTTATATTTTCAAAATACCAAAGATAATCTGCGGAAATACGGAAAATATAATTGTGCGCGCCGCTCAAAGCGGAAAAAGAAAACTCGTATTTCGGCGTAAATTCGTCTATTAAAGATTCGCTCAAAGTTCCAAGCTGAAACGACGCTCCTTTTTCTGCTCCTTGATTGACGATGCTCAAAAGCAGATAATTTCCGCCCTGCGTTTTTTTGATTTTTGCAGAATCAATCAAAAAATAGCTATCAATCAGCGAATATCCAACATCAAACGGAAGATTTTCGAGAACTTTGTTTTTCGCGGCTTTCTTTACATCTTTTTCACCCCAAAGAACAGGAAGATATTGCAGATTGTAGCTGTGAAACTGCGGATTGTAATTCGAGTCAATTTTTTCAATTCCAGAACTTGCGCGAATTGAAAAAATTGTTACAGTGCTTTTTTCTGGCGTATCAAGGCGAATGTGAGTGTGTTCGGTTATAGGAAATGAAAAAGTTGCCGTTCCGCTTTCTGCAATTTCCGCTCTAGCTGATTTTTGCTCGGAATATCCTTCGTTTTTTTCGGTCGTGTAAAAAAGCTGCATAGTTCCCGCAGTGTCCGTTTTGTAGTCAATGGAAATTGCAATGTGTCCGTTTTTCTGTGCCGAAATGTCGATAAAATCTCCGAAATTTGAAAAATACGGGTCTTTGCCTGTGTGCTGAATTGCAAACGAAGATTCATTTTGATTTTTGACAATCGCGCAGTTATTCAGCGAATACGAATCCGATTCAAGAAGCGTTTTTAGAGAGATTTCGTTTTCATTCAGAAAATCGCTGATTTTTTTCAAAGCGGAATCATAGCGTTCGTTCAAAATCCAAACGGCAAAATCGCCGTATTTGCAAAGCGGCTTGTAATGCGCAAAAATGAATTCCGCGACCTTGTAATAGCGGTACGAATTGTAAATTCCGTCAAGGCTTGCGCTTGCACGGCTATCATTCAGCGGAAGAATGGCGGCAGGCACTTTTTCGATTTTGTCAGAAATTTCCTTGATGAACATTTTTTGCGTAAACTCGCCCGAAAGCTGCAAAGGCGACTGCGTAACATACACGGGACATTCCCTGCCGATTGCAGAATACGCAAAAGTTCGGTTCATAAAATCAAGATATGTTTCATCGTCTTCCAGAATCAAATCAAGCACATATTTGTATGTGCCGCACCAATTTTTCATTCCTGATTCAAAAATCACGCGCTGTTTTTTTGAGGAACGCTCTTCATTCAGATTTTTTAAAATCTTCGGCGCAACATTTTCTGCAATCGGAGATGCCGAAAACGCGCCAGCGTTCACAAATTGAATGCTCAAAATCACAAAAACGGAAAGCAAAGGCAGAAAAATCCGTTTTTTATTTAAAAGTGCCGCGATTGCGCTTGAAAGAAAAACAGAAGCACTCCAAAAAACGATTGTTATTGAATTTTCCGCAAGCGAATGGCGGACAAGAGCGCGCGGCAGATTGAAAAAATACGAAAAGCCGAATATCAAAAGCAAAATCCAGTGCTGTACGCCGATTCTGTTTTTTAGCGATTTTGAAAAAATTAAGATTCCAAGAAAAATTGATACTATAAAAGGAACAATCAGATAGCCGAACGCAAACAGATTTGTGCCTGTGTTTCCGATATGATTGTATGCCCAAGTTGGATTTGAGGCGGCAAGTTTCAAGAATTCAAAAAGGCGCAGAATAGGATTTGCGTTCTGCAAAAAGCAAAGAATGCACCACAAAAAAAGCCCAAAGAAAGCGACGGCAAAAAATGAAATCAAAAGTTGTTTTGCGCAAAATTTGTTTTTTGATGAAATGCACCATATTGCAAGAGAAACTGCCGCCGCCATAAAAAACGCAAATCCCATATCCAGACGGTAAAGCGCGCACCAAACAAATGAAATCCAAATCAAAATCGCGCGTAACAAAGTCGGGCGTTTTGTATAGAAAATAACTGCAAGCGCGAGCAACATTCCCATTCCAAAATAATTCCAGCAGCTTGTTGCGGCAAAAGGAAACACAAGAGCTGTCAAAAAAGCGGAATCTTCGTTCAGAACGGTTTTTGCAAAATAAAAAAATAAAATTGCCAAAATCGGAAATTCAATCCAAGAATAATACGGAGAAAAAATCGCACCGAATTTGTCGCCGTTCAAAATTGCATATAAAAATGCCTGCCAAACGCCGCTCATCAAATGTCCGCCCCAAGTGCTTACAATCGGGATTTTTCCGAAATTCAAGAAATTGCTTACGGGAACGCTCAAATTCGCGCTCTCAAAAATGTCCGCGCCGAAAACGCGCGAAAGGTCAGGCTGCGCCGAAATCGCCGCAAGTCCCAAAATCAGCGCAGGATAAGAAATCCGCTTCCAGAATTTCAACGCCAGATTCTTTCTGCACACGATGATGAATAGCGCGAAATTGCAGCAAAAAAGCAAAAATGAAGCAATCGCGTAATATTTTCTGATTTTCTGCACAAAAATATCGTGAGAGTTCATCACATTCAAAAGTTCAAAATACGCGCTCGTCATAAGCGGAAAAAATGAAAGCGTTATGGAAGATGATTGCAGAATTGAAAAAATTATGCGGTTTTTCTGCATATTTTTGAAAAATTTGAAAAACAAAACAGCGGCGGCAAAAATGACAAAAAGAGAAAAACCGAGGCTTTTGATTCCAGTCCGCTTAAAAATCGTCATTGCGAAAAACGCAATGCAAAAAATCGCCGCAATCGCCTGCTGATAAAAATCAAACGAAACGGATTTTTGCAATTTCAAAATGATATATAAAAATGCAGAAATAATGAAAAAATCTATAATCACAGACGAATACGAAAGAAAAAATCCTTGCCCGCTTTGCCTGAAAAACAAAAATGCTTTTAAGAGCAGATGGACACAGCCGACAGCCACGATTCCATCTAAAAAATCAACTGCGCGATTTTCTTCTTCGCTTCGATTTTTTTGCTTCCAAAGACAAAAGAAAATCCAAAACGCAAACAAAAGTGCGGTAAACGCAAAAATCCAGACATAAAAATTTGAAATTACGCGAGTGCAATCCCAATTATAAATAGTTCCGCTGCCGAATGTTCGCGTAAATTTTAGAACCGCAACATTCTTTTTTGCAATCGGATTGAACAGAAACGCCAGATTCAGCGAAAAGAAAAGCGCGTACTGAAAGCCAGATTTTTTAGAATTCATAAATTCCGCGATTTTCTGCTTTATGAATGTGTAAAAATTTGCAAATTCTTCCTTTGCTTTTTGCATTTAATTTTTCTCCGTTTCGCAAAATTTTTTTATATCTTTCAGAACAAAATCCTTGCGGAAAAAATATCCGTCCGCGCCGCCGAATAACGGTGCGTGTTTTGAGCGCAGATTTTGGTCGAGCGGAGGCTTTTCAAGACGATTTTCAAACGGCTTTTTCTCCAAAAATTCGTAAAGTTCTGCGGCAGAAACAGGCTCGCTCGTGATGTTCAGTTTTTCAATTTCAAGATTCAGCGATTTTTGAATAATGTTCCACAAAAACGAAAGATTGAAAAACTGATAACGCGAGCGCGAATCCGTAAAATTGAGAGCAGAAAATCCGCACGATTTGAAAAACGATTTCAGTTCCGCGCGCTCGTCTTTGCTCAAATCGCGGCATTTGAAAAATCCGTTTTCCTGATTTTCGTAAAATTCGCGCAGATTTGGATTTTTTGCCGAAAGTTCCGCGAATTTTTCGCTTTTCAAAAGAGGCGGAATCACATTGATATAATCGAAAATGAAATTCTTTTTGAGATTTTTGCCGTAAAGAGCGGGAAGGCGCACAATCAGATGATTTTTGAACTCCGCTTCAACCGATTTTTCAAGCCAAAGCCGATTTTTGCCGTAAGCAGTCAATTTTTCTTCGTCGATTTTAGAATCTTCGTTTCCGCGCGGATTTTCGCCGCACACGCTGATTGTGGAAATTAGAACGATTTTTTTTGGCGAAATCTTTTTTATATTTTCAAACGATTCGGAAATGTGTGCAAAATCTTTTTCAGGAAAATTATTCGCAGTGAACATTTCTGCGCGGACTCCCGCAAAAATCAGCAAATCGGGCTTTTTGCCGAAAGCGTCTGCGATATTTTTTGAATTGCAAAGAAAATCAAAATCCGCGTTTTCTGCAATGTTCGAGCCGACAAATCCCGTGTATCCGACCAAAATTTTCATTCTTCTTCCTTATCTTTGTTTCGACTTCGCTCAACGAACGAAAATGACAAAAATTTCATTTTGTGAGTTTTTCGATGCTTTCAAATGTGTAGCGCGATTTTCTGAAAACAAGGTTCACAAGAATCTGCAAATATTTCAAAACAATCGTCAGAATCACAAACACAAAAAACATCGAAACCGACAGAAACAAAATCGTGCTTGTCCAGCCTGGAACGGGATTTTTGAGAAAATGAAATGCAAGCGAATATCCTCCCACCGAAACTGTAAAAATGAGCATAATCGCCGCGATGAACATCGAAACGCGATAGCCTAAATCCGTGAAGATGATAAAAGAATCCTCGGCGAGCGTTCTGCGGTAGTTTTTTGTAAAAGAATCCTCTTTTTCGCAGATATTCATCGCAATTTTGTAGGTCAGGTTTGCCGTTTTTAAGCCGCTTGCCGCATAAACTGGCTTTCGGTACGGCATTGTTCTGTTCATCGCGGAAATGCGGTTTATCACGCGGCGGCTCAAAATCCTGAACCGCTCGGTCGTCATTTTGTAATTCAGGTGGCTGAATCGGTTGAACACGGAATAAAAAAGAGCGGACGATTTTCGCTTTGTTTTTTCGGGGCTTGCCGAAACGATGTCGAATCCTTCGAGCGATTTTCTGTAGACTTTCATAATTTCCGATTTGTCAAAATCAAGAATCGGAGCGTCGAATTCAAACACAAAATCGCCGATTGCAAGGTCAACGCCCGCGGTCATTGCCGCTTCTGTTCCGTGAAAATAGCTCATATTCAAAACAGAAACGCAGGTTCTGCCGAAAAGTTCGCTTGTTTTTTTGATTATTGAAACGCTTTCGTCGGAAGAAAAATCGTTCACGCAGATTATTTCCGATTTTTCAAAATTTTCTTCCAGAACATCGGCAATGGTTTTTAGAAAATCTGCAATGAAGAAAGCTGCGTTGTGAACATAAATCACCGCACTCACAAAATTCTTTTCTTTATTCATCGTCAAGCACCTCGTCCAAGTCGTATACCGTGTTTATTTTGCCCGAAAGCACACTCACGAACGCGGGATTTTTTGAAAATGTGCGAATTACCGTTGGACGCGAATCGTCGATTTCGGAGGATTTTAAAATCGGCTTCATCGAAAAAAGCGATTTTTTGTAGCTGAAAGAAAATTCGTCCTTGAGATATTTCCGCGCAAGATTTGCCATATAAGGAAAAGCCGTTTCTGGCTTTGCGGGGCAATCGTTGCAATTTCCAAGACGAAGCGGAGAGCAAAATCCTCCGCTTTTTTTCTGGCAGGAAAAAGAAGGAAGCGCGTCAAAACTCGCCGAGTGCGGCGTAAAAGTAACCGAAGTGAGCGAGTGAAGCCCTGTCTTTCCGAACGGCATAATCGAAAAAAACGGACCGTCCATCACGGTAAAGCCGTATTCGTTTAAGCGTTCGCTTGCATCGCACAAAATGATTTCGCAAAGCTCGTACTTTATGCCGAATTTTTCAAATCCTGCCATATCCAGAATCTGATTTGCCGAGGCATAAGCAGCGTTGAGCAGAAACGGCGTTTCAAATTCTTTGCCGCCTGCAAAAATTTTGTAAAAATCAGCAGATTTTTCGATTTTTTCTGCGCAAACGCCGAATCGAATCTCAACATTTTTTAGCTCCGCGATTTTTTCAAGAAACCAGCCGCGTAAAATCTGCGCGTCGTAAGTGTATTCTCGAACCAAAAAAACGCCGTCGCACATTCCGTCTTTGAAAAACGCAGACGGATTCAATTCTTCGCAGGGAATTTTTGCCGAATCGCAAAATTTTTTGAACTGAGAGCCGCTCGTCCAAGAATATTTCGCGCTCGTCGCGTAAATCTGTTTAAAACTGCGGTTTATGCAAAAATCAAAATCGCGATTGAATCGCTCAAAATATCCCGCGCTTTTCATCGCCGTGGAAACCGAGCGCGGATAATGATAGCCCTGATGAACCCGCGCCTGATTGATGTAAGTCGCCCTACCAAACGCGCTTTTATCACATTCCAAAACGAGAATCTTCTGCCCTTTTTTGCCACAATGGAGCGCGGAATAAAGCCCGTAAAGCCCCGCGCCCAAAATTATTTTGTCGTACTTGTCAGCCATAAAAATCATTAAACTTAATTATTATAGGAATATTATATACTAAATTTAGATATTGTAAAGTCCCTGATAATTAAATTTAATTATAGTATCCGTATGGGGTTCAAAGAAAACTTGCGGAATGAACTTTCTTTCCAAAATATGATTGTCAAAGAATTAGCGGACAAAAGCGGTCTTAGCAAGCACACGATTGACAATTATCTTACGGGACACAATTCTATTCCCAAGGCTGATGTCGCTGTGAAAATCGCGCAGGCACTGAATGTCAGCGTGGAATACCTGATTACTGGCAATGATTCTAAGTGCGCTGAATCCGCAAGACTTAGAAAAATCCTGAACATTTTGAAAAAGTTGGACGAGCGCGATTTGAAAACGATTTTCGACCTTGCGCGCTCTCTTGAATCCAGCGCAATTACAAAATAAAAAAGGCGGGAATTATACGATTTCGTTTTTGTTTGCAGTCAAAACAGTAGACTTGTTCGGAAAAGAAGAGAAAAGTTAGGTATAATAGAAATATGGAATTGAAGGAAAAGGTAGAAAGACTAAGTGAAGCAAAGTTTCAAGAGTTATTTGGGGTAAAAAAGATAACTTTTTCCCTATGCTTGAAGTGTTAGAAGAAAAATATAAAAAAGACCATCAAAGGCGTGGCTGTAAGGGAAAATTAAGTGTTTTTGAAGATAACCGAATGGGTATTCTTGTGGGCACGAGCAAAGAAGACGGCACGGGCAAGGCGTATTTTATGATGTTCTCGCGCTAGGGGCGGCGGTATGAAGATTCGCATTTTTCTTGTGCTGTGTGTCGCGCTTTTTTCTGCGTCGGCGTTTGCAGAAAAGGGCTTTTACGAGGGTGCAGGCGGCGAGGGCAAGGTGATTATGGTAACGAGTACGCCTGTGCAGAACGCGGCTCGGGACGGCTCGGACTCTTTTTTGCCCGCTAAATTGCGCGAAAATGTGGTTGCAGGATTGAGCCGTTACGGTGGGTTTTCGGTGATTGACCTTGCTGAAGCCAAGAATGTGGCGCAGATTCAAAAACAGCTTGAGTCTGCGCTGTATGATGATTCGGTTTTAATTGAAGCAGGGCGAATGGAAAAGGCAAAACAGGCGGTAACTGTGCGCGCTTCAAGGCTTCCCAGCGGCTCGTATACGGTGAGTGTGTCGATGTTCGATGTGGAAAGCGGAAAGACGACGGCGCAATATAGTTCTCCTAAAACGTTCGATTCTGCCGAAAGTTGTGCGCTGTTGGCTCATTTTGAGTGTGTGCAGTATCTGATTGTGCGCCTTGACGTGATTCCGACAGAAGCGGGCAAAGCGGCGGTCGCGAAAGAAAAAGCGGAGGCTGAAAAAGAGAGCGTTGCGGTAAAAGAGCGCGCCGAAAAAGCAAAAAAACTTGCGAAACAGCAAGCGGCTGAAAAGGCTGCGGCGCAGAAAGCGGCAAATTTGGAACAAATGGAACTTGAGCGTCAACGATTCGAGTTAGAAGAGCGTAAAAAAGACGCAGAAACCAAGCGCGAGCGCGAATAAAAGGAATACGAGCGGGCAGAAGAGGCGCGGATTCAAGCGGAAGCAGACGAACAGCGACGGCGCGAAGAAGCTGAATTGCAGGAAGCCGCAGAAGCGCGTGCTGCACGAAAGGCGCAAAATCCATTTGCTGGTGAAACGTACACGGTGCGGATTGAAAACGGCAGTAATCTTGACACATATACGATGGTGTTCACGGGTGTGAGCGAGTGCAGTGTTACGGTTTCATCACTTGATGCGGCAAATCGCGAAAGTACGTTCACGGCGAGCGGAAACTATTCATATTCGGGGAAAATCTTTTCGCTAGATGTGATTATGCGCGGTTCACCCGTGAAGCATTTGCAAGCATTGCATTGGAAAAGTGCGGTTGCGTTCAAAAATGGTTACGGCGTTGCGGAGCTTACGATTCCCGTATCATCATCAGCGAACGCTAAGCGCGTAAAAGCCGAGTTTCTGCGCAAATAGGCGGACAAAAACGAGGGAGAATAAAACCGTAGGCTTAAAATGAGCCACGTCAAGCGCGCATTTTAGTTGTATTATCATATTGTGTCGCACTAATCGCGAAATCGTGCTTGACGTGCGCGCCCGTTTATCGCACAAAGAGT
>ERZ842401.6676-NODE-6676-length-12228-cov-3.926148_pt1 | contig 12228 bp, 15 predicted proteins | sample MGYA00521270_ERZ842401 | MGnify/ENA primary metagenome ERZ842401 (study PRJEB31892, sample SAMEA3878208) | bioreactor metagenome | biome: Moose rumen | place: Sweden | collected 2011-10 | study: EMG produced TPA metagenomics assembly of the PRJEB12797 data set... | reverse complement strand
TACAACTAATATTATTATTTTTTTAATTGTTTTTTCTTGTTTAACATATACTATATATAAATTATATAGTAATAAAAATATTGATTTTGTGGATTATAAAAACTACGATGGAATAAATTTTCCAACAAAAATTATCCAAGCGGTTGCAAATGAGAGTGGAAAACAAATTTATATAAAACAAACTTTTAGTAATATAATTGTTGATGAGCAGGATAATAACGATAGTTATTTTTTTGTTGGCAACTGAAGTGTATGGTCAAACAGATGCCGAAAAGTTTTACGACTTGTTGAAACCTCAATCAGAAAATAGTGTAACAAATGGTGTTCGCACAGTGATTAAGCCAGCATTTGTTGTTTATAAAAAATGTCTATCTCCACAAGACAATCAACGATGTGGTTTTTATCCAACATGTAGCGAGTATTGTCTCGAAACTATTGCAAAAAACGGTTTTTTTTATGGTTATGCCGACACTTTCGATAGGCTTGCTCGTTGCAATGGCGTTAATCCAAACCAATATTCCATTGATCAAAAAACTGGTCGCATGCTCGATAAACCTGAAAAACGCAATCGCCGATGCAAATAGTTTTTTTTATTGTTTTTTTGTTTACGTCTGTGGTAGTTGTTGCACAAAATGTGTATGATAGCGCACATGTAAAAGTTTTTGCTGATTATTTGTTTCAAACCAAACAATACCAATTTGCAGCAGAAGAATATTTTAGAGCAGGGTATAATGATTTGGCAGTGGATGGATTTTTAACATGTGGCAATAATAAATCTGCACTCGAAGTGTTTGAAAATCATATTTTTAGTGATTCTTCAAGCCAAAAAATGAGGCTTTTTTACGTTAAATTGCTTATTCTTAATGGTAATTATTCCAAAGCATACTCTATTGCTTCACAATTAAAACAACCTTACACTGTTAGAGCTGCAAATATTTGTGCTCTTTTGCCACTTATTGATACTGATATAAAACGTAATTTTTCTGTGGAAAATCCCGATTTTTTTTCGTCCGAAACAGAAGAATTGTTGCGCATTAAACCAGAAAGAAAAAGTGTTGGGCTTGGTGTGGCTATGTCTTCAATAATACCCGGCAGTGGTAAATTATATGCGGGAAATATTTACGATGGTGCCACAACAATGATTTTGCTTGGACTTGATGCTTTTCACATTGTTAGAGGTATAAAAAAGTATGGACTTGATCCATATCCGCTTTTTTTTGCATTTTTTGGAGTTAGTTTTTATGTCGGAAATATATTTGGAACTGCAAAAGCTATAAAAATATATAACAAAAAACAAAAGCAACAACGCGATGAAAAAATTGTTGATTACCTTAACAGTTCTGTTTTTTAGTTTTTTATTGCGCGCACAAACTTTTTTAGATGCGCGAGATAATGCACTTGAAGCTATACAAAACCAAAATTTTAGCCTTGCAGAAAAGGAAATACAACGTGCTATTTTTTTTAGTCCCGATAGTTGCAAGGTTGATAACTTGCTTATTGCAAGTGATATATTTGCGGCATCAGGAAAAGGCGATGATGCTATATTTTTTTTAAACTCAGCATATTCGCAGACTTTGGACGGTGTTAAAAAAGAAGAAATTGTATTAAAGAAGGCTGACTTGTTAATTTTTGAAAAAAAATTCCAAGATGCCAAAATATGTGCGTTACAAACAAGTTGTAATGATGATTCTTTATTGGTGAAAAAAAAATATTTACGATTGGCAATTTGTGAATTTTGTCTTGAAAATTATATTGATTCGGAAAATTACTTTAAAAAAATAACTTCAGAACAAAAGCATGAAGAATTGAATAAAATATTTTTTAAAACCAAACGTTTAAAAAATCCAAAGAATAAACTTGCTTCTGTTTTGAGTATAATTCCAGGACTTGGACAATATTATTCTTCAAATTTTTGGCAAGGTATTGATAGTGAGATAATTTTGGGAGCATTTAGTGGACTTTTTGTTATAATGCAAGCCAGATATGGAACTCTAAGTGCTTTTTTGGCTGTTTTTCCGTGGTTTCAACGTTATTATGTAGGTGGAATAAAAAATGCGGGAAGATGTGCTCAATTACGAGGAGAGATAAAAAAAAATAAAATGTTAAATAAGGCATTAAAAAACATCTGATATTGTTAAAAAAAATAATTATTGGTGTTTTTTTTGTAACTATATTAGAAAGAAAATTAAAAGTTATGAAAATAAATAAGTTTATCTGTTTGTTAATAGTGCTGACAATATGCCGTTTTGCAGAGGCGCAAACAACATTTGCTTTCAGCGCATATTCCAAGGAGCGAGTTTATACTTCGTTGGAAGAAGTAGATAATCCAGAATTGGTTAAAGTTTTGGATTTGAGTCTCAAAGGGTTGTCATCTTTGCCTGATTTAAGTAGTTTTAAAAATCTTAAAGCACTTTATATTGGTGGTAATTCACTCACAACATTTCCCGAAAGTTTATTCGATATTGTTTCACTTGAGTTTATAATGGCGGATCAAAACAATTTTTCTACATTGCCTTCCGGCTTAAAAAAACTTGTTAACATTAAGGGATTGTCGTTTGCAAACAATTTATTAACGTCTATTCCAGATGTAGTACTTAGTTTGCCAAAGTTAGAAATGCTTAACCTTGCTGATAACAAAATAACAGCTTTGCCTACTAATATTAAAAAACTAATTAAACTAAAAGAACTTGACCTCAGCGGCAATTCAATATCAGTGATGCCGGCAGAATTTTGTTCGTTGGTAAATTTGGAGGTGTTGATGCTTGGCAATAACAATATAAATAGTTTGCCAGCAAATTTTAGACAATTAATAAATCTCCAAGTTTTGTATCTCGATAATTGTAAAATAGGATTGATTGATAGTAAAATAACATCACTCACCAAATTAAAGACACTTAGTTTATCCGATTGTGGAATAAACCAAGTGCCAGCTTCAATCAATAAACTTATAAATCTTGAAGCTTTGGTTTTAAATAGCAATAACTTAACAAGTTTGCCAAATGATATAGCAGCTTTGCGCAAATTAAAACGGCTTAGTTGTGCTTACAACAAGTTGTCTGTACTTACAGCATCAGTAGCACAATTGCGTAATCTTATAGATATTAATATGTCGTTTAATTCGTTGGAGTCGATACCTGAAGTTGTTAATAAAAATACACTGCCAAATTTAAAGGGATTTGGTTTGTCGGGAAATCCTGTGAAAACATATCCAACTTGGGTACACGAGTGTATGTATTAAAATAAAAAAAACTTTACGAAAAATTTGCTTTTCTTAAAATATCGCGTTATCTTTGCAAAAGTAAATGAAACAAGAGGGAAACTGCCAAGTTCAAGCGGTTTCTCTTTTGTTTTTGCGTTAATTAAAGGTATTATAAAACAAGGCGTTGTAGTTCAATCGCCTATAATTAGAAAAATAAAGACTTATGGCTAAAACAACTTATTTGACAGAAGAAGGTTTAAAAAAACTTAACGATGAACTTGATCATCTTATCGCCGTGGAGCGTCCCAACATATCAAAACAGATAGCAGAGGCTCGTGAAAAAGGCGACCTTAGCGAAAATGCCGAATACGATGCGGCAAAAGAGGCGCAAGGCTTGCTTGAAATGAAAATTTCTAAACTTCAAGAAACTATCAGAAATGCGAGGGTTATTGACGAATCTCAATTGAAATCTGATGTTGTTCAGATTTTAACAAAGGTAAAAATTCTTAATACAAAGATGAAAAAGGAGATGACATATACCCTTGTTGCCGAAAGTGAAGCTAATTTAAAGGAAGGAAAAATTTCTATAGAAACTCCCATCGCAAAAGGTTTGCTTGGTAAAAAAGTAGGCGATGTTGTGCAGATAAAAATACCTGCTGGAATAATAGAACTTAAAATCTTGGAAATTTCACGTTAATAAATAAAAAATGGCTACAATATTTTCAAAAATAATAGCAGGTGAAATACCATCTTACAAAGTGGCAGAAGACGAAAATTTCTTCGCATTTTTGGATATTAATCCTGTTGCAAAAGGACATACTCTTGTTGTTCCTAAAAAAGAAATAGATTACATTTTTGCGATTGACGACGATATGCTTGCAAAATATATGCAGTTTGCAAAAAAAGTGGCAGCTGCTATCGAAAAATGCATACCTTGTAAAAAGGTTGGTGTTGCGGTTGTAGGACTTGAAGTTCCTCATGCGCACATACATCTTATACCGCTCAACGATGTTGGTGATATGCAGTTTGAAAACAAATTGACGTTGCCGCAAGATGAAATGAAAAGCATTTGCGAAAAAATAAGTAGCAACGTTGTACTTTAAGAAATCAAAAGCGTGTTTACAAAACTAATTTTTTTGTAAACACGCTTTTTAATGTATTTTTATAAAATATGAATAGTTTAGATGCCTTTATTTTAGGTTTGATACAAGGATTAACCGAGTTTTTGCCAGTAAGTAGTAGTGGACACCTCGAAATAGGTAAAGCCTTCCTCGGTGTTGATATTCCCGAAACCCTTATTTTTACGGTTACACTTCATGCCGCTACCGTACTCAGCACTATTGTTGTTTTTGGGAAAGATATTTGGCAGATTATAAAGTCGGTTTGTAGTTTAAAATGGGACGAAAATTCAAGATATTTTGCCAAACTTGTTATTGCAATGGTGCCAGTGGTAATAGTTGGTTTGACTCTTGAAAGTAAAATAGAAGCATTTTTTGATGGAAATTTGTTTTTTGTAGGTTGTATGCTTGTAGTTACGGGTGCATTACTAACATTTAGTAACTTTGCCACTACACTTGATGGTAGTCGCATAACATTTAAAGACGCATTTATTATTGGTATTTCGCAGGCAGTAGCAGTATTACCAGGTCTATCGCGTAGCGGCACAACCATTGCTACGTCATTGCTATTAGGAAAAGATAAAAGCGAATCTGCTAAATTTTCGTTTATGATAGTGCTAATGCCTATAATAGGAGCTGCTTGCAAAGAAATAATTTTGCCCGGCGAAAATGCTCAGGAAGTTACAGAAACAATAGGATTTATGCCGTTATTGATTGGTTTTATTACAGCTTTTGTTGTTGGAGTATTAGCTTGTAAGGCCATGATTAAGATTGTTCGCAACAGCAAACTTATATATTTTGCTTATTATTGTTTTCTTGCAGGATTTGTTTGCGTTTTTTATAGTCTTACACACGCCTAAACATCTTGATTTTTATCCTTTGTAAATAAAGTTAGGATAAAAAAATCATTTTGGCTTGCAGTTTGCAACTCTATTTTAGAAACTGTAAAAAAAGTGTATGGTTATGAAAAAAATTCTATTTGTGTCGGTGATGCTGTTGCTTGCCTTGGTTTCAAAGGCACAAAGCCCTGCGCAGGTAATTTGGTGCGATGGTAACGATAAAATTACTATGAAAACTGCTAAAACCGAAGGTCTTAAACTTCAAGATGTTTTGGCTATTGAAGCATCGTTTTCGCCACAGGAAATAGCAAAAATTTCGCAATCTGTTGATTTTGAAATTAAGTGGTATTACTATATGAGTACCAAAAAAACTCTTATGGGAACAAGCCGCGTTACAGTTAATGCAAACGACACAAGTTCTGATGGGTTTATAAAACTTAAAAGCGAACGGAAAAACACACGTCAAGGTTGGTGGGAAGTGCAGATACGTTGTAAAAATTCTGATGCCCAAATTTCGTTTGCAGGAGAAAAAGAATACCAAATTTTGTTGAAATAATAAAGTATAAATTATAAATTATAAAAATATTGCAAATGGTTGTTCAAATAACTAAATCTTTTGAACAACCTTGCAAAAAATTACACTTCTTTTGTCAATAAGCTCAAAAAAAACTATACCTTTGCAAAAAATATATCAGAGATGTTAGTGTTAAAAACAATATCCGAGGTGCGCCAAGCAGTGGCACAATACCGTAAACATGGCAAAACAATAGGGTTTGTTCCTACAATGGGTGCTCTTCACGATGGACATATTAGCCTTGTAAAAAGGTCTTTTGAAGAAAATTTCGCCACTATTGTTAGTGTGTTTGTAAATCCAACCCAGTTTAACAACAAAGAAGATTTAGAAAAATATCCACGTACTCTTCAAGACGATGTTAATCTACTACAACAATCGGGTTGCGACATTGTATTTGCTCCAGAAGTAGAAGAAATGTATCCTCAACCCGATACACGCCAGTTTGAGCTTGGAATGGTGGCAGAAGTTATGGAAGGAAAGTTTCGTCCTGGGCATTTCAATGGAGTGTGTCAAGTAGTGAGCAAGTTACTTACTATTACAACGCCCGACAAAGCATACTTTGGTCAAAAAGATTATCAGCAAATTGCCGTTATAAGGACAATGCTTTCAAAAGGTTATGTGCCTGAATTTAAGGGTGAATTAGTGCCTTGTCCAATAAAACGTGCCGATGATGGTCTTGCTCTTAGTAGTAGAAATCAACGTCTTTCTCCACAGCAACGAATAAGTGCATTAACAATAAGTAAAGCACTATTTTCGGCAAAGGATAAGGTTAAAGACGGAGCAACGGCTAATGATTTACGAAAATATATTGAGGATACAATAAGTTTTGATAGTAATCTCAAAATTGAGTATGTAGAAATAGCTGACAAAGATACTCTCTGTTCAACCAACGATTTACATAACGCTATAATCTGTGTAGCCGTTTACGATGGCGATGTGCGCCTTATCGATAACATATTATTATAATGCGCAAAATGCAGATAGAAGTATTAAAGTCAAAAATACATAAAGTTACTGTAACAGAAGCTAATCTCAATTATGTTGGTAGCATAACCATTGATGGAGCATTAATGGATGCTGTTAATATAATAGAAAACGAAAAGGTACAAGTGGTTAATGTCAACAATGGCGAACGTCTTGATACTTATGTTATTAGAGGGAAGGAAAAATCTGGTACAATATGCCTAAATGGACCTGCAGCAAGAAAAGCAGCTGTTGGCGATGTTGTGATAATAATGTCGTATGCGTTGATGGATTTTGAGGAAGCTAAGTCTCATAAGCCAATTGTTGTTTTTCCTGATACTGCAACTAATATGTTGGTGTTGTAAGAGCCGAAAATATTCATAATTTATGGATACCGATTTGTCAAAATATACAAAGGGCAATTATAGTGTGGGAAAAAACAAGATTGTTCAACTATTGTGGTACATGGTTAACCATACGGTATTTATGTCGGCATTTTTTGTATCCAAAGGGTTAAAACGTTTTTTATTACGTCTTTTTGGTGCAAAAGTAGGGAAGTGTGTGGTTATAAAACCATGTGTTAATATAAAATTTCCATGGAGATTGTCTGTCGGTGAAAATTCGTGGATAGGAGAGGGTGTATGGATAGATAACCACGATAATATTATTATCGGTAAAAATTGTTGTATTTCGCAGGGCGTGTTGCTTGAAACAGGTTCGCACAATTACAAAAGTCTTGACTTTAAACTAATAACAGCCCCAATAACTATACACGATGGTGCTTGGATATGTGCCAAGTCGGTTGTGCTTCCAAAAACTGAAATCGGTAAAAATGTGGTATTGTCGGCATCAAGTGTTATACAAGGAAATACTGAGGAAGGATTTATTTATCGTGGCAATCCTGCCATAGCAATTAAAAAACGTGAACAATGAAAATCTCAGTTATTACAGTATGTTACAATAGCGAAGAAAACATTGCTACATGTCTTGATTCTTATGCCTCACAGACTTATTCTGATAAAGAACATATAGTTATTGATGGTGCTTCAACAGACCGTACTTTGTCTATTGTACAACGTTACAGACCAGAAAGACTTGTTTCTGAACGAGATAAAGGTCTTTATTATGCTCTCAACAAAGGAGTAACTTTTGCTACGGGTGATGTGGTATGTTTTCTGCATTCAGACGATGTATTTGGCTCTCCAAATGTACTCGAAAATATTGCATCAATTTTTGAAAAATACAATACAGATTCTGTTTATGCCGATTTACAATATGTTTCTAAAAACGATATTTCGCATGTTGTACGTAATTGGCATTCGGGAAAATTTACACAAAATGGGTTAAGAAGAGGATGGATGCCGCCGCATCCGAGTTTCTTTGTTAAAAAAAGTGTATATGAGCGTTATGGATTGTTTGATACGCGATATAAAATTGCAGCCGATTATGATATTATGATGCGTTTTCTTGGCAAATATCGTATTTCAACAGCATATTGTCCAATTGTTGCTGTCAAAATGAGGGTTGGCGGTGCATCTAATCGTTCGTTAAAAAATATTATTCTTAAAACTAAGGAGGATTTTCTTATTGCTCGTGCCAACAACATTGGTGGGCTTTTTACTGTTGTTTGTAAAAATTTTAGAAAACTAAATCAATTTTGTGCAAAATAAAAGTCTTGTACATTAGCATTTTTTTTATCTTATAGTCATTTTAATAGTTGATTGTTTCAGCCAATTCTGTTGCTTGTTTGTGAGTTTCTATAATGTCGTTGAGTGTGGGATTGGCTATGAATGGCATTTTGTTAATTGTTTTTTCTATCAAGTTGCTCATTTGGAGAAATCCTATATTACCATCAAGAAATTTTTTTACAGCAACCTCATTTGCAGCGTTCATTGTGCATGGCATATTGCCACCTTGTTTTGCTGCATGCATTGCTATAGCAAGATTTGGAAAGTTGTTGAGGTCTGGTTTTTCAAATGTTAATCCGTTGAGTGAGAAAAAATCTATTTTTGGAAAGTTACTTTTTAGTCGGCATGGAAACCCCAATGCGTATTGTATAGGCAGTCGCATATCAGGCATGCCCATTTGCACTTTAACACTACCATCTTCAAATTGTACTCCGCTGTGTATCAAACTTTGCGGATGTATAAGAACTTCTATTTTTTCAACTGGTACGCTAAACAAGTGCATAGCCTCTATGGTTTCGAGACCTTTGTTCATAAGCGATGCACTATCTATTGTTACCTTTGCTCCCATGTGCCAATTTGGGTGTTTAAGTGCTTGTTCTTTAGTGGCTTTTTCGAGAAATTCTCTATTTTTTCCCCTAAATGGACCACCAGATGCGGTTAAAAGTATTTTTTCAATGTCGTTACCTTGTTCGCCCATTAAACACTGAAAAATTGCAGAGTGTTCGCTATCTACAGGTATGATAGGAGCGTTGTTTTGACGAGATGTTTGTATAACGAGTTCACCAGCAGCCACAAGCGTTTCTTTATTTGCTAAAGCTACCATTTTGTGGTGTTCAAGTGCGTTTAGCGTTGGAATAAGCCCGCTGTAGCCCACAACAGCAGTTAAAACTATGTCTATGCTATCGTATTCTACCACGTGTTTAAGAGAATCTGCTCCAGCATATACTTTTATTGGGTAGTCTTTGAGTGCTTCTTTAAGGTCGATGTAGTGGTTTTCGTTGGCAATTACTACACAATTTGGTTTAAATTTTATTGCTTGTTTGGCTAACAATTGCCAATTGTTTGCAGCTGTTAGGATCTCCGTTTCAAATTTTTCGGGATGCTGTTCCATTACGTCAAGAGCTTGTGTCCCGATGCTTCCTGTGCTGCCTAATATTGCGATTCTTCTTTTCATTGCAAATGGTAATTTATGTTTTGCATTGGTAGTGCAATTAATAAGCTATATAGTCCTCAGGGTTAATGGCAACGCCGTTGTGCCATAATTCAAAGTGAAGATGAGGCCCAGAGGTTAGTTCGCCGCTATTGCCTATTATGGCTATTGGTTCGCCAGCTTTCACTTTGTCGCCAACTTTTTTGAGTAGCGTACTATTATGTTTGTATATGCTTATGATATTGTCTTCGTGTTGAATTTGTATCGTATTGCCAGTGCCAAGACTCCAATCTGCAAGTGTAACAGTGCCGGGTAAAGTTGCAAGTATTGGTTCGTCTTCTTTTGCTACTATGTCTATGCCGAGGTGTTCTTTTGTATCAAATTTTGTGGTTATAACGCCTTTTACTGGCATAAAGAAATTAAGATTTTTAAACCTATCGTTTTCTATTTGATTATTTATCATTGCCAAAGTTTGAGCTTCTTCTTCTTCAATGAGCATACGTAGGATACTGTCGTGTTTCGACTTTGTAAAATCTACTTTTTGACGGCTGAGTGTTGATGTGTCTTGTGTTTCGGTATAATTTTCAGGGTCGCGACCTTCCATTAGTAGCCTTATTCGTGAAAAATAATCTTGTCTTTGATTTAAAATATGTGCAATAGAATCGAGTTTGTCGGCACTTTCTGCCAATTGCTCTTTTAATGCTTTGTCTTTTGAACTTGGTAAAAATTGATTGAGTGGTGTATGTAGCAGTAAAAGTATTACAAACACCGTTATTATTATAAACAATCCACCAACGTAAGCAGCTATGTTAAGAGGAGTTATACTAAAACTTGTCTCTTCTTGGAGTGTTGTGTCGTTGTAGAGAATTATTCTAAATTTATTTTGTTTTTTCTTTTTTGCCATAATGGGTGCAAAGATAATGCTATTGTTCTTTTTTCAAAAAAAGATTGTAGATAATTTTTTTTATAAAAAAAATATATCTACTTTTGAAAAAACTATACTATAGTTGGCAATGGAAATAGACCAAGTTGAAATATCGTTGTTAATCAAGACATTGAAAAACTGCGGTGGATACGATTTTTCAAATTATTCAGAGAAATCGTTCTGTCGTAGGGTGGAAAAGGTATTGATGGATAACAAAGTTGATATTTATACACTCGTTAATAGGCTCAAATTTGATCGTGTGTTTCTTGAAAAGGTAGTTAGAGATATAACCGTTAATACAACAGAACTTTTTAGAGACCCACAAACATGGCAAGCCATAAGGTATAGAATATTGCCGAGGTTGGCCAATAAAAACGAAATTTTAATTTGGCATGCAGGATGTTCTATCGGTATGGAGGTTTATAGTATGGAAATACTTCTCAACGAGTTAGGCTTACTTGAAAAGGCTAAGATATATGCTACTGATCTTAATACCGAAGTTCTTGAAACTGCAAGAAAAGGAGAATATAGTTATAGATACAAAGACGAGTATATTGATAATTTCACTAAGGCGTTGGTTGAAAATCCATTTAACTTTGAGGAAAAAAACGAAGTAAACGTCGATAAGTATTTTGACAGCAATCCGGCAAAAGATGTTTTTAAAGTTAAGCCTTTTTTACTCAATAAAACTATATTTTTAAAACATGATCTTGTAACACAAGGAAATCCGTTTGGTGTAGGATACGATCTTATCCTTTGTCGCAATGTGTTGATATATTTTAATCACGATTTACAAAATAAAATATTCTGCGATTTTTGGAATTACCTCAACCACAATGGTTCGCTTGTTTTAGGCATACACGAGAGTATTCTTGGAACAATGGCTTTGCGATACGAAAAGAAAGGTTTTTTCTATATAAAGAAACCATTTGATACAATTAACCCAAAATGATTGACCGATGGATTATCTTGCACCAATAGAAATGTCGCAATTCAGGAAAATAATCGCTACATTAAGAGATGTACGAGATGTTGACTTGTCTGATTATGCAGTATCGCCATTGAAACACCGTTTTGAGAGAGTGATGCAGTTGCATGGTTATTTTTCTGCTGATAAACTTGTGGAAAAGATTATGCACGATGATGTTTTTGCCGACATCTTTCTTAAAGAGATTGCTACACCTGTAACAGAAATGTTTCGCGATCCACAGATGTGGGCAGAACTTGAAAATATTCTTTCGCGCCAAGATAAAGAAGGCAATCTAAAAATTTGGCTACCAGAAGTATGTGGCGATGAAGAACTATATTCACTTATGATATTGCTTCAACGAACCAAACTTTTTCAACGTAGTGTGGTTTATGCTACGTGTGGCAACCAACGTGTGCTTGAAAATGTGCAAAGAGGTGCGGTAGAGATTAGAAAAATGGAAACAAATCAAGCCAATTTTAAACGTATGGATGAGAATGGCGATTTGTCACACTATTTTTCGCGAGTTGATAAGTTTGATATTTTTTCGGATGATTTACTATCGGCTGTTGTTTTTTTGCAACATGATTTATTTCGTAAATCGCCTCCCGACAAAGGTTTTGATATTATCCTTTTTCGTAATAAGATGGTCAATTATAGCATGAGGCTTAAATCGTTAGCGGTGGAGATAATGAACGATAGTCTTGCGCCAGGAGGTTTTTTTATTATAGGTGTTGGCGAAACACTTGAAAATTGCGATAAACGGAAATATTTTAAACTTGTAAGTCGTACCGAGAATATTTTT
>ERZ842401.6675-NODE-6675-length-12229-cov-32.797191_pt1 | contig 12229 bp, 6 predicted proteins | sample MGYA00521270_ERZ842401 | MGnify/ENA primary metagenome ERZ842401 (study PRJEB31892, sample SAMEA3878208) | bioreactor metagenome | biome: Moose rumen | place: Sweden | collected 2011-10 | study: EMG produced TPA metagenomics assembly of the PRJEB12797 data set... | reverse complement strand
AGCTCATCACCCTGCGCCGTCCCGAGGTATTCGGCTACTGGGGACTGCTCAGCGGCGGCACCTATACCCCCGACGACATCAAGGACCCCAAGGCCGTGAAGTACATCTTCGAGGGTTGCGGCTCCAAGGAGAACCCCGACGGCATCAACAAGAGCATCGAGGCCCTGAAGTCTGCAGGCTACAATGCCGAAGGGCTTGTCTCCGAGGGCACGGCCCACGAGTTTCTCACCTGGCGCCGCTGTCTGTACCAGATGGCCCAGCGTCTGTTCAAGTAAATCATCTTAGACCCCAATAATATGAAAACCTATCGTCAACACATCCTCGCATTGCTGCTCGTCCTGACAGCAGCAGTCACCGTCTCGGCCCAGCAGCGCCGACCCATCGACAACCAGCATCCACTGTGGATGATCCATATCGACGTGTGGAACAGCGCCGACCCGCAGAAGATTATCGACCTGATTCCCGACGACATCAAACCCTACGTCTGCATGAACCTCTCGCTGTCGTGCCAGTTTGATGCGTGGGAAGACGACGAGAAAAAAGATAAGCCGGGCACACAGATGTACCGCATGCCCCGCAACGCCGTGCGCACCTATAAGTCGTGGGCATCGGTCTGCCAGCACAACAACATGTGGTTCACCTGTCAGCCGGCATCGGGCGGACACACCCATATCCAGGACAACGACCTGGAGACCTTCGAGTATTTCTTCAAAACCTATCCCAACTTCCTCGGATGGAACTACGCCGAGCAGTTCTGGGGCTTCAACGAGACAGGCGACAAGAGCTCGATGACCACGGCAAGCCGCTGGGCACTCTTTGCCAACCTGGTCAACATGTCGCACCAGTACGGCGGCTTCCTCACCGTCAGCTGGTGTGGCGGCATCTATCACTTCGACACCGACCCCATTGCCGAGCTGAAACTCAACGCCGACTTCCTCGAGGCCTGCAAGAACTACCCCGAAGCCATCCTCTTCCTCTACAAGTACACCCACTGCAGCAGCTTCTACAACAACGAAAGCGTCTGCTTCGGCCCCTTTGTCTCCGGTCTGACAAAGAACTACGGCGTGCGCTATGACAACTGCGGCTACAAGGACCTGCTGACAAAAATGCTGGGCAAGAACCACGGCAAGAAGTACCCCGGTGCTGCCGGCATCGGCACGGTGATGGAACAGACCTGCGTCAACGGCGGTGCCGTGTGGGACGGTCCTGAGCTGATATGGGACCTGGAGTGCTTCCAGAACCAGTCGAACTCCACCGTCGACGGCTATACCCGTCGCAACTGGACCACCTTCGGCAATTTCCGCGGCATCTGGCTCGACATGTGGCGCAAGGTCATCGACGGCACCATGTATATCCCCACCCGCGAGGAGGTGGTGGCCAAGACCAAGGCCGTCATCCTGCACGACGCCACCAACGACTTCAAGGTGCCCGATGCCCTCTACGACGGACTGTATAAGGTGAGCGACCCGGCCAACCGCGGCAACGGCTATTTCGAGGACAACCTCTGGTATCTGAAGTCCACGGGCCGCTATGGTGCCATCCCCATGGTGACCGGCTTCTACGACGAGGCCGCCAAGAACATCCCCGTCCGCGTGAACAAGTCCAACTACAATTCGCGCTGGGGCACGCAGAGCAAGAAGGTCAGCGAGTTCAACAGCCTCTATCCCGAGGTGTCCAAGGGCGACCTCTACGTCAACCGCTACCACAACCAGCTGATCACCTATACCCCCTACACCTATCTTAATAAGACAAAGACCGCTACCGGCGAGCTTCCGTTGCTCTACAACAGCTGCGACTCGCTGAAGCTGACGTGGAACAAGCTGACTGGTGCCGTGGTGCGCGAATATGCCGACTCCATCACGTTCTACATCAACAACTACCGCAACGACACCACCACCAACATGCTGGAGAAGATTATCGTCACAGGCTGTAAGGCTGAGCCCACCTATAAGTTGACCAAGCGTACCGCCGAGACCACGACGCGGCGCGTCACACCCAAATACGATGCTGAGACAAAGGCCTACACCCTCACCGTGGAACACATGGGACCCATTGACCTGACCCTCTACTGCAGCGGCGAAGCCACCGACCGCCTCACCGACCTGCTGCCCGACGCGTCGCTGGGCACGCCGAAGCAGCCCGAGGCCTTCAAGGGCACCGTGGTCATCGAGGCCGAGAATATGGACTATAAGAGCGTCGGCAGCGTGGCACTCACCTCGTCGGGCTGGTGGGCAAGCAACATGAAGGATTTCGCCGGCATAGGCTATATCCAGATGGGTACCAACAAGGCCGGCTCGCTGCGCCATCAGCTGACGATGGCCGAGGGCGGCGACTACGATGTCTACGTGCGCTACTTCAATACCGGCAAGGCCGGCACCCTCTCTGCCAAGCTGAACTCCGCCACCGTCATCCCCTTGCAGTGCGAGACCACGGCCTGGTCCGACTGGCATAAGGTGAAGTTCTCTGCCACGCTGAAGGCCGGCAAGAACACCTTTATCCTGAACAATGCCGAAGGCCTTGACTTGTATATCGACCAGATCATGTACGTGCCCAAGGACAGCCCCGCTGAGAAATACTACGTGAAGGTACGCGAGTCGGCCTACGGCAAGGTCATTGCCGACGTCGACTCAGCCACCGAGGGACAGACGGTGCACCTCACCGTCATTCCCGATGCCGACTGCGCCCTCAAGGAGCTGCGGGTAGTCAACTCCGTCTACTTCACCGAGGGAAAGACTATCCCCATCAACGGCGACAGCGAGGTGACCTTCGTCATGAACGACGACAACATCACCCTGCAGCCCGTCTTCTACGACAAGACGATGACCTACGAGCTCGACTTCACCAACGTTGCCAACGGCACCATGCCTGAAGGCTGGCGCGCCACCGACGGCAACGATGTGCACAGCTATCCCAACTCCTACGGCTCCGGTCCCCGCACGTTCACCGGCTTCACCGGCTTCCAGGGCTCGGCCCTCTACTGGCGCAACACCTCGGCAGAGTATGGCAGCATGAGCGCCTATCCGTTGAAGCTCGATGCCGGCGACTACAAGCTGCTGTTTACCATGGCAGCATGGAAGGGCACTCCCAGCTACAATGTCACCATCGTCAACGCCTCGACAAAGGCCGTCGTAGCCACATCGCCCACCTACTCCGCAGCCCCCAACGCCAACGGCGTCAACGTGGCAAACCTCTCGGCAGCCACGCAGCGCCAGATGGACTTCACCATCAGTCAGGCCGGCAACTACATCGTGCGCTACAACGACAAGACCTCCGGCTCAGGCATGCACGAGTTCCTCCTCCTAGAGAGCCGTGTCAAGTCGATGGCATCCACCGGCATCGCTGCGCCGATGGTTAACCAGGAGCGGCCGTTCACCATCTACGACCTCTCTGGACGCCAGCAGCAGAGCCTGGGCCGTGGCATCAACATCATCCGCAACTCCGACGGCAGCATCCGCAAGGTCATCAGAAACCGTCGTTGAGCAAATTCATCAGAAACCGCAGTTAAGATAATTCCGTCATGAAACAAGCAAGACAACTGCTCATCATAGCACTCCTGGCCTTTGCCGCACCGACACTGCAGCCCGCTGGCGCTACGGCGCCACAGACCACTGGCGACGACGAGCCGGCACTGGCCCCCTACGAGATGGCAAACCCCATTGCATGGGCCGACCTGCCCGACCCCGACGTCATCCGCGTCGACGACTACTATTACCTCGTCACCACCACCATGCACCTGATGCCCGGCGTACCCGTGATGCGCTCCAAGGACCTGGTCAACTGGGAGACGGTGAGCTACGTGGTACCCACCCTGAACGACTCGCCCAAGTACGACCTCCTTCAAGGCACCGTCTACGGACGCGGGCAGTGGGCCACGTCCATCAAGTACCACCACGGACGCTTCTACGTGCTCTTCGCCCCCAACGAGGGCGGTCCCATGGGCCAGACCTATATCTATAGCACCGCCGACCCCTGCGGCGAGTGGACACTCGTCTCGCGGATGCGCCATTTCCACGACTGCTCCCTGTTCTTCGACGATGACGACCGCGTGTATGTCATCTACGGCACCGGCGAGATGATGGAACTGAAGAGCGACCTCTCCGACGTCATCGAGGGCTCGCACCGCAAGCTCTTTGAGCGCGAGGCCGACGAGCGGGGCCTGCTCGAAGGCTCGCGCATGCTCAAGTACCGCGGCAAGTACTACCTGCTGATGATCTCGCACGTCTTCGCACCCGGACATCACCGCCGCGAGGTGTGCTATCGGGCCGACGACATCCGCGGCCCCTACGAGAAGCGCGTCATCCTGGAGTCCGACTTCGGCGGATTCCCCTACGTGGGTCAGGGCACCATCGTCGACTCACCCTACGGCGACTGGTACGGCGTCATCTTCCAGGACCGAGGTGCCGTAGGCCGCGTGCTCACCCTGATGCCCTGTCGCTGGACCGACGGCTGGCCCCTGCTGGGCGACTGCGACGGACGTGTGCCGCAGCGCATGCGCAAGCCCGCCTCCGGCGATCCCATACCCTTGGTAGTCAGCGACGACTTCGCAGCACCGAAACTCGATATCCACTGGCAGTGGAACCACAACCCCGACGCCTCGGCCTGGTCGCTCAGCGAGCATCCCGGATGGCTGCGCCTGAAGACGGGGCGCGTAGTGCCCAACCTCTATCTGGCTCCCAACACACTGACACAGCGCATGGAGGGGCCACAGTGCAGTGCCAGCGTGCAGCTCGACCTGAGCCACCTGCGCAAGGGCGACCATGCCGGCTTTGCCGCCTTCAACGGGCATAGTGGCGTGCTCACCGTCAGCAGGCAGGGCAAGACCTTCACCCTCAGCATGACCGAGCAGGTGGTGAACCTCACCGACAAGAACAAGGTCGTCGAGGGTGTCGACGAGAAGGTCGTCGAGCAGGTAGAGTTCCGCACACCCCAGGTATGGCTGCGCATCGATGCCGACTTCCTGCCAGGGCGTGACATCGCCACCTTCTATTATAGTCTCGACGGACAGCAGTGGACCCGCATCGGCTCCGACTACAAGATGCAGTTCGACTACCGCCGCTTCTTCATGGGTAGCAAGTACGCCATCTTCTGCTACGCCACCCAGCGTGCCGGCGGCTACGTAGACGTTAACCAATTCAGCTATCAAAAGAAATGAACCGCCTCACCCTATTCGTCCTCTCCTGCCTCGTGGCCCTGACGGCACGGGCAGCAGAACCGTTTGTCACCTTCCACCAGACTGACAACACACTGGCACTGCACGAGGCCACCCTGGGCTTTGCTGCCGGTGAACATTCCTGCGTGCAGAAAGCTGCCGCCAATCTGGCTGCCGATATGGAAAAGGTGACGGGCCGGCGTCCCGCACAGGCGGAGCAGCCCACCATCCTCATAGGAACCATAGGCATCAACCCGCAGATAGACCAGTGGGTGCGCAGCGGTGCCATCAGCGACCTGAAAGGCAAAACAGAGAAATACATCATCACCACCATCGGCAACCAGCTCGTGGTGGCAGGCTCCGACAAGCGGGGCACCGTCTTCGGCATCTACGAGCTGAGCCGCCAGCTGGGCGTGTCGCCCTGGTACTGGTGGGCCGACGTACCCGTGGAGCACCATGACGAGGTCTACATCCTCCGCGGCACCTATACCGACGGTGAGCCGGCCGTGCGCTGGCGCGGCCTGTTTCTCAACGACGAGGCCCCCTGTCTGACCGGCTGGGTGAAAAACACCTACGGCACAGGCTATGGCGACCACCGCTTCTATGAGCGCGTCTTCGAACTGATACTTCGTCTGAAGGGCAACTTCCTCTGGCCCGCCATGTGGGGCTGGGCTTTCTATGCCGACGACCCCCTGAACGCGAAGACCGCCGACGAGATGGGTGTCATCATCGGCACCAGTCACCACGAGCCTATGGCCCGCAACCATCAGGAGTGGGCGCGCCACCGCCGTGAGTACGGTGCCTGGGACTACCAGACCAACCAGCAGGTCATCGACCGCTTCTTCCGCGAGGGCATCGAGCGCATGAAGGGCACCGACGATATTGTCACCATCGGCATGCGCGGTGATGGCGATGCTGCCATGAGCGAGGATGCTGACACGAAACTGCTGGAGCGCATTGTAAAAAACCAGCGCCGCATTATCCAGGAGGTCACCGGCCGCCCCGCCCGCGAGACCCCGCAGGTGTGGGCCTTATATAAAGAGGTGCTCGACTATTACGACAAGGGCATGCGTGTGCCCGACGACGTGACCATCCTGCTCTGCGACGACAATTGGGGCAACGTGCGCCGCGTGCCCAACGCCAAGGAACGCCAGCACCCCGGCGGATGGGGTCTGTACTACCACGTTGACTACGTGGGTGCACCCCGCAACTCGAAATGGATCAACGCCACACCCTCGCAGCACATGTGGGAACAGTTGACGCTGGCCCACGACTACGGACTGAACCGCCTGTGGGTGCTCAACGTGGGCGACCTGAAACCCATGGAGTATCCCATACAGCTCTTCATGGACATGGCATGGACACCCCGGGCTGCCGGCATCGACGTGGCAGCCACCCACACCCGGGCCTTCTGTGCCGCACAGTTCGGCGAGGCCCAGGCCGACGAGGCTGCCCGCATCCTGAACCGTGCCTGCAAGCTGAACGGACGCTGCACCGCCGAGATGCTCGATGCCAACACTTATAATATAGAGACCGGAGAATGGCAGCAGGTGGCCGACGAGTACATGCAGCTGGAGACCGAGGCCCTGCGGCAGTTCCTGACCATCGCCCCATCCTATCGCGATGCCTACCGCCAGCTGGTGCTCTTCCCCGTGCAGGCCATGTCGAACCTGCACGAGATGTACTACGCCCAGGCCATGAACCGCCTGCTGGCCCGCAGCAATGACCCCGAGGCCAATGTCTGGGCCGAGCGTGTGGGCCGTGCCTTCCGTCGCGACTCACTGCTCTGTGCCGCCTATAACCACGACATTGCCGGCGGCAAGTGGAACGGCATGATGACGCAAAAGCACATCGGCTACCGGTCGTGGAACGATAACTTCCCCGCCGACCGCCTGCCGCAGACCACCCGGGTAGCCAAAGGCCAGGGCGGCTATGAGTTTACGGCCCGCGACGGCTTTGTGGCCATCGAAGCCGAGCACTACTACGAGGCCACGGCGACGACGCAGACCCAGTGGCAGACCATTCCCCACCTGGGCCGCACCCTCAGCGGTGTGGCGCTGATGCCCTATACCGAGCCCACGGGCGATGCCGTGCTGACCTACCGCTTCCAGCTGCCGCAGCCCCGTCCAGACAGTGTGCGGGTGCATGTGGTGGTCAAGTCGACCCTCGACTACCTGAACGTAGGGGGGTTGACCTATACCGTCGCCCTCGACGGCGGTGCACCGCAGCGCATCAACTTCAACAGCCGGCTGAACGAGGACAAGGACAACGTCTACAGCGTGTTCTACCCCACCGTTGCCCGCCGTGTGGTGGAGTCGGTGGTGTCGCTGCCCGTAACGACAGATGGCCAGCATGTGCTGACCATCCATCCGGAACATCCGGCTATAGTGTTTGAGAAGATTGTCGTCGACACCGGCGGCTATCAGCCCGCCTACCTCTTTGGCACCGAGTCGCCGAAGACCAGGGCCTCCAATCGCTGAACCATCTCCCCCGGCAGCGCCTGTCGCGGGTCGCTGCTGTGGGCATCGAGCGCCTGCAGGAAGTGTGGTAACTCGTCAGAGTACACCTGCTTCATGTGGGCGTTTGCTGCGTGGCAGTGCTCAAAGGAATAGGTGATGTTTGCCACGCGGTCGGCCAGCTTCAGGAAGGGGGCATAGGGGGTCTGCCGTATGCCGGCATAGTAGCGCTCGCCGGCACGCTCGGCGCGGGTGCGCCCCTTGTCGTTGGTCAGGGCATAGACAATCTCCGCAGCCATATACGCCTGCTCGTCATCCATGAACAGCTTGGCGGCCTTCATCACGTCGTTGTACGACATGCGGGCATCCTCAATGCTGTCGTGATAGTAGGCACCGAAGCAGATGGGCAGCACGTCGCGCTCGCTCTGGCACACCAGGTGTCCGTACTGCATCGCCGCCTCGGCTACCATGTCGAGATGGTAGCCGTAGGGGTGCTTGCGGTCGTATTTCTGGTTCACGCTGTTATGCAGCATGTGCGCACGGTGCCTGATCTCCTCGATGGTGGCAGCGTGTTCGTCCAGGCTTTTCTGAAACGCTTCTCTTGTCATCGGGTTAGTCGCAGATCAGGTTTTCGCCAGTCATATCCTTGGGCTGTTCCAGTCCCATGATGTGCAGGATACTGGGAGCCACGTCGGCCAGACGGCCGTCCTTCACCGTGGCCGAGTTGTTGTCGGTGACGTAGATGAAGGGCACGGGGTTCAGCGAGTGGGCGGTGTTGGGCGTGCCGTCGGCGTTGATGGCGTTGTCGGCATTGCCGTGGTCGGCAATGATGATGGCCTCATAGCCGTTCTGCTTGGCTGCCTCGATGACCTCGCGCACGCAGTTGTCCACGGCCCATACGGCCTTGGCGATGGCGTTGTAGACGCCGGTGTGGCCCACCATGTCGCCGTTGGCGAAGTTCACCACGATGAAGTCATACTGCTGGGTACCGATGGCACTCACCAGCTTGTCCTTCACCTCGTAGGCACTCATCTCGGGCTTCAGGTCGTAGGTAGCCACCTTGGGGCTGGCCACCAGGATGCGGTCCTCATTGGCGTAGGGGGCCTCGCGTCCGCCGTTGAAGAAGAAGGTGACGTGAGCGTACTTCTCCGTCTCGGCGGTGTGCAACTGCTTCTTGCCCTGCTGCGAGAGATATTCGCCCAGCGTGTTCTCCACGTTCTCCTTGGGGAACAGGATGTGCACGCCCTGGAAGTTGGCATCGTAGGGCGTCATGCAATAGTACTGCAGGCCGGGGATGGTCTTCATGCCCTGCTCGGGCATGTCCTGCTGGGTGAGCACGATGGTGAGCTCCTTGGCGCGGTCGTTGCGGAAGTTGATGAAGATGACGACGTCGCCCTCCTCGATGCAGCCATTGACGCTGGCGTTGTGGATGGGCTTGATGAACTCGTCGGTGACACCTTCGTCGTAGCTCTCCTGCATGGCCTGCACCATATCGGTGGCCTGCTTGCCTTCACCGTTGACCAGCAAGGCGTAACCTTGCTGCACACGCTCCCAGCGCTTGTCGCGGTCCATGGCATAGAAGCGGCCCACGATGCTGGCGATGGCGGCATCGTTCTTGGCGCAGACGTCGGTGACCTGCTCAATAAAGCCCTTGCCGCTCTTCGGGTCGGTGTCGCGGCCGTCCATGAAGCAGTGCACGAAGGTCTGGTTCTTCAGACCGTAGTGCTTGCCTACCTCTATTAACTTAAAGAGGTGGTCCAGGCTGCTGTGCACGCCGCCGTCGGAGCACAGGCCCATCAGGTGCAGCTTCTTTCCATTTTGCTTCGCATAAGTGTAGGCGGCCTTCACCTGTGCGTTCTCCACGATGCTGCCGTCCTTGCAGGCACGGTTTATCTTCACCAGGTCCTGATAGACGATGCGTCCGGCACCGATGTTCAGGTGTCCCACTTCCGAGTTGCCCATCTGTCCGTCGGGCAGGCCCACGTCCTCGCCGCTGGCCTGCAGTTGTGAGTGTGCCGATACGGCTGTCAGATAATCCAGATAAGGTGTAGGCGTATTGTAAATCACGTCGCCTTTGCCGTGCTGACCGATTCCCCATCCGTCGAGAATCATCAGAAGTGCTTTCTTTGCCATGTCTTTTCTTTCTCTAAAAATAATTACTTTTCGCCTGCAAAGGTAGTGCAAAGTGGGGAGAAAACAAAATAAAACCAAAAGTTTTTTCAACTCCAAGTTGTTCCAGCGCAGTCTTCGGGGCGTTCAAGCGCAGTCTTCGTGTCGTTCCAGCGTCATCTTGGGGTCCAAAGGAGATCTTCAAACAACACGTACTTGCCGTAAAATAATAGGAGGTGCGCCGTTTGGCGCACCTCCCCGGTTAATGATGGTATAATGGTTGATTATTTGATGATGACCTTCTTACCATTGATGATATACAAGCCCTTGGTGGGGTTGTTCACACGCTGTCCGCGCAGGTTGTAGACGGCACCGTTGTCGGTGTCAGCCTTTACGCTGCTGATAGCCGTGACCACATCGGGAATCTCGTAGCCGTCGCCCTTCACCACCACGATGCTTGCCACGTTGAGTTTCACGCCGGCACGCTGCGACTTGATGGCGTGCAGGTGGGCCATGCCACGCTCCTGGCTCATCTTCTTCAGGTCGACGATGTAGGTGTTGTCACCCTCCTTGGTCAGGTAGGCGTTAGTAGACCAGTTGTTGGTGCCGTAGCGCATGTCGATGAGCTGCGAGGTAGCGGGATCGCTGGTAGCCATACCCTTGTCCACGGTGCGGTTCATCAGGATGCGGGGGTTACCCGAGTTGACGGTGATGATCAGCTTCTCGAAACCAGTCAGGTTAACGAAGTTCAGGTAGTAGAACTTATCGTCGCCGTAGGCCGTCTCGGTAGCCTCGTTGATGACGTAGTCACAGCTGGTGGCGCTACCCTTGGTAGCCTCGATGTCAATCCATCTCTTGAAGAGGTTCTCGCCCAGGTCTCTTCTGCCTTCCAGGGCGTTGTTGTAGCGCAGCTCGGCAGCCTTCAGCGTCTCAATCTTCTGCTCCATGTCGGCGATGTTCAGCGTGTTGTCGTCCAGTGCAGCCTCCGACTGTGTGATGGTCTCCTCCAGGTAAGCCTTGGCGTCAATCTTCTCCTGCTCAAACTCGTCGAGCTCGGCCTCGTTGGCACGTACGGCAGTCTCTTCGACAGCCTCCTCGGCATTGTCGGTCAGCAGGGCCAGGGCAGCAGCAATCTCCTCGGCGAGGGCAGCTTTCTTCTCGGCAAACACCTCCTTGGCGGTGCGGCCGTCGGCCTGTGCGGCATTGTCCTTGTTGAACTGGTCGACAGCAGCCTGCAGGGCAGTCAGGTCGTCCAGGGTCTTGGTGGCCTCAATCTGCTCGCGCAGCTTACCTACTGCCACAGCCTCGTCGTCGGCAGCCAGTTCCATAGCGGCAGCAACGGCGTCGCGAACCTTCTTAGGATTGTTCACGTACTGGTTAGCACCGTACAGGGCAATCTTGCTAATCTCGGTAGAGCCGTTCTCGCCGGCAGCGCTGGTGATGCTGAGCACATACGAGTAGCCGTAGGTGTCCTCAGCGCTGGGGCTCACCTGAATCTCGGAGTAGTTGTTCTGGAAGTCGGCAGTCACGTCGAAGCTCTCTGCCACGTCGCCGTCCTGGTCAATCACGTTGATGGTAGCCTTCTCCACGCTGGCACTCTTCTGCACGTAGAACACCACATCCTTCACCTGGGCATTAATCTTCGGAGAGGCGATGGTAGCGGTCTGCTCCTTACGCTTCTGGCCGCAAGCCACATAGTCCCAAGAGTTGTTCTGGTTGTTGAAGCCGGTGAAAGTCCAGTCCTTCTTCCCAACAGTAGCTACCCAAGGATTAACATAGCTGGCAATTGGCTCGCTATAGTCGGGGAATGTCAGGACATAGGGAAGCTCATCTGCTCCCTCTTCCTCGACAGGGGGGAATTCCTGAAGGTAAACTTCATTGATAACTACAGAACCGGGTGCAGCAGCATTCGAACCAGACAGACAGATTTCTGAACATTCTGTAATGTAGGTCTGGTCATCCAAGAGGCCGTCTAAAATGAATTCCGTAACACCGGCTTTTTCAACCCACACAGTCTTGTTTGAACCATCGGCCTTGTAGAAAAGCACACGGAAACTTCCAGTAGAGATCTCTCCACAGTCAATCACCAGCTTCTCATATTTAGAAAGGTTGCCAGAAGGCAGGCCGATGTTCCTAAGCTGGTTGTACCATGTCGTGCTCCAAGTAAATTCTCTTGTAGTTGCATCCCATGTGGTATTGGTGTTTGATGGGTTTTCAAAGGTGGCATAGGTCTTCTTGCCTTCGATTTTTTCAACAGGAGGTTCCTCAAGGTAAACATCATTGATGATGACTGAACCAGGTGCAGCAGCATTCGAACCAGACAAACAGATTTCTGAACAATCCGTAATGTAGGTCTGGTCGTCCAAGAGGCCGTCTAAAATGAATTCCGTAACACCGGCTTTTTCAACCCACACGGTCTTGTTTGAACCATCGGCCTTGTAGAAAAGCACACGGAAACTTGGGTCACCTGCAAAACCCTGTGTTGAAAAATTAGTCTAATTGCTTATTTCTCGTT